>Ga0209508_1001006_pt1 | contig 24012 bp, 19 predicted proteins | sample AD_UKC129_MetaG_FD_184427 | JGI IMG/M metagenome (GOLD analysis project Ga0209508, IMG submission 184427) | Active sludge microbial communities of municipal wastewater-treating anaerobic digesters from Canada - AD_UKC129_MetaG (SPAdes) (version 2) | ecosystem: Engineered > Bioreactor > Anaerobic... | reverse complement strand
TCATTCGTAGTGAATCGCAAATCGCCATTCTCCTGGGCGTTGGATGTTCGATGTTGGATGCTGGATGTTCATCCTGAACGTCCCTGCCCACCTTGACATCACCCGGCGCATCCCAAAGACTGTGCGCCTTATGGCCGAGCCAAAAGAGAATCCGTTGATGGAGAAAATCGTTTCCCTGTGCAAACGGCGCGGTTTCATCTTCCAATCTTCGGAGATTTACGGTGGCATCAATGGCTTCTGGGACTACGGCCCGCTCGGTGCCGAGCTCAAGCGCAACGTCAAGGAACTCTGGTGGAACGCGATGATCCGCCAGCGCGACGGCGTGGTCGGCCTCGAAGCCACCATCATCATGTCGCCGCTGATCTGGAAGGCCAGCGGTCATGTGGACACGTTCAGCGATCCCATGATCGACTGCAAGACCTGCAAGGGCCGGTTCCGCGCCGATCAGATCAACGAGATCCCCTGCCCGCAGAAACCGAGCAAGATGGTGTCCGAATGCCACGGCGAGAAAACCCCGCCGCGCGCCTTCAACCTCATGTTCCAGACCTACGTCGGACCGGTGCAGGACGAGTCGTCGATCGCCTATCTCCGCCCGGAAACGGCGCAGGCGATTTTCGCGCAGTTCAAGAACGTCCTTGAAACGTCGCGCCAGAAGGTGCCGTTCGGCATCGCCCAAATGGGCAAGGCGTTTCGCAACGAAGTCACCCCGCGCAACTACACCTTCCGCTCGCGCGAGTTCGAGCAGATGGAGCTCGAGTTCTTCATCAAGCCCGACGAAGTGGTGGAAGCCATCCATGGCAAAGTGACCCCCGCCTCCGAACTCGCCCAGGGCGCGCCTCTCGAGCCGCAGCCGACGTGGGGCTGGGAGGCGTGGCACAAATACTGGGTCGAGGAACGCATTCGGTTCTACGAGGGCATCGGCCTGCCGCGCGCCACCCTCGAGGAATACTGGCAGAAACCCGACGAACTGGCGCACTACGCGCGCGCCACCGTCGATATCCTGTTCAAGTTCCCCTTCGGAACGCAGGAACTCGAAGGCATCGCGGCGCGAAGCGATTTCGACCTCAGCCAGCACGAACGGTTCTCCGGCAAGCCCATGGCCGTGTTCGACGAGGAACTGCGCGCCGCGTGGTCGAAGCTCGACGAGGTAAAGAAGGCGGAGCTGAAGAAGAGATACTACGAAGCGCGGTTGAAGTATCTCCTCAAGATGGGCGTGGAAAATGAAAAAGCCGAGAAGGAGGCGCGCGAAGACGCGGAAGGCCTGGCAAAAGGACAATACATCCCGCACGTCATCGAACCCTCCGCCGGCGTGGACCGGCTGATCCTGGCGCTGATCTGCCACGCGTATCACGAGGACCAGATGCCGGACGAGAAGGGCAAGATGGAGACTCGCGTGGTTCTGCGATTCCACCCGCGCGTTGCTCCCATCAAGGTCGGCGTGCTGCCGCTGCTCAAGAACAGGCCCGAGCTCGTCCGCCAGGCGCTCGAGATTCGCGACCTGCTGCGCCCGCACATGAACGTCTTCTACGACGACGCCGGCGCCATCGGACGGCGGTACCGGCGGCAGGACGAGGCGGGAACGCCCTTCTGCGTCACGGTGGACTTCGACACGCTTGGCGAGAAGCCCGAACTGAAAGGGACCGTCACCTTGCGGCATCGTGACGACGGGCGGCAGGATCGCGTGAAGATTTCGGAATTGCTTCCGTTGCTTCAGGAAAAGATACGTTAGGAGCGCTATGCCCAAATCGCAGCGCATCTCATACGTGATTATGGCGGTGCTGCTGGTGCTTGTCGGCATGTTCCACCTCGGCACGCTCGTTCTCACCGCGTTCTTCGGCTATTTCGCGCTGCAGCAATTCAGCCTCGGGAAAAGCAAGACGCTCGCGGTGATCGTTTACCTGGTGGCGGTTGTCGCGATCGGCTACGGCCTGTTCTTTTTCTCGAAACGCGCCTACGTGACTCTGCCCGTCATCGCGAAGAACACCATCCCCGCGGTCGTGGACTGGGCGGAAAAGCAGAACATCGAGCTGCCCTTTGTCGACTACGCCAGCCTGAAGAGCGTGACGATAAAGGAAGTGCAGGACCGGCTCGGCAACCTCGGCCGCTACGCCTACGAGGCGTTCTTCCAGTTCGCGCTGCTGGTCATCGGCCTCGTGGTGGCCCTGAGCCTCTTCCTCAACACCCGCTGGGGAACCGACGACGACCCGCACGAACCGCGCGACAGCCTGTACGCCACCGTCGTGCGCGAACTGGTGGTGCGCTTCGAGACGTTCTTCTCCAGCTTCAGCCGCGTGATCGGCGCCCAGATCGCCATCTCCGCCATCAACGCGGTGCTCACCGCGATTTACCTCGTGTGGAACGGGTTCCCCTGGGTCATGGTGCTCATCTTCCTCACGTTCCTCTGCGGGCTGCTCCCGATTATCGGCAACATCATCAGCAATACCCTTATCGTGGGCGTCGCGTTCACGATCTCGCCCTCCATGGCCCTGTGGTCGCTCGTCTTCCTCGTCGTCATCCACAAGCTCGAATATTTCCTCAACAGCAAGATCATCGGCGACCGCATCAAAAACCCGATGTGGCTGACCTTGGTCGGCATCGTTCTCGGCGAGAAACTGATGGGAGTTCCCGGAATGATCCTGGCCCCCGTCGTGCTCCATTACATCAAGGTGGAAGCCTCGCGGGCAAAACTCGCCGAAGCCGCGCGCACCGCCGCGACGCCCGAGAAGCCCGCCGGGTAACCTGAACCCCATGAACAACGAACAGCCGTTTGAACTGATCGAGTTCGAACAACTCCTCCGCAAACCCAACAGCGACGCCTCCGGCCTCGCCAGCTTCTTCACCACCGGCGAGGTCTGGGTCACCCGCGTGCCCGCCCGCCTCGACGTGATGGGCGGCATCGCCGACTACTCCGGCGCCAACGTCTGCGAAGCCGTCCTCGGCCGCGGCGTGCTCATCGCCCTCCAGGCCCGCACCGACCGCACCGTCCGCATCCGCACCATGCAGGCCGGCATCAAGGCGCTGCCCATCGAAACGCGGTTCCCCCTCGACCGCTTCCGCTCCGGCGAAGGCCTGTCCGGCTACGCCGAGGTGCGAGCGTTCTGTCACGCCAACCCGCTCGCGAACTGGGCCTCCTACATCGTCGGCAGCATCTTCACGCTCTTGAAGGAGGAATCCGTCAAACTGCCGTTCGGATTCAACCTCCTCCTCCTCAGCGCCATTCCCATGAACGTCGGCATTGGCAGCTCCGCCGCTGTCGAAATTGGCGCGCTCAGTTGCCTCAACGCTTACCTCGGTCTCAAACTGCCGCCCCTGCGCATCGCGCGCCTCGGCCAGATGGCCGAGAACCACGTCGTCGGCGCTCCCTGCGGCATCATGGACCAGATCGCCATCACCAACGGACGCCAGGGCTGCCTCACCCACATCCTCTGCCGTCCCGGCGAGGTCAAAGGCGAAGTCCGTATCCCGCCCGGCACCGCCTTCGTCGGCATCAACTCCATGATCCGCCACTCCGTCGCGGGCAGTCCCTACAGCGACACCCGCGTCGGCGCGTTCATGGGCAAGAAAATCATCGATGAAATCCGTGCGCGAACCGGGCGCGCCCCCCTGAATTACCTCACGGAACTCTCCACGCGCGAATTCAACGAACAATACGCGCGCGAGGTGCCCGAAGAAATCCTCGGATCCGAATTCCTCGCCCGCTACAAGACTCACGACGATCCCGTCACGCAGATCTCGCCCGATGCCACCTATTCGGTCGCCGGCCCGACGCGGCATCCCATCGAGGAAAACGAGCGCGTGCTCCGCTTCATGGACTGCCTCAAAGACGCGAGCGACGCCAACGAGCAGGCGCTCATCGCCGCGGGCGAATGCATGTACGCCGCGCACGAGAGTTACCGATCGAATTGCAATCTCTCGACCGAGGAAGTGGATTTCCTGGTCGAAACGGTCCGGCAACGCGGCGCGAAACAGGGTCTCTACGGAGCGAAGATCACCGGCGGCGGCACCGGCGGCACCGTCGCCGTGTTCGGCAAGGTGGAAGCGCTCAAACGGCACATTCCGGAGATCTGCGTCGAGTATTCCCGCCGCGTCGGCGTCGTTCCCGACGTGTTCGAGGGCACGTCCCCCGGCGCCGTGGAGTTTGGCGCGCGCCGCTACATCTTCGGCGCCAACGGCTGGCACCGCACCGAAGCCTGATCGCGTCCCCATGAGCGCTTCAGCCGTCCGCAAGGCCGTCATTCCCATCGCCGGGCTCGGCACCCGCCATTTCCCCGCGTCGCACGCGGTCAAAAAGGAGCTGTTCCCGGTGGTCGGTCCCGACGGCATCGCGCGCGCCCTGTTTCACTATCACCTGCTCGAGCTCGATGCGGCGGGCATCGAAGAGATCTGCATCATTGTCCAGCCGGGCGAAGAAGAGAGAATCCGCTCCTACCTGCGCGGTCCCGATGCCGATTACCTGAAGCGCCTCGAGAAGCACCCCGCGCTCCTGCGGGAGGCGGAACAGATGCGCGACTTCGAACAGCGCGTCCGCTTCGCCGTGCAACACCAGCAGGAAGGATACGGCCACGCCGTCTTCCAGACCCGCGCCTTCGCCGACGGCCAGTACGTCCTGCTCAGCCTCGGCGATCACCTCTTTCGCGGAAGACCCGAGTCGCCCTACCGCGAGCTGGCCGCGATGGCCGGCGTTGCGCAGGGGCTCAGTGTCTCCGCCGTCAATCGCATCCGCGCGGGCGACCTCAAGGGCTACGGCACCATCGCCGGCAAACGTCGCCCGGACAATGCGCGGCTCATCGACGTTTCCCTTATCATCGAAAAACCTTCCGTGGACGTTGCGCGCGAACAGTTGCACGTGGACGACCTGCCGGAGGAAACCTGGCTGGGCTGGTTTGGAATGCATCTGCTCGCGCCGTCCATCTACGAAATTCTTGACGAGATGATCCGCAAGAACGTCCGCGACAACGGGGAATTTCAACTGACGCGCGCGCAGGAGATCCAGCGCCAGCGCGAAGGCTACCTGGCCCTGGAAATGACGAACGCGGAACGCTTCGACTTCGGCGTGCCCGACGATTTCGTGCGCAGCATCCACTCTTTCCGGCAATTGCATTGAATATCGTTCCTCCACCCCTGGACGTGGATGTTGGATGTTCGATGTTGGATGTTTCCCATTTCGGTGGGGCGAGCAGCCTGCCACGCCGAAGCTCAGCGAAGGCGGATCCGCGCGAGCCGTCGTGCGACTACCTTGATTTGGATTGCAGGAGCAAGCCATCGCCCGGGGGCGGTGCCGACCCGATCGCAAATCACAAATCAGCAATCCGAAAATTCCCGTGACCGCGGGATCAAAGCCCATATCATGGCGCCGTGACCAATACCGAAGCCATTCGACTGCTGGAGAAGTTCCGAGCGGGCGGCGTCGGCCGCGGCGAAGTGCTCCGCGCCTTCCAGGCCGCTCCGGTCGTCGACCTCGGCTTCGCGCAACTCGACACGCACCGCGAACTCCGCAAGGGATTCCCCGAAGTCGTCTTCGGCTCGGGCAAGACCGTCGCCCAGGTCGTCGCCATCGCATCAAAGCTCCTTGAGAAAAACCAGAGCGTGCTCGCCACCCGCCTCACTCCCGAGCAGGCCCGCGCGCTGAAAAAGAAATTCCGCAGCGCGGTTCACCATGAACTCGCCCGCTGCGTCACCATCGTCCGCAAACCGCTGCCCAAACGACCGGGCACCATCGCCGTCGTCTGCGCCGGCACCAGCGACCTCCCGATCATGGAAGAGGCGGCCGTCACCGCCGAGGTCATGGGCAACCGCGTCGAACGCGTCGCCGACGTCGGCGTTGCCGGCGTTCACCGCCTGCTGAACCGGCTCGAAACGATCCAGCGCGCGAATGTCGTCATCGTGGTCGCCGGAATGGAAGGCGCCCTGCCCAGCGTCGTTGCCGGCCTTGTGAGCACGCCGGTGATTGCCGTTCCCACCAGCGTCGGTTACGGCGCCAGTTTCGGCGGCCTGGCGGCGTTGCTTGGGATGCTCAACAGTTGCGGCAGCGGCGTCACCGTCGTCAACATCGACAACGGCTTCGGCGCCGGCTACGCCGCGTCCCAGATCAACGCGTTGTGCGAACGGGCCGCGCGCGCGCGCAAATGAAAACGCTTTACCTCGACCTCTTCAGCGGAATCAGCGGCGACATGTTCGTCGGCGCGCTCATCGACCTCGGCGTGTCGCCGGCCAGGCTCGAGCGCGAACTGAGGAAGCTCGGCCTGGACGGATATCACCTGCACGTCTCTCGCGCCCGCAAGTCCGGCATCGAGGGAATCAAATTCGATGTCCACGTTGACGGCGCGCATCACGAGCATGGGCACGGTCACGCGCACTCCCGGGAACATCACCACGAGAGGCATCACGGCGACAGCCATTCCCATGAAGAAAACCGGACCTGGAACGAAATCCGCCGGTTGATCACCCGCAGCAGACTGTCGTCCTGGGTGAAGCAGAAATCGCTGGCCGTCTTTCAACGCATCGCCGAGGCGGAAGGCAGAATCCACGGCTTGCCTCCCGAACAGGTGCATTTCCACGAGGTCGGCGCGCTGGATTCCATTGTGGATATCGTCGGCGCTTGTATCGGCCTGGAGTTGCTCGGCAAACCGCGCGTGCTCGCTTCCCCCGTGATCGAAGGCATCGGCTGGGTGGATTGCGCTCACGGGCGGTTCCCGGTCCCGGCGCCCGCAACGCTCGCCATTCTCGGCGCGCGCGGCATCGCGGTGACCCAATGTGACGAGCCGCACGAGCTGGTAACGCCCACCGGCGCCGCGTTGCTGGCCGAGTTCGCCGAGAGCTTCGGCCCTATGGAAGGACTGGCCGCGGAACGAATCGGGTTCGGCCTCGGCACACGCGAGAACCGCACCCGGCCCAACGTGCTGCGCGCCATCCTCGCCGTCACCGCCGGCAAACGCGCGAAACCCGCCGGGATTTCGTCCAACAAAAGGGCTGCGGCGCTGGACTGGGAAACCGACACCGTTGCCGTGCTGGAAACCAATCTCGACGACATCAGCGCGGAAATCCTCGGCGGGTTTGTGGAAAAGGCTTTCAACGCGGGCGCGCTGGACGTGTTTCACACGCCGATCCAGATGAAGAAGAACCGGCCCGGCGTGCTGTTGACCGTCCTTTGCGCCGAGTCGCAGGCCGATGCCTTCACCGAATTGATCCTGCGCGAAACCAGCGCGTTCGGCGTGCGCCGATCCGTTGCCGAACGGCGCAAGCTTCGCCGCGAGATCAAATCCGTGAAGACCCGCTTCGGCGAGATTGCCGTGAAGCTGGGCCTGTTGAACGGCAAGGTTGTCCAGGCCGCGCCCGAGTACGAATCCTGCCGCAAAGCCGCCCAACGCGCCAACGCGCCGCTGAAGACGGTTTATTCCGCCGCTGTCAAAGCATTGAAACCGAACCTCTGAACACCATGGACGCCGAACTCCTCAAAATTCTGTGCTGCCCGGAAACGCACCAGAACCTGGCGCTTGCGGAACCCGCGCTCATCCAACAGCTCAATCAGCGGATCGCCAGCGGCGAACTGCGCAATCGCGCGGGACAACCCGTGAAGGAAACCTTCGAAGGCGGATTGATCCGCTCGGACGGGCAATACCTCTATCCCATCCGCCAGCAGATCCCCGTGATGCTGATCGAAGAAGCCATTCCGCTTCAGCAGAACGCCGCGTCCTGAGCGGTCAGTTCCTCACGAACATCTTGCCCGGAAGCTGCTTCACCAGCCGCTTCATCTCCAGGCCGAGCAACGCCACCGACACCGTCGAGCTCGGCAGGCCGCTCTGGCGGATCACCTCGTCAATGCTCTGCTGCTCCGCGCTCAGGATCCCGAGGAGGCGCTGCTCGTGCTCCGACAGTTCCAGCGCCGGCAGCACGCCGGTCTCCGCCGGCGACGGCGGACGGTTCCGCGGCGGGAACAAATACTCGAACTCGCTCAGGATGTCTTCCGCGCCTTCGCACAGCTTGGCGCCTTTCTTGATCAGCTCGTGACATCCTTTGCTCCGCGGTGAATCGATCCGGCCCGGCACCGCGAACACCTGCCGGCCGTATTCCGTTGCGAAGTTCGTCGTGATCAGCGCGCCGCTCGTCAGGTTCGCCTCCACCACCACCGTTCCGAGCGTCATTCCTGCAACAATCCGGTTGCGAATCGCGAACGACTGCTTGTCCGCGTTGCGATTGAACGGATATTGCGTCAGCACCGCGCCACTCGCCGAAATGCGCTCGAACAATTCCCGGTTCTCGGGCGGAAACACGATATTGATGCCCGTCCCCAGTACGCACAGCGTCCGGCCTTTCGCGCTCAAGGCGCCCTGGTGCGCCGCCGTGTCGATCCCGCGCGCGCCGCCGCTCACAACGGTCACGCCGATATACGCAAGCTGATAGGACAGCTTGCGCGCCACTTCGATTCCGTAATGCGTCGTCTGGCGCGAACCGACGATCGCCACCGAATTCCTGTCCTGCGGCAACAGCGTGCCCTTCACGTAGAGCACGATCGGGGGATCGTAGATTTCCCGCAGCAACCGGGGATATTCCTCGTCCTCCTGCGTTACCACGCGACAGCCGTAATCGGCCGCGCGCTTCAATTCGGCGGCGAGATCCACGGTCTTCTCCCAGGAAACGATGGCATCGGCCGTGTCTTCACCGATGCCGTGAACCTGAAGCAACTGCTGGCGCGATGCCTTGAGAATGGCGGAAGCGCTGCCGAAGAATTCGAGCAATTGCCGGACGCGCACAGGCCCGACATGATCGATCATGTTCAACGCCACCAACGCCTCCCGGTTCTCCATGGCCCGTTGGAATACCGGTTCCCGGCCCTAACAGCAAGCCCGCGTTCCATCCAACCAGCACACCGAATCGCACGCACCGCCTCGCTCAGCTCCACCGTCGCGCGCACCGGCCACGCAAGTCGTTGTCCTGCAAGCACGACGAACTTTTATTGCATATGCAACAAAAGGTTGCACTGCCTCAGGGCCAACCTAACGGACTGTAAATCAATGCATTGCGAACTTTTGTTGTATATGCAACAAAAGTTCGTCAACGGGTGGAGCGGGCGCGGCGGGGAGGGGTGCCGAGGCGATAGATCTCGCTGCCGGCGAGAAGAAACGCGCCCACGCCGTAAACCTCGGTCGCGTCGGCGTCGAAACGGCGCGGGTCGGCACCGATCGGTTGCACGTGCGTGAGACGCCCGTCGTCTGCGATGCACGAGACGAGTCCTTCCCACGCTTTTCTCACGGCAGGCTCAAACTCGGCGCGAGGGAGCAGGCCGTTGTTGATGCCCCACGCGAGCGCGTAGGTGAAAAAGCCCGAACCGCTGGTTTCCTTCAACGGATAACTCGCCGGGTCCAGCAGGCTTGATCGCCACAGTCCGTCTTCCTGCTGGCACAGGCGAACGCGATTTGCCATCTCTTTGAACTGCTGTTCGAAGCGCGGGCGTGCCGGATGATCTTCAGGCAAATACTGAAGGACGCGAGCGAGGCCGGCCATGACCCAGCCGTTGCCGCGACTCCAGAACACCTTCCGGCCATTTACCTCGCGGCGGTTGAAGTAGGTGCTGTCGCGAAAATACAAATGCTCTTCGGGATCGTAGAGATAATCCGAGGTGCGCCACCAGTTGGTGACGGCGAAGTCCAGGTACCGTGGATCGCCCGTGGCCTTCCACAAGCGCACCCAGGCGGGCGGTCCCATGAACAGCGCGTCGCACCAGGACCACAGATCGGTCACGTTGCGCTGCCGGAACTCCAGCGTCGGAAACTCGCGCGGCGCGGCGAGGATGGCGTCGAACTGCTCGCGCATCGGCGCAATTATGCGGGGATCGCGTTTCAGGAAATACACTTCGCAATACATCTGTCCGACGCAATGGTCGTCGGCGTGGTAGCGGCGCGGGCCGAGCTTCCAGCCGTTCGCCTCGCCACGCTCGATCATCGCCCGGAGATACCTGGGGTCTCCGGACACCTGCGCGAGAGCCATGAACCCGGCGTAACCGGCGCCCTGCGTCCAATCGGTGGGCCGATGCCCGCTGGGATTGGCGAGTTGCCAGTCCGCCACTTGCTTCATCTTTTGAAGAACGGCATCGCGATCGACGCCGGGTTCCGGCGTCCGGCAGCCGGACAGGAGGAGAATCGAAGCTGCCATGGAAGCCAGAGCAAGCGGCGCAAGAAGTTGAAGGTGATTGCGGGCCGGCGGGATTGGCGTTCGTTGACTCATTGCGGTGGTCAGGCTGTCGCGCCGGCGCGCGCGGGTCAAGCGCAGCAGCGCCCCTTGACTCATAACCATGCTGACCGAGCGCCAGTGCATGGACGCCACGGCAGCTCGACAGTCCCGCCGCCGGGTGCTAACGTCGCGCGACAACGCGGCGCGCCGGTTTCGCGCCGGCGTTTTTTGCCATGCGCATTCTCGCACTCGATCACGGAACCAAACGCATTGGCGTCGCCATCAGCGACGAGATGAAGCTGATTGCCCAGCCGCTGGAATTCATTCCCGCGGAACCGTTCGCCGACGTGGTGGCCCGGTTGAAGACCCTGATTCGCGAGAAGGAGGTCGAGCTGGTCCTGCTGGGGATGCCGCGGAACATGGACGGCAGTTACGGTCCGGCGGCGATGAAGGTGCAGGAGTTCGCGGCGGCCCTTCGCGACGCGCTCACAGTCCCGATCCAGACCTGGGACGAGCGGCTGACATCGCAACAGGCCCAGCGGTTTCTCATTGAAGGCAACGTGCGGCGCAAGGACAGGAAAACGAAGGTGGACAAGACCGCCGCGGCGATCCTGCTCCAGAGCTACCTGGAGTCCCTGAACCATTGACCGGGCCCGGGATTCTGTCGCGCAGCGAATCTCCATGCCGAAGTTCAAACTGACCATCGCCTACGACGGCACGGCCTATGAAGGCTGGCAGGTGCAGAAGATCGGCACGGGCGTTCAGGAGAAGGTGGAAGCGGCGCTGGCCCGGCTTTTTCCCGGCGACCCCCGTCTGCACAGTTCGAGCCGGACGGACGCCGGCGTTCATGCGCTGGGGCTGGTGGCGCATTTTGACGTCCCGGCGGGCACGGCAAGGATCACGCCGCGCAAGCTGGTTCTCGCGATCAACGCGCATCTGCCGCCGGACATCCGGGTGCTGGCTGCGGCGCGCGCGCCGAAGTCGTTTCACGCGCGGTTCTCCGCCCGCGCGAAGCAGTATCGGTATTTCATCTGGAATCATCCGGCCATGAACCCGCTGCTGCGGCACCAGGCGTGGCATGTGCCGCGCGCCCTGAACGCCGAGGCCATGCGCAGGGCCGCCGCCCTGTTTGTCGGGCGCCACGACCTTCCAATCGTTCACCGCCATCCCGGCTACGCGCGCGCGTCCACGGAGCGCACCCTGTTCCGTTGCGATCTGACCCGGCGGGGCCCGTTGCTGACGTTTGTGATCGAAGGGAACGGGTTCCTATACAAGATGTGCCGGGGCATTGTGGGAACCATTGTGCAGGTGGGTCTTGGAAAGTTCACCATCGAGGACGTGGAAGGCATGTTCCGGAAGCGGGACCGGCGCGCGGCGGGAATGACCGCGCCCGCTCACGGCCTGGTGTTGTGGCGGGTGATGTACGCGCCGCGCGGGCGCGTTGCCGAACCGGCCGCGCAACTGGAAGACGAGGAGTAGGCGGATGCACGTGGTGCTCGTCGAGCCGGAGATTCCGCCCAACACCGGGAACGTGGCGCGCCTGTGCGCCGCCACCCGCACGACGCTGCACCTGATCGAACCGTTAGGTTTTCGCCTGACCGACGCGGAGTTGAAGCGGGCGGGAATGGATTACTGGCGGCACGTGCAGTGGCGCCGCTGGGAAAACTGGAACGCCTTCGTCGGCAGCCTGCCGGCCGGCGCCCCTCTGTGGTTCATCGAATCGGGCGGCGCGCGACCTTACAGCGAGGCGCGTTTCGGTCCGGAGGATTACCTCGTGTTTGGCCGGGAAACCGCCGGGCTGCCGAAGGAATTGCTGGAGCGCCATTGCGATCGGTGGTTGCGCATCCCGATGTTTCACCCGGAAGCGCGGTCGTTGAACCTGTCCAACTGCGTCGCGATCGTCCTGTTCGAAGCGCTTCGGCAGCAGGGTTTTTCGCCGGATCTGGCGACGGTAAAACAGCGGACCGCGGGTCTGTGACGTCTGTGACCCGCAGCAGCGTGCGACAGCATGCTCACGGACGATTTCCTGCAGATCCCTGACTGCGCAGAGCTGTCGGTCATTGCTGCGACTCGCAGAGTCGCGCCCCGCAGGTGGCTTGCGGACTCCAGCGATCAGGCGTCCGGGATCTCTGCTTCGACGAGCTTCGCGAGAAGGATGAGCGACTCCTGCCAGCCCACGTAGCAGGCTTCGGCCGGGATCGCACCGGGAACTCCCTCCTGCACAATGTTCAGTTCCGTGCCGCACGACACCTGCTTGAAAGTCACGGTCGCCTGGATTTCTCCCGGCAGGTTCGGATCGTCGAAGCGATCCGTGTAACGGATTTTTTCATTCGGAACGAGTTCCAGGTATTCGCCGTGAAACGAATGGCTTTTGCCGGTGGTGAAGTTGGCAAACGACATCCGATAGGTGCCGCCGACTCGGGCGTCGAGCTGATGAACCTTGCCGGTGAATCCGTTCGGCGGAAGCCACTTGACCATGGCGTCCGGGTCGAGGAAAGCGCGATAAACCCGCTCGGGCGCGGCCCGGAGCACCCGGTGAAGACGAATCGTGTTTGCGGCTGACATATTCTGTTCTCCTTTCGATAGATCGTTTTGCTTCATTCTGTATCTGCGACGAACGGCCTCGCCCGTCCGGGACAATTCCCGGAAGAAAACTTCGAAGGCATTGGGCGCCGGTGTTTTGCCATGCAGTCCATCTGTTCAGGGTTCCCGCTCTCCAGTTACCCGCTCCTTCTCCTGCCGGCAGACACCGCCATTTGCGCAACGGGCACTTGTCATGCACTTTCACTCAACTTGTATGAATGTGAAAGTGCAACCTGTGAACGATGTGCCGGGCGAGCCGGTTCATTCGGTTCCTCGGTCTTCGCCCGCGGCTCCAGCCGACGAAGCGGGGCTTTTTGACGCGTATTCGGAAGCGATTGTGCGAGCCGTTGAGACGGTGGCTCCGTCGGTGGTTCGGATCGAGGCGCGCCGGACGCGCATGACGCGGCAGGGTTTGCGGGAAGACAGCGGCGCGGGCTCCGGATTTATCATCAGCCCGGACGGCCTGGTGCTCACCAACAGCCACGTTGTCCGCCGTGCCTCGTCCATTCAAGTGGTGCTGTCGGATGGCCGGCGCCCCGATTGCGTCGTGGTGGGCGAAGACCCGGAAGCCGATCTCGCGGTGTTGCGCGTTTACGCGCCGAACCTGTCGCCGGTGAAGTTCGCCGATTCCTCGCGGTTGCGCGTGGGACAGCTTGCGATCGCGATTGGCAATCCGTACGGATTCGATGCCAGCGTGACGGCCGGGGTGGTGAGCGCGCTGGGCCGTTCGTTGCGGTCGCAATCCGGGCGTTTGATGGACGACATCATCCAGACCGACGCCGCGCTGAACCCCGGGAACTCCGGCGGTCCGCTGGTGAATTCGCGCGGAGAGGTGATTGGGGTGAACACGGCGGTGATTCTGCCGGCGCAGGGAATCTGCTTTGCCATCGCCAGCAACACGGCCCAACTCATCACGGGATGGCTGGTCAAGGACGGCCGTGTCCGCCGCGGTTATGTGGGTGTGGTGGGGCAAACGGCGCCCATTCACGCCCGCCTTCGCAGGCATTATCGCCTCGAGCAGGACCGCGGCGTGCTGGTGGTGGGCGTGGAACCCGGCAGCCCCGCGCGGCCGGCGGGATTGCGCGAAGGCGATCTCATCATCGCCTTCAAGAATCAGCCGGTCACAGGAGTGGACGACCTGCTCCGAATGCTCGTCGCGTCGGAGATTGGCGTCCCGTCGATCCTCACCATTCTGCGACAGTCGAACCGGCTCGAACTCCGGGTGACTCCGCAGGAACTGATCAGCAGAAGCTGAACAGCGGCGCTTCGCCGGTCACGTGCAAATGTCCTCCGTCACCGTTCCGGGACAATTCTTGTCGCATATGCGCGCAGAATTGTCCCGTGTTTGAAAGGGCGGCGTTGTGTAAGCCTCGAGTACCAAGGCGTTTGGCAATTTTGGCAGGACAATTCTTGTCGCATATGCGCGCGGAATTGTCCCAGGGGATTTCGGACCTCGGACTTCTTTCGGGGCTCCTCCCCGACCCCCCTATTCTGCGAATGGAGGGGAGGGAGTAAGGCAGTCATAATTTCGCGCGCTGCGGGAGGCGTTGAGTTGAATGTTGAGTGTTGAATGTTTCCGGAGCTGCTGTCGGGGCCCGTTTGGCGGTTGCATTCGCCCGGCGGTTCCAGCAGGCTCTGGGCAGAACCACTCGAAAGCGATCCAAGCGAAACCTATGAAAAAGTCCATAGCTGTCATTCTATTTGCCTGTGCCATGACATTGCCGGTCTGCGCCGCCGACGTGAGCGCGAAGATCACGGGTGTGCATCTCTGCTGCAAGGCGTGCGTCGATGCCGTGCAGAAAGCCATTGCTCCCGTGAACGGAGCCACTGCGTCCGTGGACCGGGATGCCAGGACGGTGACCCTCACCGGGCCGGATGCTGCAACCGTGCAGAAGGCCGCCGACGCGCTGGTGGCGGCGGGGTATTACGGCAAGAGCGAGAACTCCAACATCAAGATTGCCGCCGATGCCGGCGCAAAGGGAACGAAGGTGCCGTCGCTCAAACTTGAGGGAGTCCATCTCTGCTGCAACCAATGCGTGTCCGCGGTGGACAAGGCGGTGAAGTCGGTTGCCGGTGTGAAGGAACACACGGCGACCCGCAACGCCAGTTCGTTCGAGGTGAAAGGCGATTTCGAAGACAAGGCGGTGATCCAGGCGCTCCATGACGCCGGGCTGGCCGCAAAAGTCGGCGGAAATCAGTAGCCGGCAGTCGTCAGGTTCATTGGAAGCCGTTGCGTTGGCGCGCGGATGAGTTAGCGTCTGGCGTCCGCAACGGCTTTTATGAAAACAGTTCTCATCACGGGTGCCTATCGGGGTTTGGGCTTCGAAGTGGCGCGGCAACTCTCGGCACGGGGATGGGAGGTCATCCTGGCCGCGCGCCGAAAAGAGCAAGGCGCCGCCGCCGCCGCCAGACTCCAGAACGCCTCCTTCCTCGAGCTCGACATCACCAGCGACGACAGTGTCGCTCGCGCGGCCAAGAGCGTTTCCGAGCTGGACGTGCTGATCAACAACGCCGGGATCATCCTCGACGGCGACGACGACATCCTGAAGGTCCGGCCGGAGCTGGTGGCGCGCACGATTGAGACGAACGCGCTGGGGGCGCTGCGCGTCTCGCAGGCCTTCCTGCCGCAACTGTTCAGGAGTTCCGCCGGTCGCATCGTCAATGTCTCCAGCGGAATGGGACAGTTGAGCGACATTGCCACCTTGTCGCCGGCGTATTCGATCTCAAAGACAACGCTGAACGCCATCACCTGTGTTCTCGGGGCGGCGTTGAAGGACCGCGGGATCGCAGTGAACTCGGTGTGTCCGGGCTGGTGCCGGACCGAGATGGGCGGTCCGACGGCGCCGCGATCCGCCGAGGAAGGCGCGGCGGGAATTGTCTGGCTGGCTGCCGACGCGCCGCAGGACAAGACCGGCCTGTTCTGGCGGGACAAGCAGGTGCTTCCATGGTAGCGCCTGTGTGGCGTCCGCGTTCTACGAACCGCCCGGATCGGTATGCGTCGTGAGAAGCATCAGCGCCTGACCTCCAGCGGCGCCCAGCGGCGGGCGGAGAGGAAGTAAAGCCCGCACTCGGTCACGGGCTTCCGGTAAATCTGCGACAGGGCGAAGGCGTACAACTGCAGTTGCGGCGCATACATCCGGATCTTCGTGTCGAGATCCTTTTGCGTCACCGCGTCCGTTTTGAAATCCACAAGGCAGATCCCGTCAGGCAGCATCACGGCGAGGTCCACCACGCCCTGGATGACGACGATCTCCTCGTCCAGCAGCCTGGCTGGTGGCGGTTCGCCGGCCGTTCGCAGCAGTCCCAATTCGGCGAGTTGCGCCATGGAAAGCCCGGCTGTGAACTGCAGTTCGCGCCGTACAGCGCCTTCGTTCGACGCGATCCGCCGGCCGACGTCGGATGTCCAGAACGTGCGGACGGCTTCGAGGTCCAGCGTCGCGACGGCATCCGGGTCGAGCCAGCCTTCCTTTTGAAGGCGTTCGGCTTCGGTTTGCAGGTCGGCGATCGTCCCGGCTTTGCTCAAAGCCAGGCGCTGGAGAAAACGATGATGCGCCACGCCGATCTCCGCCGCAGTCAGGATTGCTGTCCGGCCGGGTTCCGCTGCGATGCTCCGGGGCAAGGCAAACGACTGCCGCAGAATGAACGGCGCCGGTTCCGATTCTTCCTCGATGCTGCGGCGCAATTCGGTCACGCTCACTTTGGCGCGCTGCGTCGTGGCCGCAACGGACGGATACGTCCATTGAATCCGCCGGCGCACTTCCGTGAACGTTTCTTCCGCTCCGGCGAATTCCGGCGTTGTGATCTCGCCCTCTTCTCTCTTTGGCGCGATGAGGCGGTCGTCGGTTTGCGAGTAGATATTCCACCGCAGCAGATCGGATTCGCCTTCGGTGTCGTTCTTCCAGTCCTCTTCCCGCGTGACGCCGGGCAACCAGAGGTTCAGCCAGTCCAGGTAACAGCGGGCGGACAGCATCGCGCGGTCGGCCGGCGGGGCGGGCGACGCGCATTGCCAGCGGCCGTCGCCTTTACGCGTCAGCGTGCCTGTCAGGATCAGCCGGTCGCGCGCGCGGGTCATGGCTACATACATCAGGCGCAGTTCTTCGCCGAGCAGTTCGCAGCGTTGACGCTGCCGGGCGAGCCAGTGGGGCAGGCTGGGGTAACGCAGGTCGCCGTCGGCTGCAGTCACCTTCGGGCAGATGCCGTACTGCTCGTCGAGCAAAATGGCGTCGCTCAGGTCCCGCGTGTTGAACCGCCAGCCCATGCCCGCGAGGACGACGATCGGAAACTCGAGGCCTTTGCTCGCGTGAATGCTCGTGATCCGGACGGCGTCGCTGCCAACGGCCGCCGGCTCGGATTCCGGTTCCGAGTCCTGCTGCGCCTTGATGAAGCGCAGGAAGCGGAACAATCCCTGTCGTTGAAACGGATCGTACTCGCGGGCGAGATCCAGCAGGCGGCGGACGTTGGCCAGTTGCTGTTCGCCGCGGTCGCCGGCGCGGAGCTGGATTTCGTAGTGGGTTTCCGCCATCGCGGTCTGGAGGCAATGCGACACCGGGCTGTGGCGGGCCAGCGCGCGCCAGCGATCGAGCCGGGTGAAGAATTCGCTGAGCTTCCTCCACGCGCTGTGTTCGCGGGGCCCCAATACGACGTATTGCCGCGCTGCCAGCCAGAACGACCGATTTGTTCCGTCCGGTTTCACCGCCGCGCGGACTTCGGCAAGTTCGGCCGGGCTCATGCCCACCAGCGGCGACCGGAGCACCGCGAGCAACGGGATGTCCTGCATCGGATTGTCCAGCAGGTGCAACAGGCAGACCAGGTCGCTCACTTCGATGCTGTGGAAGAACCCGCCGCGGCCGGCCTCGACCGGAATGCCCAGCGCGGAGAATTCCTTGGCGAAAGCTTCGATGCGCGGCGCGGGCGATCGCAACAGCACCGCCATGTCCCGCCATTGCACGGGGCGCAACTGGTTTGTGGCCCGATCACGGACCTCGAATCCGGACGCCTTGAGTTCGAGCAGGCGCAATCCGACGAGACGCGCTTCGCGCTCGGTGACGAGCAGGTCGGCCAGTTCGGCTGTCTCGCTCAGGTCGGACCCGTTGCCGTTGCTATTCTCCTGCCCGTTCTCATCGTCGGTGCTGCCGTTGTTCTGCGCGTCGTCGCGGCGGATCAGGTGCAATTCCACGCAGGGCGCGGGATCTCCGGATCCGGGCGCAGACCCGTTTTTGGTACCCGGCTGAAGCGGTTCATACGCGACGCCGCCGACGGACTCGCGCATTAACGAGCCGAACAACCGGTTCACGAAGGACAGAATGCCGACGCGGCTTCGGAAGTTGTCCGTCAGCGGGAGCCTGCGCCCGCCCTGGCCCTGGTCCCATTGGCGTTCGTACCGGCGGAAGATGGAGGGATCGGCCAGGCGGAAGCGGTAGATGCTCTGTTTCACGTCGCCGACGAGGAAGCGGTTGCCGGCCGCCGCGGACTTCGAATCCATGCCACGCGACAGCAATTCGATGATCTTGTCCTGCGCCGCGTTGATGTCCTGGTATTCGTCCACGAAGATGTATTCGATCTGTCGCTGCCAGTAGCGGGCCACGGCGCTGGGGCCGCCTTGTGGATTGCGCAGAACGCGCAGCGCGCACTGCTCGAGGTCGGCGAAATCGACACCGCCAAGCTCGCGTTTGGCCTGCGCGAACGCCCGGGTGAACTCGCGCGTGAGCTCGAGGAGCGCAAGCATGTGGTGCCGTACCCGTCCCCAGTCCTCGGCCAGCGGCGCGCCGTTCGTTTTCGCGAGCGACTCCAGGAAACGGGTTTCGTCGAAGAAACTCTTGAGAGGATCGCGTACAGCCTTCTTCGATCCCCTGGGCCAGTTGTTCTTGTCCTCGTCGGCCGTGCGGATGGCTGCGAGGGCGGCGTGGATCTGGTCGCACGAGGGGTGCGCGGGCACGTTGAGCAGCGCCGCGCGCGCAAGGTTCACGGCCCAGGTGCCGGTGCAGGAATCGAGCGCCGGCAGCCAGAGCGCGCGCCACTCGTTGAATCCTTCGGTCAGCCATTCGATCCAGCGCGCCGGCTCGGGTTGTGAGAAATATTCGATCTGTTCGTGCAGCCATGCTTCCGGATCCGCCAGCGACTGCGAGTACCGGTGCAGACGGAGCACGAGGTTTCGGATGGGTTCGTCCGAGTTGTTGCCGTGCAGGCGCACCAGTTGCTGCACCGCGCGGTCGCGGTCGGATGTTCCCGCGTAGTGCTGTTCGAACAGGCGGTCCAGCAGCCGCCGCACGAGCGGGCGCGTCTGCTGCTCGTCGAGAACGAACAGATCGGGATCCAGCCCGAGTTCGTAGAAATGCTCGCGTACCAGTTGCAGGCAGAAGCTGTGCAGGGTGGAGATCCGCGCGGTTTCCAGAAGCGCGAGCTGCTCGCGGAAGCGGGTGTGTTGGCCGCTCGAGTCGGGCGCGTTGGCGCGTTTCAACAGCGCGTCCCGGATCCGCGCGCGCATCTCGGCTGCGGCCGCCTCGGTGAAGGTCACCATCAGGATGTTCTCGATCGAACATCCCTGTTCCAGGAGCGCGAGGCAGCGCTGCGCCAGCGTGCTCGTCTTGCCGGTGCCGGCGCCGGCGACAACCAGCACGTTCCCGCGCGCTTCGATCGCCTTCTGCTGCGATAGAGTCGGAGTCGTCATGGGTTCAGGCGCTTTGCGGCGGTCGCAGGACGTGATAGGGCTGTGTCCACGGATCGAACCGGCAGACGGGGCGGTACCGGCACAGGTCGCATGCGGTCCTGCCCCGCCAGCGGTAGGGCCGGGTGGCGATGGTTCCGGCGTAGATCTCGCGCCCGTGTTCCCTGAGAAACTCTTTAACGCGCGCGATCAGCGCCTGGAATTCGCCGGCCGGCAACGCTTCGTTGCCTTGTGCTGCGAACTGGCCGTCCTTCCGGAGCGCGTATCGGAACTGCTCACCTTTCGTCGCGCCGGTGACGTCGAATCGCTGCAAGTAGGCGCCGTTGAAGCGTCCGCGATGTTGCCAGCGCAGCCGGCGGTTGCGTTCCCTCTCTTTGTCGTCCACTTCGCGCGTGGACGCGGGACGGCCCTGGCCGCACAAGGCGACGTAAAAGGCGCCCGCGGGAACGAGGCGCTGAATCCTGAATATCTGTCTGCAATCCTCCAGCTCCGACAGCGCGCCGAGGTAGGCCAGCAGTTGGAGCTCCAGCCCATGATGCAGCAGGGTCCGGTCGAGTTCGCGCCGGGTGGACTTGTAATCGATCACCACCGCAAGTGTGTCGCCCGTCTCCGCGATCCGGCATAGGTCCACGCGGTCGATGCGCCCGCGCAGCAACACCGCATGGCGGTCGTCAATGTCCACGCGCCATGCCGGCAGGCCCCCTTTGTCCAGACCAAACCCGAGTTCGACAGCGGAAGGATCGAACTGGTATTGCCGGGCCCACGTGACGAGCGTCTCCACCAGCCGCTCGACGGCGTCGATCAACAACTGGCCCACAAAACGCCGCGCCTCGGCGGCAGCAAACAGGCCCTCGCGATACTCCGACAGCCACGCTTCACCGGCCTCGCGAACCATGGCTCTTGCTTCCCCGGGCGAGAGGTCCCGCCACCGCCGCTGCTCCCGCTGAACGCGGTCGTGGAACGCCTTGAGGATGTCGTGCTGAAAAACGCCCCTGTCACGGAGGTCGATCTCAAACTCGACGCGCTCCTCCGCGCGCAGACCGCGGCCGACAAAGAACTTGAACGGGCAGGAGGCGAATTCCTCAAGAGCACTGACGGAAGTGACGAGTTCAGTCCCGTGAATGCGTTCCACCAGATCCGCCGGAAGCGATTCGTCTCCGGCGCGCGCGGAATGGCACTTGTCGAGGACGGCATTGATTTCCGGAACCGGTGTGATCTCTCTGAAACGACGCTCCAGCGCGGTGTTGCGGAGCAGAAATGGAATCAACTCGGTGGCATGCTCCGCCGACTGCCACTCTGCAGGGTATTCCCGTTCCTCGACTTCAACGCCTGCGTTCCGGCAGATTTCGGCGATGAGATGGGACGGGTTCAGCTCGCGCCCATCGCGATCGCGTTGCGCGAACGTCAGCACCACGCGGCTTCGCGCACGGGTGCAGGCGATGTAGCCGTAGTAACGTTCGAGCCCGATCTGTTGCAGGTAATCGGGGCCGAGGGCCGCGCCGCGGCCGGCGAGTTCGTCCCGGTCCGCGCGGCTGAGCAACGGCGGCGCGGGCGGCGGCGCCGGGAAAACGCCTTCGTTCATCCCGAGGACCAGGACGAGTTCGAGGTCGGGGTTGCGCGACCGGTCCACCGCGCCGACCAGCACCTGGTCCAGCGCGGGCGGAATCACGCCGACCGAGAGGTTGCTGAGGCCGGCTTCGATGACCGTGAGCCATTCGGCGAGCGGCAGCGGTTCCGCTGCGAACGCCAGCTCCACGTTGCGCAGCCATTCCGACATCTGGTCCCACACGCTCTGGTGCAGGGCCGGGTGCGACCAGTTGGGAACCGTTGCTTCGCGGCTCCATCGCTCGAGCGTCTGATCGACGCGCAGCGTTTTCCAGAGTTGAAGCAGTGCGTTCGACAACTCGATTCCTGTAAGGCGCCCTTTCCGTGCTTCGATGGAAGCGCAGAACGCCTGGAAAGGCGGCACCACTTTCGAGCGAAGCTGTTCCAGGCGCGCGACGACGCGCTCCGGCCCGGAGGGCATGCGGATCGGCTCGGTCCAGATGCGTCCGCGCCATCCCCGGGCCAGGGCCTCGTTTTCGAGACGATCGATGCCGTCGTCGTCCTCGGAGGCCAAACCGGTTTTCAGCGCGCCGAACCAGTCTTCGTGCTCCCAGTTGTACAACGCGAGGCGCAGCGCGTAGCGGGTGAGTTCGGCCAGCGGATGATGCGCAACGCTTTCCCGCCGATCCAGGAAGAACGGAATATCGAACCGGGTAAACACGCGCCGGATTGAATCGTGATAGCCCTCCAGTGAACGCAGCAGGACCGCGATGTCGCGATAGCGAGCGCCGGTGTCGCGCACGAACCGCCGGATCTCGCGCGCGGCGAATTCGACTTCGCTTTCGACTCCGGGGCAACTGACGATGCGCAGCGCTTCGGTGCGCTGTTCCTTCCGCGGAACCGCGGGTGGGCGTACACCGTCCTGTTCCGCGGCCCCGGTTTCACCTCGGGCCCAGCGCCGCTCCAGTTCCGCCAGAACAGGCGCATTGGCGAAGCGGCCGCGGTCTGGCGTTCGCGCGAGCGTTTCCACCTTCACACTGGCGCCGGGCAATCCGCCCAGCTCCTGTTTGCAGCGAAGGAACGTTTCCGCGATGGCCGCCCAGCTCGAGTGCCAGGGCAGGGGCGCCTTCGGCTCGAAGTCGAGACAGAAGGCGAGCGTCGCTGTTTCGGCGCGCTGCACCATCCCCGTCAACAACTGGCGTTCCTGAGGCGTGAGCCGCGCGAACCCGTCGAGCCACAGCCCGGCAATGACGATGTTGTTGCCGGCGGGCGTCTCGCGCAGGGCTTCGGCTGCGAGATCGAGCAGACTGTCCGTATCCCTGAGGTTCTGCGTTTTCAGCCAGTCCTGGTATTCGCGCAGGATGAGCGCCAGGTCGCGCAGCTTGCCGTGCAGGGGATGCGATGCGTCCAGGGTTCCCGCCAGTTTCTCGAGTCCGGCCGGCGTGAACTGGAACTGCTGCAACTCGCGAAGCAACTGGCTGAGCTGTCGCGCAAAACCCGGCAGCCGCGCCGTCGCGCGAAACAGATGCAGCCGCTCGCGCAGGCGTTCCAGCAGCGAACGGAGCACCATCACGCGGCCTTCCTCCGAAAGCAGTTCGGGCACCGGGCGGTTCAACTGCTCGAAGACGAACTCCGCGAGGCGCTCGAACGAAAGGATGCGCAGCCGCGTGTACCCCGGTACGCCTTTCGACAGAAGCTGGCGTTCGAGCTGAAACGTGGCCTGCTTGGGAGCGATCAGGACCAGCGGCGGCCCGTCCGGCGCCGATTCGAGCGCGGTACGGATCTCAGCCAGGCAGCGGTGCGTTTTGCCGCTGCCCGCCGGGCCGAGAAGAAAACGGACATGCACGGTTCCTTTTTCGCGAAAACACACGGGAGCGAAAAGAACTTAATTTGCGAAAAGTTCTTCACATGGACGGTATTTGTCGCACCCCCTTGTGTATGGCGCAGGCGGCGGGTGTCTGTGGATAACGTGTGAACAATGAGCCAATATCTCGGGCTCGCCGATCCGGGGCCGGTCAGGGCAGATTGAACCGAATTGAACTAATCAACGACGCATGGCCACTGAAGAAAGAGTGCTTTGTTTTGAGCGAACGATCCTCGACGACCTCGGCGCGTTTAACGGGATCAGCCTCGAGATCGACAGGTATTTTCCCGCGGTGACGGAGCCGTCGCGGCTGAGGTACCTGAATCGCAGCGAGGCGGAGCACGACAAGCGTTACAAGCAGTTGATCCCCTACGTGCTGATCGTCTGCAACGGGCGCATCCTGCGCTATCGCCGCGGCAAGGGCGGCCAGGAAACCCGCCTGCACGGCCTCTACTCGGTCGGCATCGGCGGGCATATCTCCGACGAGGACCGCGGATTGTTCTCAGGCCCGATCGGTTATCACGAAGGCATGCGGCGTGAATTGATGGAGGAAGTGGCGATTGAAGACGCGAACGACACGCCGGTCGCCGTGATCAACGACGACACGACGGATGTGGGGCAGGTGCATTTCGGTGTCGTTCACGTGGTGCACGTGCCGGACGAGGCGGTTGCCGGCCGTCGTAGCGGGATTGTCGGGCCCGAGTTCGTTCCCTTTACCGAAGCCACTCGCGACCTGGACGCGTATGAATCCTGGTCGCGGTTCTGTCTGGAGAACCTCGATCAACTGCTGGCACGCGCGGCGGAGGCGGCGAAGCCGGGGGCCTGAAGCGAATTTTCCGGAGCGCGACTGTGTCCCGCAGACCGGGACCAGTCGCAGCAGTGGACGAAGCCGGCGACGTCGGGTTCGGCAAGCGCGCAACGTTTAATTGAATATTGAGCGTTAAATGTCGAGCGTTGAGTGTTCGGTGTTGAATGTTCGATGCGCATCCCTTGGCGCGCGTGCGGAACTCGCAGACTCCCGCTTCGTCCACGCGCTGCGGCTGGTCCCAAACGGCGGGACACAGCCGCGCTCCGGGCGCTGTTCGCGCGAACTCCTGCGGCAAACAGCGGATGCTCAACCCCCGCGTCAATCGTCAATCGTCAATCCAAAGGTGGGGTGCTTTGGATCGTTCGAGGCCGGTCGTCGCCT
>Ga0209508_1001005_pt1 | contig 24020 bp, 22 predicted proteins | sample AD_UKC129_MetaG_FD_184427 | JGI IMG/M metagenome (GOLD analysis project Ga0209508, IMG submission 184427) | Active sludge microbial communities of municipal wastewater-treating anaerobic digesters from Canada - AD_UKC129_MetaG (SPAdes) (version 2) | ecosystem: Engineered > Bioreactor > Anaerobic... | reverse complement strand
AGATGGTAAGGTTTATACCTTTAATCTTCGCCAGGGGGTAAAATTTCACAACGGACGAGAAGTAACAGCAGAAGATTTCGTCTATTCATGGAAGAGGATTATGGACCCTGCAACCAAGAGTAAGAGGGCTAACTTTATGGAAGACATAGCAAAGGTCGAAGCTCCAAGTAAATATGTATTCAGGGTAACCCTTAAAGAACCGAGAGGTTACTTCTTGCAGATGTTACCCTACTCCTGCTTCTGGGTAATCCCCAAGGAAGAGGTAGAAAGATTAGGAGAAGACTTTGGAAGTAAACCAGTTGGTTCTGGTCCATTTAAGTTCGTAAGCTGGACACATGATGACAAGGTTATCTTAGAGACTAATAAAGACTACTTCGCCGGCAGACCATATGTGGATGGAGTAGAGATTAGAATAATCCCAGACGAGACAGTAATTTTAATGGAACTTGAAAAGGGTAACCTCGAGTGGTATGAGAATGTTCCACCATCAGAGCTGGATAGGTTAAAAAACGATCCAAAATGGAAGAATCAAATGATTACAAAACCAGAGCTTGGGGTTTACTATATTGGGATGAACTGCCAGAAACCACCACTGAATAATAAACTTGTTCGTCAGGCTATAAATTATGCCATAAATCGTGAGCAGATAGTTAAAGTTATTATGAGAGACTCAGCTATGGTTGCTAGTGGAATCTTACCCCCAGGTGTACCTGGATATTCAAAACGTCCTCCTATTCCATACGATCCAGAAAGGTCCAAGAGATTATTAAAGCAGGCTGGTTATCCGGATGGGAAAGGATTGCCCACTCTGGAGTTGGCATTTAATAAGAATGCAACACACCAGAGAATATGCGAAGCGATTCAGTCAGACCTAAAGAAGGTTGGGATAAATGTTGAACTTATGCAGATGGATTGGGCTCAATATCTAGAAAAAGTGGATAGAGGAGAGACACAACTATTTAGACTGGGCTGGATAGCAGATTATCCTGATGCTGACAACTTCCTCTGGGTTCTACTTAACTCCAAGAACTGGGGACCTGCAGGGAACAGTGCATTCTATAAGAATCCAACTGTAGACGAGCTTACTGACAAGGCAAAGACCATGGTTCCAGGAGCAGCCCGTAATTCTCTTTATAAGAGAGCGGAGGCTATTATTCTTGATGATGCTCCATGGGCTCCAATATACTTCTATATAAGTAGAGCTATAGTACAGCCATATGTTAAAGATTTTGATTTCTCCGGAATGGGTCCATTCACAGCCAAGTTAGAGAAAGTATGGCTTGATAAGTAAAGGAATAAAATATTAGTAAATAGCCTGGGGGATTTTTCTCCCAGGCTATTTTATGGAGAGATAGGTAGAGATGATAAACTATATAATAAGACGTTTACTTTTAACTATACCGACCATTATAGGTATAATTACGATAACATTTTTACTTATGTATGTAGTCCCAGGAGACCCTGTACGTATCCTGATGGGACAAAGGGGTGATCCGGAGACTATTGCTATGATAAGAAAGCAGATGGGGTTAGATGATCCTCTACCGGTACAATACTTTAGATTTTTGGGTAACATTTTAAGGGGAGACTTTGGACGTTCCTATGCTACAAATAGACCAGTGTTACCTGAAATATTGAGTAGATTCCCGGCAACATTGAAGCTGGCATTAGCATCTATGCTGGTAGCTTCTATCATAGGACTGACAGCTGGCATAGTCTCAGCTACCAAGCAGTACTCATTCTTTGATTATTCGAGCATGGTGGTGGCACTTATGGGAGTATCAGCCCCTGTCTTTTGGGTGGGTCTGCTTCTTATGTGGATATTTGGTTATACACTGGGCTGGTTACCAATATCTGGATATGGAGGGGTATCATATTTAATCCTCCCTGCGATTGCTCTTGGAGTAAGACCTGCCGCATATATAGCCCGTATGACTAGGTCAAGTTTCTTAGAAGTCTTAAGACAGGATTATATCAGAACTGCAAGGGCTAAAGGGCTTCCAGAAAGAAGAGTTATTTATGTCCATGCTATGAGAAATACGTTAATTACAGTGATTACTGTGCTGGGTATGGAGCTGGCAAGTTTACTGAGTGGTGCGGTTCTTACAGAAACAATATTCGCCTGGCCTGGTATTGGCAGGTTATCGGTAGATGCTATAATAAAAAGGGACCATCCAATGGTTCAGGGAACTGTCCTTTTTACAGCTATTATATTTATATTTGCCAACCTTATAGTAGATATATCTTACGCATTTTTAGATCCGAGGATAAGATATGAATAGAGAGATGGATAATAAAGAAATTTCAACATCATATTGGAAAGATGCATTTAAAAGATTAAGAAAGAATAAGTTAGCGATGGTAGGTCTTTATATCATTTTGGGGTTAATGGTCATTGCAATCCTTGCCCCATGGATTGCTCCCTATGACCCATACGAGGTTAACTATGATGAGTATCTTAAACCACCTTCATTGAGGCATCCTTTAGGAACCGATGAATTTGGTAGGGATATACTTTCCAGAATAATTTTTGGAGCCAGGGTATCTCTTCAGGTGGGTATAATAGCAGAAGGGATTGCTACCGCCATAGGGGTACTGCTTGGAAGCATATCCGGTTATTATGGAGGTTGGGTGGATCATCTTATAGTAGAGTTAACCAATATAATCTTTGCTTTTCCGTTTCTTTTATTTGTTATAGCTATAGTGGTAAGTTTAGGACCAAGTCTCACCAATGTATTTATTGCGGTTGGTATTACTGGCTGGGCTGGAACTGCCAGGCTTATAAGGGGACAAATTTTAAGTCTAAAAGAATCTGAATATGTTGAGGCAGCCAGAGCACTGGGGGCGAGTAATACCAGAATTATCTTCAAACATATAGTTCCAAACTGTATAGCTCCTATAATTATATCAGCGACATTAGGGATGGGCGGAGCAATTATGACAGAGGCAAGTTTAAGTTTTCTTGGCTTAGGAGCTCAACCCCCCATTCCAAGCTGGGGTTCAATGATCGATTATGCCAAGGATTTTTTAAGAACCAATTTATGGTATTCATTTTTCCCTGGTTTAGCTATTATGATTACAGTATTTGGCTTCAATCTCCTGGGTGATGGTCTAAGGGATGCTTTAGATCCGAGGTTAAAGGTATGAATACTAATAATACATTGATTAAAGTTGAGGATTTAAAGACATATTTCTACACTGAAGATGGGACTGTCCCAGCCGTCGATGGGGTTTCTTTCTCTATAGAGGCTGGTAAAACAATGGGGTTGGTAGGAGAGAGTGGGTGTGGAAAGAGTGTTACATCTCTATCTATTATGAGATTAATACCTCCGCCAGGGAAGATAACTGGTGGTAAGATTATCTTTAATGGAATAGATCTGCTTGATCTTCCTGAGAGTGAGATGAGAAGGATCAGGGGGAACAAAATCTCTATGATCTTTCAAGAGCCCATGACATCCCTCAATCCTGTATTCACCATAGGAAGTCAGATAGCTGAGGTGATACAATTACATCAGGGATTGGATAAGAATAGTGCTATGGAAAAGGCTATAGAAATGATGAAATTGGTAGGGATTCCATCCCCAGAACTCAGAGCTAAAGATTACCCCCATCAACTTAGCGGAGGTATGAGGCAGAGAATTATGATAGCTATGGCTTTAGCGTGTAATCCAAAATTATTAATAGCAGATGAGCCAACCACCGCTCTTGATGTCACCATACAGGCGCAGATACTTGAACTGATAAAAGAATTGAGAGAAAAACTGGGAATGTCTGTACTGCTTATCACTCACAATCTCGGAGTAGTAGCAGAAACTGCAGATAATGTTGCGGTTATGTATGCGGGAAAAATAGTAGAGTATGGGACTGTAAGGGATATATTTAAAAACCCTGTACACCCCTATACCTGGGGATTATTACAGGCTATCCCCAGGTTAGATACCACCAGGGAAAGGTTATTAACAATAGAAGGTTCTGTTCCAGACATGATATCACTTCCACCAGGTTGTAAATTTGCTCCCAGATGCATGTTCGTCAAAAATAAATGTGAGGTCTCTGAGCCTCTCCTGGAGGAGGTAACACCGGGACATATGTCCAGGTGTGGAGAGTAAAAGAGATAGATTTCAGTAAGATCGAGGTAGTATAATTATGGAAGATAGCATTCTTTTAAAGGTAGAAAAACTTACAAAGCTCTTTCCTATAAGAGGGGGAATTTTTCAGAGGACTGTAGGTTATGTAAGGGCTGTAGAAAATGTTTCATTTTCCATAGACAGAGGAGAAACATTGGGTCTTGTAGGAGAAAGTGGATGCGGAAAGACTACCACTGGTAGAAGTATCTTACGGCTTATAGAACCCACTTCTGGTAAGGTTTACTTTAAGGGGATTGATATAACAGCACTGAGTAAAAAAGATTTAGCCCCTCTAAGAAGAGAAATGCAGATTATATTTCAGGACCCATACGGATCTCTAAATCCCAGAATGACCGTTGGAGATATTATAGGGGAGGGATTAGAAATCCATAAGATCGCCTCAGGAAAAGAAAAAGAAAGGCGAATAATGGAGCTATTAGAGGTTGTGGGATTACCTCCTGCATATATGCGAAGATATCCTCATGAATTCAGCGGCGGACAGAGACAGCGTATAGGTATAGCCAGAGCCTTAGCGGTAAATCCGAAGTTTATAGTCTGCGATGAACCCGTTTCCGCTTTAGACGTTTCAATACAGTCTCAGATTATAAATCTCTTAAAAGATTTACAGAAACAGTTTGAGCTTACCTATCTCTTTATAGCTCATGACCTCAGCGTGGTAAAATATATGAGTGACAAGATAGCTGTTATGTACCTGGCTAAGATAGTAGAGTATACAACCACCGAAGAGTTATTCAATAATCCAAAACATCCGTATACCCTGGCACTGATGTCGGCTATCCCTGTTCCTGATCCAGATGTAAGAAAACAGAGAATAGTTCTTCAGGGAGATCTCCCCAGTCCAAGTAATCCACCCAAGGGCTGTAGGTTTAATACGAGATGTCCAAAAGTAATGAATATATGTAAAGAGGCGGAACCTGAGCTTAAAGATATAGGAAAGGAGCATCTGGTAGCATGTCATCTATGGAATTAGAGCTTAATAATCTGAGGTCAGAAGCCTTGAAGGAGATATCCTCTATCAACTCTTTAGATAATCTTAGAGAGATAGAGATAAAGTATCTAGGGAGAAAAGGAGTATTAAATCAATTATTAAAGGAGCTGAGCACAGCTCCTCTCGAAGAAAGACCAGAATTAGGCGGGATTATAAATCAGATCAAGCTGGAGATAATTCGTGAGATAGAATCTAAAAGAACACTGCTGGAAGAAAGAGAAAAGGCTAAGAAGCTAGAAGAGGAAAGGATTGATGTCACGCTTCCAGGTATGAATATCTCTCCCGGTAGATTACACCCTTTAACACTCATAATAGAAAGAGTGGAAGAAATCTTCAGAGGACTTGGTTTTACTGTAGTAGAGGGATTTGAGATGGAGACAGATTATTATAATTTTGAAGCACTGAATATCCCCTGGTATCATCCAGCCAGAGATACACAGGACTCTTTCTATATAACAGATAAATTTCTTCTCAGGACACAGACATCTCCTGTCCAGATCAGAGTGATGGAAAAGACTAAACCTCCATTTAAAATTATTGCTCCCGGGAGGGTATACAGACGTGACCAGCCTACCGCCAGACATTCTCCTGTATTCCATCAGATTGAAGGAATGGCTGTAGACAAAGACATAACATTTGCCCACTTAAAGGGCACTCTAGATGCGTTTGCTCACGCTCTGTTTGGCAGTGATGTCTCTACCAGATTTAGAGCAGATTATTTCCCCTTTACAGAACCCAGTGGTGAATTCGCTATAAGTTGTATATTCTGTAAAGGAAAGGGATGTCGCGTATGCTCTTATTCAGGATGGATAGAGATACTGGGTTGCGGTATGGTCCATCCAAAAGTTTTAGAAGTTGGAGGAATAGATCCTGAAGAATACTCTGGCTTTGCTTTTGGTATGGGATGGGATAGACTTGCAATGCTTACATATAATATTAATGATATAAGATTCTTTTTAGAAAATCATCCTGAATTCCTTGTTCAATTCTAGGAGGGGAAATGAAGATTCTTTATTCCTGGTTGAAAGATTTCGTTGATATAGACGTACCTCCAGAGGAGGTAGCTTACAAACTTACAATGGCTGGTCTAGAGATAGAAGAGATAGAAGAGATAGAAGATGATTATATACTGGACGTAAGTATACCTGCAAATAGAGGAGATTGTCAAAGTATTCTAGGGGTTGCGAGAGAAATATCTGCACTATTCAATGCTCCACTGAAATTACCAGATGAACCCCGTCTGAAAGAGGTAGAAGAAGGGATAGACATAGAGGTAGTATCTCCTGAACTCTGTCCCAGATATACCCTGAGATTTATAAAGGGTGTGAAAGTAGGTCCTTCTCCGGATTGGTTGAAAAAGAGAATAGAATCAGTTGGAATAAGAAGCATAAATAATGTGGTGGATATAACAAATTATGTGATGTGGATGCTGGGTCAACCATTGCATGCATTTGATGCTGACAAAATCTCAGAAAAAGTTATAGTGAGAAGAGCTTATCCCGGTGAAAAAATTACCACTTTAGATGGAGAATCACGTAACTTAACAGAAGAGATACTGGTAATTGCTGATAAGAGACATCCTATAGGTATAGCCGGGGTAATGGGGGGAGAAGACTCGGAGGTTTCACTCTTTACTAAAAATGTAGCTTTAGAATCCGCCTGTTTTGATCATATCTCAACGAGAGGAACGTCCAAGGTTCTAGAACTTAGAACAGAAGCCTCTGTAAGATTTGAGAAGGGTATAGATATAAATATGACAAAACTCGCATCAGATATCGCTACTGAGATGATAGTAAAACTCTGCGGTGGAGAGGTTGGAAAAATAAGTGAGTTCTACCCTGTAGAATATAAACCTTGTTCAATCAGATTCAGACCAGAAAGATTCAGTAAAAGGATAGGGATTAACCCATCTTATAGCGAGATGAGAGATGTGTTCTTCAGGTTAGGATTTAAGGTTGAAGAACACATTAACGAGTGGAGAGTTACCCCCATATCAGCAAGAAGAGACATATCACTGGAAGAAGATCTGTACGAAGAGGTAGTAAGAATAATTGGTTATGATAAAATTCCATCTATCCTGCATGAAAGAATTACTGGAGTAGTATCAACTTCTCCAGCATGGGAAAAGCGTAAGATACTGAGAAGAAAAATTACCTCTCTCGGATGCAGTGAAGTTATTACATCCAGTTTTGTTCCAGTTCAATTTGATAAATACTTTAGAGAGTTTTACGCAGACGATATAGGCAGTATAAGCGTTATAAATCCTCTTAGAGAAGAGGAATCAGTATTAAGATGGCTACTATCCCAATCTCTTCTCTCATTAGCTATCAACAATGTGAGATGGGGATATAACGATTTTAACCTCTTTGAGATAGGCAAGATATTTTTCAAGGATGGAGAGAGCTTTATGGAGAAGGAACATCTGGGTATCGTCCAATCAGGGAGAATTATTTATTCCTGGGATAAAGAGGTTAATGCCAGCTTTTTTTCTACCAAGGGATTATTGGAGAAACTATTTAAACATGAATTGACATTTGTCCCTGCCTATTACTCTGTTCTTCATCCAGGAAGAACAGCTAATATTTTATATCGAGGGAAAGTCACAGGTTTCATAGGAGAATTACATCCAGATGTAGCCAGAATATTAAAACTACCCAGAATCTATATCGCCGAGATGGATGTAGATGAATTTCCTCTGGAGTTTTTCTCGGTTGGACAGGTGAAAGAACCATCACGACTTCCAAAATTAAAGAGAGATATAGCAATTGTAGTCCCAGAGACACTGCCTTCAGTAGAAGTTACCAGTATTCTGGAAGAGGTATTTAAAGATACCCTGGAGGATTATGAATTGTTTGATTTATATAAAGGTCCCAATATACCGGAAGGGACTGTTAATCTTGCCTTCTCACTAAATCTCAGAGCCAAAGATAGAACACTAACACAGGAAGAGGTAGAAGAAAAAATAGAACTATTAAAGAATAAACTGGCAGATATAGGCGGGAGATTACGTGAGTGGTAGTAAAATTAGCATTGATATAGTCAGTGTAATTTTTATACTTCTCGGATTATTATGGGGGATAAGGAAGGGTTTCCTCCGTTCCTCTTTCTTTCTTATAGGTATCTTAGCTGGTATATATATTGGAAATCTCTGTACCAGATTTTTTACAGCTGATATCAGTAATAGATTTAATATCTCTAGAGATATTGCTGGAGCTATTGTATTTATAATTGTATTCTTTCTCGCCCTAAGTCTGATAAATGGTCTTGGTCTTCTTATTAAAAGACCTAAGAGAGGACTTGGTAAATTTATAGACAGACTTGGAGGTGGAGTTATCGGTATTTTCTGGGGATTTGGAATATGTGGCTTTTTGGGGATCATTCTTTCCAGATATGAGGCTACTAAAAACCTTATGCCCAGCACTATAATAATCGGGATTGCCGAGTTCTGGGTTAGAAAGATAGTGGAGGGGCTTCTTTCTTATGGAACTTGGTAACGTAAATGAGAAAGTATCAGAGATACTATCTGCTATAGCAGATTTCCTGGAGATGAAAGGAGAAAACGTATATCGCGTTATGGCGTTCAGAAAAGCTGCCAGAACTATAGCTGGCTTGCCAAGAAGAATAGAGAGTAAAGAAGATGTCATTGTTCTGCCTGGAATTGGTAAAGCAATTGGGGATATTGTGGATGAGATATTGAGGAGAGGTACATCCTCCCTTTATGAAGAATTAATTGAAGAGATCCCAGAAGGAGTAAGAGAGTTTCTTCAGATACAGGGAGTAGGACCGAAAACTGCATTTAGCATATATAAATCTACGGGGGCTTCATCTTTAGAAGAACTTTATGAATTAATCTCAACGGGGAGATTAAAGGGAACAGGCAACCTCAAAGAGAAAACTATCGAAAAGATATATTCTGGAATAGAAAAAGCGATGGAGAAAAAAAAGTTATTGAGACTCGATCAGGGTTACACAATTTATACAGCAGTAAAAGATATGCTTAAAAATATCCCTTATGTTGAGGACATTACTCTGGTTGGAGGACTGAGAAGAGGCAAAGAGATAAATAGTGACGCTGACATACTTATAGCCTCTAAAGAAGAAGAGAGGTTAAAAGCTATAATAGATAATATGGACAGCAAGATAGACATTAAGATTGTTCCTCCTGAGATGTTTCCGTATTATACATTCTTATATACGGGTAATAATATCCATACAAAGAGAATAGAGGAGATGATTAGAGATAAAAGAATTTTTAATTCTGAAGAAGAGATCTATCATACTATAGACCTCCAATATGTACCTCCCGAATTAAGAGAAGGAATAGGAGAGATAGAACTTGCTTCAGAATATAATCTACCAGCTCTTATATCTCCTTCAGATATAAAAGGGGACCTCCATATTCACTCCCTCTGGAGTGACGGAACTGCCAATATTATAGATATGGCAAGCGCCTGTATAAAACGTGGATACAGGTATATGGCTATAACAGATCACTCTGCATCTTTAAAAGTGGCTGGAGGACTAAGTCCTGAGGATATAAGAGAACAACATAGAGAACTCGAACTCATAAGAGATAAATTAGACGGATTTACCATCCTTAAGGGGATAGAGGCTGACATACTCCCTGACGGTACACTAGATATGCCTGAAGAAATCCTTAAGAGTTTAGACATCGTCATAGCATCGGTCCATACTAAATTCAGAATGGAAGAGAAAGAGATGACAGAAAGGATATTAAAAGCGATATCAAATCCGTATGTTAATATACTAGCCCACCCTACCGGAAGGATTCTCTTAGAAAGAGACCCATATAAGGTAGATATAGAAAAAATACTGAAATTTGCCGGAGAAAGAGGTATCGTTATGGAAATAAATTCTTCTCCTGAGAGACTGGACTTAAATGAAACATTGATAAGGGAGGGAAAGAGACTTGGTGTAAAATTTGCTATTAATACCGACGCACACAGTACCAATCATCTGGAAAATATCTCCTATGGGGTTATCACTGCCAGGAGAGGCTGGTTAGAGGCTAAAGATACTGTAAACACTTACAGTATAAACGACCTGTTCAATATTATTGGGAGGAAATAATAATGGAGTTAGAGGAAATATCTAGAAGAGTAAGGTATAATACTTTATATATGATAACCAAAGCTGGATCAGGACATCCAGGGGGTTCTTTAAGTGCTATAGATATAATGGTTACACTATATTTTAAGGTAATGAGATATAAGGTAGAAGACCCTTTCTGGGAAGACAGGGATAGATTTGTCTTATCAAAGGGACATGCCTGTCCTGCCCTGTATGCCATATTTTACGAGTTAGGAATAATAAAAAGAGAGGAATTAGATACGCTGAGAAAGCCCGGGAGTCGTCTCCAGGGTCATCCCGACATAAAGAGGTTACCATGGGCAGAATTCTCATCCGGTTCTTTAGGACAGGGACTCTCATTTGGAGTGGGAGTTGCTCTCTCAGGGAAGATAGATAGGAAAGATTATTATACCTTTGTTATGCTGGGAGATGGAGAGAGTCAGGAAGGACAGGTATGGGAAGCAGCCATGTCTGCCAGGAAATTCAAACTGGACCATCTTATAGGAATAACAGATAGGAACAGGCTCCAGATAGATGGAGGTACAGAGAGTATTATGCCAATAGACCCGATAGCTGATAAGTGGAGAGCCTTCGGCTGGAATGTAATTGAAATAGATGGACATAATTTTTCTGAAATAACAGGTGCGATAGAAAAAGCAAAAGAAAACAGTGAGTCTCCAACTATGATAATAGCCCATACAGTAAAGGGAAAGGGCGTTTCATTTATGGAGAATGTGGTGGACTTCCATGGAAAGGCTCCTACAGCTCAGGAATGGGAAAAGGCGAAGGTTGAGCTGGGTGGTGATTATAATGAGTAAGCTGGCAATGAGAGATGTGTACGGAGAGGTATTAATAGAATTAGGTAAAATCTACCCAAACCTGGTAGTTGTAGATGCAGATGTATCGAAATCTACAAAGACCATTGGATTTGCTAAGACTTTTCCGGATAGATTTTTCGACGTTGGTATCGCCGAAGCAAACCTTATGGGAATATCGGCAGGTATTGCTTCTACGGGCAAGATAGTTTTTACCAGTACATTTTCAGTATTTGCATCTGGTAGAGCTTACGACCAGGTCAGGCAATCCATAGCGTATCCTGGCAGAAATGTTAAGATAGTATCAACACACTGTGGACTTACAGCTGGAGAAGACGGTGCAATGCATCAATCATTTGAAGATATGGCTCTTATGCGGAGTATACCCAATATGAGAGTTATAGCTCCATGCGACGGTGTGGAGGTTAAATCGGTTTTAAAAAATATTGCAGAGATACCTGGTCCATTCTATGTAAGACTTGCAAGACCGGCTACCCCTGTGATATTTGAAGAATCCTATGAATTCAAACTCGGCAGGGGGACAGTGATTAAAGAGGGAAAAGAAGGAGTAATTATAGCCTGTGGTCTTATGACAGCCATAGCTCTTGAAGCATCAGACCTCCTATCAAAAGAGGGGATAAATATAGGAGTAGTAAGTATGTCCAGCATAAAACCCGTAGATACAGAGCTGATAAAAAATTTATCTGAGCAGTATAAATTCATATTCTCCTGTGAAGATCACAGTATAATTGGTGGACTGGGAGGTGCAATAGCAGAGGTACTGCCACCTACTAATGCCAAACTGGTACGCCTGGGTATGGAGGATGAATTTGGAGATACCGGCAAATTTGAAGAGCTGCTAAGATTCTACAGGCTTGATGCTGAATCTATAGCAGAGAAAATAAAATCAGCAGTTAAGAAATGATTGAGTTCAGAAATGTAACCAAATACTATGGGAATGGAGTTTTAGCTCTCGAAGATGTGTCTTTCAAAGTAGAGAAAGGAGAGTTTGTCTTTATAGTTGGACCCACAGGTATGGGCAAAACTACCCTGCTGAAACTCATATATAGAGAGGAGCTTCCAACAAAGGGAAAGGTAATAGTGGGTGGAGTAGATATTACCAGATTAAGGTCTTATCAAGTAGCGCTTCTCAGAAGAAGACTCGGGATTGTCTTTCAAGATTTTAAGCTTCTCCCCAACAGAACGGTCTACGAAAATGTTGCATTCGCAATGGAAGTTCTCGGGTATTCCAAAAAAGAGATAAGAAATAGAGTGGGGCGAGTATTAGACATAGTAGGGCTACTGCATAAAAGTAACTGCTATCCAAATGAGCTCTCAGGTGGAGAGCAGCAGAGGACATCCATAGCCAGGGCGCTGGTAAATAATCCCCCCATACTTATAGCCGATGAACCGACAGGTAACCTGGATATGGCTACTTCCTGGGAGATTATGGAATTCTTAAAAAGGATAAACTCAAGAGGAACTACTATAGTAATGGCTACCCATAATAAAGAGATAGTAAATGCTATGAGGCAGAGAGTTATAGGTCTCTACAATGGAAGGATAGTAAGAGATGAATATAATGGGAGTTATGAATGAGGGTATTATCAATAGGATATATTCTTAGAGAGGCATGGAGAGGACTGACAAGAGCTAGAATATCCTCTTTTGCTGCTATAGGGATAATAGCATTTATGCTGGTTCTATTAGGAATAGTAGGCTATATCTTCAACCTGGTAAACTGCACATTCGCTGGAGTAAGTAACCAGCTGGAAATAATAGTTTACCTCAATGATAACCTGAAGGCGGAAGAAAGAAAAAGTTTAAAAGACAACATAACCAGCATAGAAGGGGTAAAAGAGGTAGTTTATATCCCTAAAAACGAGGCATGGAAAAGGTTCAAAGAGACATTTAAGGGTAATAAACTTGTATTAGAGATAATTGGAGAAAATCCTCTTCCAGACTCATTTGAGATAAAATTGATAGATAGAAATTATATGAATTATGTATCGGAAGCTTTAAGAGATATGCCCGGGATTAAAGATATAGATGTACCATTGGATATTGCTAACAGGCTTAATAGCCTGATAAAATGGGTAGAAATTGGAGGAACTCTGGTCATTTTAGTATTTATAGGGGTTTCTCTTTTCATAATATCAAATGTAATTCGGTTGAGCTTTGTCTCCAGAATAAGAGAATTAGAGATTATGCAGTTGGTGGGAGCAACTGGCATCTTTATAAGGGGACCATTTATACTTGAAGGTGTACTGTGTGGATTTTTTGGAGGTATAATAGGAGCTATGGTCTTCAATGCATTGGTCTATCTGTTTAATAGATATATACTTTCCAGTTTTCCTCTCTTTTCTACAGCTACAAACTTTAATCCATTTACCTCCAGTTTAGGACTTGTCTTATTCGGTATGATGGTAGGAGGGATAGGAAGTGCTATATTTTTGGAGAGACATCTTAAAAGGTAAGATTAAATACATACTTGTTTTTACTGTTATATCTGTTTTCTTTACAGGAAATGTGCTAGGGGGAGATTCTTTTACTCAAAAACAGAAAGAATTAAAAGATATAAAACAACAATTAAATACCCAGAAGGTACTCCTCGAACAAGCTAAAGAGAAAGAGCATAATCTTGTAAAAGAGATAAATACACTGGATCAGGAGATAGAAATAATATCTGAGAGGATCAGTAGTTTGGAAAAACACTTAAATCAGGTATTGGTTCTTAAAAAAGAGGCAGAAAGAAGGCTTATGATAGCTCAGAACAATCTAAAGTCTTCCAGGGAAAGACTCGGTGAGAAGGTCTTCTTCATATACAGGTATGGTAATGTAAGTTATCTGGAGTTACTTTTAGGTGCCAGCGACCCATATAACTTTCTGACAAGGTATAGATTTCTATCAAAATTAGCTGAAGAAGATGCAATATTAATAAAATCTGTTCAGGAAGAGATGGAGAATGTCAAGAAGTGGAAGATAGAATTAAATAACAAAGAAAAAGATATAAAAGATACCAGAAATGAACTGCTAAAACAAAAAGATTCTCTGACCAAGAAAAAAGAAGAGAGAAACAGGCTCTTGGCTAAAACTTCAAGCGAAAGGGCTGAATATGAAAAGGCTCTAAGGGAATTAGAAGAGAGTTCCAGGGCACTGGAAACCCTGATAAAACGTCTACAACAGACCGCTAAAGGTCCTGGACTAGTTGGTAATCTCTTCTGGCCTACCAATAATAGACTTATAACATCACAATTTGGTCATAGAAGACATCCTATATGGGGGATAGATATGTTCCATTCTGGAATAGATATTGCTGGTAACTATGGGGATAACATATATGCTGTAAGTGACGGAAGGGTGATATACTCTGGTTGGCAGAGCGGATATGGAAAGGTTCTTATTATCGACCATGGGAATGGTATGTCAACATTATACGGACATTGTTCTCAGTTACTGGTAAATGAAGGGGCAACGGTTAAGAAGGGGCAGATTATAGGTAAGGTGGGTTCAACCGGATGGTCTACAGGACCTCATCTACATTTCGAGGTAAGAAAGAATGGATCACCTATAAATCCATTATCTATGATAAAATAATATCTGGAAGACTAAAAGATTGGAGGATCAATTATGAGACGTAATTCTATAGTTTACAGTTTAATATTTTTATTAGCAATAAGCCTGGCTTTCCTGGCTGGAATGAACTATAGAGGGGAGCTCTTTGCCCAAAATAGTATAGACAGGAATCTTCAGGTCCTATCGCAAGCCTACTACTTTATTACAAATAACTATGTGGAAAAGGTGGATGGGAAAAATGTATCCTATAAGGGAATTGAAGGGATGGTCTCCAGTCTCAATGACCCATATTCATACTTTATGAGACCAGAAGACTATAAGGCTATGGGAGAGGAGTTTCAGGGGAGTTTTGAAGGGATTGGAGTAGAGATAGGTATGAACGAGAATAAACAGATAGTAGTTATTTCCCCTATAGATGATACCCCGGCTCAAAAGGCTGGTTTAAAGACAGGAGATATAATCATCAAGGTCGAGGATAAATCTACTGAAGGTATGAATCTGGATCAGGTAAGTAGTCTCATACGTGGACCAGCTGGAACCAAGGTGAGACTTACAATACAGAGAGAGGGAGAGAAAAATCCTGTAGAAATCACAGTTACTAGAGCGGTGATCAGACTTTTAACCGTCTCCAGTAAGTTATTAGATGATAATATAGGTTATATTAAAATAAAGGCATTCAGAGAACCGACTACAAGTGAATTAAACAATGCCCTGGACCAGATACTCCCCAAAGCTAAGAAGGGAATTATTCTGGATTTAAGGAATAATCCAGGGGGACTTCTCAGTTCTGCGATTGAAGTGGCAAGTTTCTTTATACAGAAGGGAACTGTACTTTATGCAGAAGACAGGAACGGTAACAGAGAACAGTATGATATAATACCGAGTCTTTACCGGGTAAAGGTTCCAATGGTTGTCCTGGTAAATGAAGGTAGTGCAAGCGCATCTGAGATTGTTGCCGGTGCTTTACAGGATTATAAAAGAGCTACAGTTGTTGGAACCAAGACATTTGGTAAGGGACTGGTACAGAGTGTTGTTCAATTAGCCGACGGATCTGCTATCAGTTTAACGGTTCAGAGATGGCTCACCCCCAAATTAAGATATATACATAAAGATGGTATAAAACCTGATATACAGTTAGACTGGGACCAGAAAGGTACAGACATTCAGTTAGAAAGGGCGAAAGAAGTATTACTTGGGAAGAAGTAAGAAGAAATCTTTTAGTATAACCTTAATTTTATCCATCATATTTGCCGTCATCTGTATTATAGCAGTATGGAATGTAAAGGTTGGAGACCATGAAAAAGGTCTCCAACCTGATTACGTTGAACCAGAAACAGAAACTATGCCATATGAAAGTATAAAACCGCCAACCGAAGAAAAAACAGATAAAATTATTCCAGAACAGGAAAAATCTGAAATAGACAGAGTAATCGATAGCCCACAGGTCAATGAAGAGGATATAGAGCAAGAAGTAACAGAAGCTGAAAAAGTTGTGGACGCTACAGATACTGAACTGGCACAGACCCTCAATTCTTTCTTCAAGGAATTAAACTGCCATATAGGAGAAAACTGGGTTATTGATGTCCCATCAATATATTCACTTACCTGGATAGAAAGAAGATTAAATAATATATTGGCTGAATCTGGTTACAGAATAGATAATTCTAAAATATATCTGAATGATAAAGAGATTCTTGAGCTTAAATTTAACAAGATGCCTTCAAAGGGGAAAATAGCTATAATAATAGACGATGTGGGAAGAACTACCAGACTAAACACAATCTTACAGGAAATTAAACTCCCACTGAATATTTCTATACTGCCTAAACAGAGAGAAACTACCAGTATGAGTACTATTGGCAAAAAAGGAGGCTGGGACGTACTCCTCCATCTACCTATGGAACCGAAAGAAAAATCGTGGATTGACAGTACCTTTATAAAGGTTGGTATGGATAGTGAAGAGGTAAAGGAAAGGATAGATGACTACCTTAAAGAGATGTCTTATGTGCAGGGAGTAAATAATCATATGGGATCACTGGCAACTAGTGACGAAAATATTATGAGAACAGTTCTCGGTATAGTAAGAGAAAAAGGATTGTACTTTATAGATAGTTTAACTATTTCAAATTCTGTCGGAGAAAAAGTAGCAAGGGAGATAGGTCTGGAGAGATTTGCAAAAAGAGATATATTCCTGGATAATACGGATGAAAAAGAGTACATAAGGTCTCAAATCGACCATTTGGTTGAGCTCTCTATAAGGAAGGGTTTTGCGATAGGGATAGGACATTTAAGAGAAAATACCCTGACAACTATAAAAGACTATGACTGGAATACTAAAGGGGTAGAGCTGGTCCCTTTAAGCGACGTCTTATAATGAGATTAAGAACAGAAAATTTAGTAAAAAGATTTTCTCAAAGGGTGGTAGTAAAGGGGGTCTCTATAGAGTTAAGATCTGGAGAGGTAGTTGGGCTTTTAGGACCTAATGGGGCAGGTAAGACCACCACCTTCTATATGATTACAGGATTACTTAGACCTAATGCAGGCAAGATATACCTGGATAATCAGGACATCACCACTATGCCGATACATAAGCGGGCTAGACTGGGGATAGGATATTTACCCCAGGAACCTTCTATATTCAGAAAATTAACAGTGGAAGAGAACTTATGGACTATACTGCAGTTTTTACCTATGACTGATAAAGAGAGAGAAGTTATGTGTAAAGAACTTATGGATGAATTTGGGATAGCTCATCTTAAAAAGTCTATGGCTGGAGCACTCTCCGGTGGAGAGGCTAGACGACTTGAAGTCGCCAGAGCATTATTGACCTCTCCAAAAATAATTCTTCTCGATGAACCATTTTTGGGAATAGACCCTATAACTGTTGCAGATATTCAATCCATAATACACAGGTTAAAAGAGAGGGGGTTGGGAGTTTTAATCACTGACCATAATGTTAGAGAAACACTTTCAATTGTGGACAGAGCATATATAATAAGCGAAGGAGAGCTGATAGCCAGCGGAGACCCTTTAGAGATAGCCAATAACGATAAGGTAAAACAGATATATCTGGGAGAGAGGTTTGTGCTATGAAAAGAATAGTAATAAAAATAGGAACCGCTACACTGTGTCCTGATGACGGACTGGACATCATATTTTTGGATGATATAGCACGACAAGTCAAATATTTAAAAGAGATAGGAATTTCTACCGTTATAGTCACTTCAGGAGCAATTGGTCTGGGGATGTCCATGCTGAGGGATATAAATAAAAACTTAAATCTTATCCAGAAGCAGGCACTGGCAGCAGTGGGACAGGGTAAGCTTATAAATTATTACAGCACTGTATTTGAAAGATACGGACTTATGGTTGCACAGATTCTGCTTACAAGAGAAGACCTGGCAAACAGGAAGAGATTTCTTAATGCAAGGAATACCCTGGAAGAGCTTATTAAACTGGGAATTATACCTGTAATAAATGAGAATGATACAGTGGCAACAGAGGAGATAAAGCTGGGAGATAATGACCAGTTGTCTGCCCTGGTATCGACCTTGATAGATAGTGATTTGCTGACCATATTATCTAACGTAAATGGACTTTATGATAAAGACCCACATCTATATAAAGATGCAAAGTTGATTAAGGAGATACGGAGTTTTGATGAGATACCAAAAGATATAGGTGGTCCGTCTGAAAAAGGTTCAGGAGGAATGATTACCAAGATATTGGCGGTAGAGATAGCTGCAAGAAGTAATATCAAAACAATTATAGCTTCTGGAAGGGAAAAAGATGTCCTTATCAAAATTATCAATGGAGAGTCGGTAGGGACACTGTTTGATATAGGAGGAGAAAGATTATCCAAACGGAAGGTCTGGATCGCCTACGGGGTAACTCCAAAAGGGAAGATTTATATAGATCAGGGAGCTTATGAAGCACTGGCTTTTAGGAATAAAAGTCTTCTCTCCCAGGGAGTTAAAGAGATCGATGGGAATTTCTCTTCAGGAGATGCAGTCTCAATCATATCCCCAGGAGGGAAGGAATTTGCCAGAGGAATAGTATACTACCCCAGTGATGAATTAGAAGAGTTGAAGGGGAAAAAGGGATATCACGAAGTAGTCCACAGAGATAATCTTGTCCTTCTGTATTAGTAATATTTGCAATTCAATTCGGGTTTGCGAATTTCTGATCACCCTCTTGCATTTAAATTTAGATTATGGTATACTTTTAGCTGTTAGCAATCTATATATAGAAGTGCTAAAAATATAAAAAAGGAGGTTGATAGGATGAAACTAAAGCCTTTAGGTGACAGAGTGTTAGTAAAACCGATAGAGGTAGAAGAGAGGACAAAAAGCGGTATTGTACTACCAGATACGGCTAAAGAAAAGCCTCAGCAGGGTAGAGTACTGGCAGTAGGACAGGGTAGATTGCTAGATAATGGTCAGACTGTTCCCCTCCAGGTAAAAGAGGGCGATAGAGTTTTATATTCAAAATATTCAGGAACAGAAGTAAAAATTGAGAATGAAGAATATCTTGTTCTTAGTGAAAGAGATATCCTTGCAATTATAGAAGATTAGGAGGTGAAAGTATATGCCAAAATTAATTATATTTGATGAAGAAGCCAGAAGGAAGCTAGAGAAAGGTGTAAACACTCTCGCAGATGCTGTAAAGACTACACTGGGTCCTAAGGGAAGAAATGTAGTTTTGGAGAAGAAGTTCGGTTCTCCGACAATAACTCACGATGGTGTGACGGTAGCAAAAGAGATAGAAGTAGAAGATCCATTCGAGAACGTGGGTGCTCAGCTTATAAAGGAAGTTGCGACAAAGACAGCTGATGTAGCTGGAGATGGAACCACCACAGCAACAATACTTGCCCAGGCTATGATTAGAGAAGGACTGAAGAACGTTGCAGCTGGCGCTAATCCAATGATCCTGAGAAGAGGAATCGAGAAGGCGGTAGAGGTATGCGTAGAAGAATTAAGGAAGATGGCGATCAGGATTGAGGATAAGGCTTCTATAGCTAATGTAGCGACAATATCTGCAGCCGACCCTGAGATTGGAAATCTGATAGCAGATGCTATGGAAAGGGTAGGAAAAGACGGAGTTATTACTGTAGAAGAATCTCAGACTATCGGGACAAGTCTGGAACAGGTAGAGGGGATGCAGTTTGACCGTGGTTATGTTTCCCCATATATGGTAACCGATACAGAGAGAATGGAAGCCATAATAAATGATCCCTATATCTTAATTACTGACAAGAAAATCAGTGCTGTCAATGATATACTCCCGATCCTGGAGAAGGTGGTACAGAGAGGTAGACCCCTGGTAATTATAGCAGAAGATGTAGAAGGAGAAGCTCTTGCAACACTGGTAGTGAATAAACTGAGAGGGACTCTACAATCTCTGGCTGTAAAGGCTCCTGGATTTGGTGATAGAAGAAAAGCTATGCTTCAGGATATAGCGATACTTACTGGCGGAGAAGTGATATCTGATGAGCTTGGTATCAAGTTTGAGAACGTAACAATTGATATGCTCGGTCAGGCCAGACAGGTCAAGGCAGATAAGGACAACACCACAATAGTAGAAGGTAAAGGTAGCACTGAAGAGATAAAGAAGAGGATAGCTCAGATCAAGGCTCAGATTGAGCAGACAGAATCTGATTATGATAGAGAAAAACTCCAGGAAAGATTGGCAAAACTATCCGGTGGAGTAGCTGTAATTAAGGTTGGAGCAGCCACAGAGACAGAGATGAAAGAGAAGAAGCACCGTATAGAGGATGCCCTTGCTGCAACCAGAGCTGCAGTGGAAGAAGGGATTGTTCCTGGTGGCGGAGTTTCCCTGATCAATATAATGAACACACTGGATAATATAAATGTCGAAGGCGATGAGAAGACAGGAGTTGAGATTGTTAAGAAGGCTTTAGAGGAACCACTGAAACAGCTCGCTTTTAACGCCGGGCTTGAGGGTTCTGTTGTAGTAGAAAAAGTAAAGACCTTACAAAAGGGGCATGGTCTAAATGTAATGACCGCACAATATGTGGATATGATTCAATCTGGGATTATTGACCCGGTAAAGGTTACACGTAGTGCACTACAGAACGCCGCAAGTATAGCCGCTATGTTGCTCACCACTGAGGCGGTAGTAGTGGAAAAACCAGAGGAGAAAAAAGAAACACCACCACCTCCTCCTGAGTACTAACTGAAATATAGGGGCACCAGAAGGTGCCCCTATTATTATTCTATTAAGTGCTCAATCAGTATCTTTAATCCGATACCTATTAATATCAATCCACCAATGATTTCTACATTAAATTTCTCAAAGAAATGTCTCAATCCATTACCCATCAAAATTCCGGCTGAGGATAACAGAAATGTTATTACTCCTATTATTAGGACCGGGAAAAAGATAGAAACATCTAGGAATGAGAAGCTTATACCAACAGCAAAAGCATCTATGCTTGTAGAGATAGAAAGTAGAAGCAGGGTTTTATTATCAAATGGGTCTATTGTCTGATGTTCATCTTTTAGAGACTCCCATATCATCCTTACTCCGACAAAAGATAAAAGAGAGAAGGCTATCCAGTGGTCTATTGTAACAATATAAATTCTAAAGGTCGATCCTGCCAGCCAGCCCAATACAGGCATAAAAAACTGGAATAGACCAAAAGAAAATCCCATCTTTAAAACATTAAAATATCTTATCTTCCCTCCAGTTATTCCACTTGTAACAGAAACACTAAAAGCATCCATAGCAAGGCTGAGTGCTATAAGGAGTATACTTGGCATATCCATCTTACTTATTGACCTCTTTTAGTAAGAGCAGTATTGCCTGCACCACACCCAATTTCTCCACAGGTATAGAAGAATCCTCTAATTTTGCTTTCAGGTTAAAAAACTCTCTGTCCAATTCGACAAGAAGAGGTTCCAGATCTATGAATGGAGCAACCTTAACACTTGAAACCTCTCTTTTTACTAAATCAATACTCTGTCCTCTAACAGGGATGAAGGTCTCATAACCTTTAAGCCTGAATACTTCAGAAAGAATTTTAGAAGAGTTTAACTCTCCATGAGTTATTATAAACATTGGTCTATTCTGAAATCCTTCAGCCCAACTTAAAAGATCATTCTGGTCTGCATGGGCAGAAAATCCATTTATCGTATGGATCTTAGCCTTTATCGCTATTTCTTCCCCCATAATATTGGCGGTTTTGACCCCATTTATAATCTCTCTACCCAGAGTTCCATACGCCTGATATCCAACAAAAATTATATGGGTATTCTCCTTCCATATATTATGTTTCAAATGATGGAGTATTCTACCTCCTGTACACATCCCACTTCCGGCTATGACTATTCCCCTGTCCAGGTCATTTATTTTCTTTGAATCATCCACAGAAACAAGGTAGTGTAGATTTTCAATGTCAAACGGGTCTTCAGAATTTAAATAATATCTCTGCAATTCGCCAGATAGAAGATTACTGTACTTTCTATAAATATCTGTAACTTTTTTGCCCATCGGGCTATCGAAATACATAGGGAAATTACCAGGCAGGATACCCGCTTCTTTCAAGAGCTTCAACTCGTATATAACCCTCTGAGCTCTATCCACCACAAAGGAGGGAATAAGGACCTTTCCCCTTTCTAAGATCGCACTTTGGATAGTATCTTTAAACTCCTTCCTCGTATCTTCCAGTGACCTGTGAAGTCTATCGCCATATGTTGACTCTATAACTACATAATCAGCCTGTTCTATCAGGGCAGGAGAGTCATTCATAACCCCTTCCCACTGCCCTATATCTCCAGAAAAAACTATTTTAGTCTCCTCATCCCATACCTCTATAGAAGAAGAGCCTAGAACATGAGAAGCGTCTCTGAATCTGACTCTAATATCTTTCAAGTTTATGATACTGTCATACGGGACTGGCTCAAATAGACTGAGAGCAAGTTGAACATCCTCATCAGTATACAGAGGCTCTGTCATAGACTTCCCTGCCCTCTTATTCTTTCTGTTTATCCTCTCGGTCTCTTCCCTCATTAACTTTACTGTATCAAGCCATAAGATTTCACATAATTCTATTGTGGGTATAGTAGCGTATATTTTACCTCTAAAACCATCCTTAACAAGTTTAGGAATTCTACCAGAATGATCAAGGTGAGCATGAGTCAAAATTACAGACTCTATAGAAGATGGGAGAAAACTAAAGGAGGCATTGTTTCTCTCTTCATCTTTGCCCTGAAACATACCACAATCTACTAAATACTTGTATCTATCTGTCTCTAGCAGATAACAGGAGCCTGTGACTTCTCCTGCTGCTCCCAAAAAAGTAACCAGCATCATTCATCCTCCAATAAAAATTTAATATTCTTCTATATTATAACATCGATAAATGTATATTCTCAGTTTGACATCTCTCTTTTTTGTAGTATAGTAATTAATAACAAAATATAAATAAAAGACACTGGTTCCGTAAAGGGAGATGATTTTACAATGCACATAAAAGAAATTCTGACAGAGAAAAATACAGATTACAGCTCAAATTCAATCCCTACCATTGTTTTCTTAGGGGATAGTGTGACACATGGATGTTTTGAAGTGATAGAAGGGAATAATAAACCTCTGGAAGTTATCTGCGATTTCGAAGCGGTCTATCATAATCAGTTAAAAAAGCTTCTCAATATGGTATTCCCGTTTACCCCAATAAATACTATAAATGCTGGTATAAGCGGTGATACTGCAGCAGGGGGAATGCAGAGACTTGATAGAGACGTATTGTCATTTAATCCTCACCTGGTCGTCATCTGCTATGGATTAAATGACAGCAATAGAGGCAGAGAAAAACTCCACGAGTATAGAGACTCACTACTCGGGATATTCTCAAAATTAAAGGCAAATAATACTGAGATTGTATTTATGACTCCTAATATGAAGAACACGTATATCTCGCCCCTTATAAAAAATCCCTTATTGAGAGAAATGGCAAGAATAAATATGGAAACTCAGCTAGACGGAACGTTCAATGAGTACATAAACTGCGTAAAAGAGATATGCAGGAAAGAAGAGGTTACCATTTGTGATTGTTACAGTAAATGGCAAAAAATGTATCGGGATAATATTGATACAACTATACTACTCTCTAACCTGATTAATCATCCAACCAGAGAGATGCATAAGCTTTTTGCGTGGTCACTGTTTGAACTCATAGTGTTTTCTGACAAGTAAATGGAAAGGATGTGATATGAGTGAAGATATGTATTATAGGTTCAAGCGGACATTATGGATATGCCTTAAACGGGATAAGAGCTGATCGACAATCAGATATTGCTGGTTTAAGTAAAGGGGATAAAGACGAAAATATCGAGGGATTGATTAAGCAGGTCCGGGAGGCTGGATATCAGCCTGAAGTTT
>Ga0209508_1001003_pt1 | contig 24036 bp, 22 predicted proteins | sample AD_UKC129_MetaG_FD_184427 | JGI IMG/M metagenome (GOLD analysis project Ga0209508, IMG submission 184427) | Active sludge microbial communities of municipal wastewater-treating anaerobic digesters from Canada - AD_UKC129_MetaG (SPAdes) (version 2) | ecosystem: Engineered > Bioreactor > Anaerobic... | reverse complement strand
CTAATAGGGAAGCCGGAGTGAATGCTTGCCCACTAGCAGAGATTCCAGACGTAAGACATACCCAGTTCTCAGTGAACCAGGACTTGCGGCGTATCATAATGAGTTCCCGCTTCAACAGCGCGAAGATTCCTTTGTTCGGATTCAGAATCGCTTAGTACGTGGCGGTTGTTTGGAGGTCTCTTATCCGAAACAGCGTAAGGCGAAATACCTGGAGACTGATTGTGGGGAGCATCTGAGGTGCCGGGGTCGGTACAATTGTACACATCAGCCCACGGGGTGACTTAAAACGACACTTTCGTGGGGGTTGACACGACACACCCACACATAATGATGGGCAGCTTATAACAAAGCGGGGGAATCAGCTTGTCGGGAGCTTGTCGATGAGTGGGTTGGTGGGCGAGGTCGAAAATGCGGGCCGTAGTTTGAGCCGAGATGGCCGCAGAAGTCACCCATGGGATGGCCTGCGGGTGGCTGTGGCGTGCCTGCTTCTGGTCGCAGCCGGATTAAAGGCTTACCAATCCTTTGGGGGAAAAGTTCTCGTCGCGAATTCGATCTTTGAACACCGGTGGTTCATCCTCGGCCAAACGACCGGAGAAGTGGGTTTAGCGTTATGGCTGGTGACGGGATGGTATGCAAGAGTCGTTAGGTGGCTTCTCGCAGGACTATTCTTTGTATTTGCTGAGTATTCTCTGTATAGGGCAGCGCAAGGGAAGGCAAGCTGTGGATGTTTTGGCGCCATTTCAGTTACCCCGTGGCTGACGTTTCTTCTTGATAGTGTCGTAGTAACGAGCGCGTTGTGGGTGAAAGAGGTGTCCACGGTGAAGTGGCCAAGAAAATGGTCCACCTGGGTTTGTTTAATGGCAGGCGGCACAGCACTGTGGGTGGGTGCCCTCGTGGGTGCCAGCCGGTTGTGGCCGGTGGAAATGGCACAAGACCTGGGAGTTCGGATTGGGGACAGGAGAATTTTGCTCCAACCTGATGCCTGGGTGGGAAGAACATTTCCGCTATTGTCGTACATGAGTGGGCAGCCGAAAGAGATCCAACACGGCCGGTGGTTAGTGGTTCTAATGAATCCGGGGTGCGGTCGGTGCTGGATGCAGTTGCAGGCGTACGAGGAACGTGCAGAAAAAGAAGGGACACCACTTGTGGTAGTGTGGCTATCTGATTGGCGGAGTGTTATCTCAGACGGCGAGGTGAAAGTAAAGGAGGGAACATTTTGGACAACACTCGAGCCGATGGTTGAATGGCTGGGGGAGACTCCGGTTGCAATTCGCTTAGTTGATGGCCGTGTCGAATCGGTTGAGCACTAGTTTGTTGGGATTGTCCGGGAAGGAGTAACTTTTTATTCAAGTGGAGGAGTAAGCCATGAGTGTGCGCGTTCGAGAAGCTTTCATATGTGCTACGATTTTTGGTGTTGTTGGAATGTCAGGAGTGCTGATGCTTGCGACAGCTCGTGCACAGGGGCCATGTACGCATGTGATGAAACCGTGCGTCACGTTCTATTCTCTTTTTGGGGAATGTTGCATGAATGCTGGAGGGTTTCAGACGGGACAATTACCCCGGGATTATGAATCAACGGGCTGCAAATATGTGAACGATCCGGCGCAGTGTGGGGCTCGTTTCGAGTTTCTCGCTCCGTTCTATCCGTGCAGCCGGTGGATCGGATATTGTGGCGGCACTGCTTGTTCGCCTGATTGTAATTGATCCCCCATGACGGCCTTTGGCGGGAAGCTGCGGTTTCCCTGTTTGTGGAGCGGATCAAGCTCGTTAGAAGATTCTTGGGGAAACCCAATTGTGAGGAGGACAACCCAGGGCGGGAGAGTTTGCACAAATGACCCCTTTTCTCTATCTGTCATGCTTTCTAATCGCTTTGGCATCAGGGATGGGGTCTGGTATGGACAACAAGACGCATGCCCGCATTATTGAACAACTGCTCGATAATATACGGAAGTGTGAATCAGTCACATTTACTGCCGTGAACACGGAAAACCTCGAGTATCCGGATGGCCGCCGGGTGGAAATACGGACTGTTTTGCGATATTGGGGGAAGGGCGATAAGTTTCGAGCTGAGGTGATTGATGGAACCAAGGGAGACGCGGCGACACCCACTTTTGTGACGGCGTACGATGGAGAGAAACATCAAAGTGTGCGACACGATTTACCCTCGCTGGGCTATTCCAAAGAAAGTCATCTCGTAAACCCGTCGATAACTGTGAACCCGTTACTATTAGCGTTTGGATGGCTGCATAATCCCCGCAGTCCAGTGACGTGGGGAGAGATTCGGCGGCGGGAAACATGGGAAACCGCGTTTGCGAGGGCTGTGCAGCGGGGGCGAGCCGTTCGAGAAAATGTAGAATGCGAGATAGTTGACTTTCCCGGATTGATTCCTAACACGATCAATCGTGTCTATTTTGCGCGGGAGTTTCGTTTTTTTCCCATGGCTGCTGAATCTATAGATCAGCGCAGTAACGAAGTTTTTTACAATCAACACGTATCGCTGTACTATGTTGAAGAAGAGAGGGTGTGGATTCCCGCTGTTATTCAGACGTCTTTTGACGCCGCCAAGCTCAGCCACAAAGTTGGCGGCGCTGTGAAAAGCGAGTGCGTGTACCGGATCACACCCGAGTCAGTGGCCGTAAATATACCGCTTGATGACTCGTTATTCATTTTGCGTGCGCCGCCCGGAGGAATAGTGACTGACATAGATAAAGTGAAGAAGCTTGCCAACTCCGATCGCGTTGGTAAAACGTCAGGACGACATTTTGAAAGTTCGTGGACTTTCTTAATAGGGAATGTGTTCTTGCTTGGTTTAGTATGTGTACTACTCTATGTCCGGTGGTATTGGTATCGCAAAAGAAAGGTTACAACGTGATAAACAATGGGTGGTCGATAAAAGGCAATGTTCCAGACTAAGGAATTGACGATGTGGAGGGCTCTATCAAGGTCCTTGCTTTCGATCGGAGTGATGGTTGGCATTGGAATGGTGCTCTGGGGGTGTCGCAAGGACTCCGCGAGTTCTCTATCGGTTGACAAACGTGGGGTGAGCCGTGCGAATGGAGAACGGGCAACTCATGACCGACTGTACGCTGTCACACAGCGCTTGGCTCCGCTTCGCACCATCGACTTGGACAAACTGTCGGAAAAGCAGAAGGTGCTACTCAGAATTCCGGTGAAGACACAAGAGATACGTGACTTCCTTGGTGAGCCAGAAGCTTGGGAGAATGCAGAGATCTCCCAGGTGCAACTCGTGTTACGGTTCCTTATTGTCCAGATGGATGTGGCCATTGCTGACGGGCAATGGGGGCTGGCTAAGCAAACTGTACTCGACTTAGTAACATTTGCTCAAACATTGAGTCGAACGGGCGATGTTACTCACTTTGAGAAAGCAGTGACGTGTTGTCGAGCCGCTGCGAGAGGAGTCGAGCAAGTGTTGCCTCACATTTCGCCCGATGAGATACGGCAACTTGAGAAAACGTTAGACGATTTGAAGACTCAATGGGGGGCAGTAACACAGGTGGTGGAGGCCTATCGCCGCAGGGACACGAATCGAGACCCGAATTTGGCCGAATTGCAAGAAGGAATTGGGACCTACGATGTGCTACGAAAGCGGTTGGAGACTGTGGCGAAAAAATGTCAGGCTTTTATTGTTTGCGCGATGGCGGCCTGTCGCATTTACGAGAAGAACCACCCGATGGGCGATTGCTCCCATGTGAGCACACGCGTTCAGAATGATGCCATTCTTAATGATCTGATTGATCCATTTTCGGGCACAGGATTACGCAAGAAGATATCTTCAGCGGGGTTGGTGGTATACAGTGTGGGTCCGAATCTAAGGGATGATGGGGGCGTTACTGGAGGCGATCCCGGCGATATTGAGGCGACAGACACGCCAGACGACATAGCCGTGACCGTTCGGTGCGGCACGGAGTAGGGAGGCGGGGGGATCGCATCGCTCGTCCCCTGACAAAATGGAGTGCTCACATATCGTCAAGAGGTGATCTAAAAATGCGAATCGCGGTTGGTACGCTGCTCCAGGACGGTGTTTTGGAGAACTGTCAGCTAAAGGTCTTTGGACACGCGCCGAGATTATGGGAACAAGTGCTGAATCCGTGATGAGCTGGATAGTGAGAGGAGATCGGAGTTATTAGGAGTGGTTTAGTGGTTCTTGAAATGAGAAGCCATGAGCGGTTGCGTGCGCCTGAGTTTTAGTAGAAGGTTTTTGTTGTTGATGTGAGGAGGAGTTGGCTATGAAGACTTCTGTGGCGACGCTGCTGACCTGTCTGGTTGCGGTTTGTGGAATGATTCTTATCGCGTGGGATGCCAGTTGGGTAGTTGGGGCCTGCTCGGATACGATTGTCAGACCAAACAGCCCGTCCGAAACGACGGTTCAGGCCTGTCCACCCGCACCTATTTCAAGGAACTGCCCCGGAAGCGGGACAGTTGTCTTCACCGGATTTTTCCAGTGTGATCAGCCGAATGCAGGAACCGCTTGCCAAGGAGCTGGGGTTCCTAGTTTCACCTATTGTAAAAAAGTTTGTAATTGTCTGGAAACTGTAAATCCCGCCACCGGCCAGCTAATCTGTGATCCGTCGCCGGTGTGTGAATGGTTTGCCGCTGAACAAAAACGCGAAGTAGCTTGCCATTAATAAATCGAAGCTATCAGCATGGATTCTTGAGGAATGCGCAACCGTCAATGTTGAATTTGGTTCGGGCACGATAGATCTCGCGTGGCAAGCCTAATATGTTGCAATGGCGAAGTCGCTATGACGCTTGGTTGGTAATGTTTACGACGCGTGTGCAAAATGGCTCGCGGAAAGGGCAGATTACCGCCTTTGAAGCGGCTTGTGTGACGATTTGAGTGGGACTCAGATTTGTTTTGGCGGACAACACAAGTGCCAATGTGCTCCTGAGTACCATAAAGGTGCAGAAAGCCAAGGCGAAACAGATGTAGTTCCGGGCGGAGAAGCGCCGACATGTTCAACTGTCCGCGGGGGTTACGAATAGGGTTGGTAATTCTTCTCAGTCCCTTGTTCATACATGGGATGTGCAAAGCAAGTGAATCTTTAGATTTGAAACGCGTTCTAAAGGATGTGAGAGATTCCCGCACCAAAATAGTATCTGGGGTGGTGCGGATCGAGCAAGGTTTTTTGGATTTGGAACGAAAAGTGTCTCTCACTAATACCTGGCTTATACATTTCTCAGCTGACCGGCTTCGGGCTGAAAGAGAAGCAGGAGACTTTCGTGAGGTGTGGTGTTGGGGGTGTTACGAAGATGACGCTTTCATTGCCTATAGCGTCGGGCATCCATCGCTACCCAATGGAGCCAAGATGGGGCTGTCAATCTGGGATAGAGATGAAATACATCCTAGGCAGTTTTTCGTTCCGCACCCAAGGTGGCTCGGATGCTTCCCGTACCCCATTCTTCAAATGCATGTATGTCATCCCGACGTGTTTTTTTCTTCGACCGGGAAGGCAAGCCCATCAGTAGTTCGGGAAGGTGAGGGCGAGCAAGAGAAATGGACAGTCCGTTGGTCGTCGGATGTGGCTTCTGATAACCAACTTCCAGCGGAGTTTTCCATTGTTGTTATGCCTCGACGTGGGTTTGGAGTGATCCGCTCTCAAGTTGCGTGGGAAATTGGTTCTAAAGATAACCCGGTGAAGATGCTTGATATGGTGGAGTCGGACTTGACAAGAGTCTTATCGGCAGATGTCTGGTTCCGCTCTCGCTTGCGATACACGAGATGGCGGAATGGACAAGTTGTTTTGCGTGAGAATTGCCAAATCGAAGCTTTATCCCTTAACAGTGATGTGCCACTTCAAACATTTGCCTTAGATGGCATTTCGTTCCTTGAGCCAGGTACGGAAGTGTTCTGGAATCGCAAGAAGCCTCCACCCTACACCGGAAGACCATTGATTTGGGACGGTCAGAGTATTGTTCCTGATCCAAAATACATGGTGGGAGAAGGGGCGAGGGTCCAGCCGGGTCGTGTCCGGTGGGATGTGTTGATTGGGGCCAACGTTGCCCTGTTGGCTGCTCTGGCAACTCTCGTATCACTACGTCGGTATTTTCGTTTGCGGAAATCACCCAGCAAATAAAGTGATTCGCGATTTGTGCTGCAGAATTCTTGAGCTCCAAGGTAGGCAAGACGTTACAAGAGAATTTGACAAATTTTTCCAGGCCAATGGGAGTCCACTGATGCTATGGAGCGATATCGTGAGCGGATATGTCTGGCCAGTGCGATTGTGACCGGATTGGTCGCTGCTGCCGCTGCTATCTTAACTTTTCCGCGGGCATTCCCAACAGCTTCAGACAACCAGCCAGATTTGCTGAAGGCCTCTCCGCCGATTGTGAGTTTAGGTCGAGTGACGGAAGGCGTGTATCCCGTCGAGCTGACACTCGTCAATCAGTCTTCAGAATCGCTGATCGTTAGAGGTGCGCATGCGAGTTGTGACTGTACTGAAATCTCCTTACAACCGGTCGAGCTGCATCCTGGAGAGGGCACCACGCTAAAGTTTCGCTGGAACACCCAATATCGCTCTGGTCTCACGAGGGGAAAATTTGTCATCGAATACGTTAGAAAGTCGGATCCCAACAAGGCGTTGTTCAAGCTTATTCCATTGGAGTCTGACGTGTTGGCGGACTTCATCGTGAGCCCGGATCAAATCGTATTCGAGGAAACGCGTGCCGAAACTGTAACTGTGCGAATTGAGCGAGTGGCTGCCGAAGCACTTCACATCAAGAAAGCGTTCGTGGGCCATCCTGCCTTTCGTATCCATGTGGATGAGAGAGCGGAAATTATTACGGTGTCTTTTGATCCTCAGAAGTGGGTGCGCGAATGGGGGCTCATAGAAATGATCATTCAAACAGATAGTCAACATAGGCCCGTGGTCAGGCCGCCCATTCGTGTGCAATGGCGGGATTCACAGGAGAATAAGGAGGAACGTGCCCGTTCCTGACTGTTGTGGTAGTTCATGAATGTGTGATGCACCGGCCGATTTTAAGTGTGATTATACCGGTCTATAATGAGGCAGGCACGATTGAAAGGGTGCTGGAGCGGGTAATTGATGTTTGGCCAGAGGATAAGGAAATCATCGTTGTGGACGATGGATCGCAAGATGGGACAGCAGAGCTTCTGCGACAATGGTATACTCAACACTGTAGCGTGCATGGGGATTGTCGAGAGCGAAGAAATGTGCGGGTAATGCTGCTCTTTCACGACCGTAATCGCGGAAAAGGCAGCGCTATTCGAACCGGATTGCAATACGCCACCGGCCACTATGTCGTTATTCAGGACGCGGACATGGAATATGATCCAGCGGATTACCGTAATCTGTTGGCTCCGCTCCTTAACGAGGAAGCTGACGTGGTGTACGGTTCGCGGCGATTGGGAGAGCGGATGTATAGCGAACTGAATTGTATGCAGAAATGGGTGCAAATACCGAGGACTTGGGCAAACCCTTATTACCATGGAGTAACAATTCTCAATCTCCTTGTTCGCATGTGGTTTCGCTTACGAGTTACCGATGAGGCGACCTGCTACAAAGTTCTTCCTCTCGAGGTGCTGCGGGCAATGGATCTTGAATGTGAGAGGTTTGAGTTCTGTCCGGAAGTGACTGCAAAGATAGCTCGAATGGGATTGCGATTGAAGGAGGTGCCTATTCAATACCGGGGGAGAAGTCGCAGGCAAGGGAAGAAGATTCGATTCCGCGATGGCTGGGAAGCAATCTGTACGTTATGGCGTTACCGATCTTGGCGACCATCAAAGCGACCGGAAACAGAGGAAAAACGATGTCGGTGACATTATGATGGTCGAAGAATGGCGGGTGAAAATATTACGGTGGGGACGTGAACCCCTGGAGGCTATCTGGCGGCAACGGATCGCGTGGAGCGTTATTCTGCTCTTATTGGCGCACTCTGCTATTCTTGCTTACGGCGCATGGTTGCACAGTCCGGGATGGGATGAGCTTGGCCATTTACCTGCCGGATTGGCCCACTGGCTGTACGGGGATTTTCGCTTCTACAAGGTTAACCCACCCCTTGTTCGAATGGTAGCCACTCTCCCTCTTCTGCCCGATCCGCCAAAAATCGATTGGGAGAGCGTCGTCGTTATACCTAACGGACGACCGGAATTTTCTGTAAGCGGACAGTTGTTCGATCAGGGATTTGAACAGGGATGTTGGTATTTTACGATTGCCCGCTGGGTCTGCCTGCCGTTCAGTTTGCTCGGGGCGCTGGTGGTTTTCAGATGGTCGAAGGAACTCTTCGGGACTAAATCAGCTCTCATAGCGCTGACGCTCTGGTCGTTTAGTCCTTTGGTGCTGACCAATGCTCAAATGATCACACCGGACCTGGGAGCAACTGCATTGGCTGTGACCTCTCAGTATCTTTTTCGCCAGTGGGTACGGGAACCCGCTTGGGAACGGGCTTTCAGTTGCGGGATCGTGCTTGGACTTGCGCTCCTCAGTAAGTTCACCCTTGTGATCCTTCCGCCTCTCTGGTGCGGATTGTGGTTCGCGACCCGAAGCTGGAAGCATAATTCCTCTTTTCGTGCGCTCTTTGCCCAGCTTTTGCGAGAAACCTTGCAGCTGGTAGTGGTTTTTATGATAGCGCTCTATATCATCAATCTTTTTTACACTTGTGATGGTTCATTCACACGACTTGGTGACTATACATTTATGTCCCGGACACTGTCCGGATCATCTCCCGAGGAGGCGTACACTTGGGGCAATCGATTTTCCGGGACGTTCTGGGGGCAGTTGCCGGTCCCATTGCCCGAACAATATGTGCTGGGAATCGATTTTCAAAAGCGGGACTTCGAACGCGGATATCCTTCCTATTTGCGTGGGCAATGGAAACACGGTGGATGGTGGTACTATTACTTGTACGGACTTCTGGTGAAAGAACCAATAGGGTTTTGGCTCCTTTTTATTCTGGCTATCGGGTTAGCTGTTCCTTTTTGTGAGTTCCGGGTACAGTGGCGAGAAGAGTTAATGCTCTGGACACCGGCAATTGTTGTTTTGGCACTGGTTAGTTCGCAAACGGGATTCAATCATCATTTGCGCTATATTCTACCGGCCATGCCCTTCATTTTCGTTGGAACAGCGCGTGTTGGCGGAGTATTCACATGTTTGCCCAGAACTTTCACCGGCCTTCTTCTACGGCTGGGGGTGGTTACAGCAATCGCGTGGTTCATCGTAGGTAGCGTGCGCTATTCAGCACATAGTCATGCGTATTTCAACGAATTAGCGGGTGGTCCCGCCCACGGTCACGATCATCTATTGGACAGTAACATAGATTGGGGTCAAGATTTATTACCGCTAAAACGGTGGCTCGACAAACATCCTGAGATTAAACTTTCCGGGATTGCCTATTCCGTACCGGCTCCCTTTGTCCAGCTTGAGAAAATTGGGCCTGGCTTCGATCGGTTGCCGCCGGGGTTGCCACCGGGTTGTGCTCCCGAGGGCGCACACATCGAACCTGGATGGTACGTTGTGTTTATCAGGGAAATGCGTGAACAGAATAGTCCATATTGGTATTTCATGCGATTGACTCCGGAATCGCGGATTGGTTGGACAGCTTATGTGTACCATTTGACGGAAGACAAGATCCAGGAGGTGATGCGATCGCTAACCAAGGCAAAACTATGAGGTGCGTGAGCATGCAAACCAATTGCGGTAACGAGCCTCCAAGAAGGGATGGTGTTTCCTTGTCGCGGCGATCCTTTTGGAAGGTCTTGTATGCAAGTATAGCTTTGGGTATGGTACTATTGAGTGCCGTGATAGTCCGTATTCCGTATTTAGCCACAAGGAGCGTGTGGTATGATGAAGCCTCGTCGTGGCAGATGTCGCAGTTTTCACTTCCGGAGTTGTGGTACGCGTGCCAGTTGAATGTTCATCCACCCCTGTACTACCTTGTGCTAAAGGCGTGGAGTTTCGTATGGGGCGATTCGCCCGTCGCTCTTCGTAGTTTATCGATCGCATGCAGTGCCTTGGCCATTGTGGGCATCTTCACCATCGGCTGGCTGTCGGGAGGAGGTAATGGCGTCAAAGACGCAAGAGATTTTGACAACGGTAAACTTTATGTCGCTATAGTCGCCGCAACCCTTATGGCTGTCAACGCCTTTCAGGTCAATGCTGGCATTGAAGCTCGTATGTATGCGCTAGGAACGGCATTCGCTGTATGGTCAGTGGTCGCAACAATCCGAGTCTTTCGAAGCAATTCAACCTTGTGGTGGATTGTACTTGCATTTCTCCTCCTGTCTTGTACGTACACACATCATTACTGTCTGTTGGTAGCTGCAAGCGAGGTTGCTGTCCTTGCTGTCTACGGGTTAATGCGCTGGCTGAGACATTCGGATCACTCTGTTATAAGGCGACTTGGTGGTCTAGTGACAGGTGTGGGGTTCGGATTCCTACCGGGAGTGCTCTTGCTTCATATTCAACTCCAGCGGGTGCGAGAGAACTATTGGACCGTTCCTTTGGGTAAAGACGTGATCGTGAAAACGTTTTCCCAGTTCTGGCAACCAATTGAACCTGCAAATGCCTATGAAAGTGGTCTATGTGTTTTCGTTGTACTATTACTGTGCACAGCCCTCACTATTCGTCATCGTTCGATCGAAAAATGCCTTGTATCGTGTTGTGCTTGGCTACCCATTGTGTTAGCTGGTATCGTAAGTAGCCTGGTCACCCCAATATGGGAGGGGCGTTTCTTTCGTTTCAATGAGCCGTTTTTCCTGGTAGTGATTCCGCTAGGACTCCAGCAGATTTCGCAACGACAAACTTTACGGTGGGGTTTTGCCGCCATTGTTGTTGCGGTCGTATCCTACGGAACATGGGTTTTCTGGAATGCGCGGCAGGTTGAACAGCGAGGGGGGATGCGTGCCGCGACGGAATTCGTGTTGCAGAACAGTAGGCCGTGCGAGTTGGTGCTCGCTACCAGCAATATTCACTATTTTCCAGCTAAGTATTACCTTCGTGGACAGCGCGAGATAAAGCTTCTTCGGGATGCCGTGCGTGAGTTCTGGGGACACCATCTTATTCGGCCCCGAGATCTAATAGGACTGGCCCAACTGGAGCGATTTAGGGAACGCGGCATTTGGCTTCTGGGACACTCTTCGCGTCCCCGAGAGATTGCTTGGACTGACGATGGCCAGGATCATCGTGAGATATTTCATTATGACTTTGGCGTGCCCCAGTGGACAGTTTATGTGATCCATATTCAGGGGCGGGTCGCGTCCTCCGAAAATAAACAGGGGAATAAGTAATGTGTTTGCACGGTGTGCCTGATAGTGTGGGCAATTGCGCATCGAAGCTAACGGACGACTCATGCACACGAAACTGGGTGAGGTAGAAGCGATGCGGTGGTCGATATGCTGGTGCCTTGTGGTAGCGATCTCTTTGAGTATGCTCGTATCAGCTTGCCAGCACGGCGGGCTGTCGGACTCAGACCGTCTTAAACAGGCAGCGCAACAAGTCCAGTTGGGATACACAGATCGCATTGACATGGGGCAAAAAAGCAATATTGGAGATCAGGACCTGGAGTTGCTTGCCGCCGTTGAGGGATTACACTTCCTTCGCGTTGATGGAAGCCGCATCACGGATGAAGGGCTGGCTTACCTTGTCTCACAGAAGGAACTAATAGATCTTTATGCGTCCAACACCCGATTGTCGGATGAAGGGCTAAAAATACTGAGTGCGTGTTCGTCATTGGAAACCCTAGTCATTGACAAGACGCAAGTGACGGATGCCGGGTTAGCCTATCTTGCAGAACTTCCCAACCTCAGGAGGCTGTCACTTTGGAAATGCTTTATCACGGATGACGGGTGCCGACACCTAGCAAAGCTGCCTCAGCTCCAAGTTTTAAGTTTGGATGAAACCTTGGTAACAGATGCCGGTATGAAGTATTTGACAGGACTGAAGAATTTGAGGCGTATTTCCTTATGGAAAACACGTGTGTCAGACCAAGGAGTCGCAATCCTTCGTAGCGCGCTTCCCGATTTGGAGATCAACCGATGAGCATGAATCGGGTGAGACTTGATCGCAGTATCGGTGACTGTAGGGGGTTCACCCTTATTGAGATACTCGTGGTGATCACGATAATTGGTGTGTTGACGATGCTTCTTCTCGCGGCGGTGCAGGCCTCCCGCGAGGCAGCCCGGCGCGCCCAATGTCAAAATAACCTCAAACAGTTGGCCCTCGCAATGATCAATCATGAGAGTGCGATGAGATTTTATCCGTCAGGAGGATGGGGCTATCGATGGGTGGGCGACCCCAACCGCGGTAGCGGCCGACGGCAGCCAGGGGGTTGGGCTTTCGTCATTCTCCCGTATTTGGAGCGCCGAGACCTGTTTGAGCAGGCATTAGATATCCATGATCCCAGTGAACTACGCTGGTGCCTTGCGCAGGTTAACGCCGTTGTTGTGCCGACATTTTACTGCCCTTCCCGGCGGGCAGCCGAACTGTATCCCATTTTACAAAGTCCCGCCCACTATCCGTACAATCTCGACTTACTTGAGAATGCCGTAAAAATAGATTACGCGGCGAATGCAGGTGATTTCTTGCTCGATGTCGGAGCTGGTCCAGTGTCGATTGCCCAGGGTGACCATCCAGCTTATCCCTGGCCTGACTATCCGGCTACCGGAGTATGCTTCTTGCGGAGCGAAATCTCGATAGACCATGTTTTGGATGGGACTAGCAATACCTATTTGGTGGGCGAAAAGAATATTCCGCGATTGCATTATGACACGGGGGATTGGCGAGGGGATGACCAGTCTGCGTACGTGGGAGATGATTATGATACGATACGTTGGGCGAACGCTTCTCTGCTCCCACTCAATGATGTCGAAGCTGAAAACGATGACGCTCGATTTGGGGGGCCACATCCGGGCGTGGTCCAAATGGCCTTTTGTGATGGCTCTGTGCGGCCCATTGACCTCAGCATTGATGCCCTAGTTCATCAACAACAAGCCAACCGCAAGGACGGACAAGTGAATAACACAGTCAGATCTAATGGCAACTGACAGTCTTTCTTTTCCAAAATTCGTTTTAGAAACCTCTGTACACCTGCCCTATCCCCAGCTCTCTGCCTCTTTAACAAATAACTCGCGTAGTGCCGTAAGTGCTTTTCTGAACGTTATTGGTATTATTTCGATTATCGTTCGAGCAATAATGAATAAGCTGCAGGGATGAGACTTGTTTCGACTCGACCAAGCACCACTCGGGAAACTTCTCCTGACAACTTCCCCGATGCCCACGGGGACCCAGTGCCCCATAACATACGTGACCCATGGCATGTTAGAATCGGCCCGGTTACTTGTCGAGATTGGCAATGCTGATCCGTTCCGCTCGCAAGGCGGCGGTCATCCAAGCCACCAGGGTCTTGACGCGACTCTTTCGCACATTTGTCCAAATCATGAGCGTCCACGCTGAAATACCAAGCAGTTTCATGGCGGCTCCCTCCGCATGTGTTGCTCGTGGGTTGAGTTTCGCTCAACGGTGCAGTCACCGTTGATCCCGTAAATCTATACGAGATATGCAGTGGCGAGGGAGCCCAATTTTATAGGGTCCAGAAACTGGGAATAGGGCAGGTCCCATCTCGCAAAGACCGATTTTCAGAAAGAGCCTACATAACGGCACCTTGGAGGCTTTTCGACATGCACGGTTTTCGGAATGCTGTGGAGTCGTTATGGCGCGATCTGGTCGATTCGCATTTTGACGAAGAACACTTCATTAGCGGTGTAATGCGTGATTGCGGACATGATGCTACAGGCGTTTCCAAGACCGATTTTCAGGAAATGCTGAATACAGGTAGTTGCGCAGCCATGCAAGAAGTGGGATGGTGCTGTAATGAGGTGTTGAGCTACTATTTAGCAAACCATCTTGGCAGCGCGGAGTTCGTTCGAGCGTTATTTGTTGCATTATGTGCCGTGAGGGCCATCCAAGCCGGTTTTGCCCATTGGGATTTCATATTTGACAAAATCCTAATGCTGCTGGTGCAAAACATGGACAAAACAGATTATCATTTTCGCATGGAATTTCTCAGGAATATTCTCTGCGAAAACTCGGAAGGAACGAGAAGTTGACAATTTGGGATGGCTGGGTCGCAGTGCAGGCTTGCGCAGGACGACTGATGGGAGGTTGCGCCAGGGGGATTCAAAGATTTACGGCCGCGTGGGACATCGCCGCCGAGTTACGCGCCGAGCCGAAGGGGATATAAGATTGAAAAAACGTATTACCTTGCCTTTGAAGGCTGGCGTATGATTGTGCCGCTCGAACACGGATTCTTGCGGAAGAAGGTGCCTGGAGTAGCCCGACTCCTGCCTGTTCTCTATAACCATTGGTACAAGTCTGAATGTTTGAAACTACTTCGCCGTCGAACCAAGGACGAGGTTGAACATGCTTGGCGAGCGGCGGTAGTCCCTAACCGCGTGGCCGGGGTCGTGACGCGCACCGTGAGGGATGAGTATTGTTGGCTGCCTGAGGCGCTTTTCGTGCCCGCCGATGAGTGTTTTGTGGTTTTCTGCTGGTGGCGACTGGCGTTAAGTGACGGTTTGGAGGCGGAGGTATGTATAGTCGAGATTGAGCGAGAGCTGGAAGTTGGAATCGCGGAGGAGGTGATTAGGCTGTTACCCACGTTAAAACTTGGCGATTTCTGCAGGAGGATCAGTAACACGCTTGTGGGCCGTTAAGGCGGGACTTCCAGGATTTCGCTACCAATTTATTGGGAAAATTGTGCTTTTGCCGATGGCCATCCACGGGAACCGCACCCTGCGGTTCATCGACGCCAACCAGAACGGCCAGCTCGACCAAGGCGACACCGACATCACCCAGTACACTTGGGACCACCGCAACCGGCTGGTCAAGGTGGAGCATCGGGCCAGTTACGCCGCGGCGGTGGACCGGGTGATCGAGAACGCCTACGACTACGCCAACCGCTGGGTCCGCCGGCGCCTGGATAGCGACGGCGACGGCCATACCGACCAGCGGCGGATTTTCGTCTACGACGGGAACCAGATCGTGCTCGACTTCCGGCGGACCGGCTCCGGGCAGGTTCAGGCAGGCGACCTGGAGTGGCGGTATCTGTGGGGACCGGCGGTGGACCAGATTTTGGCCGAGGAAAATGTTGACAATGGGGCTGATGAAACCGTACAGTGGACCTTGACGGACCACTTGAACACGGTCCGGGACATCGCGAAGTACGATTCGGGCAGCGATATGACCACTGTGGTCAACCACCTAACCTACGATGCCTTTGGGCAGATCACCAGCCAGACGAACCCAACGGTGACGGCGCTCTTTGCCTTCACCGGCCGATTGATGCTGCCACCGGGCTACAAAACAACCTCCACCGCTGGTACGACCCGGCGGTCGGCCGCTGGGTCAGCGAGGACCCGATCGGGTATGATGCAAATGACATCAACCTCTATCGGTGCGCGCATAATAATCTGTTGCTCCTGACAGATCCGGTGGGACTGTATTCTGGGATAACCGGACCTTGCGAGATCAAGATCTGGCTGGGGGACACATTGTACAGTAAAAAGAGCCTGCTGAATTTCCTCAACAAGAACCGAGACTCGGGCGATCATCCTCTTTGTCCGTCGAAGTACCTCGCAGTTGTGGGATGCGGGAAATTTGTTCCCTCCATCTCGCCCGATCAACAGATTCCGGAATACTACCCGCCAGACTTCTTGCAGTCATCGAAGTTCATCGAGGTTGCGAATGCTGCATTGAAGGCCGCCAAAGAGCTAGCCGAGCAATTGTGCGAAAACCGCAAGAAGTTTTGCGACGATGGTACCCCGGAGCGATACGAATGCGGCAGTAAGAACCAACGCTGCGATAGCGTTAGCATAACCGTGACCTACGACGATTACGTATCGCGATTCCTGACTAAAGGGATCGCGCCCGATGGGACTCGCGTTCCCGGTGTGCCGAGTCCGGCGTCTTGGGAGCTGCTTAGAAGGCTTAACAATCTTAAGCGGCGGCCGGAGACAATTAACTGTCTAAATGAATGAAAAGGAGCGGAGATTATGACAGTCCCCATTTCCTCCGGCCTTGAACCAATCCCACGCAAGCGGAAGTCTCACCGTCGGCTCGGAACGATTAACGTGACTCTGCTGAGCATCTTGTACCTTTTGTCCTGGGTCGCTGCTGAGTGGTCCTGGTTCCAACGAGAACGGCGCGCTACAGCTATTCTGGAGCGCAATTATGGAGCATGGGTGCATGCCGACGTATTCGTCCGGGGACCCGCTATGGAGCTGCGCGAGCTTTGGCGAGGTCGTCTCTACCTTCCCGTAAGGTGGGTTACCGTACATGATGCCGCCGTGGATGATGGGATGTCGGAGGAATTACGCTGTTTTCGCTACCTGGAATCGCTTACGTTTAGCGACTGCCGGGGGCGGGTTTGCCTTCCTGTAGACGCCCTAAGTCGGTTGGACAGTCTTACATTCTCCAATACGACGCTCACGATCGACGACGTGTGCAGGATATCGCGACTTCGACGCCTCGAGAGCCTGACGCTAAGGGGAGTGGGGTTGAAGGGTGATTGGCTGGAGCCACTCTCAGCCTTAGCGAACCTGAACAGCCTCGAGCTGTACAACGTTGACCTCACGGAAGTGGCAACCGACTCTCTCGCCCGCATGAAAGGGTTGATAGTACTCCAGCTCTCTAATGTGAAAGTCAACTCGGAATTGTGGCCTGCTCTTGCCGAGCTCGGGGAACTTGAAGGTCTCGTGATAAAGGGGACTCCATTCGACGACGAAGGAATGAGACACCTAGTGCGCCTAAGGAAGTTGCGGGCTCTGTATTTAGTTGACACCACGATTAGTGATGCCGGCATGGCATCGCTTGCGCAACTTCCAAATCTGTGTCGGCTGTCGCTCGACGGTAATAACGTGGGCGACGCGGGGCTGCGGCATCTGTTGCAATTGCCCAGGCTCCAGGCGCTGGATATTAGTCGCACCCGGGCCACAAACGCATGCCTGCGTGGCCTTGCGTCGATGCCGACGTTAAAGATCGTCCTCGTGGAGGGCACTAGCATAAGCCCCTCAGCACCGGGGTTTGTTGGTATTTGTAACGCTGACGGATCCGTGTGGTACCCGAATGAGGCACGGCGAAAAGAGATCGAGGAGTACTCGGAACCTGACGGGGATTCTGGTGACGAGGGAGAAACGGCCAGGTGACCCGCCACCCGGCGACGATGTAGAGGGAACTATTTCTTGGAGCGAAACCTATGACGAGGGATGGCTTCGTGGCATCGTGAATAAACCCAACGAATTCACGGACTATCCCAAGGCCCGGCGGTGGACCAGATCCTGGCCGAGGAAGAAGTTGACGGCGGCACGGCGGATTTGGTAGCCTGGACGTTGACGGATTACCTGAACACGGTGCGGGATATCGCCAAGTACGACCCGCAGACGGGGAGCACGACCGTGGTTAACCACCTGGTCTATGACGCCTTCGGCAAGATGACATCGGAGAGCAATCCGGCGGTGGATTCTTTGTTTCTCTTCACCGCCCGGCCGCTGGATGCCGACACGGGCCTACAAAACAACCTCAACCGCTGGTACGACCCGGCCGTCGGCCGCTGGTTGTCGGAAGAAGTAGTAGGGTGGGTGCTCTGCACCCACGCGCATTGGGATCGTGGACATGAAAAGCGCACGGCACGAGGCGTCGCGCTCGGACCGGTTCGCTCGGCTTCCAACTCGGCGATCCGCGCCAGCAACCGGCGGATGATGGCCTGGGATTGCGGCGGCTGGCGAGCGATGATTTCCTCCGTGACGGCCGCTTCCATGCCCACGGTTGTGCCACAAAAGCCGTATTCGCGTCCAGATCCGTTCTTCAAGAAAACGTCCCCGGGGTGTGAACGGTTACCCTGTCCCTTCCCAGCTCGATCTACCGCCGGCCCACCTACCCCAACGCCCGGCACATCTCGCCCATGGGCAAGGACGGCTACGAGCGGCGGGCCTGCGAGCCGATCGCCCGTATCAGCATTTTCCGGCCCGCCTGGACCCGCGACTGGCCGGCGCTGCCGACGAGCATTGAGTGATTGATCGCAAGGGACTTTGCCCGGGGCTTGAGGCCAACGCCGCGCAGACATACGGGGCCGATAGAGAGGCGTCACATCAGGCTTGTCGTTGCAGATTCATGCGAGAAGCGGCACCAGAGGGAAAGCTGTAGAGCACCGTTGGGATCACCCCGCCTCCTCATGCTTGCCCGAGTCCCTTACGGTAGTTTTGCTTTGGGCGCGGTCGGGACCCGACTCCGGAGCCGAAGGTTACAGGTTCGAGTCCTGTCGGGGACGCTTGACCGCCGGTGCACGCAATTTCAAGGGCCGCAAGGAGTAACCGCTTGCGGCCCTTTCACTTGCGCGCCCAACTCCCAACGCACCCGCCAGTTGCGTCGGCCTTGGAGGACCGATCCGCGATTGAGCCCAGCGATGAACCGCCATCCCTGTTCTTATAGCGGAAGGGTTCGCCCTAAGTCGGGTCGTCGGAGGCCTGACGCCGCTTATGAGCGATTCTCGTGCTTGAGGTTACGCACCGTCCGCCGGGTCGGCTTGACGCTTCGGGGTCTGCCGCTGCCCTCCCAAACAAGAACTAGTTATTGAACAACCCCAAATAACGCGGTCGAACTACGTACGGTGCTGTGTGGTTCGACAGGTGAACAAGTTGGCCTCCCGCGATGGGCAAACGACCAGAAGCCTCCAACACATCACTTTTCGGGTCGAGGAATTTGCTGCGGTGTTGCGAAGTCTCTCGGCTTTGGTATAATTTCGTTCGGTCTCTACGGTTTAGGTGGGATGTCCTGTGTCTAACCCCAGCGCGGAAGGGACATGATTGCTGAAAAGCAGTGGGGCAGCAATGAGGATTTGCCCCCGTCTCGGTTGTAACCAGGACCCCGTGTACCGGTGGGTGGAGAGGAAAACAATACCCGCCTACCGGAGAGGTTGCCTCTTCCGTCTCAAGCTATCAGAGGTCGACCAATGGGTTCGTACCGGTGGAGCAGGTGAGGACTCGACCATCGGAATAAAAGGCAATGCAAGACGGCAAGCCAAATAGACGTGGGCAGGCGACAGTGGATTGTCCTCCATATACTACGAAGATTATCAAGGCAGGGGCGCTTCTTCCGGATACGAAGGCGCTGCTGTCCTGTTGGGACCCTGAGCAGTCCGTGGCTGAGAACCTTCGTCGGGTACGCCGCCAGAACCTCCTAGGGAAAACTTCGCGTTCTCGAACCGAGGATATTCTGGCCATTTTCCGGCAACGCTACCTTGGTGAAGAATCAGTTGCCAAAGCCCTGTCACGCCTCGTCAGAAACCGCTGCGACGCGAACAGCATCGATCGGATACTCTACTTCCACGCCACGCGAGCCGACCCCCTGTTGCGCGATGTCGTCCTGGAAATCCTGGTTCCGCAGTGGGCACTGGGTGTAACCCAGGTGAGTGTGGCCGAAGTGCATTGGACGCTGCGGCAGTGGGTCATGGCAGGCAAGACCACAAGTGTCTGGAGCGATGCCACTCTCCGGCGCGTTGTCCGAGGGCTGTTATCCACGCTTCGTGATTTTGGGGTGCTGCGGGGGACGGTCAACAAGCACATAGCCCCTGCTTATCTTCCGTTGCCGGCTTTTTGCTACATTGCTTTCTACCTTAAGCAGAACCAGACATCGGGGGCGAAGCTGTTGGACATGGCGGAGTGGAAGTTGTTCTTTCTGACACGCGAAAGTGTCGAGCGGTTTCTGGTGGACGCACACCAGCATGGCCTTCTTGAGTACTACGCTGCCGGAAGCGTTACCCGTCTGACCTTTCCTGCATCGAGCTTAGAGGAGTATGCGGATGTCATCGCTCGCGCAGCGACTTGAACTGCTCGAAGAAGACTTAAAGGCCGATCCGCCCCGGATCAGTGCCTATCACGATCTTCCATTTGCAATCTTTCGTTACGACCCAGCGGAGGAATGGACCCTGCGCAGGGAAGCGAGACTCATGGCCACCCGGCTGGAACAAAGCGGGAAGAGAGTAGCCATCATCCCCATGTCTTCCTTCTTATGGAAGGCCATTGAGGAGTCCGAGGGCATCGACCCGGTCGTCGATTTGGAGAAGGAGCGGGGTTTTGTTGCAGCTCAGGAACAGGTCACGACCTACCTCTCGGACCGAGATTGGTGTCCTTTGGCTCGGCTTGTGGCCGACCGCCTCGAACAGCTTTCCAGGAATGCCGACATCGCGTTCCTGACACGGGCCGGTGCTATGGCCCCGGGAATCTACCACATGTCGAAGCTCTTGGACGAGATGAAGGGCAAAACGCGGCTTACGATGATCCTGTTCTATCCCGGCTCTATCGAAGGCACGACCGGGCTCAGGTTCATGGCGATCAAGGACCGCGATGCCCTTGGAAACTACCGGGTCAAAATTTACGGATAAGCCAGAGGATAAGACATGAAGACCATTGGCGACTTGCTTGCACGTGACCTCAGCCGGAAGATCGAGGAGATCATCCAGGTTGACCAGAGCGACGAGCAGGCTGTGTACTCGGAAATTACCGAGTACGTGGCTACCGACAGCATCCGCAACCAGTATGCCACCCTCCTTAAGGCAGTGGCCGATGCACCCACCGAACCTCATGAGAGTGTCGGCATCTGGGTCTCCGGCTTCTTCGGCTCCGGCAAGAGTTCCTTTGCCAAGTACTTCGGATATGCCTTGCAGAACCGAAAGGTTCTCGGCAAGAACTTTGCCGACCTCTTCAAGCAGCAAGTTGACCACCCGCAGGTGCGGAACCTGCTCGACCTCATCAATACGAGGTACCCAACAGAGGTTATCCTGTTTGATGTTGCGAAAGAACAGGATACCCGGCGCGTTACCCAGAGGATTGCGGAGTTTATCTACGCCGTCGTCCTGAGGGAACTCGATTACGCCGAAGATTTCGACATCGCCGAGTTGGAGATCGAACTGGAGGCGGAAGGTAAGCTCGAGCAGTTTGTCGCCAAGTGCAAGGAGATTCACGGACAGGACTGGCGGATCGTGCGCAAAGGCGCGCAGCGGCTCTCCCGGGCGAGCGCCGTTCTGCATGCCCTTGACCCCAGGACTTACCCCGCGGCAGATTCATGGGCCCGCACGCAGCGCAACCGTGACGCCAGCATCACGGTCAGCAAAGTGGTTCAGCGCACGTTCGAACTTTTTGGGCGTCGTCGTCCAGGGAAGGCCATTGTCCTGGTGATCGACGAGGTCGGTCAACACGTTGCACGGAGCGCGGACAAGATCGAGGACCTTCGGGCGACGGTAGAGGAATTCGGCAAGGTTGGCCGGAACCTGCTCAAGGCCAGGAAGATCCCCGCCCCGTGTTGGATCGTCGTGACCTCTCAGGAGAAACTGGAAGAGGTGGTGGACGCCATCGACTCCAAACGCGTTGAGCTGGCCAAGCTGCAGGACCGGTTCCGTTACCGCGTGGACCTTGCGCCTTCCGACATCCGCGAGGTTGCCACCAAGAGGGTCCTTGCCAAGAAAGAAGAGGCCATCCCGCTGCTGAAACGACTCTACGCCGAGAATCAGGGAGCATTGAACGCAGCTTTGCGTCTCGAGCGCACCTCTCGCCAGACTCACGTCAGCGAGGAGGACTTTGTCCAGTTCTATCCGTATCCGCCCCACTACATCGATTTATGTATCAGCATCATGTCGGGCATCCGACTACAGCCCGGCGCTCCCAGACATCTGGGCGGGAGCAACCGCACAATCATCAAGCAGGCCTATGAGATGTTGGTGTCCGAGCGAACGGCCCTTGCTAAGGCTCCCATCGGCGCTCTGGTCACACTGGACCGCATCTACGAGCTTGTCGAAGGCAACCTATCGAACGAACGACGGACCGACATCCACGCAATAAGCGAGCGGTTCAAGTCTGATCCGGACGCCCAAAAATGGGCCCTCCGTGTCGCCAAAGTGATCTGCCTTTTGGAGTTCGTGCGCGACCTTCCGCGGACGGCGGCAAACATCGCGGCCTTTCTGGTGGACAAGGTTGGTGATGCCCCACCCCTGTCCGAGGTTCAGGCGGCCCTCAAGAGGCTCCACGAAGCGCAGTTCATCCGTGAGACGGAGGACGGCTGGAAGCTGCAAACGGCGCAGGAAAAGAACTGGGAGACCGAGAAGAAGGCCCACGACCCCAAGCCCCGTGACCGCAACGAGATCCTCCGGCAAACCCTGCGACACATCTTCAGCGAACCGTCTCTGCGCACCTATCGCCACAAGGACTGTCGCACCTTCCGCGTCGGGATCAGCGTGGATGGTACGGCTATCGGGGACGAGGGCGACATTACCCTGTCGCTAGCCATCGCTGAGGACGATACCGACCTGCCCAAACGCGTCGAAGAGGCAAGGGATAACAGCCGCCAGAAAGCCCACGAGAACGACCTGTATTGGGTATTCGCATTGACGAGCGAAATCGACGAACTCGTGGCCCAGCTCTATGCATCCAGAAAGATGGTCGAAAAGTACGATCAGCTCCGCGCGCAGAGCAAGATCACGCACGAGGAGGCCACCTGCCTCCAGGATGAGAAGAACACTGTCCTGGGCTTAGAATCGCGCCTCCAGACCAAACTCACGGAGGCGCTGCAAAAGGGAATAGGCATGTTCCGCGGCGTGGCCCATGAGGCCGCATCGTTGGGCAAGACCCTCAACGAGATCATCCGCAAGTTCCTCGACCAGGTCGTGCCCGACCTCTATCCCAAGTTGGAAATGGGGTCGCGGCCCTTGCAGGGCGATGAAGCTGAGCTGTTCTTAAAGGCCCAAGACTTGACCGCCCTTCCGCAGGTCTTCTATGCGGGCGAGCGCGGCCTGGCCCTGGTAATAAAGGAGGGCACCAGACTTGTCCCCAACCCAGCCGCCGATGTCGCCAAGGAAGTCCGCGACTACCTGGTCAGCCAGAGCGAGTACGGCAATCTCGACGCATGCCTCGGAAGATCCCTCGAGCAGCGCTTCAACCATCCTCCCTACGGCTGGGAACGCGACATGCTCCGCCTCGTCCTGGCCGTGCTGTTCCGCGCCGGGGTGATCGAGGTTTCCTTCGGCGGCCAGAAGTTTAGTTCCTTCACCGACCCCCGTAGCCGCGAACCGTTTGTCAACAACACCAAGTTCAAGTCCGCCCGCTTCACGCCAGTCAAGCCGATCGACGTCAAGACGCTGACCCAGGCAGTCCTGTGCTACGAGGACCTGACCGGCAAGACCACGGATGTGGAGAAGAACGCCATCGCTGCGGCGGCAAAGTCCTTCGCCGAAGAGGAACTCAAGCAGGTCCTGCCCGTGGAAGCCCAGGTTCAGGCGCACAGTTTACCGGTCATCTCCGTCGTGGAAGCCTATCGGGAGGAGCTGGAGAGCATTGTCCGCGGCTCAGCCGACGATTGCGTGAGCATACTCGCCGGCGGCGCGCTCTCGCTTAAGGAAGGCCGCGACCGCATTCGCAAGATCGCCGACGCCCTCACCGAGAAGGGCTTAAGAATTCTCCAGTTAGCCCGCCTGGCGGCGGGGGAGATGCGACTCCAACTCGAAGCCCACGGACAGGCGGAACTCGCCGCCAAGGCTAAGCACGTCCACGAACTCATCCAGTCAGAGACCTTCTTTGAACAGATGGCCGAGATCGAGTCGGCGACGAACGAAGTCGTGGCTGCCTATCGTGCTCTCTATAAAAAGACCCATGCCGACCGCGCGACGCAGTTCCAAGAGGCCATCGATAAGATTAAGGGCCGACCCGAGTGGCAGCAAGTGCCCGAGTCCATGCGCGAGCCGGTGCTGTCTCCCTTGGCCTCGCGCGCTTGTGCTGCCGACGACTTCCCGCAAGCGAGTCTCACCTGTGCCGCCTGCGGCGCCAGCATCAACCAGATGGAGTCCGACCTGGAGGCCCTCGGTGGCCTGTTCGGCAAGGTCGTCTCCGAGATCCAGCGCTTGACCACGCCGCCCGAGGTCAAAATCAAGCGTGTCCGCGTGGCCGAGTTTCTCTCCGGCTCGTTTGAATCGCCGGACCAGGTCAAGCAGGCCCTCGCCCGGCTCCAGGATCATCTACTCAAG
>Ga0209508_1000999_pt1 | contig 24123 bp, 21 predicted proteins | sample AD_UKC129_MetaG_FD_184427 | JGI IMG/M metagenome (GOLD analysis project Ga0209508, IMG submission 184427) | Active sludge microbial communities of municipal wastewater-treating anaerobic digesters from Canada - AD_UKC129_MetaG (SPAdes) (version 2) | ecosystem: Engineered > Bioreactor > Anaerobic... | reverse complement strand
ATAAACAAGGAATAAAAGGTCTAACCAATCGACAGTATAGGCTACTTACTAAAAGGAACAATCGAGTCAACTATTACATGAACAAGACAGCAAGAATTATTGTCAACTATTGTATACAAAACAATATCGGTAACATCGTAGTTGGCTATAACCTCGATTGGAAGCGCAACATTAACATTGGTAGCTGCAACAATCAAAACTTTGCACAGATTCCTCATGGCAATTTGCGAGTTAAAATCAAATCACTCTGCGAGCGCTATGGAATCAACTACGTAGAACAGGAAGAAAGCTACACTTCACAAGCAGATTTCTTTGCAAATGATACCCTTCCTGTTTACAACACAGATAATCCACAAGAATACAACTTTAGAGGCAAGCGCATATCTAGGGGTCAATACAGAACCTATCAAGGTAGAATTATAAACGCTGATTGCAACGGTGCGCTGAACATACTTCGCAAAAGTAACCTGGTGGACTTAAGAGTCCTACAGGCTAGAGGCTGCTTAGACCAGCCTGAAAGAATAAGGGTTGTTTGACCAAACTTCTCTCAAAATCCCCCACCTCTACAGGTGGTGGGATGGTTTAAGCGGTATTGTTAATCTCTCGGAATATGAAGGTTTCGATAAAGCATATATAAAAGCGGATGAGCACTTATATGAGAATAAGAGGGCTAGAAGAAGTAAACCATATTGACAGGAGGTGGAAGTATGTTAAGAAAAATTTCTCTAACTATTTTTGTACTGATGATGCTTTGTTTAGGATTTTCTGAACCTGTTATACAACCAGTCACTCAAAATGTCAATGTCAATGTTCTCGCTCATTCAGTGGACCAAACTTTTCCTGAATCTTTATATAAGTCGGTTGGTACAAAGACTTTCAACGTGCAATATATTAAATTATTTGCCGACAAAGAGCAGAAGAGTTATATCATAAAAGCTTGGTACTTCCAGCCAGGGAATTCGACGATGAATTATCAAATTCGAATTGTTGATGAAAAAGCCAAGAAAGAGTTTGTGTACAGTTTTCCTGGTGTCAGAAGTACAACATATATTAGACTAGAACCAGTACTTGTTATTTGTCCTGTGAGTTTCAAAGTGTATGTGAATAACCAGCAAATTCCGGATGAAGTGATATCGTCAAAAGATGGAGAAGATAGTTTGGGATTGATAGGTTTGCCATCTGATGTCGGAGGTGCCATGTTGAGAATCTTAACGAGAACAGAATCGGGATACAAGGATATTTCTGAAGGTACAGCAGTTTCAAAGAACGATGAGATTCTTCTTCAAATAGTTGCCGGTACATTTCCAACGGGTGGATATAGAATAGAATTGGATGATCCAGATATAGTCTATCCAGTGACGGGGAAACGTGGTAAAATTACTATTACTGGGAAATTCCATAAACCTGGTAAAGGTGATTACGTAACTCAAGCGTTTACAACGCCTTCGGAAACTGTTCAAATAGGAAAATTGCCTGGAGGCGAATACGATATAATTGCTGTTATAGAAGGACTTGGTCAGCTTATGAGAACGCTCATCGTCAAATAACAAATAAGAAGAGGTGTGAGAAATGGTGAATACTGGCATTATCTTGTCCAGTGAAGTGAAGGATGCACTAGAACAAGGTAAACCTGTGGTTGCGTTGGAAAGTACAGTCATAGCTCATGGATTGCCGTATCCCCACAATATAGAGACTGCTAAGATGATAGAAGATATAGCATGGAAGAACGGTGTTGTTCCGGCAACCATAGGAGTAGTGAAAGGTAAAATCATAGTTGGGATGAGTCAAGAAGAGATCAATCAGATGCTTGAAGATAAGCCGTTGAAAATCGGTACGAGGGAGATACCTTATACTATAGCTTTAGAGAAAAGTGCAGCGACGACGGTAAGTGCGACTATGAGAATTGCAAGGTTAGTTGGAATCGATGTTTTTGCAACAGGTGGTATTGGTGGGGTTCATATGGGAGAATGGGATGTCTCGCAAGATATCACCGAAATGTCAAGAAGTGAAGTTATCGTTGTAAGTGCAGGTTGTAAATCGATATTAGACGTTCGAAAAACGATAGAGTTCTTAGAAACATTCCAAATAACTGTTCTAGGCTATAAAACGAGCAGATTCCCTATATTCTACGAAGGACTTTCCGATTATCCGATAGACCATGCAGTTGATTCACCAAAAGAAGTAGCTGAAATATTCAAAGCAAAGAAAGAACTCGACATAGAAGGTGCTATCCTAGTAGCCAATCCGATACAACAAGAATATGTAATCGCAGAATCAGAAGTCCAAGGTTACATTGACCAAGCTTTGAATGAGTGCTTTGAGAAAGGCATTGCAGGCAAGAATGTTACGCCATATTTACTATCAAGGGTTGCAGAACTCAGTGGTGGAAAGACGCTAAAGGCAAATATCGAATTACTTAAGAATAACGTAGAACTGGCATGTCAGATAGCAAAAGAGCTAGTAAGATAACACAGTCAATTGAACAGAAGCTAGTCCTTACAAGAACAGAGAAATTCTATTTGCAGGTGCTCGAAGCACCTGCTTATTTACTTAAGGAAAAATATATGAATGTTCAAGAACTTAACGACGAAATATATCCCAGTCCAGAAGACTTGCACACTATTCTTGAGAAACTACTCCCATTCTTGGTTTTACCAGATGAAGATGAAAAAGTGCTTGAATATGTAATTTATAACATTGACAGTAAGGGTAGGCTTAGAATATCAGAAGAAGAATTGTCAGAGGAGTTTGAGATTCCTCTTGACAAAGCAAAGTCTCTTATAAAACTACTCTTTGAAGAATTTCAGAACGAGATAGATCATTATTCAGAAAGTACAGATGGTAGCATCTATCTCTTTCCTGACGTAACAATAGATGTGAATCATGTAGAAGTGAGAAAGATAGAAGTTTCGGATCCCTTTGTCTCAAAGGCACTGCAAATGCGCGAAGAAACGCTTTATAATGTTTGTGAATTTGTTAGAGAGGTAAACGAGTATTTCTTACGTGGATATAGAAAATATCCGCAGATAGTGACCATGACACATGTGGCAAATTCTTTAGGATTGAATATAGCTACAGTAAGTAGAGCTGTTAGAAGCAAAGTTGCAAATACACCTAGGGGTATTTTACCGTTGAGGATGTTCTTTGGGAAAGGCCCAAACAAGGAACTCATAATGAATGAGATTAGAGAGCTTCTCAAGGTAGATAATAAACTTACAGACCATCAACTCATGCTTTTGTTAAGATCAATCGGTATAAACATATCTCGTAGAACCGTGAACAAGTACAGAAATATGGTCACTGATGTATCCGTGAAAGGAGAAGTGAGATGAAAATCCTTGTTATGAGTGATACACATGGGTCGCTGAAGGTTTTGAAAAATATTGAGAAACAATTGAATTTGGAGCAGTTCGATGCGATTTTTCATCTTGGAGACATCTTATATCATGGGCCAAGGAATCCGTTACCAGAAGGGTATGATCCCAAGGGCGTTGTGCAGTTGCTCAAGAATTATAAAATTGATTATATAAGGGGCAATTGCGATGCAGATGTCGATTTGAAAGTCTTAGGACTTGATGGAATGCCGAGAATATCACTAGAATATTTTGGTAACTTCTCGTTTCTCCTCATCCACGGCGAGCAGTTTGAAGAGAACGATCTAGCAGAATTTGTAAGAGATAAGGATATTCATTTCCTGTTATATGGCCATACCCATATTCCAATGATAGAAGAAATTGATGGAAAAGTTGTCATCAACCCAGGTAGTACATCCCTTCCGAAGAACAATACGCCAAAAAGCCTGTTGATCTTAGAAATTGATGAACCAGTTGTTTTCGCAAAATTCTATGATCTAGCTAACTCAAAGGTGTATATGGAGGCAAAATGGATATTGAAAGATACAAAACTATTGATGGAACGATAGAAGATAAAATAAATATCGAAAGGTCCATATTCATAACCACGTTGAGAGGTATTGAGGATGAATATGAGGCCAAGAATTTTATTTCTGAGATGAACAAGAAATATGCGAATGCCACTCATAACTGCCTTGCTTACCGATTGATCGGTAAGCAAGGCATCATTGAATTTTCTTCCGATATGGGTGAACCATCCGGAACGGCAGGTGTTCCAATGCTTAATTCACTTAGAAAGGCGGAACTGCTTAATGTTGCTGTTGTTGTTACCAGATATTTCGGTGGTGTCAAACTTGGGATCAGGGGATTAATAGATGCATACAGTCAAAGCGTTGAAAGAGCAATTGAAAAAGCTCAATCTCTGAAAAGCATCTTAGTGAAAAGGAAAGCATTCAAGCAAAAACTGAAGATTGATTTCGTTTCTTATGGCAAAAAAATGCAACAACTTAGCTATAAGGGGGTTACCATACTTGATATTTCGTATAGCGAAGAATATGCTTTTGTTGAGGTAATATGTAATAAACCTCTAGATTTTCCTGAAATTGTTGAAAGTGAAATCATTTATATAGCTGATATATAGCTGTACGATAAATTACAACTAAAGAAAGGGAGGAAGGGCGATGATTTCGAAGAGAGCTATTGAAACACCAGCAAGTCCTATAAGGAGGTTAGTGCCGTATTCGGATGAAGCAGAAAAAAGGGGGATACACGTATACCACTTGAACATCGGTCAACCAGATATAAAGACACCGAAGATTTGGTATGAGTACATCGAAAAATATAAACCAGAGGTCGTTGCTTATACACACTCACAGGGACTCCTAGAACTTCGTGAGGCTTTTGCAGATTACTATGCTAAGCATAATATAAACGTCAACCCCGATGAAATCACGATAACGAACGGTGGTAGTGAAGCAATAATGTTTGCGCTTGGAGTTGTTTGTGATCCAGGCGATGAAGTCCTCACTATAGAACCATTCTATGCGAACTATCTTGGTTTTGCAACATATCTTAGCGTGAAACTTGTACCTGTAACAGCTCATCCAGAAGATGGATACAGACTGCCTTCAATGGAAGCGTTCGAAAAAGCATTGACACCAAAGACAAAGGCGATACTTTTCTCCAATCCATCAAATCCAACAGGAACAGTCTATACTTATGAAGAAGTGAAACGGATTATTGAATTTGCAAAAAAGCACGATCTCGTCATCATTTCAGATGAAGTGTACAGAGAGTTCACATTTGATGGAAGAAAGCATGTGTCTGCATTTCATTTTGAGGGTATAGAAGATAGACTGATAATCGTTGACAGTATTTCAAAACGATATAGTGCTTGCGGTGCAAGAATAGGTGTGCTGATTACAAAGAACAAAGAGTTCTCCAAAGGTGTTCTCAAATTTGCTCAGGCAAGACTCTGCCCCGCAGAAACATCCCAGTACGGCGCTATAGGTCTTCTCAAACTTGGTGATGAATACACAAATAGTGTACGCGATGAATATCAGAAAAGAAGAGATGCAACGTACGAGGCAATGAAAAAAATACCCGGTGTTGTTGTACACAAACCGGAAGGAGCTTTCTATTTGGCAGCGAAATTACCAGTAGATAATGCTGAGGATTTCATAATATGGATGCTTAAAGAATTTAACATAAACGGTAAGACTACAATGGCCTCTCCACTAAACGGTTTCTATGTTACTCCGGGCGCGGGTGTGAGTGAAATAAGAATTGCATATGTGCTTGAATCGGAAAAACTTACCGAAGCGGTGGAAATACTGGGGGAAGGAATAAACGAATACAATAAGTCCAAGTAGTACAAAATGACCACTTGAAAACGCAATAGTTAAATGATACAATATATGTGCTTTTATAAAGGATGAGTCTGAGCACATGGTAAGCCGAGGTGGCGGAATTGGCAGACGCGGTTGACTCAAAATCAACAGAGGTTAGGCCTCGTGCGGGTTCAAGTCCCGCCCTCGGCACCAAATAGATATGCAATCAAATAGAAGGTAGGCACTTGAGTTTATGTGCCTACCTTTCTTTGATACCACCCTACGTGCCACCCGGTATACGGTGATTCAATAGGCTTCTTGATTTCCTTCTTGTGACATCGTTTCTTTCCCTCTTAGGGATAGATGAGTTTCTCGGCTTTTCTACACAATTGTCAAGTTCCACCTCACGATGGACACCCTTACTTCTGACTCGCGTTTTCCCACTACCAGACCACAACGGACTTTCACCGTCAAGCTATCTCTCATGCTGGGCAACACCATCAAAAAGCGGTGGATTTTAAACCACCGCTTTTTGATTGAACAATTCCGCATGATTTGATCAATTACATCTGCAAGGAGCAAGGATTTAGCCTAGTAATCTCAAAACGTTCATGTTATTGATATTAGACTGTGAAGTAACACCTGCTGTAGCTTGCGAGAGCAAATTGGTTCTGACCAAATCCATCATATTACGTGCAGCATTTGTATCATTTAATGAACTCACGGAGGAGGTATTCAAAATGGTGTTACCCAAATTTCTTGCAGCATTGCCTAGTTTATTTAAAGTTTCATCAACATAATCTCTAGTTTTAGCAACATTTTGAATCGCATTATCAAGAACCTTTAAAGCATTCTGAGCGTTTTCTGCACTGTTCACATTGGCATCTTCGAGTCCTAAACTCTTAATGTCCATGCCCGGGAGGGTGATACCCAATTGCTCTTGGTTCACACCTAACTCAACTTGCATATTTCTTATATCACCGCCAAGTACTCTCTTACCATCGTAGGTTGTTTGTTCAACAACCCTGTCGACACTCTGTGACAATCGAGAAAACTCTTTTTGAAGCGTTGTCCTTTCACTGTTGCTCAAAGTATCCCTTGAAGCTTGTACTGCCAGTTCCTTCATTCTTTCGAAACTAGTACTAATGTTTTGAAGACCACCTTCTGCAATACTCATAACTCCAATTGCGTTGTACGTACTTGCCATTGCTTCACGATAATCATTGATTTGTGAACGCATCCTTTCAGCAATAGTACCAGTAGAAATGTTCCTCGTAAATGGTACAGCAGTCTGAGACGAACTTTGAACGTTTGATACCTGCTCATTTTGTAAGCTTTGTAAATACCTTATGGACCATGTTCCAAGGTTGTTGTTTACTCTCATAAAAAACACCTCCCAAGGGCATGGACATAGGAACAAAAAAATAGAGTTATGGCACCATTATCTCATTGTTACCATTACTCTCTCTATTCAACATATTAGACCTACCATATCTCAAAATCGTTCAATATTTTTTCTAGCTTTTCTTGAAAGTTTATAATTATATAATTAAGAATTATCACAAAGAATTCCGTAAAAAAATAAAGTAAATTACTATAAAGTTTTTGGTCGATATTCCGATAATATTGGTGAAGGAAAGGGCGCCCTTGAGAAAAGTCACTTAGGAATTAGGATCAAAACACATGGAGGTGAAAGGTATGAGAATTAACCACAACATCAGTGCATTAAACAGCTGGAGAAGTATCAACAACACGAATACGGATATGGGAAAGAGTCTTGAAAGGCTCTCATCAGGTTTAAGGATCAACAAGGCAGGAGACGATGCAGCAGGTTTGGCAATAAGTGAAAAGATGAGAGGTCAGATTAGAGGTCTTGATATGGGTATAAAGAATTCAGAAGATGCCATATCATTGATCCAGACAGCAGAAGGAGCATTAACAGAAGTACACTCGATTCTGCAACGTATGAGGGAACTATCAGTACAAGCTGCATCAGATACTAATACAGATGTAGATAGGAATCAGGTACAAGCAGAGTTGAACCAACTGAGGGAAGAGATCGACAGGATATCGAGAACTACAGAGTTCAACACGAAAAAGTTGCTTGATGGAAAGATAGAAGGATTCAGAGGAGCAGCAGATATTAAAGTCGTTACTGGTGGTAACATCAATGTCCAAGCTGTAGGTGCAGGTACAGTTCAAGAGGGAACATTTGTAATAGAAGTTGGCCAATTGAAAGGATATGTCACAAGTGCACTCGACGTTAGAATTGTCCATATTAATTCTAGTGGTGTTATCGAAGATCAGACCGTTGTAACGATCGATAAGGGTGCTGCAACGCTCGGCGGAATTAACTTTACCTGGGACAAGAGTACGTTTAACATTACTCAGTTTGGTGGTTCATTACCAATGGAAGAAGTAGTAGACAGTGCAGTGGTAAGAGCTGAAGCGATTTATACAGCTAATAAACAACTCATATTCCAGATAGGTGCAAACGAAGGTCACAACATGGTTGCTGGTATAGACAACATGAGTGCAGGAGCACTCGGACTTTCTACGCAGACACTGAAAGTAACTGACCAAAACAGTGCAGAAAGAACCATAATGGTAATAGACAGTGCGATTCACAAGGTAAGTACAGCAAGAGCAGCAGTTGGAGCAATACAAAACAGGTTGGAACACACGATATCTAACCTAGGAGTTGCATCAGAGAACTTGACGGCAGCAGAAAGCCGAATAAGAGATGCGGACATGGCGAAAGAAATGATGCAATTTACGAAGCAACAGATACTGCTTCAGTCAAGTATGTCGATGCTTGCTCAGGCGAATGCTCAACCACAAAATGTGTTACAGCTTTTGAGGTAAGTTATTTAGAAACTTAACAAGAAAAGTAAATTAATAATCAGATAATTCTGAAGCGGGCTTTATGCCCGCTTTTCATTTTCACATAAGGTTTTAGGATAGTTGTAACCGTGTATTGAAAAATAAATCAAGAAACTTGTTTAGGAGGAATTTGAATGAATGGAGACAAAAAGTGTCTTCTTAGCGTTGCGATGATAGTAAAAGATGAAGAAAACAATTTGGATAGAGCACTTGGAAGTATTAGACCATATGTTGATGAAATAGTCGTTGTTGATACTGGCTCAACGGACAGTACTGTTGAGATTGCCAAGAAATATACGGACAAAGTTTTCTTTCATGAATGGAAAGATGATTTTTCAGAAGCAAGGAATTATTCACTGCAATTTCCAACATGTGAATGGGTGCTCATCTATGATGCAGATGAAGAAGTTAGAGATGATTTTGCAGGTATTAGGGCATTCCTTGAGAAATTACCAAAAGATGTGAACACCGTTTATCTTCCAACTATAAGTTATTTGGATTGGGATCTTAAGAAAACAGAAGTAGCATCTACGGCAAGAATATTCAGAAACGGAACAGTACGATATGAGAACATAGTTCATAATCAAGCAATTCATAAGGGAAAAGTAGTTGAAGCACCATTTAAAATTTATCATTATGGATATATTTGGACTAGAGACCTTAAAAAGAAGAAATACGATAGGACCAAATCTCTCTTGGTTAAGTTACTAAACGAAAGTAAGGACATTCCAACTGCTGAAAGAGTCTACTATCTTTGCCAGTTGTATAAAACGGAATCGATAAGTGAGTTTAGATATAAAAAGTATGCAATAGTCGATCAAATAATGAAGTTGGTTGAAGAAGACAGAAAGCTTCCTTCAATAGGTCTGGAAATCTTCTTTCTACATGGCATTGATCTATACACAAAAGGTCTGTATGAATCGGCAGAAGAGCTTTTCAAGTTTACTCTATCACTCCAAAAAGATAATCCCGATCCGTATTATGGTCTACTTGCAATAGCTGAAGTTAAGAAGGATTATGAGAAACTTATAGAATATGGAATAGAATTTTTTTCAAGAATTGAACAAGTCGAAAAGTATCCAGAAAAATTTGTTTGGACTATTACATCCATTAAGTATCTTGCTTCTGCTAGGGCACTAATTACTATTGGGTATCTCAAGAAGAAGGATATAAAGAATTTCAAATCACATTTTAAGAAAATATTTCCGGAACTTGAAAAGACGAATGAAGATGCGGCTAGAATATTTAAGCCATTAGTTGCACATCTTTCCGAGACGGACATTGATACATTCAAACAACTGATACCAGATATCGAAATGCTGTTGAACTTTGCGGTGCAGAAAGGAATAACGTTGGACATTATAGGAATAGTTAGCAAGGATTTGGAAGCGGGGAGAATGATCAACCCGGATGTCTATGCTCCCTTCTTAAAATCGAGATTTGAAAAGCTTCTTCTTAAAAGACTTTCTTCGAGTAGTGAAGAAGATCTAATTATCGAGTATTTTTTGGGTGAAGACAAGATTGAAGCTATCAAAAAATATGGCGTAGATGCCTTAATTTTTTATTTTGAGAACTCCACAGTTGATGATGTTGAGAAATTGAAATTTCTAAACGAGATTAAAAAACTGGAAGATGACGTCTTAAAAGGTACGGCCCTCTCTTTTATAGGTGACATATATCTTAAGATGGGAAACTTTAAGTTGGCTTTGGAATACTACAAAAGATCTATCGAAACATTTCCTGAATTGGCGAAATTCGTGAAATCTGTTCTAGATGATCTGAGAACAAAGCTTGATTCTGACATAGATGGAGTGTTTCAAGAAGTAAAAGATTACCTTATGGAACACAAAGAGTTTTTCGCAGATATATCAAAAGAATTTGATGTCAAAGAACTAAGACAGCTTTACTTATTATCTGATTCCGACTTTGCAAAGTATGTAAGCGCAGTATTCTTATCCGACCTGGATAAGGCTAAGTCAAGAAAGCTACTTGAAAGTATATCGAATGTTGATAAACTCCCATTCTATAACTTCAGATATGCGAAACTACTTGAAGATTCGGAAGACCAAGATGAGCTGAGAAATTCGTTTCAACTCCATTTGGAAGCTTGTAAAAGAAATGTTAAAACTGGTGATATGTTACTCAATGTCTATCCATTCGACGGTTTCTATCCTTCGGAATCGTTCGGAGACGAAAAAGACAAAATAGTGTGGGTTGGAAATATCTCTGAAAAGCACTCTGGTCTTGGAGTTATCTCACCTGTTAGAATGTGGAGGAATAATGGGGAATTCTACTATGTTTATCCGTTCCCAAAAGCTGAAGTCCTCAAGGTATACAAGAAGAGATCAAAAGATTTCAATCTCCCGAGTTTAATAGTCGAAAAGAACGAAATCTTGAAAGTTTTATATGACGTAGAAATGAACGATTTGAAGGTCTTAGAGGATTCTGAGAAACTGATCAAGAATACTAGAAGTGCCTGTTTAGAAGTAGGGATAGGATATTCTGAACAATCAAAGAATATACTAAGTTTCGAATTACTAAACACAGAAATCAATATACAAGAAGCTCTTTCAGAATTCTCAAAAGGCATACTCTTTTATTTTGTCCCAGATTTTGGAAACAGAGAAGACATAGTTTGGTACTATCCATTGTTTAGGTTCATAAGGGATAAGAAAAGTGTTGATATTTTATTGAATGCACTAAAAGCGAAAAGAGTAAGACATTATGTTTTGACAAAGAATCTTAGGGCAGTTGTTTTTGAAAGATGAAAAGAGTTTAGGTTCAATACTACGTTGTAGTAGTTGATATGTAAGATACTATTTATTACTGATGAGTATCTTTTTTGATATGGAGGTGGGTTTATGCGGATTAATCACAACTTGTCAGCTCTCAACTCTTGGAGGCAGATTACTCTCACAGACAACGATATGAAAAAGACACTTGAAAGGCTATCTTCTGGGTTGAAGATAAACAGAGCAAGTGATGATGCTGCTGGACTGGCGATTAGCGAAAAGATGAGAGGACAAGTTAAAGGGCTTGACATGGGTTCAAAAAACGCTCAAGATGCTATTTCTCTGATCCAAACAGCAGAGGGTGCTTTAAGTGAGGTCCACTCTATTTTGCAGCGTATGAGGGAACTCTCAGTGCAAGCTGCTACAGATACAAACACGGATGTGGACAGATCTAACATTCAGTCGGAAATAGACCAGCTAAGAGATGAAATCGATAGGATAAGCAGGGCAACTGAATTCAATACAAAGAAGTTGCTCAACGGTAATTTGGAAAGTTTCAGGGCAGTTGCTGATGTTAAAGTAGTTGCGGAAGGAAACATAGACATGTCTGCTAGTGTTGTGAGTTCAAACGCAAGTGAAGGGACACTGATCATTGAGATTGGCCAATTCACAGGTACGACAACGAGCGAGCTTGATGCAAGGCTTGTCTTGGTCAAAGTTGGAGGTATAAGTCAGACTATAGTTACCTACTCTTTAGGGAGTGCAGTAATTGGCGGTATAAAAGTTTCTTGGAACACTACAAGGTTCGATATCAGCCAATTTGGTGATGCTTTACCGCAAGAAGCAGTAATCGATAGTGCTATAGCCCGCATAGAGAGCATAAACACGTCTGGAAACCAACTTGTATTTCAAATTGGTGCGAACGAAGGTGCAAACATGATCGCCGGAATAGATGCAACCGATTCCAAGAGCCTTGGGTTGATTACATCGGTATTGAAAGTTACTACCCAAGACGCTGCAGAAAGAACCATCAGCGTAATCGATGGTGCTATTCATAAGATAAGCTCAATTCGTTCGCAGTTGGGAGCTATCCAAAATAGGTTAGAGCACACTATAGCAAACCTCGGTGTTGCATCAGAAAACCTAACAGCCGCAGAGAGTAGAATAAGAGATGCGGATATGGCGCAGGAGATGATGCAGTTCACTAAGCAACAAATTTTAATGCAGTCTGGCATGTCTATGATCGCCCAAGCTAATGCATTACCTCAGAATGTGCTTCAGTTACTAAGAGGCTGATTCTAGCGATTAGAAATATTAGAAATAGGTGAAGGTCATTGCACGAGTTACATAAAGAGAAGCGGGAGAGCCATCCCGCTTCTGCTTTTTCAAACATCTAAAAGATATTCTTTTCACTTGGAAAGATGCGATTTTTTACATCTTCTTTGTACTGAGTTACAGATTCTAGCATGATTCTATATGTATCTGCATACTTCTTCACAAATTTGAATTCTCCTTGACTTAATCCTACAACATCGTGAAAGACTAGTACTTGTCCATCACAATACCTTCCTGCGCCTATACCTATCGTTGGGATTGATACAGATTCCGTGACTTCCTTTGCTACTTCTTCCGTAACGAGCTCAAGTACTATCGAAAAGCATCCTGCATCTTCCAATGCTTTGGCATCTCTAAGCAGTTTTGCTCTGCTTTCTGCGGTCTTACCTTGTACTCTATGTCCCCCAAGCAAGTTGATTGATTGAGGTGTGAAACCAAGATGTCCCATCACGGGTATACCTGCCGAGACTATTCTCCTGATTATCTCTGCAAATTCCTCCCCACCCTCAAGTTTTACAGAATTTGCCCCCGCTTTGAGCATCAATCCAGCGTTTTCAATGGCTTTTTCTGGACTAATCTCGTATGATAAGAAGGGCATATCTCCAACTATAAATGCTTCTGGTGCACCTCTTCGTACTGCTTTGATATGTATTAGCATCTCTTCCATGCTAACAGGTACAGTGCTATCATATCCGAGTACGACGTTCCCTAGTGAATCTCCTACCAAGAGTATGTCTACTCCTGATTCTGAGGCTATTCTTGATGATGGATAGTCATATGCAGTAATCATGGTTATAGGTTCCTTACCTTTCATTTCTATTATCCTACGTATGTTCATATCCTTCACCACCTTTGTCTAATAATTCTTCTGATAGTTCCATGATATCAATAATGGCATTATAAATTATATCACAGATATAGATCTGTACAAATGCTCTAGCTCTCTAAGTATGTTATAATTGTTATGTTGAGGAATATTTTGCAAGGGAGGTTTTTTAATGGGACTACTTGAGGTAGCTGGACCTATAATGATCGGCCCATCAAGTTCACATACACTTGGTGCACTTAAAATTGCTCGATTCGTTTACAAACTCATGGGGATTCCTCAAAGAGTAATCTTTGTGCTGCACGGCTCTTTTTCGATGACGTATTATGGACACGGTACCGATAGGGCACTGATTGCGGGGGCTTTGGGGTTAAAGCCTGACAGTTTCGATGTGAAAGATTCATATGAAATTGCTAAAATGTACGGATTAATGTATTCATTTGAGAGTGCAGATCTTGGTGATGTTCACCCCAATACAGTTTTGATCAAAGCTTGGAAAGATGAGCTCTATAACGAAATAGAAGGTTCATCCATAGGCGGTGGCGCAATTAGAATTACCAAAATCAATGGTGTAGAGTGCTCTTTGAGTGGTGATTTCCCTGCAATAGTAATAGTTAATAAAGATAAGCCAGGGACTTTGAAAGAAATACTTGATTGTCTAAGTGTTAACATAGCCAACGTTTATCTCAGACGTATAAACGCACTAGAAGGGACGGCCTTAACAATCATTGAATTGGATGAAAATGTAAGTGAGGAAGTTATTCGTTGTCTAAAGAGTCTCAAGAATGTGACAGAGGTCTATTTTGTAAAACTTGAAGAAGGTGAAGCATTTTGACATTTTCAGAATTGTTGGAAATCAGTTTGAGTATCGATCTTGAATTTAGCGAGATCATACTTGCACAAGAAATGATGGAAACTGGTAGGGATCCGGAAAAAGTCAAAGAAGTTCTGAGAAGACTGATGCATGTCATGTTAGAAGAAGCTGACAAAAACTATGGGAGGAATTTCAATACACTAACCAATCTTACAGGTAACAATGGTGCAAAACTTTTCAATGCTGTACCATATATGATGAGTGAATTCAATCATGTGGCAACTGTCGTAGCCATTTCGATGGGAGAATCAAATGCTTCAATGGGACGCATAGTCGCATGTCCGACTGCAGGTTCTTGTGGTGTCATGCCTGGTGCAATGTATGCTTTGAAACGTGTAAAAGGAGCCTTAGATGGAGATCTTCTAAAGGCTTTTATCGTTGCTTCTGGCGTTGGAAATGTGATAGCAAAGCGTGCCACCCTTTCCGGTGCAGCGGGTGGTTGTCAGGCTGAGATAGGTACCGCAACGGCAATGGCTTCATCGATGATTACATATTATTTTTCACAAGATCCAGTTAAGGTTGGTAATGCTGCTGCTATTTCTTTGAAATCATTAATGGGTCTTGTGTGTGATCCAGTTGGTGGGTTTGTTGAAGTTCCTTGTGTTAAAAGAAATGGTTCAGCAGTTAACATAGCAATTGCTTGCGCGGAAATGGCACTTGCAGGAATCGAGAGTGTTATACCATTCGATGACGTTGTCAATGCAATGTACAACGTTGGAAAATCATTACCGGAGAGTTTGAGGGAAACGGCAATAGGTGGAATCGCAGGGACAAAAAGTGCTCAAGAAATTGTTGAGAAGATAAGAGAAAAATGGGATAATAAGGACTAGAGTACGCCTGTACCTAAGAAGACAGTATTCGCTCTTTTTTAACTCTTCAAGAACATGATGATAACTGATAAAATGATACTGAATGAACAAGAATATAGGTGATTCGATTTCAAGAGTTGGGAGGTCGAGTTATATGGCAGAAATTATTAGAGCTCCAAGGGGGAATCAGATTACATGTAAATCGTGGCAAACAGAGGCACCGATGCGCATGATCATGAACAATCTTGATCCTGAAGTTGCAAGAGATCCAGCGAATTTGATCGTCTATGGTGGTAAAGGCAAGGCTGCAAGAAATTGGGAGTCATTCTACAAAATCGTTGAGGTACTTAAGAATTTGGAAAACGATGAAACGCTTATGGTGCAAAGTGGTAAGCCAGTCGCTATTTGGAAGACCAACGAATGGGCTCCTAGAGTACTCATTGCCAACTCAAATCTCGTACCAAAATGGGCAACATGGGAATACTTCAATGATTTGGAGGCACGTGGGCTTATCATGTACGGTCAAATGACCGCCGGTAGTTGGATATACATCGGTACTCAAGGGATACTTCAAGGTACGTATGAAACGTTCTATTCCGTTGCAAAAAAATACTTTGGTGGTTCATTAAAAGGAAAACTCGTACTCACAGCTGGGCTCGGTGAGATGGGTGGTGCTCAACCACTTGCAGTGACTATGAACGACGGTGTAGTCATAGCAGTGGAAGTTGATAAGAGGATGATAGATAGAAGATTACAGACAGGGTACTTAGATACATGGACAGATAATTTAGATGAGGCATTGAAAATGGCAAGAGAGGCTATGAAGGAAGATAAGGCGCTCTCAATAGGCTTACTCGGCAATGCAGCTGAAGTTCATCCAGAATTGGTCAGAAGAGGTATTATACCAGATGCAGTAACTGACCAAACATCTGCTCATGACCCACTCAATGGATACGTACCTGCAGGAATTTCTTTTGAAGATGCACTGAAGTTGAGAAAAGATAATCCACAAAAGTACTTAGAGATGGTTTACGAGAGTGTCGCAAAGCATGTTGAAGCACTTTTGGAGATGCAAAGACAGGGTGCAAAAGTTTTTGAATATGGCAATAATATAAGAAGATTGGCACAAGATCATGGTGTGAAAGATGCATTCAATATTCCTGGATATGTACCTGAGTACATACGAGATCTGTTCTGCGAGGGTAAAGGCCCGTTCAGATGGGTCGCACTCTCGGGAAATCCGGAAGATATATACAAGACAGACCAAAAAGTTTTGGAACTCTTCGGTGAAGATGAACACATAAGAAAGTGGATAGAAATGGCACAAAAGAGAGTGAAATGGCAAGGTTTGCCTGCACGAATATGTTGGCTTGGACAGGGTCAGAGGGCTGAAATGGGTCTTGCAATGAACGAAATGGTAAGGAAAGGTATTTTGGATGCTCCAATTGTTATAGGTCGAGACCATCATGACACTGGTTCAGTTGCAAGCCCTTACAGGGAAACTGAGGCAATGAAGGATGGTAGTGATGCGATAGCAGACTGGCCACTACTCAATGCTATGCTCAATGTGGCAAGCGGTGCAACTTGGGTATCTATTCACCACGGTGGCGGTGTTGGTATAGGATACTCAATACATGCAGGTGTTGTCATAGTGGCAGATGGTACAGAACTTGCAGATAAAAAACTCGAACGAGTGTTAACAAACGATGTTGGAATGGGTATAGTAAGGCACGCTGATGCAGGATATGATATTGCAATCGATACCGCAAAAAAACACGGAATTAGGATGCCTATGATGGATAAATGAGCGAATATTTTGTATCGTTCAACATCATTTCAAATAAGGGATGTGATGAAAACTAATGTACACAGGACCAGAAAAATATAGAATTATGGAAACACTTAATTTTGATAGTTCAGAGTTGATAGATTTCCTCGAAAGTAAGAGAGAGAAACTAGATGTTTACCACCGCCACGTTGCGGTGGTAACTTGTTATAGTAATTACAGTCAATCGATCTATACAGATTCGAGCAAAAAGAACAGCGAAAGAAAAAGTAGCAGTTTCTTCTTGAACTTTTTAGTAACTCCGTCCAATGAAAAGCTTATAGGCCTTTCGATTTCTCAACCTATGCTCAGATCACCCGCAATCTACAAACTCCAGAATTTGAAAAACGTAGAGCAATTTAGTGACATCTACTATAGACTCTTTGCGGAAACTTGTGGACTGCAATGTGGTATAATTAAACTGCCTTTGAAAACTAGATTTGTTGCAATTACTGGAAATGATATTTTCTTGAGTAAAGAGATATTCAGGGAAAAAGTCATGAACATAGAATCGTTTGCATTTGCTCAAAGAATGAATGATGTTATTTTAGAGCGATTGGAAAAATATAAAGACGGAACTTTCGATATATGCAGGGTAATTATAAATGATGAAGGAATAAATTTCTTCGTAGTAGATAAATCCTTGAGAGAGGATCATATCCCTCTGTACTCGGAAGTTATTTCACTGCTTCGCAAGAAGTATGCACTCACTCCAGCAAAGTTTTTCCCAGTTAATGAGAGGATCATCGGGTCTTTCGTTTTAGATTTTGATAGCATTTTTTCCGATGAATTATTCACACAAGTTTCTAAGCTATTGAAAGAATATTCAATTATCAAGGAGAACCTAAGTAGATATATTTAAAAATCTTGATGGGTATCAGATTAGTACCCAACTGGAGTTGATATCGGTGAAAAAAGCTCTTGCCACTTTTCTCTCTGTCCTCTTACTAACGAGCACTTTGATCTTAGCTGTGGCATTCCCACAGCCTACACCCTTTAAGTATATTAATGATTACGTTGGAATAATAGATCAAGGTCATATTCAGAAGATAGTCAATCTCGGTAAAGAACTAGAAGATAAAACGGGTGCACAAGTCACGGCAGTTATCGTTAATACACTTGATGGAATGAGCGTTGAAGATTATGCAGTTGAACTTTTCAGAAAGTGGGGAATTGGTCAAAAAGGAAAAGATAATGGAGTATTACTCTTAGTTGCCGTCGACGATCATGTTATGAGGATTGAAGTTGGTTACGGCCTTGAAGGTGCGATACCCGACGGGAAGGCTGGAAGGATAAGGGATGAGTATATTCTCCCATACTTTAAGGAAGATAACTACGCTGATGGTGTGTATTACGGGTATCTTGCATTGGCAAATGAGGTTGCCAAAGAATACAACATTACATTGTCGTTTGACGTAAGTGCAGAATTGCCAGAAACAGATGATACATTAAAAAATCTAGAAAATATAATAGTAATAGCATTCGTAGTAACTATAATTGTACTTATTTTGATAGGTACTTCTTTGAGACGTGGATTTAGCAGATACTCAGGACGTGGACCATGGGGTCCCGGAAATTTTGGCGGATTTAGTGGAAGTCGTGGTAGTAGAGGAAGTGGTAGAGGTAGTTCTCGAGGTGGATTTGGTGGTGGCAGAAGTGGCGGTGGTGGTGCCAGCGGGAAGTGGTAAAAAATTATTGGAGGCTGAAGGACGATGCAAGAAAAAGAATCCAAAGTAAATGTTCTTTTGATGGAAGGTGTTGCTATTTTCTTTGTTATGTTTGTTCATTCTGGTACACCTAACAAAATCTACGCCTTTTTCAGCTATGGATTATCATCGCTGATTTTTGCTCGAGGATACCAATGGAGAGAAAGAACATTTAAGGAACTTATCAAGTCGAGAATTCAGCTATTGAAAACATATTATTTTGCCGGATTAATTAATAGTCTCGCCTTCTTACTCGTCGTGCCAAGCAAGTTTCTAACTACTTCAAAATGGAATTATTTTCTCAATTTCCTGATCGGTAGACTTGATAAGCTTGATCAAATTCCTATAACGATAGTTCCATTATGGTTCTTTCTGATGCTTTTCTTTGCCGAGCTCATGTATTGGCTCCTGAAAAAGAACGGGTTAATTTTGGCTTTAGCTGTTATATCCTCAATTCTATTGAGATTGTTTCCTCATGAGCCACTCCCATTTAAATTGGATACAGCTTTTTCTGCTATTCCATTTTTTGTTATCGGAAGTATCTGGAAAGAAAAGAGATATCAAGTAAGACTCCTTGATTTTATTCTATCTGTATTGGGGTTGGTTTTTATAAGTCAAACTAACGGTGATATTTCGTGGAATAACCAATGGTTTGGCAAAAATGGTTTGATAGCGTTTTTAGGAGAAATTCTGGCTATGTTTGTAATTATATACCTTGCGGATGCTATAAAAACACTGAAGTTGGATAAGTTTTTTTACAAGATATCTTTCAATTCGCTTTTCATAGTATCGTACCATTTTCTTTTGGGAAACTTGATTTCTCTTCCGTTCATTTTGATTTCCGGGAATTTGAGCGATCCCATGAGTGTTTTGCATAGTTTTTGGTATATCCATTTCCCGTTAGTGTTGATACTAGTATTTGTTTGTATACAATTCATACCTCAAAGAGTCAGGAGTTTTCTCATTGGTGATTTCAGGAGAATGAAAAAGGGAGTGAGGAATTCTTGATACCTACAGTCTCTGTTATAATTCCTGCCTACAATGTTGAGAAATATATTGAAGGTACCTTGAATAGTGTTTTGAATCAGACTTTCAAGGATTTTGAAATAGTTGTTGTAAATGATGGATCAACAGATAACACATCTCAGGTTGCAAAGAAAATTCTGAGTAGTTCAGGGTTTCCAGTCAAGGTGATTGATCAAATGAATTGCGGAGTAAGCGTAGCAAGAAACGTAGGAATGGAAAACTCGATGGGGAAGTACATAAAATTTTTGGATGGCGATGATAGGTTGGTTCCCAATGCAATCGAAGTATTGGTTAGAGAAATTCAAAAGTGCGATTGTGGATTAGTGTATGGAGGGCAAGATGTCATAACGCCGGCTGGAAAAGTCATTCAAAGATACGAAGATATGTACAACCAGGAATGGGTTGATGCAACCTCTGAGAAAGCTATAAAAGAGTTCCTCCTCTCTAAGGTACATATCTCGGTTAATTCAAGTCTAATAGATCGCGAGTCGATAGATAAATTCGGACTAAGGTTTGTCCCTGGGGCAAAATATGCTGAAGATAACGAGTTCATTACGAAGGTCATTTACTATTCGCAAAATGTACACTACGTTGGTCAATCTATATGTTTAGCAACCATTAGACCCGATTCAACCACCAGGACGGCAACTTTAGCAGCCTTCCATAACGTTGGTTCAATGAAGAGATTGAAAAGATTTTTCGAAGCGAAAGGCGAATACGAAATAGTAGAGATATTGGAACGGTACTCAATACCTTCTGCATATGCATGGAGCCTTGGAAGTCTTGCCTACAACGGTTACCAGTACAAAAAATGGATAAAAATTGCGTGGAATAAGACGATAAGACAAAATATAAGTAAATTCGGTATTCCGTTCGAAAACAAGACGAATTATCACAAACAAATACTCATGGCAAAATCTATTTATCTGCTTTCCCCAACACTTGCTTATCTAGTCATGAGAATTACAAGTAGGGTATATAATGCTAAACAGTAAGAAGCATCTTGAAATTGACGGGATGATGAGAAGAGGGAAAAGATGGAAGAGCAAACAAAGAAATGCCTTATAGCAACTGCGTGTAATCAAAAATACGAGAATTTCCTAATCAACGATTGGTTAAAGTCTTTGAAAGAAAATGTTGATTTAGAAGGTATAGATATATTAGTAATGGATTATAGCTTATCAGCGGATGTGTGTAATGTACTTAGAAAAGAAGGAGTAATTGTAAGAAAAGCAGTTTATACGGATGGACACATAAACAACATGAGATTTATGGAACTTTCAGAATTTTTGAAATCAACTACTCAGTATGAGCAAGTGATACTCTGTGATTCAGGCGATATCATATTTCAATCCGATATTTCCATGCTTTTTGAACTAGAATCTGAGAAGATAAGAGCTGTATGTGAGTCTATTTCACCAAATATGGATATACTTGTGAACGATAAAGTAATTGATAATGCGACAGAAATAAGGGGCTTTTTGAGAGATAAAAAGCTCATAAACGCTGGATTTGTTGTTTATCCATCAAAAGTATTCATCGAGATATGTAGTAACATGTTCAAAATTATTAAGGATAGAAATGCATGGGGAGTTGATATGTTACTACTAAATTATCTTGCCTATAAAAGTGGTTTTTATGAATTACATCAGAAATATAACTTCATACCAACGACTTCTACTCTTAAATATGTAATCAAAGATGGCAAGTTTTATTTATCGAATGGAGAGATAATCCCGGTTGTTCATAATGCTGGCGGAAAGGAAATGTGGCGTCCTATAGAAAATTTTGGATATGGACATGACCATAATATACCACGACCTATGGTTATTTTTTTTCTTAGGACCTTTTACAAAAGTTTAAGTCTGCTCAGAAAATTTGTAAGAGTATTTGAGAGGTCTTGAAAAGTTTGAAGAATGGTAAGAAAGGTGGGAAATGTATGAGATATGATGTAGTCATTGTGGGAGCGGGTTTGGCGGGTTCTACGGCAGCAAGAATATTGGCTGAAAACGGTAAGAAAGTGCTCATCGTGGAAAGACACAAACATTTGGCAGGTCACTGCCATGACTACAGAAACGAGAGTGGAATTACCATACATACTTATGGCCCTCACATATTTCACACGAACAACAAAAAGGTCTGGAATTTTGTTAACAAATTCTCCGAATTTCATTACTATCAACACAGGGTTCTAAGTTATGCTGACGGAAAGTTGATACCTTTCCCAATCAATAGAGATACGCTTGCAGAAGTTTTTGGTATTCAGCTTGCTACATATGAAGTAGAACCATTTTTGGAGAAGGAAGTAAAAAGGTCTAAATTTAACGATCCACCAATGAATTTTCGAGATGTGGTTGTATCACAGGTTGGAGAAAGACTGTATGAATTGTTTTTCAAGAATTACACGATGAAGCAATGGGAAAGAGACCCAGAGGAATTAGCACCAGAAGTAGCAAGTAGAATTCCTGTAAGGACAAATAGAGATGACAGGTATTTTGCCGATAAATATCAAGGCATACCGAAACATGGCTATACAAAGTTGGTAGAAAATATGTTGGACCATCCGAATATATCTATACTGCTCGGGGTAGATTATTTTGAAATTAGAGACTCACTCAAAACAAAATTGACCGTCTATACGGGACAACTCGATGAGTTTTTTGACTATGCGTATGGAGAACTGGAATATAGATCGTTGAGACTGGAAATAAAGACAATTGATAAGGAATACTACCAACCAGCTGCTGTGGTAAACTATCCAAACGATTATGATTGGACACGGATAACAGAATACAAGTACTTCTTGAATGAAAAAAGCGACAAAACTACGGTTTGCTTTGAATATCCACTTGCAAAAGGTGAGTCATATTATATCGTGATGACAGAAGGGAACATGGATAAAAGAGATAAATACATGAAAGAAGTTGAAAGACTTGAAAAGACAGGCGAATATTTGTTCGTAGGACGACTTGCCGAGTACAAATACTACAACATGGACCAGGTGATAGAGGCTTCGATAAGAAAGTTACAAGATTACTCAGACAATATCTGATCTATCACTCTGCCTAAGCTCTGACCATTTGCAAGTTCTTTGGCCAAATTGGATATGTTTGCTTGCCAAATCGCATACTGTTCTGGAGTTATCTCTTTCAGTCTTTCATCGAGCTCAAGCAATGAATCGATGCCAAAACCAATATTGTATCGCTCAACAAGTTTGTATATGGCTGCACCCTTCCAAACTATCAACGGAAATCCACTCACGATGTACAATGATGCCTTGTGTGGTGAATTGTACTGTAGGTATTTACCAGTGGTCCCAGAGGGCTGAGAGATGTCTTCACCGTCCCAGACAAGGCCAAAATGTCCATCTATCTTTGCAGGAAGTTCATCAGGCGGGAAAGCACCCTTTGTCTCCAAAATATTTTCCATAGCTGGGCCATCGTAACCTTTGCCATAGAGGTTGAAAACGTATCTATTGGGATTCATCTCTGCTATTTTGTAAAGGAATGCTGATTTCCATTTACTTAGATTACCTGCATATGCTATTTTGAATTTTTCGTTTGGTTTTGGGAAATTTCTTGAGCTAAAGTCTACTTTATCTTTAACCAAATAATCAAAAAAACCTAGGACATATGTTCTTCCTTTAAATTCTAGTTCATTTTTCAAGAAATCTACCATTTCCTCTGAATGACAAATGGCATGAGTAAAATTCGAAAATATCATTTTTTCTCTAGCGGTATCTGCCTTTCTTCCAATTCTTAGACTCTCAATATCATGAATCATGATGATCCTTTTTCCATCTTTGAATGCTGACTTGATGAATGGTGATATCAGTACGTCAATCCCCGTACCATTTTGTAAGAATACGTTGCTATTTTTGAATTTTTTCCTATTTTTGGAAAATACAAGTCCCAACAATTTTGTCAAAGAAAAAACTCGTATATTCCCTTTAGAACTGTCTTTGAACAATTCCACGGGTCTAAAATTCCTTCTTTCAAATATTTCTTCAGCATCCATCTTCGCCTTTGAAGCAGCATTGTAGTTTTTCCAGTAGAAGGCAGAAATATAGTAGTTATTTTTTTCCTTTTCATTCTGTGATTTCATCATTAATCGGCGAGGAGACTCCAACTTCTGCAAGTTGGAGAGGAATCGCCTTCTCTCCTTTCTTCTTACTAATATCTTAGATTAATAGCGAAACTATGATATAATATTACTTGTGCGAGGTGATGATGTGTACCGCAATCAAAAGCACCAAGTTAGGCATCTCAGCAAGCAAGAGTACGTTGCTTTGAAAACGCTATGCAGACTATCGAAAAATTTGTATAACGCAACCTTGTATGCCATTCGTCAGTACTACTTTACTGAGAAGAAACACTTACGCTACGAATCTGCCTACCATGCATTGAAGGATAATGAAAATTACA
>Ga0209508_1000998_pt1 | contig 24146 bp, 21 predicted proteins | sample AD_UKC129_MetaG_FD_184427 | JGI IMG/M metagenome (GOLD analysis project Ga0209508, IMG submission 184427) | Active sludge microbial communities of municipal wastewater-treating anaerobic digesters from Canada - AD_UKC129_MetaG (SPAdes) (version 2) | ecosystem: Engineered > Bioreactor > Anaerobic... | reverse complement strand
AGTTTTAAATCCTTGTATTTCCTGGAGAGGTATGTTATGCCGGCTAACACAGGGTTTGCTACCTGTATATACCATGCAGAAGGGGATAACTTTAATATGGTCTCAGCCACATCCTCAAAGAGACGAAATTGATAGAAGTTTATCCAGAAGGCTTCATCATGGACAATATGAAAGCTACCTCCAAATCTATAGCCATATTTATATGCTATATCCCAGCCTTCTCTAAGTTGATTATGTCCTGCGGAAAGAGCGGTATTTATCACGAAATCTGCGTCTTTTATGGATTCTTCCAGATTTAATGTCTTTTCCAGTCTTAATTTTATTCCTGACTCCTCAGCATACCTTTTACATAAGGTATATACGCTATCTAATCTCTCTTCTTTTATATCCATAAAACTGATCAAACTTCCCTCTAACTTTGGGGTGAGGCATATATCTTTAATAAGATTTAAAGAGAAGACAGCACTTCCTGCACCTACTACACTTATTTTTATACTCATTTTCTTCTCCTATCTAAAATTTTTAGGATAAGATAACCCTTATCCCTTTTTCCTGTAATATGGCAACCTTATCAGGATGTAACTCTTTGTTTGTTACCAGTATATTGATCTTTTCTACAGGAGTTATAGGTACAACCCCTCTTATTCCTATCTTTGTATAATCAGCAGCTATTATTACCTGTTCAGCAGTTTCCGCTACAAGTCTGGTAACCCCCGCATTTTCAGGGTCATGAGATGTAACTCCCACATCAAACGAGAGACCATCAGCTCCAATGATTGCCTTATCAACTCTGTATCTCTTTGCGTACTCCTCCGCTACTGAGCCTATAAAGCACTGCTCATTGAACTGATAGATTCCTCCTATACCTATAATCTTTATGTATGGAGACTTTTCTAATTCTTTTATAACCGGAATAGAATTTGTTATAACCATTATTCCTTCGAGATTCTTTAACTCTCTGGCTATATATACGAGGGTGGAACCAGTATCCAGAAATATGGTGTCTCCTTCTTCTATCAATTTAATTATCGCTTTGGCGATTCTCTTTTTTTCTTCTACATTTATAAGCATCTTTTTTTCCAGATTGGGGATATGGGCTTTGTTTGTCAGTTTGATATATCCATAGCTTCTATCTATCATCCCCTGAGATTCCAAGATGCGCAGATCGCGTCTTATTGACGCTGGAGATACATCGTTGAAGATCTTTGACAACTCTTTGACAGATACTTTATCTTTATTTTCAATTACTTCTAATATTTTTTCTCTTCTTTCTATTGTAATACCCATCCTCTTCTCCACACATTGTTTACATTTATTTAACTTGCTAGAACTAATTATAACATAAATATATACGATTGTCAATACTTTAGAAATAAAATATTTATAAAACATAAATACAATGTGAATTAAATATCAATACTTCTTGTATAGAATAAGATAAGTTTAATCTGACAGGTTTACACAAATAAAAAGGGGGCGGGTTAGAACCCGCCCCCTCTCCTTGTCGCTTATAATTTTTACTTGAACAGAACTCCAAATACAAGAGCTATCATAGACATAAGTTTTATAAGTATATTCATAGAAGGTCCTGCTGTATCCTTGAATGGGTCACCTACTGTATCACCAATTACTGCAGCTGCATGTGTAGGGGTTCCTTTTCCTCCAAAATGTCCAGCTTCTATGAATTTCTTGGCGTTATCCCAGGCTCCACCGCTATTTGCCATCATAATTGCAAGAGCTACACCAGATAGAATAGCTCCTAGCAAGAATCCGCCTACTGCCTCTTTTCCGAGGAGCAGACCTATAAGTATGGGGACTATAACAGCTATTATGCTGGGAGTAAGCATCTCTCTCAATGCACCCTTAGTTGCTATATCTACACAACGGGCATACTCAGCTCTTGCTTTACCTTCCATAAGCCCCTTGATCTCTCTAAACTGTCTTCTAACCTCTTCCACAATCAGATTAGCAATCTTACCTACCGCTTCCATTGTAAATGCAGCGAACATAAATGGCATCAATGCACCAATAAAGGCGCCTACAAGTGCTTCCACAGATAGAATATTAACCACCTCTAGACCAACAGTATGGGAATATGCACTGAAGAGTGCAAGTGCGGTAAGAGCTGCGGAACCAATAGCAAATCCCTTACCTATTGCAGCAGTGGTATTTCCTAGCGCATCTAGTCTGTCGGTAATCTTACGGACGTTTGCCCCAAGCCCTGCCATCTCGGCTATACCACCAGCATTATCAGCTATTGGACCGTACGCATCGGTAGACATTACCACTCCTATGGTAGCAAGCATTCCGACTCCAGCTATTGCTACTCCATATAGTCCGTTTAGAGCCCAGGAGATACCGATGGCTCCTGCTATCATTATTATGGGTACAATGATACTTCTCATACCCAGTGCCAATCCTCTTATTATGACTGTAGCAGCCCCTGTCTGAGCACTTTCTGCAAGACTCTCTACAGGCTTACCAGAGGTGTAATACTCAGAGACAAGTCCTATTATTATTCCTACTATGAGCCCGGAAAGTAGGGCATAAAAAGGATTATAAGTGTTTAATAGTGATTTAGTTAATGGTATAGCAACTATTGTTAGTATTATTGCAGCTACGTATGTTCCCCATCTAAGAGCGGACTGTGGATTTCCCTTTCCAAAAAATTGTACGTAGAAAGAACCAATAATAGATGCTAAAGTTCCCAGGGAAATTAGTATAAGAGGATATATAACTGCATTGAATGATAGCTCTTGAGAAAATGCTGTTAAGCCAATTATCATAGCAGCTATTACAGACCCTACATAGGATTCAAAAAGGTCTGCTCCCATTCCAGCCACATCCCCAACGTTATCTCCTACATTGTCTGCTATTACTCCAGCATTCCTTGGATCGTCTTCTGGTATGTTCTTTTCTACCTTTCCAACCAGGTCTGATCCTACATCAGCACTCTTTGTGTATATTCCTCCACCAACACGGGCAAAGAGTGCTATGGAGCTGGCACCCATACCAAATGCATTTATTATGTTAGGATCTTTAAAAAGTAAATACGATATAGATAAGCCAAGAACTCCAAGTCCAGCAACAGCAAGCCCCATCACTGAACCGCCGGTGAATGCTACCCTTAAAGCCTGTGCCTGTCCTTTTTTAGCAGCTTCTGTGGTTCTTACATTTGCTTTTGTAGAAGCCTGCATCCCAAACCATCCTGCAAAGATAGATAGTGCACTACCCATTACATAGGCTATAGCACTGTAGGGATTGATGAATATTGCTATTATAGCAGCCATTATTATAATAAAGTATACAAGAGTTAAATACTCTCTTTTTAGAAAGGCTACCGCTCCCTCATGGATAGCACCAGATATCTCTCTCATCTTCTCTGTTCCTGCTGGCTGTTTTAACACCCAGGTATAGAAGTAGTACGCCAGTAATAATGTCCCACCTCCTATAATTGTGGAAAGCACTAGCCAGGTGTTGTTCATAGAGACTTCACTCCCTCCTTTAGAATTTTGTGGTTCATTCTTTTTTATGCCTCCTGTTTAACTCACTGTATATTTCTTGAAGAGATATATCTAGAGATGCTAGCAAAACTAAAGTATGATAGAAGAGATCTGAGACCTCATATATCACCTCATCCCTGTCCCCCTTTATACCTGCAAGTATGACCTCCACCGATTCCTCTCCTACCTTTTTTAATATCCTCTCCACTCCTTCTTTAAAAAGCTTGCAGGTGTAAGAACCATCCACAGGGTTAAGTTTTCTAGAAAGAATGATATCATAGAGGGTCTCAAGATTAAATGTTTCGGCGGGTTCTTTTGTATAAAAATTCTGGAAAAAGCAGGATAGATTCCCGGTGTGACAGGCTACCCCTGTCTGTTCCACCAGTACCAGCAGGGCGTCTCCATCACAGTCCAGTTTTATCTCTTTTACTTTTTGTATATTACCACTGGTTTCCCCCTTGTTCCATAGCTTCTGTCTCTCTCTGCTCCAGAACCAGGTGGTCCCGGTTTCTACAGTTTTCTTTAAAGATTCCTCATTCATATAACCAAGCATAAGCACTTTACCTGAACTGGCTTCCTGGATGATGGCAGGTATCAAACCTTCTCTATCAAACTTTACCATAGATGCATCTAAAGACGTACCGGGATCCCTTCCTTCTTTAAATATTCTTTTATCTCTCTTATCGTATATTTCTTATAGTGAAGCAGTGAGGCGATCAGAGCAGCACTTGCTTTTCCATCTCTTAACACATCTCTTATATGTTCTAAGCTTCCAGCCCCTCCAGAAGCTATAACCGGGATATTGACCACTTCAACCACCGCTCTGGTAAGCTCGATATCATATCCCCCCTGTGTCCCATCGGTATCTATACTTGTAAGCAGAATCTCTCCTGCTCCCAATCTCTCCACCTCTTTAGCCCAGCCCACAGCCTCAAGCTCAGTGGGAGTTGTCCCCCCATTTATATATACCCTCCACCCATCTATAGAAGGGTCTCTCTTTGCATCTATAGCTACAACTATACATTGAGAACCGAATATCTCTGCCGACTCTTCTATCAGAGATGGATTCATTACCGCCTGTGTATTTATGGATACCTTATCTGCCCCATATCTTAATATTTCCTTTATCTCTTCTACGCTTCCTATACCACCTCCTACAGTAAATGGTATAAATACCCTGGATGCAGTCTTCATTACAAGCTCTACAATGGTCTTTCTCTTCTCTAGAGATGCGGTTATATCCAGGAATACCAGTTCGTCTGCCCCTTCTTTATCGTAGTATTCAGCTAATTCTACAGGGTCTCCTGCATCCCTGAGCTCTATAAAGTGAGTCCCTTTTACAACCCTTCCATCTTTCACATCAAGACATGGGATGATTCTTTTAGTGAGCATAATTTTTCACCTCTTCCAGGTGAATCTTACCCTCATAGAGAGCCTTACCGATAATAACTCCACTGGCTCCAATCTCTTTTACTCTCTTTATATCCTCTATACTGCTTATTCCCCCAGATGCGATGGTTGGAACATCCACAAGTTCTATAAATCTCTTCAAGCCTGCTATATCTGGATTCTCCAATGTCCCGTCCCTTTCTATATTGGTATATATAAATTCTCTGATACCAGACTCTTTCAATCTCTTTCCTGCATCTATATAATTAATTTGTGTGTCCTTTTCCCAGCCGTGGATAAATATCTTTTCATCTCTCACATCCAGGCTTACTATAATATTATCCTGATAACCTGAGATGATATCTTTTATAATGTCTTCATCTTCAAATACTATACTCCCAAGTATCACCTTTTCTGCCCCACTTCTGATGTAGTCTCTTACAGTATCAAGTGACCTTATACCACCGCCGACCTCAACAGGTATCTTTACTCTTTTTATAATCTTTTTTATTATATCATCATTTATCGGTTTTCCAGTCCTGGCTCCATCTAGATCTACAATATGCAGCCTGTCTGCCCCCTCAGATTCCCACTTTACGGCAACTTCCACAGGGTCTTCGCTGTATATAACCTTCTTATCAAATTCTCCTCTGGTAAGCCTTACGCATCTTCCATCTATTATATCAATGGCTGGTATTATATCCATAAACCATCTCCAGGAAGTTTTTATATATCTTTAATCCTTCAAATCCACTCTTTTCTGGATGAAACTGCACAGCAAAGATCCTATCCTGAGATATAACTGATGGAAATTCGATGCCATAATCTGTTATCCCAGAGATAGAATCTTTCTGGCATGGCTCAGCATAGTAGGAGTGAACAAAGTAAAAGAAGTTATCCTGTTTTATACCTTTTAAGATTGGAGTCTCTTTTACAATATGGACTTCATTCCATCCTATATGGGGAAGTGGTAGACTACCTGGCAGTTTTTTTACTCTACCATTTATAATTCCCAATCCTCTCATCCCCGGCGACTCTTCGCTTTCTTCAAAGAGAAGTTGTAACCCGAGACATACCCCGAGGAGAGGAATTCTTCTCTTTACCGCTTCTACTATCGAATCTTTCAGATTCTTCTTCTCCAGGAGTTTTATACCCGCACCGAAGGCACCAACTCCTGGTAGAATTATCCCGTCAGATTCAAGTATGTTTTTGCCATTATCTGAAATCTGAACATCAGCATTAAAGTATTCCAGTGCTTTTTTTACACTGAAGAGATTACCAGCCCCATAATCTATTATGGTAATCAACCCTACAAGACCCCTTTTGTAGAGAGGACCTCTTCCGTCTTTTTTACTGCCTCTCTCAAGGAGATGGCTATTGACTTCATCGTACATTCAGCTATATGGTGAGAGTTGTCCCCTCTCAGTTTGACCACGTGGAGTGTCATCCTGCTGTTTATACTGAATGCCCTTAAGAACTCTATCAGCCATTCTGTCTGGAATGTTCCTATGAAACTATCTTTAAATAGATTGTCAATCTCAAAGTATGGTCTTCCGCTTATATCAACACTGGAGAGAATAAGTGCATCATCCATAGGAATAATAGAATATCCGAATCTGACTATCTTTAGGTCTCCCAGGGCTTTATTAAACACATCACCCAGGATAATCCCTGTGTCCTCACAGAGATGATGACCATCGACATCCAGATCTCCTCTGGCAGTAATATCCAGGTCAAACCGACCGTGAAAGGCAAAAGATGTAAGGAGATGGTTAAAAAATCCAATACCAGTATCAATACTGGTATTGCCACTCCCATCAATATTCAACCTTACTCTTACATCTGTTTCTTTAGTGGTCCTAATCGCTGAAGCTTCTCTGGTCAAACTCAACCGCATCTCCTTCTTCAAATACACACTTAAGCTATTATACTATAAACCTGTATGATAAAACAACCTGGCTATTTTGATGTAAGAGCCTTTATTAATCCCCCTATCTGATAAGAAATCCACTCTAACTGTTCTCTGGTGTGTTTTATCGATTCTTCCAGACTTACAGGACCCCTGGTTATGGAGAAGATAGCATCAACCAGTCCTTCTTCTTTAAGAATCTCTGCATCATCGTCGACTGAGCCACCAAAGAGTATTACCGGAATATTTTTCTCTTTAACCTTTTTTGCTATTCCAGCTGGACCTTTCCCGAATATCGTCTGTCCGTCAATCTTTCCCTCTCCACTTATTGCCAGGTCCACACCATTTAATTTCTCTTCTATCCCCAGCGTTTCCAGTACAACATCTATCCCTGGTCTCAACTTTGCATCTAAAAAAGCCACCAATCCGCCCCCCAGTCCTCCTGCAGCTCCAGAACCAGGGAGGTCAAGTATATCTTTCCCGAGGTCTCTCCTGATTACCTGAGCGAAATTAAACAGGGCTTTATCCAGTTCTTCTATGAGTTCTTCTGTTCCACCCTTTTGTGGTCCATATACATATGAAGCCCCTCTAGGTCCACATAGCGGATTTTTTACATCAGCCATAACTATAACTTCACAGTCTTTTGCTAATGGGTGAAAACCGCTCATATCTATGGATGCAAGGTCTTTGAGGGCTAAACCACCAAATGGTAATTCTTTACCTTCTTTATCCAGCAGTTTAGCTCCCAGAGCCTGAGCCATTCCAGCCCCACCATCGTTGGTAGCACTTCCACCTATACCAACAAGTATTCTCTTTACCCCTCTTTCCAGCGCTTCTTTAATCAGTTCTCCCACACCATATGTTGTGGTAATGGCAGGATTTCTCTTTTCTTTTGGGACCAGTGCTAAGCCTGAAGTTCTTGCCATCTCTATTACCGCAGTTTTTCCATCTCCAAGGATACCAAAACTTGCCTTTACTCTTTCTCCCAGAGGTCCGGTAACACACTTCTCTATGAACTGTCCGCCGGTTGTTTCTACCAGGACTTCTATGGTTCCATCCCCACCATCTGCTATTGGAAGGACCGTAATATCACTATCAGGGAGAGCTCTTTCGAGCCCTCCCTTTATCGCCTCTCCAGCCTCCCGGGCTGAGAGAGCCTCTTTAAATGCGTTTGGAGCAACCAGTATCTTCATTTTTTCATAACTTCCGGATTTACAGGGTTTGGTGGCATCCTGCCAGCCAGCACAGCAAGAAGATTCTCAGCTGCCATAGTAGCCATTTTGGTTCGGGTCTCCACACTTGCGCTGGCTATATGGGGCAGAAGGACTGCATTTTCACATTCTGCAAGACCAGGGACAAGCTTTGGCTCAAACTCATATACATCCAGACCAGCCCCAGCTATCCATCCCTCTTTCAGTGCTTTTACCAGCGCAGCCTCATCTATCACCGGGCCTCTTGATGTATTTATAAGATAGGCGGTCTTCTTCATCCTCTTTAACTTTTCTTCATTTATCAAGTGGTATGTCTCTGGTGATAGATATGTGTGTAGTGATATGAAATCGCTATTCTCTATAACTTCATCCATTGAGGCAAACGTGGCATTTAGCTCTTTCTCAAGTTCTTCCGGTATTCTCCTTATATCATTGTACAGGACCTTCATATTGAAACCTTTTGCTCTCCTGGCTACCGCCTGTCCGATCCTCCCCATACCAACGATACCAAGAGTCTTACCATGAACATCCTGCCCTAAGAAGAGCATAGGAGCCCACCCTTCATATTTACCGGCTCTAGTGAATTTATCTGCCTCTACAATTCTCCTTGCCACAGACATAATAAGAGCCCATGCAAGATCAGCGGTTGTCTCTGTTAAAACTCCCGGGGTATTGGTTACCACTATGCCTCTCTTTGTAGCCTCATCCACATCGATGTTGTCATATCCCACCGCATAGTTACTTACAACTTTTAACTGTGGTCCTGCAGCGTCAAAAAACTCTGCATCTATCTTATCTGTAAGGAGGCAGAGTATCCCGTCTCTCCCCTTTACTGCTTGAAGCAGTTCTTCCCTGGTCAGCACTCTGTCATAGGGATTTACTTCCACGTCATGCTCTTTTCTTATCATCTCTATTCCAGGTTCCGGTATACGTCTTGTTATATATACTTTCAATCTATCTACACCTCCTAGCTTAGTAAAAATCCTGATGATGATATTATATCACCCAGACCTACTGTGAGTTTTGGTGATTGTACAACCTTGGTTGGAACTACTACAACTCCGAACTCATCGATATTTTTAATCCCTTCATAGCCGGTGAGGGTGATTGTCGGGACCTCCATTCCTTTTTTCAGGTCATCAAACGTCTCATATTTACCCAGCAGAGACCTTGTCGCTGCAAGTATAGCGGAGAAGAGAAGTGCAGACCTCTCTTCCGTCTCATTCTTATCCCTTGTAATGGAGATATAATGTCCCAGGGTATGAAGCTGAATCCTCCTCAGGGTTGTTCTTTTCATTATCTTAATCAGACCATCAACCAGTTTTACTATTGGGAATCTGCCCTCTCTGAGTTCTTTTGCCAGTTCCTGTTCACCAAGGTCATTCAGCAGTGTTGCAAACTCAATCTCATTCAGTCCGAGGCTATCTATAACCGGAAATATATTTTTTACCACTGAATTCCTTATCATCTGACTTCCAATGGATGCAAATTCATAGTGGACCTTTACCCCCAGTTTTTCTTTCATATCTTCCACGAAAGATGCAACCGGAATTATAAAATCCTCGCAGGTCTTTCCTTCCGGATATCTCTCCAAAAGTATATGAAAACCAGATACAAGAAAATGAGAAAACCTGTCTGGTATCAAGAATATATCGCTCTTAAACTCTTCGCTGACCCTCAGTCTGCAATTTACTGGATTCCAGGCAGCTATAAATCTGTTGGCTCTGGGAGACTGGAAAGAGAGGTCATTCAGGTCCACCTTCAACCCTTCACCATACTCCAGTATCCAGTGAATGGCAAAGATTCCTTCCTCTTTCCATGCCTTCCTGGGAGAACGCAGGACAGGTCTGCCATCTTCTCTTGTCAGGATAAAGAGATTATCCCTCTCAGGGAATAACTCCGCCAGCTCTCTGGTCAGCGGATTGGCATAGACCAGGATCTTCTTTAAGGGTAAGGGTGATAGAAGGTTTGCCATATTTGCGGATGTTCCACCAAGTCTTAACTGGTCATAGCCAACATTCTCCAGTGTCCATTTGAATGTCTCCTCATTCTCTATCATCCTTTGATATGCAAGTCCTTCCCTTATAGAGATGAGAAGGTCTATAATTAAGTCCTCTGGTTTTCTTATAGCTGAAGTTGGTTCTTCGGGTAACTCAGTAATTGTTCCTATCTTCTTAAGTAACTGTTCTATTAGAGAGGCATCCACCTTTTTTAATCCGTCTATGGTGGAGTGGAATCCTGTAATTACCCCTGGTATATTCTGTAACTTTTCCCATCCTTCTTCTAAAGCCTGTTTATACAGGTCTTCCCACATTGTTCAGAGCCTCCCTGTATGCATTCTCAGCAGAATAGTTCTCATGAAGTATAAGCTTCATTGCCAGAGCCACAACCTCTGGTCTTTCACTTAAGAACACATTTCTACCAACAACAAATCCATCTGCTCCTGCCTTTACCCCATCTTCAAAATCCTGGAGAACCTCTATCGGGTTATCCCTCTTTGGTCCTCCAAGCAGTAACACCTTTGCATTTACACTATCTCTGATCCTCTTAAACTGTTCTATTCCCTCTTTTCTGGAACTGCTCTTTACATACGGTATCTTGAGTATCGGCACCCTGAAATCGTTGGTTATTATCGATACCCACTTTATAGCCTCATAAGATCTGTCCATTATTAATTTCCCATCTTCCAGATTCATATAGAGAGGTTCCACCATAAGAGGTATGGACCATTTCTCGCATTCCTCTACCACGCTGGATAACAGTGATAGCTGTTCGTTTGTGAACAGATTATCTCTGTTAAACTTTATGAGCAACTTAACTCCATCCAGTCCCCATCTCAGGGCAGTTTCTACTGTACATACCAACCTATCATCCATCTCGAAGGTCGTTCCCGCCAACCCTGTTCTGTTAAGACTCAGAACCAGTCCTTTGTCTCTTAAGTTACCATTCAATATTATCTGACCGAGAGGCTCTTTTGTGGTCATAATGGCATCTATATAGGGTGCTAATCCCTCTATGAGAGAGATTAAATTGTTAAAGTTATCTATACCTTCCTGTATCCCTCTCTGTCTGTGGTCTATAGCCAGTACCATAGCCTTTCCATCTCTGGCAAAGATCTTTGATATCCTGTTAGCCATTCCTACATTGTAAAGAATTGATTCCATTAAGCCCCTCCTTTACTCATTTATTGCCACCGCTTTTCCGGTCCTGCTGGATTCGTAAACTGCAAGTATGAACTGTACAGCCCTTCTCCCATCCTCTCCTGTAATGCTCGGTGCTCTATCATTTAAGACTGCTTCAGCCATATCCCTTATCTGAGCAATATGTCCCATTATTCCGATAGCTCTTGGATCACTTGCGCCGGAGAAACTGGCAGCTGCAATCTCCTTATTCTCTTCACCCCTTATCTTCCAGTCTTTTACAAGCGGTCCTTCCACTATTACGCTTCCATTTGTTCCATGGAATTCCAATCTCTCTTTAAAGCCAGGATAGCAGGCGGTTGACCCCTGTATTACACCAAGTGCACCATTTTTATACTTTATTATAGCTATAGCCACGTCTTCCACCTCTATGTTGTGGGCAAGTGTTCCACAGTAGGCGGTTATCTCTTTAACCGGTCCAGCCAGATAGAGGAGCTGGTCCACAAAGTGGACAGATTGATTCATCAGAGCTCCTCCACCATCCAGAGCCCATGTACCACGCCAATCTCCACTTTCATAATATTCCTGGGTTCTCCACCACTTGACATATGCATCTGCCATAACGAGTTTCCCAAGTTTGCCTGTATCTATAGCATTCTTTAACTCTTTGATACCAGGGTCAAACCTGTGCTGGGATATTACAGTCAGTTTGACACCAGCCTTTTTGCAGGCTTCTATAAGGGCGTCAGCCTTTTCTAAAGTGATATCTATAGGTTTTTCGACCAGCACATGTTTCCCTGCTTTTGCTGCTTCTATACCAATATCGGCATGTAATCCGCTGGGGACACATATATTTACCACATCTATATCTTTTCTGGCTAAAATCTCTTTATAATCGGTATACCATTCCGCCCCGTATTTCTCTCCCATCGCTTTTGCCCGTTCGGGTATAATATCACATACCGCTTTCAATTCTGCCATATCTATGTTTTTTATAGCCTCTGCATGAGTTGGACCTATCACTCCACATCCAACTATGGCAAACCTTACCTTATCCATACTATCACCTCTCAATTTCGCTGAGAATCTTTTTTAATGCCTGAGACGCTTTTTTGAAGAGTTCTGGTCCAGAAAAGCCCTGAAACTGTCCACTATGTGCCAGATGTGGCTCAAGACTCAGGAAAAACTCTCTTCCTTTTCCTTTTATAGCCTTTAGAATCTCTTTGATTTCACCATCACCCTCGCCAGCCGGTACCTCCACTCCATCAGAAAGATGGGCATCCTTTATATGAATATACTCTATATATTCTTCTAATAGAGGATATGCTTCTCTGAATGGTTTAACATCGCACTGTATAAAATTAGAAGGGTCAAATACCGCCTTAAGATTTGGAGAATTGATACTTTTCAGTATATCAAGACATCTCTCCGGTATGTCACCATATATCCTCTTCTCATTCTCATGGAGGAGGACTGCCCCTTCCTTTTCAGCAATCTTTACCAGTTCTCCAAGTCTTTCCATGGAGATCTTTCTCAGCTCTTCTATGCCCATACCTTCTTCAGGATAGAATGAGAAGATTCTTATATACGGGGTGTTAAATATATGAGCCAGTTTTATAGCGTTGCTGAGTTTCTCTTTCTGCCCCTCAATGTCTTCTCTTGCCCTTACCTTGCCTATAGGGGAAGCTATTGCAGATATCTTGATTCCGTACTTATCCAGAAACTTCTGGATTGCATCAATATCTTCATCGTCTAAATTAACCACATTTTTCCCGAATGCACTTCTCAACTCCAGATAATTTATCCCCTCTTCTTTCAAGACTTTCAATTGGGTATCAAAATCTGGAGATATCTCATCGCCAAATCCAGAAAGCTTATACCACATTTTTCCCTCCCTCATAACTCTCTCACTATCTGTTCAGTCCACTTTACCCAGGCATGTCTGGTGTCATCTCTTGGTATATTTACAGGGTCCTCTCCCCCCAGTACCCAGAGATAGTACAGTGAATATCCCGGTGCGGCTACCACAGGATGGTATCCTCCTGTTATGGGCAGTACTGTGTTGTTTGTTACAGGATATACCACATCAACATCTCCCTCTTCGGTATATATCCTCTGAAGACCGAATCCGCCAGGAGGATTCAATCTGTACAGGTACACCTCTTCCATCTTCCATTCGTAAGGAGGATTATGTTTGTCGTGTTTATGTGGTGGATAACTGGACCAGTTCCCAGGTGGATTCACCGTCTCTCCCATTATTATATGCCTGGCACCAACTTTGTTATCGATTACCTGGGTCACGTATCTTTTCCAGTTATGGACGCCAACCACCCTTCTATCTATCTCTTCAGGGGAGATAACTACCACATCTGCCCCATCAGGCTCTGATTTTGCCGTAGCAAACACGAGCTCACTATCTTCCAGAACCTTTATATCTACAGATTTGCCGGGTGGTACATATATACCCCACGGTTTACTGTTAAAGATCTCTCGCCTTGGTCCCAGTACATACTTACCATTGACCTCTATCTCACCAGTGGTCAATAGACATCCCAGTTCTCTCTCCTTTTCTCCCAGAGAGAGACGTTCCCCTTTCTCCAATGTAGCCACATATAATCTTATCCACTCCAACCCCTGAACAGGGACTTCCAGTACTCCTTTACCTTCCGGTACCCTGGTAAGTTTGCTTTCCATTATTCCCACTCCTTTCTCAGATATTCTAAGCTCTCCGGTAACTCTTTAGCCTTGTCTTCCCATCTGCATTCAATAGATATACATCCATTATATCCTGCTGCTTTAAGAGCATTGAAAAGAGATTTGAAATCATAGTTATTCTTTCCAGGTGCAACCCTTCCCCTGTCTGACACATGAACATGATAGAGCTTATCCTTTATCTTTTCTATATTAGATAGAGGTTCTCCTTCAAGATCTGCATGGTAGCTGTCAATCAGGACACCTATATTTGGACTGTCAATGGCTCTGGCAAATTCTAATGCCTCCAGTGTGGTGTTTATAATATTACTTTCCTTTCTGTTAAGGGGCTCTATTGCTATCTCTATATTAAATTCTCTTGCATATTTATCTACTATCTTCAAAAATTCTATGATCTGCTCTCGAGCTGCATCTCTTGAGAATCCTTCAGGGAAAGACCTGGACCTTCCACTACCAAAAACTATAATCTCTCCACCAAGAAAACTTACCCTTCTCAATGCCTCTTTTACATATTCATCAATTTTTTTCAGATCCACATCTGGACCGGTGATATGCAGGTCTCCAGGCAAAAAGACATTGAAGGAATAAGCCCTGAGATTCACCCTGTCAAGCTCTTTCTTAATTTTCTCTATTTCAGACTGCATGATACCGGTTACTGTAAACTCTATAAATTCCGCTCCACCAGATGCTATGAGTTCAATCTCTTCTATACCACCACAACATCCAAATTTCATCATTACCTCCTTGAGGTCGTATTTCTTATGATAAGTTCTGGTTCAATCAGAAGACTCTCCCTCTCTCCTTCCATCAATTTAAAGAGGAGCTCCACCGCCATTCTTCCCAGCTCTTCTTTGAACTGTTTTATGGTAGTCAGGGGTGGGTCAGTAAAACTGGAGAAAAATATGTCGTCAAATCCTACAACTGAAAGTTCTTCAGGTATTTTTATCCCGAGTTCCTTGGCAGCCTTGATAACTCCAAATGCCATAACATCATTGTAGGTGAATATAGCGGTAGGTGCCTCTCCGGTGCACAATAACTTTATAGCTTCTTTATACCCTGATTCGGATATCGGTACATTGAAAGATATCAGGTCAGGGTTATAATCTACCCCTACCTCTTTCAGTGCTTTTTTGTATCCTTCCAGCCTTCTCTGTGAGACTTCTGAGTGTTTTGGTCCATTTATAAATGCAATCTTTGAATGACCGAGTCTCAATAGATGCATGGTTGCCAGATATCCGCCCTTTTCCATATCTGTGGATACATAAGAGATTTTAGGGTGTTCCAGTATTCTATTTATCACGACTATAGGAAGCCCCTCTTCTGCCAGCATTATTATGTGCTCATTTGATACCCTTGAGGCAGAGATTATGATACCATCCACCGGTCCCCGAGAGAAGAAATCAAGATAATTTGTCTCTTTTTCTTCAGATTCAGAGGTGTTTCCCAGAAGTACCGTATAACCCGACTTACTTGCATACTCTTCTGCCCCCATAACCAGTTCTGGAAAGAATGGGTTGGTGATATCAGTTATAAGGAGACCTATATTTTTTGTACTCTGGGTAGTGAGTATCTGTCCCCTGTAGTTTGGTCTATAGTTTAGCTTTCTGGCTATCTCAACTATTCTTTCCCTGGTTTTCTCACTTATCCCTGGAAATCCGTTCAGTGCTCTGCTTACAGTGGAAGGGGATACCCCAGCTTCTTTTGCTACCTCCTGGATATTTACTCTCCTCATAAACACCTCAATAGCGATTGCAATTTTATTGCATTTTATAATGAAAACCTCTCTCTGTCAAGGGTATTGACAAATAGACTGCTGTTGAGATATTATAATAGTGCAATCGCTTTTTTGAGAAAGGAGATGAGAGACTGGGAGTTAATACATAACCTGTTCGAAATAAAGAGGGGATGTGCAGAGGTTCTTAGGTTCAAAGATCTGAGTATAGTATCCAGAAGCGAATAATAAAGCAGGAGGGTGAATTAATGAAAAAAGCTTTAAGGGTTTTTGTCAGTGCTTTGCTGACAGTAATTTTGTCTTTTGGATTGATCGAGATTTCTCTGGCTCAAGAGAAGATTCCGGAGATAAAGGTCTACAACAGTCCGGCTGAGTATGAGAAAGCCACAAAGAAAAAGATTGCCAGATTCACCGAAGCCCCAATGCTGACTGATCTGGTGAAGGGAGGCAAGTTGCCTTCAGTAGATAAGAGGTTACCCCAGGAACCACTGGTGGTCACACCTGTGGAAGAGGTAGGACAGTATGGAGGTACCTGGCGCAGGGTAGCCGTTGGTGTTGGAGATGTGGGTATAATAAATAGCAGACTTACTTATGAAAATCTTGTCCGATGGAGTGCAGATGGTAAGAAGGTTATTCCAAACGTTGCCACCAAATGGGTGGTTTCTGATGGAGGTAAAACCTTTACTATTTATTTAAGAAAAGGTATAAAATGGTCTGATGGTCAGCCTTTTACCGCTGATGATATTATGTTCTGGTATAAAGATGTCCTTCTAAATAAAGACCTTACACCAACTTTCCCCACATGGCTAACTGTAGATGGTAAACCAGGCAGGGTTGAGAAGATAGACGATTATACAGTTGCATTTAAGTTTGATGCCCCATATGGTCTATTTATGCAGATACTGGCTGGACCAAATGCTACAGGTATTACCCAGTATCCTGCTCATTATCTGAAGCAGTTCCATACCGGTTATGTCTCTAAAGAAAAACTTGAATCCATGGCAAAAGAGGCAGGTTTCCAGCTATGGCACCAGTTATTTTCAAATAAGCAGAGCTGGCAGAATCCTGACTGCCCGCATATCTGGGCATGGGTGATCACCACCCCACCGCCATCTCCAAATGTCATAGCTACCAGGAATCCGTACTACTGGAAGGTTGACATAGCAGGGAATCAATTACCATATATTGATAAGGTAAGATTCGATATAGTTGAGAACGTTGAAATTCTGAATATGAGAGCTATGTCAGGTGAAATAGATATGCAGTTCAGAAATATAATGTGGACAAACTATACATTGCTTATGGAAAATAAGGACAAGGGTAACTATAGGGTTTTGAAGTGGACATCGGCTGAGGGCTCAAATGCATTACTTATGCCAAACCTGAATCATAAAGATCCGGTACTTCGTAAGCTTTTTGAAAACGTAGATTTTCGAAGAGCGCTATCTCTGGCTATAAATAGGGAAGAGATAAATCAGATAGCCTATCTTGGTATGGGTAGACCAAAACAGGCAGCCGTTATTCCCCAATCTCCCTACTATAAAGAAGAGTATGAAAAGGCTTATGCCGAATATGACCCTGCCAGGGCGAGTCAGCTTCTGGATAAGATCGGACTGACAAAGAGAGATAAGGATGGTTTCAGGTTAAGACCTGATGGGAAGACACTCACTGTGACGCTAGAATATGCTCCTCTGTTTGGTCCATGGACTGATGTGACCGCTATGGTCAAGAAATACTGGGAAGCGATAGGGATAAAGACTTTAATTAAGGAGGAAAGTAGAGACCTGTTCAACGCCAGAGCTCAGGCGGGAGAACTTGATATTGGAATCTGGACTATGGATAGATGTCTTACCCCTCTTGTAGAACCCTTATACTGGGTACCTGGAATGCCAAGTGGAACACCACCCAACAATGCCAATGAATACTGGAGATGGTACAGGACTGGAGGTAAAGAGGGAGAAAAACCTCCAGAGGATATAGTAAAGATATATCAATTGTATGATAAAGCCAAGAGTACAGCTAATGAAGTTGCAAGGACGAACTACACACATGAGATTATGAGATTGAATGCCAAGAATCTCTGGGTTATAGGTACAGTGGGTGACCTTCCTCAGTTAGTAGTTGTCAAAAATAACTTTAGAAATGTTCCAGAAAATGCTATACAGGACTGGTTACAGCTTACCGAAGGTAACACATTCCCTGAGCAGTACTTCTTTAAGGTTAAATAACTCTCAGTCAGCCACGGGGGGAATGCCTTTGTGGCTGACTCTTACAAAGGTGGAGGGTTATGGATAGCAGAGAGATAGTGATAAAGAGTTTAGAATTTGAAGGACCGGAGAGAATTCCTATGACCTTACCTCCTCCTTACCCTGATGATATAGTTGGGGCAGGACTGGGACCAAATCCTTATGTGAATGAGGAGTGGGAGTATAAAGGTAATAATAGATGGGAGAGAGTGGACGAATGGGGAAATACTTGGGCAAGGCTTGAAGCATACTCTAAGGGTGAGGTCGTGAAGGGGGCTATAGAGGACTGGAGTCAGTACGATTCATACAAGTTTCCTCCACTGGATATGGACTCCAGGTATGAGCCTGCCAGAAGAATCTTTAAAGAGACCCCTGATAAGTTCCATATTGGACATCTACCCGGATTTCCATTCAGCATTGCGAGATATCTCAGAAGGATGGATAACTTTCTTCTGGATGTGGCAGCAGAGAAAGAGAAAGTAGCAAGATTGCTAAAAGATATAGCTGATCTGCTTGAGGTTGTTATGGAAAAGTTCGCAGTAGCCGGAGCAGACGCTGTTATGTTTGCTGAAGACTGGGGAACACAGGACAGGCTTCTGGTATCGCCCAGGTCATGGAGAGAGCTGTTCAAACCGGGATTTATACAGTTATGCGGTAAGGCTCACAAACTTGGACTCTATGTCTTTATGCACTCCTGTGGACATATATATGAGATAATCCCGGATCTGATAGAGGTGGGGATAGATGTTCTGCAGTTTGACCAGCCTGCTCTTCATGGGGTGGATAATCTTGCCAGAGATTTTGGAGGTAAGGTTAACTTCTGGTGTCCGGTGGATATCCAGCAGATTCTTCCAAAGAAAGATGAGAGATTGATAGAGGAGTTTGCCAGAGAGATGATAGAGAAACTGGGGGCTTTTAACGGTGGTTTTATAGCTGGTTATTATGGGTCTAATGAGGCATTGGGTCTTGACCCATACTGGCAGGATGTTGCCTGCAGAGCATTTGTTAAGTATGGTTCCATGTATAAAAATTTAACAAAAGGAGGTCTTGAGAGATGAGTCTTTTAAAGAGGAGTGCGGTTTTATTAATTACTATCGTGATGGCTTTAAGCAGTTCCAGTCTTGCCTTCTCCCAGGAGAAGGTCATTGCTGGAGAGTATTACAACCTCTCAGATTATGAGAAGCTTGCTGGTAAAAAGATCGGCAAATACAGTGAAGCTCCGATGTTAGCAGATCTTGTGAAGCAGGGTAAACTTCCACCTGTAGAGCAGAGAATACCTAAGAATCCTCTAGTGGTAACACCGGTGGAAGAGGTTGGGCAGTATGGTGGGACCTGGCGTAGAGCCTGGCTTGGACTCTCTGACCAGTGGGGACCAAACAAGATCTGTGTTGAGCATCTTTTGATGTTCGATAAAAGTGGAACTAAGGTATTACCCAATATAGCTGAGAGCTGGAATGTCTCCAGAGATGCCAGGGTTTATACATTTAAAATCAGAGAAGGTATAAAGTGGTCAGATGGGACACCGTTAACCACCGATGATGTAATGTTCTGGTATGAGGACGTCATTTTAAATAAAGAGCTTACCCCAAACGTTCCCCTGTGGCTTACCTCTGGTGGTAAAACCTGCGAGATAGAAAAGGTAGATACCTATACGTTCAGGGTGAAGTTCGCCCAGCCAAGTCCCCTCTTCCTTATAAATATCTGTAAGCAGGGAGGTAATGCGTTCTTCTTACCCAAGCATTATATGAAGCAGTTCCATCCAAAATATACATCTAAAGAAGAGATTGAAAAGAAGGCAAAAGAGGCTGGTTTCCAGTTCTGGTATCAGTTATTTGATGCAAGAGGAATGAACTCCAACGCATGGTTACAAAACCCTCAACTTCCTGTACTTTATCCCTGGAGAGCAGCCAGTTCTCCGACTGCTACTACCATGATACTTGAGAGAAACCCATACTACTGGAAGGTGGACCCGGCTGGGAATCAACTCCCATATATTGATAAAATAGCCCAGGCTCTTTTAGAGAATAGAGAAATGATTGTGATGAAGGCAATATCTGGTGAGATAGATATGCAGATGAGACATATGAGTCTTTCAGATTATACCCTCCTTATGGAGAACAGGGCTAAAGGAGGATACAGGGTACTTCAGTGGAAGCAGGGTGTAGGTGCCGATGTGATGATATGTCTGAATCAGAATGTAAAGGACCCTGTACTCCGCAAGTTATTTGAGGATAGAAGATTCAGACAGGCATTGTCTATAGCTATAAATAGAGAGGAGATTAACCAGCTGGTATACCTGGGGCTGGGTGAACCAAGGCAGTGCTCCCTTATAAGTGGAGTAGCATTCTACGATCCGGAGTGGGAGAAGATGTGGGCAGAGTATGACCCCAAGAGAGCTAGTGAAATACTGGATAAGATGGGACTTAACAAGAAAGACAAGGAAGGTTTCAGGCTTAGACCAGATGGTAAGACATTAACTCTAACCATAACATTCCCCAGCGGTGTATTTGGTGCATGGTCAGATGTTCTTGAAATGGTAGAGAAATACTGGAAAGCTATTGGAGTAAAGGTTGCATTACAGCCTGTAGAACGTTCACTGTATGTGACCAGATGCAATGCGGGAGACCTTGAAATTGGTGTATGGAATTTTGACAGGAATGCTGCTGTTATGTCAGATCCAGGAAGACTTTTAGGTACTGTAACAGATGGACCATGGGCACCTCTCTATGGTCAGTGGTATTCTACTGGAGGTAAGGGTGGAGAGGAACCCAAAGGAGACATCAAAAAGATTTATGATCTCTGGGATAAGGTTACAGTTACAGCAGATGAAAATCAGAGAGATAGATACTTTAAAGAGATTATAAATCTGCATAAGAGAAACATCTGGATGATAGGAACGGTAGGAGAACTGCCTCAGCCGGTGGTGGTGAAGAATAACTTCAGGAATGTTCCGGAGGGACTTGTCTGGGATGATACTCTCAGAGCGCCAAAGAATGCCAGACCGGAGCAGTTCTTCTTTAAACAGTAAAGAGACATTTAATCCTGGGGGCAAGCTATAAACTTGCCCCTTTTTCTTTTCAGATAATGCTCTATGTTATACTTAATATAAATTAATATAAAAGTTGAGATTCAGGAAGGAGGGAATCATTTATGATACTGGATAGGACCATATTTCGTATGTATGATATAAGGGGTGAGGTTGGGAAAGAACTTACTCCGGAGATAATGAGTCTTATAGGAAGGGCTTATAGTGTGTATTTAAAGGATAAGATTAAAAAAGATAATTATACTGTATCGGTTGGAAGAGATGTAAGGCTTCACTCTAAAGAGCTATTTGATGGTCTTGTCGATGGGCTTATCTCCAGTGGAATTAATGTCATAGATATCGGTGTTTGCCCGACACCGGTGCTCTATTTTTCTCTATTCAATCTGGATGTTGATGGAGGACTGATGATTACTGCAAGTCATAATCCTCCTGAGTTTAATGGATTAAAGATATGTGTGGGCAGAGAGACAATATTTGGAGATGAGATACAGAGACTGTATTTTATAGCGAAAGATATAGAGGATGGAAATATAAAGATAAATAATGTAGAAAGAGGAGCTTTGGAGACCTCTGATGTTTTATCTATGTATAAAGACTATCTTATACATCAATTCAAAGATGGACCACTGGGTTCAATAAAGCCGGGGATGATAAGAGTTGGGGTGGATAGTGGAAATGGATGTGCAGGGCTTATCGTCCCATCAATATTAAAAGATCTTGGTATCTCTCTCATAGAACTCTATTCTGAGCCTGATGGAAGGTTTCCAAACCATCATCCAGACCCGACACTCCTTGAATCTCTGGAAGAACTGATCAAGACTGTGAGATATAATAACCTGGACCTGGGGATTGCCTATGACGGAGATGTAGACAGAATAGGGGTAATAGATGAGAATGGAGAGGTGGTATGGGGAGATAAACTTACATATATATTTGCCAGAGATATATTGGAAAAGAATCCCGGTGCCAAGATTATAAGCGAAGTAAAGGCTTCCAAGACTCTATTTGATGGAATAGAGAGACTTAGTGGAATGCCAGTCCTCTCTGCAGTGGGGCACTCTCTTATAAAGAAGAAATTGAGGGAAGAATCTGCCCTCCTGGCTGGAGAGATGAGCGGACATATGTTCTTTAATGACAGGTACTTTGGATATGATGATGCCATATATGCAACACTGAGACTCTTAGAGATTGTAGCAAGAGAAAAACTTAAGGACCCTGGTTTTGTTTTTTCCAGCTTACTGGCGGATTTACCAGAAGTTTATACCTCTCCAGAGATAAGAGTTGACTCACCTGAGGAGAAGAAGTTTGAGATAGTGGAGAATTTTCTTCCCAGATTTAAAGCCAGATATCCGGATGTGGCAAAGAATATAGTGAGGGTTGTTACCATAGATGGATTAAGGGTGGAATTTCCAGATGGGTGGTGTCTTATAAGAGCCAGCAACACACAGCCTGCTCTGGTTTTAAGATTTGAGGCTGATACCGGAGAAAAGTTGGACTTCTATAGAAGAATCTTTGAGGACACCATCCGCTCTTTATGATTAATTTCCATAAACAGTCAATAGTACAGGCTACCTTCCTGCTAACAGTCATAGCATTCTTAAGTAAGATACTCGGATTTCTGAGAGAAGTTACAATAGCAAATGTATTTGGGGCAAGTGCTATAACCGATGCCTATCTGGTAGCCAGTGTGCTTCCTGGTATAATAGCAGGACTTATAGGTGGCTCATTGACCACGGTGTTTATCCCTGTATTCCTGGAAGAAAGGGAGAAAAAGGGGGAACAGGAAGCCTGGCTGGCAGCAAATACCGTACTGAGCGTCTCTTTTGTATATCTGATTATTGCCACCATTCTGGCTTATACACTCGCCACCCCATTCTTAAAACTGATTGCTCCTGGCTTTCCAGCTGATAGATTAGCTATGACTACTCTGCTTACAAGATTACTCCTTCCTTCATTGATTTTTCATGGGCTTCTGGGGATACTTACAGGTCTTGCCCAATCTTACAAACAATTTTTGATCCCGGCTATAGGTGGTTTTCTTTATAACATATGTATAATCATCTCTATCCTGCTATTGGGGAGGAGACTCCCGCCACTTAGTCTGGCTCTGGGCAATGTGCTGGGTGTATTTTTACAGGTAATTCTCGTCTACCTGTATCTGAACAAGAAGATTTCACATATCAAATGGCATATAGATTTTTCCCATCCTGCAATTAAAAAGACCTTCTACCTGATGATTCCTATATTAATCGGAACCAGCGCAGGTTATATCAATGTTATTGTGGATAGAATCTTTGCCTCTGGACTTCCTGAAGGTTCTATCTCAGCTTTAAACTTTGCAGTAAGGGTAAGGGATTTACCTGTTTCTCTCTTTGCCAGTTCTATAGCGGTGGCTATATATCCAACCACTTCTGAACTGGTGGTTGCCAATAGAAATGATAGAATCATAGACCTCCTTAATAAGGCGATCAGATTCACCTGGCTTATAGTTATTCCTGCAAGTGTAGGTCTTATAGTTCTGGATAAAGAGATAATCAGACTACTCTTTGAGAGGGGAGCATTTGATAGCAGGGCGACTCTTCTTACCGCTGGAGCTCTCAGGTATTATTCTCTGGGACTTTTTGCCACCGCTTCAGCTCCAGTTATTGCTAGAACATTCTATTCCTTTCAGGATACCGTTACTCCAGTGGTAGTCAGTTTCTTAACAATAGGGTTAAATATATGTCTTAACGCCATACTGGTAAAATTTATGTCACATTTAGGGTTGGCGCTTGCCACCTCCATCTCCGGCATCGTTTCTTTCTCTGTCCTGCTCATTCTATTGAGGAAGAAGCTTGGGACAATAGGGGGGAGAAGGTTAATCCTGGATTTTTCGAAAATTTCACTCGCTTCTCTTCTTATGGGTGGAGGTCTTTTATTCTTTAAGAATAGTCTTTTGAATTTCGATTTTAAGTTAGAATTTATCAGGCTCTTCCTTCTAATATTGATAGGTATACTTATATATGGTATTGTTATATCTATACTGCTTAAAGAAGAAAGAGAAAGATTAAAAAGTATTGTGAGAAAATATGTAAGGAGAGTAGTTAAATTCTGAAGATCAGAGGTGAAAGAGATGTTTTATGATGATATTGATGCCCTGGGGACTTATATCGATGAATGTCTGGTTCGATACCCTGATAATACCTTTTTGTGTGAACTTGATGAGGATGAAGTGACCGCCTCAGTGACTTACCGAGAAGCTAAAGAGAGGATTGATGG
>Ga0209508_1000996_pt1 | contig 24149 bp, 24 predicted proteins | sample AD_UKC129_MetaG_FD_184427 | JGI IMG/M metagenome (GOLD analysis project Ga0209508, IMG submission 184427) | Active sludge microbial communities of municipal wastewater-treating anaerobic digesters from Canada - AD_UKC129_MetaG (SPAdes) (version 2) | ecosystem: Engineered > Bioreactor > Anaerobic... | reverse complement strand
AAGGATTGCAGCCTGACCAAAGAAAAAGAAGGTTCAAATGGAATTATCTGGTTCACTAAGAAAAGAAAAATATTTGTCTTGACAAGGGGTACATCTTACTCTTGCGAAAAACGGAATACTATGTAAATACCGGGAACAAGCTGATGGGTACAATTTATAGGATTTGGTTGGCGAGATACCAAAACAAACATCATATTCATATCCCCATCAATACCTTTGATCGAGGACTCAAGATAATGCACTTAGGACCAATATTAGTAAATGGTAATGTCAGAGCAGGCAAGGATATTTCTCTCCATATCAATACTAGTATAGTTGCTGGAGGAACAAATAATGGAGCTCCTGTGTTAGAAGACGGTATTGTTGTAGGTGTAGGAGCAGTAATTCTTGGTAATATTCGACTGGCAAAAAACATTGCAGTAGGGGCAAATGCCGTTGTAAATAAAACCTTTGAAGAAGAAAATATTGCAATTGCAGGCGTTCCTGCGAAAAAAGTAAGCAATAATGGTCGACTGGAATGGGATAAACAAAGGGGTTAAACCCTGCTTTGACAAATTAAAACATAACCCAGGAGGTTTCACGAATGCACATTACCGTTATCGGCACAGGCTATGTCGGCCTTGTTACCGCCGCGTGCCTTTCCGACTTTGGCCATACCGTCGTTGGCGTCGATAAAGACCATAACAAAATCAACGCCCTCAAAAACGGCAGGATACCCATCTATGAACCTGGCCTGGATGACATCGTCCAACGTAACGTCCAAGCTGGGCGGCTCCGCTTTACCACCGACATCACCGAAGAATTCGACCGCACCCAAGTGGTTTTTATCGCCGTCGGCACACCGCCCCAAGAGGACGGCTCCGCCGACCTGCAACATGTGGAAGCAGTGGCCCGGGAGATCGCGCCCCTCATCAACGACTACAAAGTCATCGTCAACAAATCCACCGTCCCCGTCGGCACCGGCGCCCGCGTCCGGCAGGTCATCGCGGCCCACCAGACCCAAAAAGTCCCCTTTGACGTCGTCTCCAACCCCGAATTTCTCCGGGAAGGCAGCGCCGTCGGCGACTTTATGCGCCCCGACCGGGTCGTCATCGGCACCGAGTCCGACCGCGCCCGTGAGATTATGAAAGAGGTCTACCGCGCCCTCTATCTCATCGAAACACCCTTCGTCTTTACCAACATCGAAACTGCCGAACTGATCAAATATGCCAGCAACGCCTTCCTGGCCACCAAGATCACCTTCATCAACGAGATCGCCAACATCTGCGAGGCCGTCGGCGCCGACGTTCAAACCATCGCAAAAGCCATGGGCATGGACGGCCGGATTAGCCCCAAATTCCTCCATGCCGGTCCCGGCTACGGCGGCTCCTGCTTCCCCAAGGATACCAAAGCCTTGGTCCGTATCGCCCGAGACCACGGCGAAACCGCCTCCATCGTCGAGGCCGTGGTCCAAGCCAACCAAAGACAGAAAGAACGCATGGTCCAAAAGATCCATAACATCCTCGGCGGGCTCCAGGGTAAGACCATCGCCCTCCTCGGCCTGGCCTTCAAACCCAACACCGACGATATGCGCGAAGCTCCATCCCTCACCATCATCCGAGGCCTCCTGGAGCAGGGCGCCACAGTCCGCGCCTTCGACCCCGCGGCCATGGACGAAGCCCGCAAGATCCTGGGCGATACCATCACCTATTGCCGCGACGAATACGAAACCGCCCAGGGCGCCGACGCCCTCATCATCGTCACCGAATGGAACCAATTCCGCCGCCTCGACTTGGCACGAATGAAAACCTTGCTCAACCAACCCGTCCTCGTCGACCTGCGCAATATCTATACCCCTCAGGAAGCAAAGGCCGCCGGCTACCGTTATACCGGCGTCGGGCAGGGTAAAAGTTCCGAAACCCACGGCAACTAAGACTGACAGCAGACTCCGCTTGAAAAGAGCGGGGTTTTCAACTATAATCACTGTATTCAAAGGAACACAAGGGATGAATAATATGGTCACACTTTACCATAGAAAAGAAGACTGCTGCGGCTGTACCGCCTGCGCCAATATCTGCCCCGGCGGGGCCATTGTCATGCAGCCCGACGAGGAAGGCTTTCTGTATCCCCGGATCAACGCTGACTTGTGCGTCGATTGCGGCGCTTGCCTTGCCGTCTGCCCGCTGCAAAACCCTGTCCAGCTCCGGGACCGCCTGGCCGAGCCGGAGGTCTATGCCCTCAAACACAAAAGCGACAACATTAGAATGACCAGCGCCTCCGGCGGCGCTTTCACCGCCCTTTCCGACGCAGTGCTAAATGACAACCAACCGGCTGCCGTCTACGGCGCCGCCTTTGACAAAGACAACAACTTTGCCGTTGCCCACCAAAGGGCAAGCACCAAAGAAGAACGGGATGGGTTTAAAGGCTCCAAATACGTCCAGAGCGATCTGGGCCGGATCTTTCAAGCCGTCCGCCAGGACCTGAGCCAGGACATGACCGTCTATTTCACCGGCACTCCCTGCCAGGCCGCCGGCCTGTATAACTACCTGACAAAGATCGGCCGCGGCCGGGATCTCACCGAAAAGCTCATCCTGACCGACCTGGTCTGCCACGGCGTCGCCAGCCCCAGGCTCTGGCAGGACCACATCCGGCAGATCCGGGAGAAATACCAAAGCCAACTCTTGGACTACACCTTCCGGAATAAAGAACAGGGTTGGCGCGGCTATAACGTCCGGGCCACCTTCGCCAACAAAGCTTGTGCCGTCAATACCAAAGAAATCAAAGGTTTCGCCGGGATTTACCGTTCTTGCCTAGCCATGCGTCCGGCTTGCTACGAGTGCCGCTTTGCCAATCTGAACCGCCCGTCGGATATTACTATCGGCGATTTTTGGGGCATCGAAAAAAGCCATCCGGAGCTGGACGATAACAAAGGCGTTTCCCTGGTCATAGTCAACACCGCCAAGGGTCAAAGCCTGTTTACCCAGTGCAAAGACAGCATAGATTATTGGCCCGGCAACACCCAAGACTGTTTGCAGCCCAACCTGCAGCGCTCCACGGCCAGGCCTGCGGGCCGCCAGCTATTTTGGACGCGGTACCAGGCCAAGGGCTTCGCCCATGTAGCCCGAAGAATCTCCCCAGTCACCATCAAAGGACTCATGGGCCGAGCAAGAAGAGCACTGAGACGATTCTTCGGGAAGAAACAATGAGCCGGTAAACCGATTGTAACCTGCCAACAAGGAGGAAACCATGGACCGATTTACCTTTCAGGAGGCGGTCACCGTCTTTTTCACAGCTTGCCTGCCCTACCTGGAATTAAGAGGCGCCATACCCTTGGCCATTTCCATGGGCGCCTCCGGCCGCCTGGCCCTGGCCGTCTCTTTGGCGGGTAACCTCTTTCCCGTCATCCCCCTCATGCTTTTTCTCCCTGTGGTCGCCCGCTGGGCGGACCGGTTTGCCTGGGTCAACCGGGTCTTCCGCTGGGTCCTGGCCAAGGTCGGGAAAAAACGGGAAGTTATCGACCGCTACGGCCCCCTTGGACTGGTTGTCTTCGCGGCCGTACCCCTGCCCATGACCGGGGCTTGGAGCGCTGCAGTCCTGGCCTACCTGTTGCGGATCAAAAAACGCAAGGCCCTGCCGGCCATCGTCGTCGGCGTCCTGGCTGCCGGGCTTATTGTCACCATTCTCAGCAAAGGCGTCAAGGCCCTGTTATAGGGTGAGACAAAACAAAAAACTCCGCGGTACGGCGGAGTTTAGTTATCGCTTTTACATTAGGGATCTTACTCATGCAGCATATAGTGGCGCTTAATGCGCAGAATCTGCTCGGCGTTGTCCAGGGTCTCCCTTTTTACTTCAATCATACTTGTATTGAGCGAATAGAGTTGTTCCGTGTGATTGGCCACCTCGACCCGGATGATCTCAACGTTGCCGGCGATTTTGTCCAAACGTTGCTCAATCGCCGCAAACCACTTGTCGTGGGCGCCCAGGCGTTTATCAATGGCATCAAACTTTTGGCCAATTGCATCGATTTTTTTGTCAATGTTATCAAACCTTTTATCGATGGTTTGAAACTTTTCGTCATAGGCTTGAAATTTTTCTTCAATAGCCTGAAACTTTCCGTCGAGGTATTTGGTTTGCTGGTCCAACATGCTTTGGATTGCCGTTAATAGCTCCTGGTTCCCCAAGCCAGCCCCCCTCCTAATGATAAAATTATAACATGGTTCGTAGCTGTTGTGCCTTTCAAGTAAACGGTAACATCCGGATCAGGAAGGCCTCACCCCCAAAAGATCGGATAGATCAAAATATTCGGACAAATACCGCAAATTCCTTCCGGAAAAATATATTTGCCGGAGGCAACGGAATTTTGCCGGAAACTGGGCTTCGCAAGCCGCCGCGAGATGGTATAATAGAGAAAATAGGCTATAGGCCAGTCGAGCAAAATAGAAAAAATTCAGAATCTTTCTTGACACGAACACCCGTTCGATATATAATCAGGTTAAAGTTAAATCGAAGGGGGAAATCATGGTGGAACAAGTGTTGGGGCAGATCCTGGAGCGGCTGACTTCCCTGGAGGGAACGTTTAAAGCTGATATGTCGGGGTTGAAGGGTGATGTTTCGGAATTAAAGTCCGATGTCACCGGACTAAAGAGTGATGTGGCACGGATTGATTATAAGCTAAATGTAGTTGTGGAGCAGACAGCGGGACTACTTGAATTTAAAACGGAAATGATCAAGAAAACCGAACAGTTAGTCCAGGACAATGTCGCAATCAAACAGATCCTTGGCGAGCATGAGATTGCTATTCGAGCCATGCAAAGAAGATTCTTTAACGACTGAGCAGGGGTCTTGCTTCCACAGCACGAGGGGGTCCAACTTTTGCGCATAATTGTCACCGGGGCGGCCGGCTTTATTGGCTTCCACTTTGCCCAACGCTTGCTAACAGAGGGCCATACCGTCATTGGCCTTGACAATCTTAACGACTATTACGACGTCCGGCTGAAGGAGGACCGCTTGGCCCTGCTCCGGCAGTATCCGGAGTTCCATTTCGAACGGGTTGGCTTGGAGGATGGGGAGCGGGTCAAAGGGATCTTCCGGGTGGCCGGGGCAGAACGGGTTGTGCACCTGGCAGCCCAGGCCGGGGTGCGGTACAGCTTGCAAAACCCCCTGGTTTATATCCAATCCAACGTCCTGGGCTTTACCAATGTCCTGGAGGCCTGCCGGGAGCTGCAAATACCGCACCTGATCTATGCCTCCTCCAGCTCCGTCTATGGCGCTAACGCCAAAATACCCTTCTCCGTCCGGGACAACGTGGACCATCCCGTCAGCATCTACGCAGCTACCAAGAAAGCCGATGAACTCCTGGCCCATACCTATAGCCACCTTTTTGCCCTGCCCACCACCGGCTTAAGGTTCTTTACTGTTTATGGCCCCTGGGGCCGACCGGACATGGCCTATTTCTCTTTTACCAAGGCCATCCTGGAAGGCCGGCCCATTCAGGTCTTCAACCACGGTCGGATGCAGCGGGACTTTACTTATATCGACGATATCGTGGAAGGGATGGTACGGCTGCTGGACCGGATTCCCCGGCCCAACCCGGAGTTGCGGGGCAGCAGCCTTGACCCCGGGACAAGCCATGCGCCCTACCGGATCTATAACATCGGCAACAATAAGCCCGTGGAACTGTTGCGCTTCATCGAAGTGCTGGAGCAAGCCTTGGGTAAGCAAGCCATTAAAGAATTCCTCCCCATGCAGCCCGGTGATGTCCCGGTGACCTATGCCGATATCGACGACCTGGAGCGGGAGATCGGCTTTCGCCCCGCCACCAGCCTTGAAGAAGGCATCGGGCGGTTTGTCCGGTGGTATTTGGATTATTACCGTTAGAGGGTTTGTTATAGAATTTTTATACTTGGATGATAAGGTGGGTGATGGAATGTTTGGGGAGGAGCAAAAACAGAGATTGGCGCAGATATTTTGGAAATATCCCAACGTCAAAGCGGTTTATCTCTTTGGTTCTCATGCCCGGGGCACGGCCGTAACCACCAGCGATTTGGACCTGGGAGTATTTAAAGTACTTAAAGGAGCTTCGGCAAGAATATACCAAGGCAGAGTTTGTTGCTGATCCGAAATTGTACGGAAGTTCGGAACGTTTCTTGCAACTATGTATTGAAGCTTTGTTGGATATCGGTAATCATATCATTGCTGACTTGAAACTGGGGAAGGTCGAGCAATATAGTAATGTGCCTGTCATCCTTAAGCAAAATGGCTTTATTACCGAAGAGCAAAAGAAACTGTTCCTGCGCATGGTTGGCATGCGCAATATTTTGGTCCATGAATACTTGGAAATTGACCTGAATATTATCTATGATATTATCCAAAATCACTTAGACGACCTGGAGGGTATCATGAAAGCCTACGCCAAACGGATATTATAATCCGAATTTTTTAAAGAGAAATGATGAAGGTCTGCTAAAATAAAGCAGGCCTTTTTCTTTTTGTGTCCTGTTTTCCCCGGTCCAAAGTCCCGGATCCACGGTCGCCCCATATAATGGATGGCAAAGGGAGGGATTGCCGTGTTGACCACAGCCGTCAACCCCGAGATCTTTCGTGCCTATGACATTAGGGGTAACGCCGAAAGGGATTTGCCCCCAGCGGTGGTCCGGCGCCTTGGGTGGGCGGCCGGCGTCTACTTTAGGGAACGGGGCGAAAGCCATGTTTTAGTGGGCCGGGATAACCGGCTCAGTTCCGAACGGATCCGGGACGATCTGGTCCGGGGTTTGGCCGCCGCCGGTTGCCGGATTTCGGACATCGGGACGGTCATCACCCCGCTTTTTTACTTTGCCCGGGAATATTACCGGATCAGAGCCGGGATCATGGTCACTGCCAGCCACAACCCGCCGGAGGATAACGGCTTCAAGATCGCCCTGGGCGACGGGATGCTCTACGGTGAAGCCCTGCAGCAGATCCGCAGCCTGATGGAATGGGAGGCGGCAGAGCAAGCGCTGTCATGGCCCGTCACGGGCGAAGTGCGCTTTTACGATCCCCGGGAGCAGTACCTGGCGCTGTTGACCGACAGGATCCGGCTGGGTCCCCGTAAACTCCGGGTGGTGGTGGACAGCGGCAACGGTGCTGCTGGCCCGGTGGCCGTGGCCCTCTTGGAACGCTTGGGTTGCCGGGTGATTCCCCTCTACTGCGAACCCGACGGCAGCTTTCCCCACCACCACCCGGATCCGGTGGTTGCCCGGAACCTCCGGGATCTGCAGGCCATGGTCGTAAACAGCCGGGCCGACCTGGGCATCGGCCTGGACGGCGACGGCGACCGGCTGGGCGTGGTGGACAATACCGGCGGGATTGTCCGGGGGGACCGGCTGCTGGCCCTCTTTTGGCGGGAAATCCTGCCCAAATACCCCGGGAACACCTGCATTATTGAGGTCAAATGTTCTCAGGCCCTGGTGGAAGAAGTGGAACGCTTGGGCGGCCGGCCCATGTTCTACAAGACCGGCCACTCTTTAATCAAAGCCAAGATGCGCGAGACCGGCGCGGTTTTCACCGGCGAGATGTCGGGCCACTTCTTCTTCGCCGACGAATACTACGGTTTTGACGATGGCCTCTACGCGGCCGGCCGGCTGCTTAGGATCCTTTCCCACAGCGGGCGGAGCTTGGCCGAGCTCTTCCAGGACCTGCCGGATTACCCAGCCACCGGTGAGACCCGGATCCCCTGCGCTGACCGGGATAAATTCCGGGTGGTGGAGGAGCTCCGCCGGGAGCTGGCTGCCAAGTACCCGGTCATTACCGTTGATGGTGTCCGGGCCATCTTCCCCGGCGGCTGGGGCTTGGTGCGCGCTTCCAATACCCAACCGGCTCTGGTGAGTAGGTGTGAAGGGAAAACCAGCCGGGATCTGCAGCGGATTAAAGAGGAACTGGCGCGGGTCTTGGCTAGCTTTCCCGAACTGGGTGAGTTTACATGGGAAGAGTAATATGGGGTAAGGCCGGTGGGACGACGGGTTGTTGGTATCCCCTGGTTTTTGCCCCGGTGACCAAGGAGACTGCCTGGGGCGGCTGGCGGTTGTGGCAGCGGCTCAACCGGTGTCCCCGGGCTGCCAAGACCGGGGAGTTTTGGGAAATCTCCGCTTTTCCGGGCATGGTCACCAAAGTAGACGTCGGGCCCCTGCGGGGCATAGGCCTGGATTACCTGGCGGCAGTAGACCCCGAAGGCCTCCTGGGCCGGGGGAAGGCCGGCTTAGAATTTCCTCTTCTGGTTAAGCTAATCGCCGCAGAAGAAAGTTTGTCCGTGCAAGTCCACCCCGATGACCGGACCGCCTGTGCCCTCGGCGGTCGGGGCAAGGAGGAGGCTTGGTATGTCCTCCATGCCGAGCCGGGTTCCCGGATCGTCTGTGGGGTAAAGCCCGGCACCAACCGCCGCCGTTTGGCGGCAGCGCTGGAACGCGGCGAATTGCCAGCCTGCCTGCGCCAACTGCCCGTGACCACCGGGGACTTTGTTCCCATTCCCGCCGGCTGCATCCATAGCTTGGGCGCCGGGGTATTAGTCCTTGAGATCCAGCAAAGCGCCGATACCACCTACCGGCTGTACGATTGGGGCCGGGTGGATGACAGGGGCTTGCCCCGGGCCCTTCATATTGAGGAAGGGCTGGCTGCGGCAAAACTCTCCTGCCGGCCTGTTGTGCTCCGCCCTTGGCAACAACGAAAACTCCTGTACCATGGAGTCCATTTTCGGATTACCAAGCGCCGGATCAACGGCAGGCAGCAGCAGGCTCAAGACCCCGCCGCCTTCCGGATCTGGAGCGTTGTCCAAGGCCGGCTGTTGGTGACGGCGGCCAGCGCCCGCCTGACCCTGGAACGGGGAGCATCTTTGCTGATCCCGGCAGGAGTCGGCTGGTGGCGCGTCGAAGGAGAGGCGGTGATTTTGGAGACCGGCCTAGCGGACAGGGGATGACAGGGCGGGAGCCCAGCTGATCGCACCGGCTGTTCCTAACTGTAACACGGCAACCAGTGGAGGACGGATGTTGGATGAGTCGACGGCAACACCTGGATAGACAGAGGAAGAATTTTAACCAACGTGAATTATGGACACGATTGCTGCTTACTCCACTTCTTTTGGGAATCGTATTGTTTCTCCTTTATACCTCTGAGGATCCCCAGTGGGCGGGCTCCTTTTGGCAAAAATGGCTGGTGGCCCGCTTTGACTTAGAGCCAAGCGTGGCCCAGACTATTGTTTTTTGGACCCGTAAAACCTTGCATTTTGTCGGTTATGGTACACTTTCCCTGCTGGCCTGGGCGGTGTTTGCGGCGTGGCGCGCGCCGCTGGCGGCGGTTTGTGGCGCTGCCTTCGCCGTCTTGGTGGCGGTCTTGGATGAGGGCGTCCAGTCCTTCTCGGCCTTCCGCTCCGGCAAGCCCGGTGATGTGGTCCTGGATCTGTGCGGGGTGCTGTTCGCCATGGCAACGGTGGGCGCCGCCCTGGGTCTGTTCCCGGCTTTGCTGGTAGGTTCCCATAAAAAAAGAAAACATTAGGTTAACAAAGAAGGGAAGAAGGGAATTGTGCCGAAATATATAACCGGCCTTTTTTGCATTTGGTAGAATAGCCCGGAATTTGCCCATTCGGGGGTTTTTTCATGTCAATCCATCCGGCTGGCCGGACGGAAGGGCATGGCCTTTGAAAGGCGGCAAAGCTCATCGGGGGACTTTAGGAGGGAATAGTGGTTGGAAAAATTAAAGAGTAATCTCCCCAAGGTGGCCTATTTTTGCATGGAATACGGCCTCGACACATCATTTAAGATCTACTCTGGCGGTCTGGGGATTTTGGCCGGCGACTATCTGAAGGGCGCTAAGGACTACAACTTCCCCATGGTAGGGATCGGCATTAAATGGAAACAGGGCTACACCGACCAACGCATTGGCGAGGACGGTAAACCCTACGATTGCTACCATAATTACGAGTATGACTTCCTGAAGGATACCGGCGTTAAAGTGAAAGTGCGCATCCGGGAGCGGGACGTCTATTGCAAGGTCTGGCTCTGTGAAGAGTTTGGCAATGCTCCTTTATACTTATTGGATACCGATCTACCCGAGAATGCGGATACTTGGATCACCGGCCAACTCTACGGTTGGTTTGGTGAGGAGCGGATCGCCCAAGAGATGGTGCTGGGCATCGGCGGTGTCCGGGCGCTGCGCGCTTTGGGTATTGACATTGACTGCTACCACTTCAATGAAGGCCATGCTGTCTTTGCCGCCTTCGAGCTGTTGAAGGAGAAAATGGACAAGGGGATGACCTTTGAAGAGGCTTGGGCAGCCACCCGCGAGGAAGTGGTCTTTACCACCCATACACCGGTAGTTCAGGGCAATGAGTCCCATGATCTAAAACGCCTCCGCTATATGGGTGCTGACAACGGTCTTACCTTCGAGCAAATGGTGGCCATCGGTGGTGCACCCTTTAACATGACCGTGGCGGCCCTGCGGCTGTCCCGGATTTCCAACGCTGTGGCCCAGTTGCATGGTGTGACTGCCAACAAGATGTGGGCCGACGTGGATAACCGGTCGGAGATCATTGCTATCACCAACGCCATCCACCGGCCGACCTGGGTGGACCAGAACATGCTTGATGCCGCCGAGGGCAAAGGGGATCTCTGGGAGAACCATATGAAGAACAAGCGGGCCCTTATCCAGTTCATCAAGGAGCGCACCGGGGTGGAGTTGAGGGAGGATGTGCTGCTCATCGGCTTCTCCCGCCGGGCTGCCGCCTACAAGCGCAGTGACCTGATCTTCAGCGATGAGAAGGTGATTGAGCCTCTCCTGAAGGGCGGCAAAGTCCAGATTGTCTTCTCCGGCAAGGCCCATCCCTTGGAGGATGTTGGCAAGAAGATCATCAGCAACCTGGTGAAGATGGCCAAGAAGTATCCCAATGCTGTGGTGTTCTTGGAGAATTATGATATGACCATTGGCCGGATGTTGACCCGGGGTGCGGACGTTTGGTTGAACAACCCGCGCCGGCCCAAGGAAGCCAGCGGTACTTCGGGCATGAAGGCTGCGATGAACGGTGTTCTCAATATGTCCATTCTTGATGGTTGGTGGCCCGAGGCCTGCCAGCACGGGGAGAATGGCTGGCAGTTTGGGGATGGGTTTGAGAGCGAGGATGAGCAGGTCCTCGATGCCCATGATGCCAAGGCCTTGTATAATTGCCTGTTGAACGAGGTTATTCCCACCTATTACAATGACCGGGATAAGTGGGTTAAGATGATGAAGACCAGTATCAATTCGACGAAGGAGTATTTCGGCGTCAAGCGGATGCTGGATGAGTATTATGAGCGGATGTATATTAAGCCCGAAGCCAACTAGTAGTTTTAGGATGGCAGCGCCCCGTGGAGGGGCGCTTTTTTTATGCTGTTGTGGGTTTTGTTTTTAAAGGAGAGCCTTTGGGGTTGGAGGGTTTATTTATTGCTGGATTGGTCGGGGGCGGTGTGATCTGAAAGTATTGTTTGGGTCTTTTAGAGGAAGGAGATCGTTTTGTTAATTTTGTAACCCCGAAATCGCCAAAGCTGACTCAAAGGTTGGCTGTAAAGCAGGATGTTATCTACACTAGATCATCCATGGGGTTAGCAACGGCCTTCTCAGAAATTCCGGCCAAGGAGGCCGGTAAGCGCCGAATCAGTTCAAGGATGAACGTTGAGGTCGCCCCGCAAACGGCCTTCTTCCAGGCAGGCAGAAGGCCAGGGATGGCGGTGGCCATCAAGAAATCCTGGATGAATGAAGGAGGTCCCGGAACCATGGGGTTTCCTAGGGTCGGCGGATTCCAAAGGGTTTCCGACCAAACCCTTTGGCCCTGGAGGGAGTGGGAGGGGCGGAAAGCCGCCTCCCGCATACCCCCATATTCCCCCCTTGACCCCATCTGTTCCCGGCGGTATAATTAATTCAATATAGTTTTAAAGACAGTATTGTTGACAATCGGCGATGACGAGGAAGAACCGGGGTGGAACGCCCAGAGAGAAAGGCCTAGGCTGCGAGCCTTTCCGGAAAGCACCGGGGATACCCCCTCCGAGCCTCCGGCGAGGGACCAAAGGTATTTGGTCATAAGCTGCGACGGGTGACTCCGTTACCAGTCCCAAAAGTCGGGCCGGAGAACGGCCAACAAGGGTGGAACCGCGGGCAGCCCCCGTCCCTTTAGGGACGGGGGTTTGTTTTGTTTAGGCCGCCTTTGCTAGCTCTGTCAGGAATGGAGGGAACTTGTACATGCCCGAAGAGGTGATCTGCGCCGGCGGGGTGGTGCTCCGCGGCGAGAAATTTTTGGCAATGAAAAGATTTAACGGGGTATGGTTATTGCCCAAAGGCCATGTGGATCCCGGCGAGACGCTGGAAGAAACAGCCGTGCGGGAGGTGGCGGAAGAAACGGGACTTAAGGCCCAGCTGGGTCCGAAGTTGGGGGAAACCGCCTATAGCTTCCGGGAGAATGGGATCCTCCAACACAAACGGGTGCACTGGTTTTTGATGGAGTCGGACCAAGGGGAGCCCCGGCCGGAGGAGGGCATGTTTTCAGAGGTCCGCTGGCTTGGCCTGGACGAAATTGACTTCTTGACCTTTGAACATGACCGGGAGTTGGTGAAGAAAGCCTTTCGCCTTCGGGAGGAACAAAACTGCCGTCCGAACTGACGGGCGGATTGACAAGATTTATTTCTTATGGGTAAAGGAGGAAGTATTTTGGAGATTATCTTTCCAGACGGATCAAAACGGGAGTATGCTGCTGGTGTGACCGGGGCGGAGGTGGCGGCCTCCCTCAGCGGGCGGCTGGCCAAGGAAGCAGTGGCCGTCCGGGTTGGCGAGCAGTTGCTGGATCTGTCGGCGCCCCTGACCGACGGCGCCGCAGTGCAATTTATTACGGCCAATGAGCCGGAGGGCCTGGAGGTACTGCGCCATTCGGCCTCCCACATCATGGCCCAGGCGGTGCTTCGGCTCTTTCCCGGGGCTAAGCTAGCCATTGGGCCGGCGATTGAAAACGGGTTTTACTACGATTTTGACCTGGAACGCCCCTTGACGCCGGAGGACCTGACGGCCATCCAGGCGGAAATGGACAAGATCATCAAAGAGAACTACCCCATTGAACGTTTTGAAATGAGCAAGGCTGAAGCCCTCAAGTACTTCCAGGAGAAGGGCGAGATCTACAAGGTGGAGCTGGTGGAAGGGTTGGAGGATGGTTCCATCTCCTTCTATCGCCAGGGTGAGTTCGTCGACCTGTGCCGGGGGCCCCACCTGCCGTCCACCGGTTACCTCAAGGCCTATAAACTCATGAGTATTGCCGGCGCCTACTGGCGGGGCGACTCTTCCAAGAAGATGCTGCAGCGGATCTACGGGACGGCCTTCGCCAAAAAATCCGACTTGGAGGCCTACCTGCACCTGCTGGAGGAGGCGGCCAAGCGGGACCACAGGAAACTCGGCAAGGAACTGGACCTGTTCTCCGTCAACGAGGATGTTGGCGGTGGCCTGGTCCTCTGGCACCCCAAAGGGGCCCGGATCCGCCATGAGATCGAGAGCTTCTGGCGGGAAGAACACTACAAAAACGGCTACGATCTGGTCTATACCCCCCATATTGGCCGGGGACAGCTCTGGGAGACCAGCGGTCACCTGGGCTTTTACCGGGAAAACATGTACTCCGCCATGGAGGTGGACGGCCAGGAATACTTTGTCAAGCCGATGAACTGCCCCTTCCATTTGGCGATCTATAAGAGCAAGGGCCGGTCCTACCGGGAGCTGCCCTTCCGCTGGGCGGAACTGGGTACGGTCTACCGGTACGAGAAAAGCGGCGTGCTCCACGGGTTAATGCGGGTGCGCGGTTTTACCCAGGACGATGCCCATATCATATGCCGGCCGGACCAGATGCCGGAGGAGATCGACCGGGTGCTGCAGTTCTGCCTGTTTATGCTCCGCTCCTTTGGGTTCAACGAATTTAAAGTCTATCTGGCCACCCGCCCCGAGGGTTCGGTGGGTGATGATGCAAGGTGGCAGGCGGCCACCGAGGCCCTGCGGGCCAGTGTGGAACGGGCCAAGCTCAGTTACGAGGTGGACGAGGGCGGAGGGGCTTTCTACGGGCCCAAGATCGACATCAAGATCAAGGACGCCCTGGGCCGGGAGTGGCAGTGCTCCACCATCCAGTTTGACTTTAACGAGCCCGAGCGCTTTGGCCTGACCTACAAAGGCAGCGACGGTGCAGACCACCAGCCCTATATGATCCACCGGGCCCTGCTGGGTTCCTTGGAGCGCTTCTTCGGCGTCCTCATCGAACACTACGAAGGGGCTTTCCCCCTGTGGTTGGCCCCGGTGCAGGCGGTGGTCCTCCCCGTGTTGCAGGATAATATCGAATATGCCCGGCAAGTCCTGGATGAACTGAGGGCAGCGGGAATCCGGGCCGAGCTTGATCAGCGCAATGAGAAGATTGGCTACCGGATCCGCGAGGCCCAACTGCAGAAGATCCCCTACATGGTGATTGTCGGCGAGAAAGAAGCAGTCGCTGGCACCGTCGCTGTCCGTAGCCGGCGGGAGGGCGATCTGGGGACTTGGGAGCGGGTGGACCTGGTGGCCCGGCTCCGCCAGGAGATTGCCGAGAAGAAGATCTGAAGACTTCGGCAGTTCTCGGGAAGCCCGTTGTATTGCAAGGAAGATTTGTCTAATGTGGCGACAAACTCCATTTTACCTTGGCATGGAAGGTCGCCCCGCCGTTTTGACGGGGCGGGAAGGAGTTGAGCCATTTAGCTGGAAATTCCCATGGTCGAGGGATGATTCGCCGGTTTGTGAAAAATTTATCATTTTCCTTTCTTTCCTTAAAGGAGGTTCCCAAAGCTCAGAGAATAATTATCCTCACAGAAATACAATTCACGGGAGGCAATACAAAATCCATGGGTAAACACGCAAATCGCATCGGCGCCGTTTTTCTTGTACTGATCTTAGTTCTTACCGTCCTCTCAGTATATAAACGGGGGAATGTCCCGGCGGCGGCCAACCGCTTCCAGCTTACGCCACGGGCGGAAAAAACTCCGGGCATACCGTCGGAAACGGTCCACGCCCAGCAACAGGAGGCCGCTGACGTTGTACAGGCCGGGCAGTCCACCGGCGAAAAGACCGCCAATGGGGAGCAAAACCCGGCGGCTGGGCAAGCTGCTCCCACCCAGGAGACAGTTGTGGAATATACCCCGGCGAACCCGGCGGTGGAGCCTGTCCCCATGCCGGCTGAAGTCAGAGGAGTATATGCCACCGGCTGGATCGCGGGTTCTTCCAAGTACTTTCCCAGCCTCTTGAATTTCATCGACAAGACGGCCATCAACACGCTGGTTATTGACGTCAAAGACGATATGGGCACCTTTACATACGAAAGCCGGATCCCCCTGGCGGTTCAGATCGGCGCCGGCATGAAGAAGGTCGGCGATATGGTGGCCTTGATGAAGACCCTTAAGGAGCGTAACATTTACCCCATTGCCCGGATTGTGGTCTTTAAAGACCCGCGCTTGGCTGAAGCCCGGCCGGATCTGGCGGTTAAAAACAAGTCCGGCGGCGTCTGGCGGGACCGGAAGGGGCTGGCTTGGGTGGACCCCCACAGCCGAGAGGTCTGGAAGTATGCGGTGGATGTGGCGGAAGAGGCTATGTCCTTTGGGTTTAAGGAGATCCAATTTGACTACGTGCGGTTTACCAGCGACGGTAAGATCTCCGATTGCGTTTATCCTTATGCTGACGGTAAATCAAAAGAAGATACCATCAAAGAGTTCCTGGAGTATGCCAGGGAGCGCCTGAAACCCTATGGAGCGGTGATCTCTGCCGACATCTTCGGCCTGGTCTGTTCCGTTCAGGATGATTTGGGAATCGGCCAAAAGTTGGAGAAGATTGGGGCGGCGGTAGATATCCTCTCGCCCATGGTCTACCCTTCCCATTATTACAAAGGCACTTATGGTCTGGCCAATCCTAACTTGGCGCCCTACGAGACCGTTACTCAGAGTATGATCGATGCCAAAAACCGGCTGGCGGGCATTGACGTCAAGCTGCGCCCCTGGCTGCAGGATTTCAATCTGGGCAGCCGCTACGGTCGGGAACAGATTATGGCGCAGATCAAAGCCCTCAACGATCAGGGTATCCGCGATTGGTTGTTCTGGAATCCCAGTTGCCGGTATGATGCCGGAAAATACCCGACGGAATAAGCTTTGGTTTTTCAAGCCGCGGCGCGCAAGCCGCGGCCTTTTCCTGTTTTGACAGGGGGTTCTAAAACCTGTATAATTCTTGTATGAATGCTTGTCCGGATCCTATGGCCGGTACTGGAGGCAGATGGCATGAGACGGCTTTTAATCATAGCATTGTTGATCGTTATCGCAGTGAAGGCCGGAGGACCGGGACTGCTAGCCGCCGGTGAGGCGACAAAGCCCCGGCTGGTCGTGGTGATTATCAACCATGTCTCCTGGGAGGATCTCTATCATGCCCGGGCCCCGTATCTGCAGTGGATGATAAAGGAGGGCGCCGTTGGACTCCTCAATGTGAAAAACAGCCAGGGTTACCTGGCGTCCAGTTCTTTTTTGACCATGGCCATGTCCAGCCGGACCCGGCTGGATGAGACCGCCGGGCTGGCCTATAATGCCCAGGAGATGGTGCCAGGGCTCAATATCCGTGGCGGCGAGTTATTTGCCCAGTTGACCGGGGAAAAGCCGGTCCGTACGGGTATAGTAGTCCCGCAACGTGCCAAGATTCGTAAATTTGTGGCGGCGGTGGACGTTCAAGCTCAGCCGGGGGCCTTGGGCCAGCTTCTGGTGGATCATGGCCTGCAAGTGGCAGTCTTTGGCAACGCCGACCTGGCTCAGGAGCAGCACCGGGAGGCTGCCCTTCTGGTCATGGACCGGTCCGGTCGGATCGCCCGGGGGAGCGTTGGGCGGGAGTTTATTTTTGCTGATCCCAAGTCGCCTTTGGGGCTGCGAACTAATTATGAGGTGTTGAAGCAGCGGGTGGCCGCCTCATCCGCCCAGTTGATTGTCGTGGAGACCGGCGACAGCTCGCGCTTGGAGTATAGTTCCGCCATGTTTGAACCTGCTGCCCTCCGCGCCTGGCGGCGGTGGGCCGTTGAGCAAGCGGATGCCTTTTGCGGCTGGGTGCTGCAGGAGGTCAAACCCGATTATCTCCTGGTCTTTGGAGCTAATGCTAATTCGGAGATGATTGCCGCCGGCAACTTCGGTTTAACCCCCATCCTGCTTTACGGCAAAGGCGCCGGTTTGCTGAGTTCCGACTCCACCAGGCGGCCGGGTTTTGTCACCAATCTGGATATGTACAGCACCATCGCCGGCTTGTTGGGAATTCAACCCAAACATCCGGGCAAAGGTTTTCCCATGACGGTGCAGCCGTCGCCCTTGGGGGTGGAGTACCTGATTGGGCAGGTTAACTACTACCAAAACCTGCGGAATGTCCGGTATGCCATCACCGACGGCTTGGTGCTCCTCTATATTATCTGGCTGTTGTTGGGACTGATCGGGGTCTGGCAGGGCTTCTCCCCCAAGTTGACTCGTTATTATCTCCAGGGCGTCTATGCCCTGATCCTTATGCCGCTGGGCCTGATCGTTGGGGCGGCCTGGGGCTATCAACCGGTCTGGCCAGCTTTGCTGACAGCGGTAGGTTTCTCCGTAGCCGTCGGGTGGCTGCTCTCCCGCTTTCTGCCAGTGGCGCGGGTGATGGCCACCGCTGCTTGGCTGGTGACCGGACTGTTGTTGGCGGATGTCTTTACCGGCGCCCACTGGATGCTCCGGTCCGCCATGGGTTCCGATGTCATTGCGGCCGGCCGGTTTTACGGCATGGGCAATGACCTCATGGGGGTGACCCTGGGCTGGTTGTTGACAGGGGCCGGGTTGTGGTTCCAGGAGGCGCCGGCCTTACGCCGGACTGCGCGCTACTGGTTGCCGGCCTTGATTGTCTTGGCTGCTGTGGGCGTGGGCTTTCCGCAATTCGGCGCCAATGTTGGTGGCCTGATCACTGCCTTTATGGCTGTGGGAGCCGTGGTTTTTGTCCTGTTTCGGATAAAAGTCTCCCTCCGACGGGTGCTGGGGTTCTTCTGCACCGTCATTGGCACGGTGGTCTTCATCGCCACGCTGGATGCTTTATTCAATCCCCAACCCACCCACGCGGGCCGGGCCATTATGACCCTGGTGGGTCATGGACAGGCGGGCTTCTTCCATATTGTCCGGGTAAAACTGGGGATCCTCTTCAGCACAATTAAGAATTCCGCCTGGACTTGGCTTTTCCTTGTGGAGCTGGTGGGTTTTGGCACGGTTAAGCGTTTCCGGCCCGGTTTTATGGCCCGGCTGGGGCAGACCTGCCCGGCTTGGCTGGAGATGGGCTGGCCCATCGCGGTGTCCGCCCTCTTTGCCCTGGCTGTGAATGATACGGGGATTATTGCTGCTGCGCTGGTCTTGGTCGTTTACTGCCTGGCGGCGCTGGCCCTCTTCTTACAAGGGGTGGCGGTGACAGAAGGCCAACCGGTGGCGGCTGACGGGGAGCCGGGAAATGCAGTCCAAACTTAAAAAATAATAAAAGCAGTTGAGGACCTCAACTGCTTTATTTTTTATTGGTGATATATTTACCCCGCACCGCTATTTTTCAATGAACAAGATGCCAATGGTATTTGGGCCGCAATGGGAGGTGATTACCGCCCCGGCCTCGGTGGTGACCAGGTTGAGGAGGGAGTTTTGCTCACGGAGGGTTGTCATAAGTTTTTGGGCATCATCGGGGCAGGCTACATGGGTGACGGAAACCCACTCGGGCCGGATCTTGTTCGGATCGGCCAAGGCCCAGTCCAGCAGGCGTTGGAGGGCTCGGTCCCGCCGGCCGCGGACTTTTTCCAGGATGGTGAGGCGCCCGTCCACCATGGCCACCAAGGGATGAATATTGAGGATATTGCCGACAAAGGCGCCGATGGCCGAGAGCCGACCGCCTTTATGCAGAAAATCAAGGGTATCTACGATAAAGGCCGTGCGGACCTTGGGCACGAGGCGTTCTAATTCGGCCACGATCTCCTGGCGGCTTTTGCCAGCTTCCGCCATGGCGGCCGCATGGAGCACCAAGAGGCCGATACCCATCGACAGGTTGCGGGAGTTGACTAGTGACACGGGGACGTCCCCCAATTCGTTCAAGGCCAAGGCGGCCGAGGACATGGTGCCCGAAATGGCGGAGGACAGCCCGATGTAAATGATCTCGTCGCCGGTAGCCAGAAGCTCACGGAAAGTTCGAACGAAATCAGCGGGGGAGGGGTGGGATGTCTTGGGAAATTCTTGTGACTGTCGGATCTTCTCCAGGAAAGCCGCCTGGGTTAACTCGCCGTCTACAACTGTTTCCGGCCCGAAATTGACATACAGGGGTTGGATTTTGATGTTGTAGCGGCGGATCATCTCCGGGGCCAAGTCTGCCGTGCTGTCGGTGAGAATCCGGATGGACATGCAACCGCCTCCTTTACACAGGGAAAATTCGGCGGCTCCGCCGGATCTCCTCCTTGCTGGGGCAGGTTGGTGAGCAATGGACAAACCGGAGATATTGCCGGACCCGCAACCCGGAGCTGTCCTCCGGACTCAACCAGGCGGGTGGGGCCGGTGCATAACACGGCGCCGGGGGATTTGGCGATCCCCTTCACCCGGTCGCCCGGCCTATCCGGCGACGACGGTTGAGATAGTTGCGGGCCTGCTTTTAGTCTGGCCGTAGCTATGGAAAATATACATGCCGGGTAACGATTGAGAGGAGGATTTTGGTCTTAGCGGGGAGAAGAACTTTTTATAGTTGTTTTGCCGTGATTGGGAGCAAGACAACAACTTGGCTTCCGCGACCCCGCATCATACCATGAACACCCCTGATTTACAGTTGATTAAAGACAATTTAGGGAGGCGGTTTGAGGGATGAGCAAGGCAAAGGCACAATTGGCTATGGTCCAGGAAGATCTGTTGAAGATGGGGAAAATGGTGCAAGATACTGTGCACCGGGCGATTAAAGCGTTGGACGAAAAGAACGGGCAGATGGCTTTGGAGATCATCAATCAAGACGACATCATTGACAACATGCTGGTGGTGATGGAGGAGGAAGTAGCGACGGTTTTGGGCGAGGGGCCCCATCCCAAGGATATCAAGCGGTTATTATCAATTGCCAAAATCGCCAACAACCTGGAACGTATTGCGGATTATGCGTCGAACATTGCCGAAATCGTACTGGAGTTTAAAGGCCAGGAATATGTAAAGCCTTTGGTTCATATCCCCCAGATGACCCGCTTGGCCCTGAATATGTTGGATACAGCCTTGCAGGCCTTTGTGGACGGCAACGGAGACCTGGCGGAGGCGGTGTGTAAAAGGGATGAGGAGGTGGATAACCTCCACGATGAGGTCCACCGGGAACTGCTGGGCCTGATGGTTAAAGAGACAGAAGGCCAGCGCATCCGCCAGTCCGTGGGCTTTATGCGGATCTCCGGGTTCCTGGAGCGCATCGCGGACCACGCCACCAATATCGGGGAAGAGACCATCTTTATCAGCACCGGGAAACGCACCCAGTATTAAGGAATTATCCCCGGGATTTGGCTAAAAGGACTTTATAATACTATAATTAATTAATAGATACAAAAAGTATTTGGCGGCTGTTGACCTGCTTCAACAGCCGTTGATTTTTATTCAACTAAGCCTGGGCGGGCTCCTGTCATGGTTAAGGCCAAAACGGGTTAGGCTATAGGGGAGAGAATGGGGGAAAGATTATGTTAGATGAACTCCGCCATGAGCACCGGATGATCCGCCGGGTGCTCCGGGTCCTAAACAGCGCTGCTGACCGCTGGCAGCAACAACCGGTGGATCCGGAGGGCTTGATCCGTCTCATTCGCCTGTTACAGGACTATGCCAACCAATTTCACCAACGAGTAGAAGAAGAGGTGCTCTTTCCAGAGTTGGAGAAGGAGGGGATTCCCCAGCAGGGAGGACCGCTGGAGGTTTTGCTGGCGGAGCACCGGGAGGGCATGGGTTACCTGAAGGAACTCGAGGATTATCTGCAGCGGCTGCGGCAGGGCGAGGCGGCGATTCAGGCTGAGTTGGCCGATACCGTCCGGGCCTATTCCCTGTTGTTACTGGCACATATCGGCAAAGAGGACATGGTGATCCTGCCCCTGGCGGCCCATGCCCGGTTGGGCAAGGGCTTAAGTGAACTGTCGGAGGAGATCCGCCGGAACCTGCGGGATGCGGCGAAGGAAGCCGAGTTTGACTGGGTCTTGCGGGAACTCGAGGAGGAGTTGGGACTGCCGGAAGCGGAGAACCTGGACCAAGACGACGGGGCATTCCCGGTGGAACCGGATGCGTTGGCCGACGAGTTTTTACGGGAGCAATAAGGGTCTGGCGTTTTTCCGAGGGGCATGGTGAACGGGGCGGAACAGCCGGGGTGTTAGGGGGCGGCCTGCGGGCCGCCCTTGTTTTCTGCGTCGCCGGAGCAGGGATCGGCGCCGGTTGGGCGAACATCCATGGAAAAGACGAGAAAGGGTGAACCGGTTTGTGGCCCGAGTATTTTGCTGACGTACATATACATTCCCATTATTCCATGACCACCAGTAAAGAGTGCGACCCGGTGAACCTGGCCCGGTGGGCGGCGTTAAAAGGTCTGCGCCTGGTGGGAACCGGCGATTTTACCCACCCCGCCTGGCGGGCGGAGCTCCGGGAGGCGCTGGCGCCGGCGGAAGATGGCTTTTTCCGCCTTAAGGATGGTTTGGCCCCCGAGGCCTACAATGTCCGTTTTGTCCTGTCGGGGGAGATCAGTTCGATTTATAAAAAGAATGGTAAGACGCGCAAAGTGCACCAGCTGGTGATCCTGCCGGGCTTTGCGGAGGCGGACGCCTTCAGCAAGCGCTTGGCGGAACTGGGAAACATCCGGTCCGATGGCCGGCCCATCGTGGGGGTGCCCAGTAAGGATCTGTTGGAGATGGCCTTAAGCGTATCACCACGGGCCATTTTTATCCCGGCCCATATCTGGACACCCCATTTTTCCGTATTGGGCGCCAAGTCCGGCTTTGATTCCTTGGAGGAATGTTATGAGGATTTAACGGAGGAGATCTTTGCGGTGGAGACGGGGCTGTCGTCGGATCCGGCCATGAACCGGCGGCTTACGGCCTTGGATCGCTATACGCTGGTCTCCAACTCCGACGCCCATTCCCCGGCGAATTTGGCACGGGAGGCCAATCTGCTGCGGTGTGAGTTTTCCTATGAGGGTTTTTACAGGGCCTTGCGGACAGGAGAGGGTTTTGCAGGCACGGTGGAGTTCTTCCCGGAGGAAGGCAAGTACCATTTGGACGGGCACCGCCGGTGCGGGGTGCGGTTTTTGCCGGAGGAGACGCGGGCGGCCGGGGGCAGGTGCCCGGTCTGCGGGCGACCGGTGACGACGGGGGTGTTGCACCGGGTGGTGGAGTTGGCGGACAGGGATGCAGCGCAGGCCCGGGAACGGGCGGGCTATTATGAGCGCCTGATTCCCTTGGCGACATTGATTGCCGGAGTCTTGGGCCGGGGAAAGCGGGGACAAAAGGCCTATGAGGCGCTGGTCCGGGAGTTTGGGTCAGAACTGGCGGTCTTGCGGGAGGCGCCCCGGGAAGCGCTGGGCACCGTGGTAGATCCGCGGCTGGCCGAGGCCATTGTCCTGGCCAGAACGGGGCAGTTGGAGATTGAACCGGGCTACGACGGGGAGTATGGCCGGGTACGGGTGAAAGTGGATTAGGGACAATTAAACCGGCTCCGCTCAGGCCGTTTCTGTTTACATTTTTTTATGGACAAGGTACAATTGGTAAGGATCTAATTGATAGTTACGGGTTGGTGTCGTTTGGTTCCGGCGAGAGGGGTTGGAGGCTTGATGGAGGATTTGAAGGAGTTGTCCCCGGCGATCCTGGCTTATCTGGGGGATGCCGTTTATGAGTTGGCCGTCCGGAGCTATCTGGTGGCGGAGTTAGGAATCCGCAAAACCAAGCGCTTACACCAGGAGGCGGTGAAGCTGGTGCGGGCGGAGGCCCAGGCGCGGATAGCCCATTTACTGGAGGAAGAATTGGCTCCGGACGAGGCCGAGTTGTTGCGCAGGGGGCGGAACCTGCGGACCGGCCATGTTCCGGCCAATGTGCCGCCGATTACTTATCGTTACAGTACGGCTTGGGAGAGTTTAATCGGTTATTTGTACATCCAGGGGAAAACGGAACGGCTGAATTTCCTGATCAAACTGGGCATTGAGAAGTTGGCCAAGGAGGAAGGGGAGTTGTCGCATGTCTGAACAGGAGATCATCGAGGGAAGAAACCCGGTCTTGGAAGCCTTACGGGCCCGGCGCCGGGTTTATCGTATCTGGCTCCAGCCGGACGCCCGCGGCGTAGCCGTCCGGGAGATTAGACGCCTGGCCGCCGAAGACGGGATCCCGGTGGAGGAGATGGACGGGCGGACCATGGCCCAGCGGTCGAAGACCGGGCATCCCCAGGGGGTAATGGCACAGGTGGAAGCCTGGCGGTACGCAACGGTGGACGCCATTTTGGCCCGGGCAGGTGCGACTCCCCCCTTTCTCCTGGTGTTGGACGGGATTCAGGACCCGCAAAATTTCGGTTCCCTCCTGCGAACGGCGGAGACGGCGGGGGTCCATGGGGTGATCATTCCCGAACACCGGGCGGTGGGTCTAACCCCGGCGGTGGCGCGGGCTGCCGCGGGGGCCACGGAATACATCCCGGTGGCGCGGGTGACCAACCTGGTCCGGACCATGGAGGAGTTGAAGCGGCAAGGCATCTGGTTTGTAGGTGCCGACCCCACGGGCATGGATTATTGGCAGTCGCCCGTGGATTGGTGCGGCCCGGTGGGCCTGGTCGTCGGCGGGGAAGGCAAGGGCATCAGCCGTTTGGTCAGGGAACATTGCGACGCATTGTTACGTTTACCGATGTTAGGACGGATTAGCTCCCTCAACGCCTCAGTGGCCGGTGGGATTCTTATGTATGAGGCGGTGCGCTGGCGTCTGAACCCTGCCGCACGGAATTAGGCTGCGCCGGTGTTTGTTCTGATGCTTTCCCAGTTTGACCTGCTCCCTAAAAACTAAGCCATTCAAAATGTTAGTCCGGATGATATAATTTAAAACATCCGGAGGGGATAATGATGAAAAAACGTTTTACGGAAGAGCAGATTATTAGTATTCTCAAGCA
>Ga0209508_1000994_pt1 | contig 24175 bp, 32 predicted proteins | sample AD_UKC129_MetaG_FD_184427 | JGI IMG/M metagenome (GOLD analysis project Ga0209508, IMG submission 184427) | Active sludge microbial communities of municipal wastewater-treating anaerobic digesters from Canada - AD_UKC129_MetaG (SPAdes) (version 2) | ecosystem: Engineered > Bioreactor > Anaerobic... | reverse complement strand
ATCCTAAAAATCTTTTAATACGGGCAATTAAGCTCATTGATAAACCCCAATTTCGTTTAAAATCATCTTAACCGCCCTGGGAATGGCCTTCTCAACTGGGGGTGTGAGGCCCATTTCCACATAGGGGGCGGATATCTCCTTTGGTTTACACCCTATTACCACCACGTCGATTTTTTCGCTGAGTTCATGGAGGGGCTGGTTCACTGGCCATGAATGCATGTTCTGGTAGGAGCCCTTTGGTATCTCCTCAAGATTAAATTTCCTCAAAGTTCCGGGTTCTGCGTTGAATTCCACGACGTCCACGACTATTATCTTCCTCCAAGACTCGTGGGGGAGTGAGAACACATAATGCGGGCCGCCGGTACCTGCGTCTATGAATAGAACATTATCTGGTTTGTCTTTGTCTTTGAAGTGTTCTTCAATGGCTTGGATTACCGCCGGGCCGAAGCCGTCATCCTTGAATAGGATGTTCCCGCAGCCCACTACTAGAATCTCAGCATCGTATGGCATGATTTTAGATCCTGACCATTTCATTTTTTATGGGAGTTTTATCTTCGTCGTCGATGACCATCACGTGGGTTGCACATGATAGACATGGGTCGTATGCCCGTATAACGTGTGGAGCGAACTCATAGTGGAAGCCTTCAGTTGCGGGTCCCATTGTTGGTATGTTCCAGGTTGTTGGGACAAGTGCACTGTAGAATTGTATCTTACCATCAGCTACTTGGGCTAGGTGAACGTCCAGTCCTCTTGGTGCTTCTATTGCACCAACACCTAGTTTACCTGTCCCTGTTATGTCGAAGTCTGCCATTACGGGTGCTGATGTGTCGAGTTCATCTAGTATGTCGATTGCCCTTGATAATGCGGTTTTCATTTCAAGGGCCCTGGCGACGTGTTGTGCTACAACTCCTCTCTCTTTAAAGCCTTGGAATTCTACGAATCTTGCCCTTGGCCCTACTTCCACGCTTCTTCCATCATATAGGGGTATTGTTGAGCATGCTCTTTTGCCTATTTCTGGGTCGTCGTACCAGCTTTCTGGCATGACCTCTGTGAAACGGTCTAGGTCAAATTTTGTCCTGTCACCATATAGTTGGTGTGTTGCTAATGTGGGCTGGTTGTGTGCTCCTAATCCTTCTGGGAGTCCTTTTTCTTCGACTAGGCTTATTATGAGTTCCACGTGTTCGTTTACTTTTGGTTTGAGTTGTTTTAATCTTGTGTATAATCTTTTTCTTGCAAGTTCTGTTATGTTATCAGCCATTCCACCTATTCTAACATCTGAGGGGTGTATGCCTTCTCCTGCGACCATGTCAACGACGTATTGTGCATTTTTTCTTATCTCTGAGACTGATTCTATGGCTGTTTTCATGAGGTTTTCTGGTACGAAGTCTTGTGCTATGAGGAAGTGGTGTATTGCGTGACTGTTCACGTGGTGTGCGGCTAATGTTAATTCTCGGAGTAGTTTAGCGGCCTTTGGGGGTTCTACGCCGAGTGAGTCTTCCACTGCCTCGGTTGATGCTAGTGTGTGGGGTATTGGGCAGACTCCGCAGATCCTCTGTGTGAATACTGGTGCTGTTTCAGGGGCCTTTCCGATTAGCATCTTTTCAAGACCTCTCACGGGAGTAATACTGAAGTATCGTCCCTTTGTCACAATCCCTTCATCATCGACTTCCAGGACAAGTTCTGCGTGGCCTTCCTGTCGGCTGGTCGGCGATATAACAATCCTTTCGCTCAAGTGTATCACCTCTTCTTTTTAGAGTTGAATCATTATTTATATCTGTTTAAATAATTATAAAGTTTTCCATTATAATTTTTTCATTAAAGAAAAAGTGAAAAATATTTATACTAGAATAAAAAATTAACAGAAATTAATAAAATCATAAAAAAATATTAATGGATAATACTATACAATTTTTATATTAAAAAAACATAATAGATACTTGTAAAATCCGATAAAGGATAGAAGGTGAGTATCGATGATAGACTCCAAGCTTATAATTTCAGTGGCGATAGTTTTAATCATCGGAGCCATCGCAGCAGGTTACCAGATAAGCAACAACCCTGAAATCCTATGGCAACCAACAAGCTCAGACAGCACCAATCCATCCTCCCCAGGAACTGGCAGTGGAGCTGGTGGAGCAGGCGGTTCTGCAGGTGCTGGCGGCGGTGCAGGTGGAAGTGCAGGGGGATCCAGTGGTTCAAGTGGTATTAACATTGGAGGTAATGGAGGTTATCCCGTGAGTCCATCAGAAGCGCAGAATATAGCCCAGGGATACATAAAAGAAGAAGGCGCTAAAGCAGGAACCCCACGCCTCGTTAACATAGGCGGAGAACCAGTATATGTAGTGCCAATAGAAAAAGATGGTAAAATAATCGGAGAAATCCATATAGACCCCGTCACAGGTAAAAACATAGGCGGGGGTGGTGGTGCCCCACCATGAAAGTCGAAACAAAAAATGAATCATGCACAATAATATCCGAGGAAATTGAAAACGCCATAGTCCTTGAAGGATCCCCAGGCTTGGGACTGATAGGTAACATCGTAGGATGGCTCCTAGTAGACGACCTCAAAATGAGAGAAATAGGATACATCGACTCTAAATACTTCCCACCCCTAGCAGTCCTCTACAGGGGTGTTGCAATACACCCCTTCAGAATATACGAAGGAGAAGGGCTAGTACTCTTCCTCTCAGATTTCATACTACCATCATCTGTAGTCTATGACATGACCAATGCAATGGTAAAATGGATGAAAAGAAACAACAGCAAAGAACTAATAACATTCAACAGCGTCATCGTAAGACAAAAATCACACCTAGTCGCGGGAGCAGCCAATAGCAAAGACACCCTAAAAAGACTTGGAAAATTGGACATACCAATACTACCCTTCGGGAACATCAGCGGGATCTCAGGAACATTACTAACAAGATGCGCCATAGAAAACATACCAGCCTCCTGCCTCTTCGGCGAAATACTAACACCCTACCCAGATCCAAGAGCAGCAGCAGAAGTGGTCGAAGCCCTCAACAAAATGCTAGGCCTGGAAGTAGACACAGAACCACTACTAAAAGAAGCCCAGGCAATCGAATCAAGACTTAAAAAATTAGCAGAAAAAGTACACAAAACAGAAACACCCACAACCCCCACAGAAACACCAATATACATGTGACTCTAAACCAGAAGCCCCCCAAGACAAAAAATTTTTATATACTAAAAATTTACAATTTTTTTATCCATAAAAACATGGAAGGGGCCCGTAGCCTAGCCTGGATAGGGCGTCGGACTTCTAATCCGAAGGTCCCGGGTTCAAATCCCGGCGGGTCCGCTACAAAAATCCTCACCAAGTGCATGGGGCCCGTAGCCTAGCCTGGATAGGGCATCGGACTCCTAATCCGAAGGTCCCGGGTTCAAATCCCGGCGGGTCCGTTCACTATTCCATCGGAGAAGATAGCATCTAATGATATGATTTATTTTAAGATCCCCCCGTTTATGGGGGGTGATTGTTCTTCCAATAATATCAATTTTTAAGGTTCATAGACGATGACTTGAGATCCTATCGAAAATAGGCGTCTAGTGTATTCTCTGGGAATCTTATTTCACCGTATCTGCCCCCACCACCGGGTATTATGATCAGGGAGCCACTCCTAAAAGCTCTTATTGCAAGCGCGGTTTCCCCATCCACCTCCATTATCTTATCCAATGGGGCTTCAAGGAGCGCTTTTATTTCGCTACCGAACTCTTCTACAAGTTTTCCCCAGATTCTCTGAACGTAACGTGTTGTAACACTCTTCCCATGTTTCATGCTGATTATCTCAGCGAGGGGCATGATATGGATATAAGGTGGGCGATGACTTGGGTGATGTGGCTTTTTCCATGTGGCTATTTCATGGATCCGATAATCCACACCCTTCTTGATGGTCCCCCCACATGAACATTTCATGCCAAGTTTTATGGCCTCTTCGGGTTCATAGACCCTGTAACAGCGCGTGCACGCTGTAAGATGATATTTACCAAGTCTTGGATCGAAACCATAATTTGCACGTATCTTTTTCCCCTTTATAGACCTTCTAATAGCGGAAAAGGAGATTTCATCTACTTTGAATTGGTTGAATTCTCTACCGAGGCGGTGGGGCCAAGGGGAATGTGCATCAGAATTTGTCAAGAATGGGATGTCTTGGAGTTCTTCTATCCTGTCAGCCATGTCGGTGTCGGCTGATAAGCCCAATTCCAGGAAATCGGGTGCTTTACCATAACAGTCCTTGTAACTATCATAGGATTTGTATAGGCTGGTCCATGGTGTGAAGGCATGGGATGGGCCGATGAGCCCATCATATTCATGTACGAGGTCCATGATCTCTGATCCTCGCATTCTAACCTTGGGTCTGCCCTCCTTGTTGATGTTGGATGATGGTAACTTTTCTTTTAATTCTATGGCTGTTTCTATGGATGGTAATATTAGGAGGTGGTGGACTCGTTTCAGGTCTTCGACTTCACTTGTTATTATGAAGTCGCAGTCTTCATGGGAGTAGATACCATCTTCTGTAGCCTTTGTATTCTCTATGATCATTTTAAGCCATTTTGGGTGGAATCCGTCACCGGTACCTACAAGGTCTAGGCCTTTGAGTTTTGCTTGTGGGGCTATGTTCTTTATGGTCATTTTCTGGGATGTTGCCTGGGAAAAGCAGCTGTGTATGTGCAGATCCGCGTTTATTATCATCTGAGATCAGCCATCCTGTGAATATGTACTGGAAGCTCGCCGATGAGCGATCCGCGTTTATTATCATCTGAGATCAGCCTATGTATCTGAGGTCTTCTTCGCCTGGTTTGAGCGTCATCCTCTCTATCATTTCCTGCTCCATCTGCTGAGCCTTTGATATCATCTTACGGGTTTCCTTAGCCCGCTCTTCAAGCTTTTCAGTGCCTATTTCCAGTTTTAGGAGTTCCATGAGGACGTTGAGCAGTGCTCTCGCGGCCTCGGCATCTATGTAGTATCCTGGTGTTTCACCCATGAGGCAGACGCCTTCCATTCCTCTGAGGTTTCCCATTCCTAGTAGTAGACCTGATGCGCCTATTATACCACCATCAGCTGACCTTAAAATGACTCCATGCTTTTTCAGTCTCTTGGCGAGTTTCATGTTTGTGGCGGCGCCGTAAACCTTTGAAACTTCAACTGGTTGGCCTGTGGCTAACCCCCCAAGGGTGTATATTTCTTTGACACCATGTTTTTCCACAAAGTCTAGTATCATGCCACAGATTTCGTATTGTCCCTCTGGTGAGAGTCCTTGTGTATTACCTATTAGTATTATGTAGTCCCTTTTTTCTTTGCCGACCGATTTCAGATAATAGAATTCGTTTTTCATAGGTTCTATAATGCCATTGTCATCTACTAGAACTTGTGGAGGAAATGATGGTGAGTAAAGTTCTGCGAATTTTGTGGCATTTAATTCGTCGATGATGTGATCAGCGGCTAATTTTCCCACGTGTCCTATACCTGGTAAAGCCTCTATGAATATTGGCTGGTCTAATTCCACTTCCTCTAAGACATTTATTATTGTCTCTTTCATGTTTACCCCCCATTATTTTTTTTAAAGAGCATTTGCTTTTTTAAAATGCGCCTATATTTCCCATATTTATCCTCTGGGGAATATCTTGGCGGGGCCACGTTCTTTGTTTTCATCCCACAATATGGGCATTTCTCCTTTAACGTGTATTCTCCACAAGAAGAACATTTTCGCATTTTCATGTTAATTCACGATGGAATTCGCCTTTTCCCCCTTCTTTTGTTATTATGTCTATACACTTTTGCGCGGCCTTTTTAAGCTTCTTTTCGGCTGTTGGATAATCTGTTGATTTAACTATTAAACGGTAACGGGGTGCTCCAACAGCCTGTACGATCGCCCCTACTTTCTGGGCGGCCTTGAGGGCTTTTTTAATTATCTCTATACCATTGGGGGCATAAGATTTAATATCCACATATCCTGTTACTTGAACCTCTGGGGGTGTTATATTTTTTTTAGCGATCTTTGTGATGGCCTTAGCCCACTCTCTGGGGATTCTCTCCTCTATTAGCACTTTTTCACCTTCCTCTGCTGCGGTTTCAAATGCACCATAAAGATCGCCGAATATATCCATCAAATCATAACCTACTTCATCATAGGCCTCCTCAAGGCTTTTACCTAGACCTTTAGCTGCTAATTCTAAAAATTTTTCAGCCTTTTGCTCGATCTTCCAGGCTTGTATTTTCTTCCGTCTCTGATCATCCCTTATGCGTTTCATGGAAGCGTCAACATGTCCCTTTTCAGGGTTGACCCTTAACACTCTAGCCACGATCTTCTGATTCTCCCTGACAAAATCTCTTATGTTTTTAACCCAACCTGATGAAACCTCTGAGATGTGTATGAAGGCCTCTTTACCCGGATATTCTTCAAGTTTTGCGAAGGCGCCATAACTTAGAACTTTATGTACAGTTGCAACTACTAATTCGCCTTCTTCCGGCCACTCTTTTCTCCTTCTAACCATGAAAACACCTTAGTCTAGGACCTCTAGGATCTGGGCTTTGATTTTTGCCTTGCCACCGGTTGGTTCAACTAGTGTCTTGCCACATATTATGCATTGTACATAGGATGCGGCCCTGTCAAATACTATCTGTTGGTTTCCACAATCTATGCATTTAACCCGTAGAAAATTGCTCCTACTTTCATAGAACATGGCCACACCCCCAGATTATGTGGTGAATTCAACTCTCCCGACCCTGAATGTTCTTCTTTTTGTGTGGGATTTTCCGCATTCTTTACATTTTAAGCGTAAGTCTAATTTTTTCACGGGCTTATTACCTGAGGGTAATGGTCTTGGATATCCTCTGTAACCTGCGGTAACCCTCCTGAATTGCCTTTGACCCCATTTTAATTCACTGGCCTTACGCCTTTTCGATTCTAGTACCTCATGGATGGTGTGTTTCCTGCAATGTGGACAGTATGTCCTTCTTTCTTTAGGAATTTTCATTTTGTAATCACCTCAGAATATCATCTAAAAGTTGAAAAATAATTTTCATGGTAATTATATCAATGATTGTCTATTTATAACTTTGGTGGTGTTGGATTATTTAATGTTTAATAAACCGTCCTTTGCCGGAATCTACGAATATCCTTGCGGTGATGGATGGTAATCTGACAATATCTTGGGGTTTGAATGGTCCATAAACCTTTTCATCAACTCCAACAATTGTTGATGGTACTTCATCATATACTATGATTGTTTCGATTTCGGTTCTGGCGGATTTTATTTTCTCTTTTTTGTTGGAGGCTTTTGTGTTTGCTGGTTTGCTTTGTAGGATTGGGAATACTCTGGAGCGGTGTTCGATTAAAAGACTTGTGATAGATGAATATAATTTCTTTTCTTCAGGGGTTAGATTGGGTGGACTTTTATCATTCAAGTCTAATTTGGGGTTTTTATTGAAGAGATTATATGATCTTTGGACGTTCATTACTGCGATGTCAGTTATTTTATGTTCTCTGCGTTCACATATTTCCATGGTTATCCTTTGAACTTCCCTTAGAAGGTGGTGTCCCTTGCTATTTAAGGGGTCTTTGCTTAGGGTGCCCATGAGTTTTTCCATGTATTCATGGGTTTTCTTGTAGAAATCATCACCTACCCTTGCAAGTCCACGTTCGTCCCTTTCCTTTTTTTGTATCCTCCTAAGTTCCCTGAAGAAATCATCCAAGCCTATTCATCCCCAAATTTTCATTCTTCGGCTTCTAGGCGTGGTGCGAGGAGGAAGCTTAATTCTCCCATATCATCTGGCATTTTTAATGTTAGTTTGAGGGGCATGTCATTCCCAAGGTTTATTGTGGCTGTTTCACTGAATCGATCGGCTCTTAGCATCTCCCTGATCTTGTCGAGTGAATATACGCTCCTTGCTGGTTCTTTTATCTTTCCGCCATGATAATATTCTACTGTCGCATCGCCGAATTCTCCTGTGGCAGATACTATGAATTTTTCCTCGTCGACCTTGAAGGTGATCTTATCAGAGAATATGTCAATATCTGCTATAGCATCCTTCAATAGTGAAAATGGGACTTCAAATTCAGTTTCATATCCTATCTCTGGAGGCTGGGGTGTTTCGTATTCAATGTCTATTAATCTTATCTTGAATTGGCGTGTAGCCTCTCCTTCGAATGTTAATATGAGGTTGGCATCGTCGCTTGTTATCCTTAGACGATCACCTGCCTTGGCACGTCTGAGGACCTTCATTAATTCTTCGGTGTCTATGTTGATCTTCTCGGGTTCGTCGCATTCGTATTCATCGAATAGTTCCTTATGGAGTTCAAGGTGTACGAATGTTATATGGCTCCTGTCAAGGGCGTCTAAGCGCATGCCTTCACTATCCACTTGTATCTGGACTTCATCAACAATTGATGAAATAGCATCAAAACTCGTCTTTAAAATGTTAGGGTCACTCAATTCCGCCTTAAACATTTATAGTCCTCCTCACTGTATATTCTTTAAAAATTTCCTAGGGTGTGGGGGGTATCCTCCATGAAAAGGATTATTCAATGTTATTCTTTTTATCTTTTTTATCCTTTTCAGTTTCCACTGCTTTCATTTCGGTATAGATACTAGCTAGTGGCGTTTTTGAAATGATCTTCTCTTTCAGCGCAGCTACTATAACTAGGATCCCTAATATCATGAGGAAGGCTGCCATGACTGCGTGTTCACCAAATATGACATTGTCTGCCACTTTTTTAACGGGTGGATTCAGGTATAGGACGCCTGATATGAGAAATAGTATGCCTATGAAAACGCCACCATATGATATCATATCATCCCTTTTATCATATAGGATCTTCCTAGTTTTTTTGAATTCTATTATCATATCCTCGAGGTTGTATTTTTTGAATTCTATCTTGAGGATATTATTTTTCAAATCCTTGAAGATCTTATTGAATTGGTCTTTAATCGTATTCCCTCCATGTATATTTACATTTGGTGCATCTTAAAAAGCGGGTTTCGGCTTCGTCAGCCCTTCTTGTCTGTTGCATCCACCAAAAAGCTTCTTTGTTCCCACACTTTGGACATTCGGTCTTGGTCGTGGGGAGGGTTTTAACATCTTCTCCGGTGAATATGACGCTTTCCTTGCTTTCAATCTTCTCTGATACCTTGTATTTATCTGATAATTCCTTTGTTATCTTCTTTTCATGTCCACATTTACATTTAAACTTTTTTTTGTCTGGGAACATTATAGCTCCACATTTTGGACAAAATTCCATCTTCTTCCTCCCGGATCATAGGATCTGATATTTTTTACCAGTGACCTCTATTCTATACATTTTTCCCTTTTATAATTTTTTTCCGAAACTTGTATGCATCCTCTAGTATGGTAGCATGGTCAAATGCTAATTTTATCTTCTTTAGTTCTTCCCATTTGAACTTGGAAACTTCACTGGCATCTGTATCTGCCTTTAATTTTCCACCGATCTTGTGGGCTATGAAGCATATGCTTATAACGTGTCCGCGGGGGTCACGGTCTGGATCTGAATAAACACCTAGTAGATGATCTAATTCCACCTTTAAGCCCGTCTCTTCCCAGGCTTCTCTTAGGGCTGCTTCCTCAACCCTCTCCCCATATTCTACGAAACCGCCTGGGAGCGCCCAGAATCCCTTGTATGGGTTCTTTTTCCTTTTGATGAGTATGATACTATCATCGGGGCAGAGGATAACAATATCCACTGCTAATAGAGGATTCTTGTATATTTTAACCACCCTTTTTGGTTTAGGCGTTACCCTTTGATTCCCCCTTTTCCACCCCTGCCGCGATAAGATGGGCCGCTCTTATAGGCTCCGGGATCGCGCTCCTTGTTGTTGAAATCTTAACGATCTCCATGGCATCATCTAATTTTATGCCCTTCACTTGTATATAGATGGTGTCCTCAACCTTTACCGGGTATATTTTACCGGCCCTTTTTATTGCATCCCATCGCCACTCCCAATCCTTGAATTTTCCTTGGAGTGCTCTTTTTATCCTTTTAAAGTCGGGTATTTTCCTTATAACAATTATAACCGGGAGGCCGGTTTCTTTGAATATTCTTTCCACGTCAACGACATTGAAACCGCCTAGTGTTATCCCATCTAACATTATAACACCTAATTGGTCGAAGTGTCTTGAATTTTTAACCATTTCAATTATCTTAGGTGTAGAATCAGTTCCATCAACTTTTATGTGGGTTGTTAGGACACCATCCAACCATGAGCCACCCCTAAAAACGGTGCCAACAACTAGGACATCATCTTTAGTGTGGGGTGTGAATGGGGCGTCATCGATCCCCAGGATCCTTATCTCAGATTTTATCTTCCTGAATTTTTTCTCTTTCATGGACTAGACCGCTTTTATAAGGTCCTTGAATTCCTTGGATTTTTCCTTAAGCGTCTTAGCCGCCCTTTTAAGGGATTCGCGTGGATTATCCCCTCTTATATACATGTGGGGTTCCCCTATTATGGGATGGTCTATGGAGTATGCTACGGCCTTCACGGTTTCATCTTCGAGGAGGATTTTGCGCAGGGCATTACAGAGTGTGTGAGTTTCCCCTTCAAATATTATCTCCAGTTCATTTTTCTCGTCGCGGATAATCTTCACTTTTTCTCCTCCAATATTATTTAAGCTTATAATCTGTGGAGAGTTTCCTCTTTTCCCTGTTACCACAATTTGGACAAATAACTTCGTCATTTCCTGCTTTTTTCATGAAGTGTCTGCAACGGGTGCACATAGCCTTTATAACCCCAAGACTCCTCTGTGTGGTTTGGAGGTCTATGCCAGTTAAGCCTACTAGTCTGCTTACTCTAGCCTCAATTATGTCCCCTATCCTAAAGGCTTCTGTCAACTTTGATAGGTAGCCATTTGTCACCTGTGAGATGTGGACTGCACCCATGAATGATGTTACAGGGGCTCGTGAACTACCCTTAACATGGTATATTCTTACTAGGGCCCTTTGACCCCTCACTTCGATAACTTCTCCGATGACTACTGCACCTTCTTTTAGTATTGGGGGTGTTTCTGTCTTTGATATGACTTTTATGCGTTTATTTTTCTCATCTCTCGCAACTTCGCCTACAAAGAGCGATTTTATTTTACCCTTTTCTTCGTATGTCCCCTCTGCTGGTACGAATTCTTCTATGACAGCCAAGGAGTCTCCGGGAAAAACAAAATCCCCAGATTTCGCCTTCATCAGTTCACCTCAATAGGATTAATACAAAAAATAGTATAAGTCTTTCTAATTCTATCTTTTTTATCTTCTCATATATATACTTTGTATCCCTAGAATAGGATCTCATCTAGGGTATAATCCTCCCATTTCCTTTTATCAAGGACTATCTCCAATTCTATGGGGGTTAAAATGGGCCTATCATATAATTGATAATCATCTATGGGCATTCTCGGACAAGCAGAAACTACAAAAGCATCCAATTCCCTGAAGGGGGCGAGCAACCCCGGAGAAATATCATCTAATATTATTATAAATGCTTCCTTGTCAGACTCTTCAAGGGCCTGTTTCAGTCTGAGGGCCAAGGATAGCCTCCTCTGACCCTTCTTAGATGACATTATAACCCCCCATTTCTTGGCTTCCCTGGCCCTTGTAATGGCAGCAAATCTTATCCTTAAAATCCTATCAGCAAAATCTTCTATGTTCTTCACCTGTCCTGTGTATGGATCCGCTGCGATAACCGGTTTCCCTGTGGATAATCTTATACCAAGAGGGTGAAAATCTCCACTACCAATAAATAGGTAAGCATCAACGTCTAATTTTTTAACTGATGAGAAATTGCAACCTAGGATCTGCCCTCGTCTAGTACCCGCCCCCTTGCCTGATAAAACCCGCTTACCATGTTCTTCTAGGAATTTCGTGGCTTCGTCGAGTAAGTGTAAGTGTTGGGTTATGGTGGCCACCCCTATCTTCTCGTATCCTGATAATAGTTTGAGGGAGGATCTGAGGGCGGGTATTATATCGATTTTGGCGTATGCTTCTATGAAGATGACTGGGATACTATAATCAATTGGTAAGGGTGTGTGACCATAATGGATTAGAAGATCGACTATACCTTCCAGTTTGGTATCTGCAAGGTCACACGCACCATAACATGGATCTGCTGATATTAGGATGGTAGCACCTGTTTCTTTTTCAAGTTTTCTGGCCAGTTTTATTGCGTGGATTTTAAGACCGTCTGGGAACTGTAATCCTATTATCTTGGGATTATACTTTTTAGCCTCTTTTATGACTTTGGGGGTGTCAAATTGGTAATCTGCCAAGCTAGGCCTCCTTTGGGGGGCTTGTTATTATCTTATCATCGATGATATCTACTTTTATTAGTGTGTCTATTTTGTGGCCTGTTTTTTCTTCCACGAGTTTTTTGCCTTCGCCTTTTTCTATTATTACTATGACTTTAGCTACTTCTACGTTCATTTTTTTGAGGGCTTGGAGAACTGGTAATAATGTTCCTCCGGTACTTACAACGTCGTCTATGACAAGGACTCTGTCACCTTCTTTGATGCCATTGATGTATAATTCCCCTTCACTATATCCTGTGGTTTGGTGGACTGCGACTTCGCCTGGGAGTCCGTATTCGCGTTTTCTCACAACTACGAATGGTATTCTAGTTTTAAGTGATAATGCTGTGGCAAGGTGTATGCCCATGGCCTCTATACACACTATCTTATCAACATCTAGAGTATAGCGTTTTGTTATCTCATCAACCACCTCTTCTAGTATATCAGGGGTTGTGAGGGGTATCCCATCGGTTATAGGATGCACAAAGTAGTTATACTCTCCTTTTTTTATGATGGGTGCCTTTTTCAGTGTTTTCTCCAATTTTTTTAGCATTTCCATCACAAGGGTTCTATCCTATAAATATAAATCTGGGATATCCCTAATATATTTCTATAGTTATTAATCTAATTTTTTTCAAAGTGATTATCATGTTAGGCAAACTAGGCAAGACTCTCGCAAAGACTATGAAAAAATTGGCAGGGATGACCATAGTAGATGAGGAAGTGGTGAAAGAGGTTATAAAGGATATACAACGTGCATTAATCCAAGCAGATGTTAATATAAAACTCGTATTCAAATTATCCAAGTCAATAGAGGAAAGAGCCCTTGATGAAGAACCCCCAAAAGGCGTGACCCCCAAGGAACATATTATAAGGATAGTATACGAGGAAATGGTGAAACTCGTTGGAGAAACCCCAAAACCCCTCAAAATAGACAAAAAACCCTATAAGATACTCTTTGTAGGATTGCAAGGGAGTGGTAAAACAACCACCATAGGGAAACTAAGCCGCCACTTCCAAAGGAAGGGACTCAACACTGCCATAGTATGTACAGACACATGGCGGCCAGCCGCATTCGACCAGTTAAAACAACTCACGCAAGAAATCAACATACCAGTCTATGGGGAACCAGAAAACCAGACCCCCCTAGAAATCGCGGATAGGGGACTTGAAAAATTCAAAGACTACGATGTTATAATCTTTGACACGGCAGGACGACACAAAGAAGAAAAGCACCTACTCAAAGAAATGAAAGAATTATCAACTGTAATCAGACCAGATGAGACAATACTCGTAATAGATGGTACAATAGGGCAACAAGCGGGAGAACAGGCAAGAGCATTCTCCCAGAGCACCCCTGTTGGGTCAATAATAGTGACAAAACTTGACGGGTCAGCCAAGGGTGGTGGCGCACTATCAGCAGTTGCGGAGATAAGAGCCCCAATAAAATTCATAGGCACCGGCGAAAAACTAGAAGATTTCGAAGTCTTCGACCCAGAAAGGTTCATCTCCAGACTCCTAGGAATGGGGGACATCAGAAGCTTACTAGAAAAAGCAGAGGAGATCGCAGAAGAACAAGAAGTGAGTGAAGAGACAGTAGACGCCATCCTAACAGGCAGATTCACCCTAAGGGAGATGAAATCGCAATTCGAGATGATGGGGAAAATGGGCCCACTACAACAAGTCATAAACATGATCCCAGGCCTTGATAAACTGCCAAAGAACGCCCCTGATGCAACAGAAGAAAAGATCAAGAAATACCTTACCATAATGGATTCTATGACAGAGTATGAATTGGACCACCCAGAGGCGATCAAACACTCAAGGATAAAAAGGATCGCAAGGGGCTCAGGCACAAGGAACGAGGATGTTAAAGAACTCCTAAAATATTACAAGGTTACAAAAAAGGCCATGAAAGGCCTTGGAAGACGGAACAGGGGAGGTCCGATGGGACAATTAATGAAACAATTCCTACGCTAGGGAGTTGAACATGGAAGCGGAAAAGAGACTGGAAAAACTACTAGATATTACAGGGGGGAGCATATGTCCAAATTGTTTTGGACGCAAATTCTCAGATATCATATCAGGGCCAGGCAATCCTAAGAGGGCTGAAAAGTTAACTGAAACCTTCAAATTAAAAAAATCAGACAAAAAGTGCAAAATCTGTAAAGGGATATTAGAAGATCTTGAAAAAACAGCAGACTATGTCGAAAAAAAAATAAAAAAACTAAACCTTGAATTTTCAACCCTACTAGTAGGAAGCAGACTACCAGAGGACATATTAAGCACTGATGAGGAGATAAACAACCAGTTAAACATTGAAGTTGAAAGTATAAAAAAAGAAATTAACAGAGAACTCGGGAAAATCCTGAAAAAAAGGTTTAATTGTAGTGTAGACTTCGAAAACCCTGATATTGTTGTTAAAGTTGACTTCAGAACATTAAAACCACGGGCATGGATACAGATAAACCCCTTATTTATAGAAGGCCGGTACAGGAAACTCGTAAGGGGCATACCCCAGACAAAATGGCCCTGTAGAGAATGTAAAGGGCGGGGCTGTCCAAGGTGCAATTTCACCGGTAAAATGTACCCCACATCAGTGGAAGAACTAGTCGCGGAGCCCGTGCTCAAGGCAACTCAAGGGTCAGGGTCAAAATTCCACGGAGCTGGAAGAGAAGATGTCGACGTGAGGATGCTCGGGAAAGGAAGACCCTTCATACTCGAAATCAAAGAACCGAGGATAAGAACCCTAAACCTCAAAGAGATAGCTAATGAGATCAATAAATCCGCCGGGGGCAAAATCGAAGTTTTAGACTTAAAATTCTCCACACGCAATCGTAAAGTGGAAATCAAAAGTTCATCTTCTTATAAAATCTACCGGGCTAAGGTTAAATTAAAGGATGAAATCGAACCATCAACCCTCGAAAGGCTGAAATCGTTAAATTTGATCAAGCAAAGAACCCCAAGGAGGGTATCTCATCGAAGAGCGGACAAAATACGGAAAAGAAGAGTAATCGACGTGAAATGGGAGATAATTGATCCCAGAACCCTTGAACTTATATTAAAGACTGAAGGGGGGCTTTACATAAAGGAGCTTATCTCAGGTGATGATGGGAGGACAAAACCAAGTGTAAGTGAAATACTTAAAACCCCCGCAGAATGCATCGAACTTGACGTCCTAGAAGTTGAATGACCCACAATTATAGGCCCCATGCCAACTGATACCCCCCCAAAGTCCTCCCCCCTACATGGAGGCCCCCAAACACCCTATTAAAATCTAATCACGCTTTTGTTATAGTGTGAAAGAGGGCGAAGATAACTAGTAGATAGGCCATAGTCCGTATTATTATAAGGGATAATGTATTACTGGGGTACCCTGTCAACTGGGCCAAATGGGACACTCCAAAAAGTCCAAAAGCTAGGCCAATATAAAATAGAAGGGGATTTTCAAATTTCCGGAACCCCCAATATCCCATTACTAGGATTATCATACAAAATATGAAATTAACAGTGAGTATAGGTTCTAGGATGACTCTCCCCCGCATGGTTCATACGGGTTTCAAGGTGCTTTAATTAACAGTGAGTATAGGTTCTAGGATGACTGACACATTCATTCACCTCTCATATCACATCTATATTCCCTACCATAAATATCATTGCCCAAAAAAGAAATTTTATCCAATACCCATAAAAGGAGGGAAAACCCAGAAGAAGGGCCAGCAGTTGGAAAAAGGAGACAAAAAACTGTGAACTACCCCCAGGGTGCTTCGATGATGAGGAGTTGCCGGTATACCATCTAGAGGGGGGTTCCTTCATGGTCCGGGGGGACTGTCCAGGTCCCCTATACTTGTAATCTCCCCCCATAGTTTATATATTCATCTCCCCTCCTTGGGGGGTTTTCCCCGCTGATAAACTTAGAAGAGTATGCTGAGCATGATTGGAGGTGAACGACCCTAAAAATTGCTAAAGAAACCTTCGATAGGGGGACATCCTATGAGATTTAATTAAAACCGGAGAGCCAATCCGTTATTCTGCGGAGGTGAATGGTAGGCTCCGTTGCCAGAATTACTACAGTCAATCATATTATAAAGCGAAGTTAAAAAGACATTAAGGTTTATGTTAATCACGCCTACAATATAGTGGGTATGATATGTGTGTATGCGTATTTAAAGGCATTAAGGTTTATGTTAATCACGCCTACAATCCCCCCATGGGGTTAAGTCCAACCGTATACAATCTTTAAGTGCTCAAAATGTGATTTCAAAGCCTATAGGGGGACTGTGGGTGGTTGGAATATCCCGTTAAGAGCCTTGAAAATGTGGGAGGGTATCCATTCCTTCAAAAAAGTCTGTCAATGAAAATTGGAAGGCTGGAAATTTCCTCCACATAGTAGTTTCAGATATTCCAAAAGTAGAGGATAACTAGAACGGAAAATATTTAGGTAAGAAGATAAATAAAATCAAGTTACTTATATGATCACCTAGTTTTTTCAACATCATGGAGGTTTATCAACATGAAAAGATCAAAAGGTTTCAGGAGCAAAACAAGATACAAGCTACAAAAGCCGAAAAGAGGCCGGACAAATCCTATAACAAGAAAAATACAAGACTTCCAAGTAGATGACCTTGTGCATATAATAATAGACCCTAGCATACACAGGGGACAGCCACACCCACGATTCCATGGCAAAACAGGGAGAGTAATTGATAAAATGGGAAAATCCTATGTCGTGGCAATAAAAGATGGTAAAAAGGATAAAAAACTCATCGTAAGACCAGAACATCTCCAATTACAAGAGTGATCCATTATGATAGGGAAGAAGATCCTTGAAACAGAACCTGTGCCCATGGCAGAAGTTAAAGTAATCCTAGAAAAATTCGCAGAGAAACACGAATTCACCTATGAACAGAATCTTGCACTAGAACATGTCAGTAAATTCTCCAAGATAGGCCCCGAGGATGCGCATAAATTAATAGAAGAACTTATGAAACTCCCTAATATAAAAAAGAAGCATGCAGTCCGACTTGCAGATCTCATGCCCGAGGATGTTGCGGATGTGCGTTTAATATTCGCCAAAGAAAGGATACCTATAAAAAATGAGGATTTTGAGAATATCCTGAAAATAATAGAAAAGTACAGATAATACACCAAAATTTTGAGTTGGGTCTTATGGAAGAGTATGCCATCATCCTAGACTATCTCCCATTGGGGTATGTGAGCGAAGGCCTAGGCAGCTTTAAAAGAAGACCAGTAGCCCAGGCCATAGGCAAGGACGAGTTCACACTCCTCGAATTAACACCAAAACCTGGCGTGGACCTTGAAATCCACGAGGAAGTCTATATAGGGAAGGGTAAAAGGGATAAGATAGCTAGGATAAACAGGCGACTCCGTCACAACGAATTAACAGCCACGGCAAGGGTTGAATTACCCTATGTCATCGAAGAGATTATAAGATCAAATGAGGAAAAGTTCGTCAAATTTTTCAACGAGGCAGGACCCATAAGCACGAGACTCCACCAATTAGAACTGTTACCAGGGATTGGTAAAAAGCACATGTGGGACATCCTCAAGGCGCGTGAAGAGAAAAAATTCGAAAGCTTCGATGATATTAAAAAGAGGGTTCCAATGTTAGCTGACCCGGTTAAATTATTAGTTAAGAGAGTTCTCATGGAATTAGATGTTGATAAGGCGAAAAGGGGTAAAAGGAAATACGTACTTTTCACAAGACCGCCCAGAAAAAGGGTGGAATCAAGGAAATAATGAAGAATCTAGCAACTGAAACTAAAAAGATCCTAAAAGATTATAATATCCGTCTAAATAAAAGGTTAGGTCAACATTACCTTATCGACGATTCTAAAAGGCAGAAAATATTATTCTATGCCGATTTAAAGGATGATGACACTATCCTGGAGATCGGCCCTGGGATTGGAACCCTTACAATCCCCCTAGCTTCACGGGCGGGTAAGGTTATAGCCATTGAAAAGGATAAAAGGATCGCCACCATATTAAAAGACAGGTTAAAGGATTATGAGAATGTTGAATTAATCATAGGCGACGCCTTGAAAATAGATTTTCCGTATTTTAACAAGATAGTGTCGAATCTACCCTATAAGATATCATCACCCATAACCTTCAAGTTACTTGAATATGATTTTGATTTTGGCATTTTAATGTACCAGCAGGAGTTTGCAGAGAGAATGATCGCCAAACCAGGGACCAAGGATTATTCACGCCTTTCAGTAGCCTTATATTTTATGGCCGATATCGAGATCCTAGATTATGTTCCGAGAAGTGCCTTTTTACCCCCGCCAAAGGTTGATTCTGTCATTTTGAAATTAACCCCGAAGGGGAAGATTAATGGAATATTTGAAAGGACTTGCAGGGCCCTCTTCCAACATAAAAGGAAAAAGGCCCGGAATGCCCTTATCGAATCATTCCATGAGATAAGTGCTGATGCGGATCCGAGGAAAATAGTGGAGCTTATAGATCCTAGATTATTGGAGAAAAGGGTTTTCACTCTAACCGCTGAGGAGATTCTTAAGATTTCAAATGAACTTAAGAGGGTAATCTCCTAACCCCCTAAGCCTAGGGATCAGCCATGATAAAATACAAGAACTTTAAAATTCGGGTATGTGAAAACGTTTACGCCCCAGCAGAGGACACATTTTTACTCGCAGATAACCTTAGGGTAAGGGAGGGTGATGAAGTCCTTGAAATCGGGACTGGGACTGGTCTAGTGGCTATAGTCGCCGCTGAAAAGGCTAATGTAACAGCCACCGATATAAACCCCCATGCTGTTGAATGTGCGGCGAAAAACGCCGAAATCAACAATGCAAAGATAAGAACATTACAGGGGGATCTTTTCGAACCTGTTAAAGGCGAAAAATTTGATGTTATATTATTTAATGCACCGTATCTTCCAAGTTCGGATGAGGATCTGACAGGTGAGATCATCGACAAGGCCTGGGATGGGGGAGAGGATGGTAGAAGGATAATAGACAAGTTTATCAAGGAAGTTAAAGGTCACTTCAGGGGCGGTGGGATAGTCCAGATGGTGCAGTCATCACTTTCAAACATAGAAAAGACAATAGAAAAATTGGAGGATATGGGATTCCATGTGGAAATCACAGCATCTGAGAGGTTCTTCTATGAGGATATAGTGGTTATAACCGCCATATTACCATGATAGTATACCGTCAAATACTAGGATGGCATCACCCTCCATATAGGCGCCTATTTTATTGTCCATTTTGTAAACTTGGATTTTAAGTTCACCCCCAGGAAGATGAACAAGGACTTCCTCATCTAATCTTCCTATCCTGTTACCTGCAATAACCGTTGCTGTGGCGCCTGTTCCACAGGCTAGTGTAGGTCCAACGCCACGCTCCCATGTAATCATACTAATCTCTGATGGGTCTAATATTTCAACGAAATGTACATTGATCCTCTCTGGGAAAACGTGATGATTTTCTATGAGGGGTCCGAGTCTTTCCAGGTCCACGGATTCCAGGTCATCCACAAATATGATCGCATGTGGATTACCCACATTAACTGTTGTGAGTTTTATCTTCTGGTCATCAACTTCAAGGTATTCTTCTATGAATTCGTCCTTGGTTGATTTCATCGGTATTTCAGCTGTTTTGAAGGTTGCAAGTCCCATGTCTACACGTGCAGAGACCACCATCCCCTGATTAATGTTTAAATCAACAATTTTGAGGCCTGCGAGGGTTTCTATTTTGAGTTTCTTTTTTCTTATGATGGCATTATCATATACGAACTTGGCAAAGCATCTTATACCATTACCGCACATTTCCGCTTCGCTTCCATCAGCATTAAACACCCTGAACCTTATATCACCTTCTCCTGTTGGGGGTTCTATGAATATGACACCATCGGCTCCGATGGAGAATCTTCGCTGACAGACTTCTGATACAAAATCTGGCTTCTCATCCTCGCTTATACATTCTGCTCTACTCTCATCCACGATTATATAGTCGTTGCCTAGGGCGTGCATTTTAGAAAATAGTATCATCCTTGGCATCCTGTCCACCTGTTATTATTTTAGGAGTCTTGGGGGTATAACCTGTTTGTTTATAAGGTCTGAGAAGTCTTCTCTTTTCCTTATGATCTCGGCTTCACCATCTTTCACGAGGATTTCAGCCGGTCGAGGTCTTGAATTGTATTGTGATGCCATGGAAAACGCGTATGCACCAGCATCTGATATTGCTAGTAGGTCTCCTTCTTTGAGTTTTGGAAGCTTTCTGTCCCTTGCAAAGAGGTCGCCTGATTCGCATAGATTCCCTGCTATATCAATCTTTTCTACTGGTTTTTCATCTGCTCTATTTGCCACGATTATATGATGGTATGAACCATACATTACGGGCCTTATTAGGGTGTTGAAACCTGCATCAACACCAGCAAACTTCCTGTAACCTTCTTTTATAGTGTTAACCCTCGTTAATAGGTGGGCAGCATCCCCCACTATGTATCTTCCAGGTTCAAGGTACATGGCAGGTTCTCCAAGGGAATGTTCTTCTAATTTTTCCATGAAGAGGCCTGTTATCTTCTCAGCGAACTCTTTAATGTCTAATGGTTTTTCATCTGGGTGATATGGTATGCCAAGGCCGCCGCCAAAATCTATGAATTCGAATTCCACCCCTGTGGCCTTTGATACTTTGCCTGCTATGTCCATGAGTTTTTCAACGGCTAACATGAAGGGTTCTGGGTCGAGTATCCCCGAGCCTATATGTGCATGGATTCCTATCGGTTGGAAACCGAGTTCTTGGGCTAAATTGTAAACTTTAGCGGCTTCGTCTTCTCTTATACCGAATTTGCTAAGTTCTCCCCCGGTTATGCAGTGTTCGTGGTGTCCAGCGCCTACCATGGGGTTTATCCTAAATGATATTTTAACATTTTCTGGATCTGTTATCTTTGAGAGTCTTAAAAGCTGCGATTTTGAGTCGATGTTTATCATGGTCCCTGATTCGACTGCGAAGAGTATTTCATCATCTCTAAGATTATTACCAGTGTATAGGATTTTTTCGGGTTTGAAACCTGCGAGCAGGGCCATGTATATTTCCCCGGGGGAGACGGCGTCGATTCCACTACCTTCGTCTTCAAGTATCCTTAGAATCGTAAGGTTAGTATTTGCCTTGCAAGCATATAATATTTGGAAGTTGGGATAGTATCTTGTGAAGGCCTTGTGGAGTCTTTGATAATTTTCTCTTATTCGCCTTTCATCTATGACGTATAATGGTGTGTCATAATCTTCGGCGAGTTTCACTGCATCTGCTCCACCAATTAACAGATGTCCTTTACTATTAACTTCTACATTTAACATGGTACCACCTATAATTTTTTTGGAGGTTTTGGGAAGATGAAACCATTCATACCTGTTGTTAGGGCTTTTATACTAGAGGGTGATAGGATATTAGTAGTTAAAAGGGCGGCTGGTTCCAGGACGAACCCTGGATTATGGGAGCTTCCGGGGGGTAAACTGTTAGATGCCGAGACCCTTGACGAAGCACTAGAGAGGGAAGTTTATGAGGAGACGGGTCTTATAGTGTCTCCTATTAGGGTTCTTGGGGCGTTTCAACAAGAGTTTCCCTTTAAGGTGTCTGTGAATATCATCTTCCATGTTAAGGTTGAGGCTGGTATTCTAAGCCTAAGTGATGAACATGAGGCGTCTAAATGGGTTGGAATGGGTGAAATGGGCAATCTTAGAGTTTCTCCTTGGCTTAGTGCCTTCCAGCAATTTTTAGATCGTGGCGAAGATATTATCTAGGACTTCGACAACCTTGTCTATTTCATCTTTTTTTATGATTAGTGGTGGTACGAGTCTTATAACATTATCGGCTGTACAATTTATGAGCACGCCCATTTTTCTCGCTTCATCAACTATTTTATCACATTTCATCCCGAGTTCAACGCCTAACATTAGGCCATGGCCTCTGACATCTTCTATAATATCATATTTGTCCATTAAATATTCTAAGCGCCCTTTAAAGTATTCACCTAATTTTTTGGCGTTCTCTACTAGATTCTCACCTATTATAACTTCTATGGCCGCTATGGCAGCTGCACAACCCAATGGGTTGCCCCCGAATGTTGATCCATGATCTCCAGCCTTAAATGCTGACGCTATCCTCTCATTTGCTAGTACGGCGCCTATAGGGTAGCCTCCCCCCATTGCCTTGGCTACTGTTGTTATATCAGGTTGTACGCCGAAAAGTTCTGATGCGAACATGGCCCCTGTCCTTCCAAAGCCTGTTTGAACCTCATCTAGGATGAAAAGGATATCATTTTCTCTTGCAAGTGCTTGAACGTCTTTTAGGTAGCCTTCTGGTGGGACGACTACTCCTCCTTCGCCTTGGATGGGCTCTAGGAGTATGGCTGCAGTGTCATCTGTGATTGCATTTGCCATGGCTTGGATATCACCATAGGGTACATGTTTGAAACCTGGGGGTAGTGGTTTGAATGGTTCTTTGTACTTGTCTTGTCCGGTTGCTGTTACAGTGGCTAGTGTTCTACCATGGAATGAATTCTCAGCGGCTATTATCTCACCTTTACCAGTATATTTTCTTGCAAGTTTTATAGCGCCCTCGTTCGCCTCCGCGCCACTATTTGCGAAGAATACTCTGTCGTGGGGTGATATGGAGGTGAGTAATTTGGCTAATTCTACCTGTTCCTTGTTATAGTATATGTTGGAACAGTGTATGAGTTTTTGGGCTTGGTGACAGATGGCTAGGGCAACCTTTGGATGTGCATGTCCGATACTGTTCACTGCAACCCCCGCGAAACAGTCAATATATTCATTACCTTCTATGTCCCAGACGCGAGCCCCTTTACCATGTGATAGGACGATGGGCTGGCGAGAATAAGTTTGCATGATATACTTTTTTTCAAGTTTAATTATCTTATCAGTATCCATAAGTCATCTCCCCTTAGCGTATTATCCCCTTGATGTATTCATAGATTGGATGTTCCTTGTTGATGGTGTCCAGGAGGGTTCCATGGATCCTATAGGGGGGATAGGATCCTCTGGTTGTCCTGATATAACCTTTTTCCACATCTTCCACTTTAAGAATCTTGTCATCTATTATTACTTTTTCACCCCTTTTAAATCCTGAGGATTTCTCTTTAACTATTAGGAACTCATTGACTTTGGGACCCTTTATGATTAAAATTTTGGGTTCAAGGTTTCTTTCATGGATCCTTTGAATGATTTTGTCAAGGTATTCATCTCCCATCTCCTCCCGTATATAAGATCTTATACTATCATCGAGGGCCTTTTTCATCCTAATCCATGCATCAGCTTCTCTACACCCTATCTTGTCGCGGGTGACCCGTTGGGGGCACCTCCAACAATATTTCTCATCCAATGATCTGAGAAGCCTCCTGTAGGATACAAGACATTTCTCCTTGAATTCTTGGATAGTTTCTTTTATCATTGGACACCCTCAAGTATCCCAGATTTTCTGGCATAATTATAAAGATATAATTGCACATAACCAGCATAGTCATTGAACTCGTCCTTTACAAAATCCCTTAACTTTTTATCATCGACACTGAAAAGATGCTTCATTATCCTCTGGATCCATACATCAACAGGGAAGGCTTCAAGTTTCCTGAAACCATAAAGTAGTATGCAATCCGCGACCTTTGGCCCAACACCTGGCAACTTTAGGAGTATATTAAATGCCCTATCATAGTCCATTCTCTTCAAATCTTTAATTGGTATCCTTGAGATCATCCTAGAGGTTCTTATGATGTAACTGGCACGGTATCCCACACCAGCTGAACGCAAGCTGTTATCATCTAGGCTGGCTAGAATGGTTGGGGTGGGGAAACTATAAAATATCC
>Ga0209508_1000990_pt1 | contig 24214 bp, 18 predicted proteins | sample AD_UKC129_MetaG_FD_184427 | JGI IMG/M metagenome (GOLD analysis project Ga0209508, IMG submission 184427) | Active sludge microbial communities of municipal wastewater-treating anaerobic digesters from Canada - AD_UKC129_MetaG (SPAdes) (version 2) | ecosystem: Engineered > Bioreactor > Anaerobic... | reverse complement strand
TGGTATGGCTGGTGTCTAATAATTAGCACGACGCACTCATCTCGTATAGCGGTCTAGTCATTATTTAGGCCGCGACTCATCATTCATCAAAGGGGTCGGGACGTGAGTTAAAGGCCCGTCCCGGCCCCTAAATGATAAAAGCTTATGGCATTGAGACTTGAGCTTGTAGACGGTTATGAGGTTATTGAGCCTGGGTCTGAAATAAAGATACAGGCTAACGACCCCGATCATCCGAATACAGATTTTACTTTAAAGATACACAGGAGACTCAATGATTCTCCAAGGTCTCCTAATACAGACCCGGTGGTAGATCAGACTGTAGTGAAGTCCGATGACACGGGGTCTTGTGTTTTTCTATGGCGTACGAATGATGAAGTTTTGAAGATAATGGGGCCTGATTACCGTTACTACCCCAGTATATCTATAGCGGGAGGCCCACAAAACCAGGCTCCTCAGCCCATAGGTACGGACTTAGTCGCTTTAGATAAACTGACCGGTATGGTGCACGAGCTTGTTATATCGCTCGGGCCGATAATGGCCATACCCGTCTACGCTGAGGTCTCGAAGGACTCCGGTGTTTCTCAGTCTAATACGACATTTGATTTTACTTGGGATAACTGGCAGTCTAACTACACTCCAGTTGTTTTTACATTGAGCTCTGATTCGGAATCGCTTAAGACTTACGGTACAGACTATACTGTCGACTTCAGAAACGGAAAGGTGATAATGAACCAGCCTGTTCCGGGGCATATGGAAGTAGAAGCTTCTTATGTCTTCGGATACTTCTCGAATCAGGAGCTTCTTACATTTATGACCCTCGCTATGAACGATGTCAACTACGTACCGCCGTATACAAGCTTTACTTTGAGAAACTTCCCGCCCTACTGGCGGTCTATTATCATATCTGGGGCAGTTTTGAGGTGTCTTGAGCAGGTGTTCATGGCACCTATATTCAGGGAGCGTAGGCTCATATTCTCCGATGAGGATTTGAGCGCTGCTCTTTCAAATTACTATGACAGAGTTAAGTCCGCTTTCGAGACAGCGTTGACTAAAAAGAACCGCTGGTCGCTTGTTGCTCCTCGTGGAGTCAGCGGGCATGATGTTATTGCTCCGCCTAGAGTGAGCGCTCACAACTTCACCCAGTGGGCATATCTCAGAGGAAGAGGTTTTTAAACTATGCCTAGAGATAAAACTCTTCATGACTTAAGGGTTGCGCAGCAGATAAGTAATCCTGTAGACCCCAACAATAAGTTTGTCGGTGGTACTACTTTGCACATGCTGTCTGCTAACCCTTACGGGAATATCATACCGCCTACTTATGCGAGAACTTTAAACATCCATAACAGGTCTTTTTATCCGTTGGGCATTAGCGTAGGTACTCCGGCTTCAGCTACTATACTGGCTAGGGTCATTCCGCCGAATGCGGACTTGTCCATGTCCTTTGCGGCAGGAGTTCCTACTTTGAGTTACATTTATTTACCGACGGCACCCAACGCTTTTACAATGCCCTCCAGCGCTAATGTGGAAGGCTCTACTATTGTTATAAGTTACTACATACCGTAATAAAATGCCACAGTATTATCTAACACATGGGAATAGCACCAAGCCTTTAACCCAAGAGGAGCTTGATGAGGCATTAAGGCCAGTATCCTCTTGGCTAAAGGTTTTCTCCGTTATCATAGACCCACACGATTCCATATCGAATACTATAGACTGGCATATTATATGGGATGAGTTAATACCGGATTCAGACGATTTCATAAATACCCAGTTGATGCCAAGGTATGCTGTTCCTTTGAGAAAAACAGACGGTATAGTAAGTGGAGTACCAACAAAATATCAGAGAAGAATAGTGCAGCTGGCTGGCCTTTATATAGCCTACAGGATAGAGTCTAGAACTTATAGCGGAGCACAAAATCCTGGAAATTCAGAGTATGCCAAAGCTCTGGAAACTCAGTTAAACTCGTTATTGAACGAACTCCTTTCTGACAGGGTAAGGTTGAGAGGGCAGCGCTTGAAGCCAGTTTACCGGACAGTGAACCCGAGATTCGTTCCTATGTCTGTCGGGGAGCAGGTTAGGTCTACAGGAGAGGCCGGGTCTGGTATAGACCAGTATACGCCTAACACTTCCGGGAGGCCGTAATGAGTGACCTTCAGTCTACGTTAAAGCAGATAACGGAGAAGATAAAGGAAGCCTCGACCCGGATAGATGAGCTTAAACTCGGGGATAACGAGACTCAGGAGCAGGATATAGTCATAGAGATAAAAGACGGAAAACCCGATTTTGATATACCTTCCGTAGCTCCCCCTCCAAGCGTTAGGGTCGCTTCTTTGAACCAGAAAAGACCAGGAGCCCCTATAAATATAAATGAAGAAGTAAAGAAGGTAATAGAAGAGATAATAAAGGGGTTGTAGTAAATGCCTTTAGATGATTTTCAGATAGAGCAGTATAAACTAAAACCTCCCCTTAATTCAGTTTTATTAACGAGAGGGGTGGCTGAGTCTCTCAAAGCTCTTTTTGAGAGCAGAAAAGCCGACATAGACATGTACCTCCAGAAGCTCGGGTACATGAGATATGATGCTGCAAACAAGCCGATGGAGCTGGCGAAAGTCTACATCGGCGTTAATCCTGAGCAAAAGAAAATACCGGTATTTCCATCTATAAGTATTTTCGTTACGGGGAGGACGCCGGAGTGGTGGGCGTCAAGGATGACCAAGGATACTATAAGTGCCAGGATATTTTGCCTTGTTCAGCACACGGAAAACGAGATGGCCGAAAAGTTAATGTATGATTTTACTGAGATATGCACTGCCATCCTGTTTTCCACTCCGACTCTTCCTATAGAGTTTGTCGAGAATGACCCTGAGATAGATGAGCCAGCGGTGTATCTCCACAGAACCTCTACTTCATTACCTACCATCACTTATGGTTCTATAGGGGATTACATAAGAGCAGGTCAAATAGATTGGACTGGAGAGATACTCCTAAATCATCCGGATATGCTTTTTTGATACTATTTATAGTGGAAGGACTCATAGAGGTTAATAAAGATGCCTGTTATTTCCCCATCTAATCTTACAAAACTTATGGGTTTGATAGACAGGGCTTACCAGAGCCTTATGTCAGCTCATGGTGGCCTTGATACCCCTGGGTCATACGCTTACAGGATAAACCAGGCCAAATGCCTTATTCGAGGAGGCTCTGACGTTAGTGTTGGCGCTATTCCGGCTTCCGCTAAGGAGAGCTATGACCTCCCTACGTTAACAAGATCATCTTCTTTTGTAATAAGCATACCGACAAGTGTTTTTAAATATAGCGGGATAGACTACTTAGTCAAGGCGACTTCGCTGGATTTAAGGGCTTCTTATGGGGGGGCTGCTGGGTATGTTCGTGGCAGAGACCAGTGGATGCCCATTTATGACGTTCTTTCTTCTAACTACTCCCCAAGCCTTTCTATTAATTACTTGCTGTGTGGAAGCGCTGAAATCTTATATTACTCAACTCAATCCAAAAAGTTTTACCTGTCACCACAAAAAATTGAGTACTATCCGGGCTATGTAGTGGACTTAAACAGTCCGGAAGCTTACCACCCTTATCCTGATGTGTGGAGGGCACAGGGTGTTTACACTCCATTGTTCAGGGCTCAGGTATTCGCAACAAACCTCCCCACTTTTATGCCCACGGCGAGTTTTTACGATAACTCTTATGGAAAGCCTCCCGATGACGACCAGTTAGTCCGTTCCGTTTTTGGAGCCGTGGACGACCTTGAGAATAGCGCTCTGTCGGAAAACTACAAGAATCAATTCAAGCCCGTTTTCGATGCTTTGAGAAAGCATGTAGAGTCGAAGGGAAGTATCAGCTTTACAACCTACCTTAAAGATAATACCGCATGTAGTTTCTCCGATAAAATGAGAGATTTGTACGTAAGCTTGTACGGTGTTGACCTTCCAGTCATATATACCACTTTAATGTCCGGTTTTGAGGGTATAGATGACAGGCCCGTCTCTAAGACTAAAGGGCATGTTGAGTTAAAGATAAATAGCGGTACATTTGCTGCCGGGACTGTATCTACATGGCTTATAAAAGGGAGAGCTAAAACAATTGGTGTATGCGACTACTTCGACCAGTACTCTCTTACTATGGCGACAACAGCTGCATACACTTTGGCATTATTTGACAATGCTTCTTCCTGGCCTGACAATGGTTACCTCGCTTGGACGGATGATTTCGCTGAAATAGTTTACGCTACTTATGTCAAACTGAACTCAACTAATATAGCTATTAAAACCTTGAAGAACGGACCTTACTTCCCTGTTTTAAAGCCAGTATTCAGCATAGAGAGGTCTGATAGGTATTTCAGTAATAACGTAGGTGTTGGGTCTATAATAAACCTAAGTGCGTCTCCTGATTACATAGGGGTATTTTCATATTACGGTGAAGGAGATGAATTTACACCGCCCGCTCCTTTATCTAACGTCACTTATGTTATAAGGTCTGGATAAATGTCTATAACAAACGAAACCTTTATCTTAAGATTAGAAGAGCTTTTAGGCCAGTCTTACGATAGGCTGATGTCTCAGACCAATCGTAATGAACCATCCTCTGCCGCCCACATAATATCCAAGGCAAAAAATATGATAAGAGGTGGTTTTGATTACCTTTATGGCCCTATACCACCTGACCCTATAACTGGTATTACGCTTGAAGGTGGTTTAATAAAGGTAACCACTCAGATACAAAATACCGTAGTTTATCCAACGATATCCGTATTGATAAACGGGGCAGAATACGTTGTGCCGCCTGGTACTTTCAGCCCAGGTTATATAGGGCCTGGTGGCAAAGATGTACAGGCTTCTTATGGGACGGGACGACCCTTAAGGTACAGTGCGATAATAGGTATTAAGGATATTTCTAGACTTGGTAACAAGGCGGCTACTTTAGATTGCTATAAGTTCAGCTTCAGGTGTAGTAGAGAGCAAGCTGCTGGGGAATCTTGGGGGGCTCTAGTTAGAGAGTACGCCCCTGCTAGCTATCCCAGAAATTATTTCGTACCGATAGCTGTCGCTAACGTTACGGCCACGTATGTTTGGCCTACTCATGCTCTTCATATGGCCGCCGCTGTTTATGATGCTCCTATAGGGGATGACGACCAGGTAGCCGATCTCTTCGCTCCTCTAAATGATTTGGAGGATACGATAGAGAGCCTGGAGCCAAGCTCTAATTATCGTAGAACTCTGGACCAAGTCCTCTCTTTAACTAGGTCTTTAACTTCTATGGATTTCAAAGAATACTGGAAATCCAAAAGGCTAAGACACAACCCTTCATTCAGAAGGCTATTCGCAAAACTGTACAATTCAGACCCAGGCGTTGAGCTGGCTTCTTATATCGACAATGCCTCCGCTGTCTTGACAATGGAGCAGATGTACGCTCCGGGTAATGTTGAGTTCGTGACGCTCAGGGAGATACCGGCGGCGGCGACAGTAACAAACGCTGACCTTTATCTTTGCAACAATCTGTCTCCGATAAAGCTAGCTGGCTGGGTACATCCGAATGACGCTACTCTTATGGTGAGCGGCACGCACTCTTCCTGGCCGCAGGCCGGGTTCCTGTTTGCGAGAGATCCCTACTCCAAGGCGTATTTTGTCGCTTCCTATGCCAAAACATCCAATCCCAATATATTCCTCGCTGGAAATGGGATGATAACGGCCAGCGTAGGCCCTTGGGTAGAGGTTTATAATGTCGAGAAAGTGGCCGTGGTTATGGGTACGGGAATGCCCACTTATACCAAGGTTGTCGTTACTGGTGATTATACAATGCTGGTCGGGGCTACACTCACGAGAAAGCCGATGCCAACTACTAATTTTATAGTAAGAAGCGCTTAGCGGAGTTTATATGCTATGAATGCATCGCTTATTAAGAGAATTGAAGATCTGTTGGGTAACTCTTATGCTATGCTGGAGAGCTCTAGGAGCGCTCGTTACTCAACAGGGTCTTTGGATTATAACATTACTGCTCTTAAGACTCTATTGAGGGGAGGGAGGTCTTTAGACTTTGGTATAGCCCCTATAGACCCCTTAGATGTTAATGACCCGTCAGGCAGGGTGGGGACTTCTATCCCTGAGCCTACGGGTAGCCCGTTTTACCTCAGTGTTGGTACTACCGCTGCCATATTTAACGGTAAGAAAGTTTTTATAAAAGGCGCAACACGTATAGAGGTTGGGGACGAAGACATTAATGGTTACTCACCGGTAGATGGAAGCGAATATTTTTACGCAGTGGTAACCGCAAGGGACATCACGAGATTCGGGCAGGCCGCCGGTACTTATAACGTATACCGGGGTGCTCTGTCTAAGTCCACAGCGAATATCCCCAGTATTCCTTATTATGAAGCCCCTATGGCTTTGGTTAAGGTTAATTACTACGGGATATACGCCAGTGATATATACAATGATTATTTCTATAAAGCTCATTACGAATCTTGCGGAGATGATGAGGCTATAAAAACGGTATACATAAGCGCAGATGATCTAGAGGAGCAGTTAAAGACTCAGAACTTCTCGTTGACCTTCCAAAATGTTGTCAGGAGTCTCAACAACTACGCCAACATTAAATTCTCCACGACATTCAAGGACTACTGCAAGTCGATAGGGTACACCTTCGATAATTACTATTTCAGAAAACTTTACTCTGATAGTACCCAGACGGATTTATCGACGCCTCTGACTGAGGCATCAGCTGGGACTTCTAAGAACTACTCTTATATGTTATTCAAAGAGTCTCGATTAGAAGCCAACATAAAAACCAATGGGTCTGCTTCTGGAATATCAAACATAGAGTTTTACGGTATAACGCCATTGACTTCAAGATTGTCAGGCGTAGCTATTGCAGCTGATGCTACTATATGTTTAGAGGACGCCTCCTCTTGGCCCAACTCAGGCTATTTATGTTTAGGTGGTGGAAGCTACTGGTCTGTCCATACATATAGTAAGCTGAGTGCTACTATGCTTAATGTTTATCCTCAGGTTCCCACCACTTTCTTTACTTGGAATAATGTTTACTTAGCTGAAAAGCAAAGCATTCAGGTGCCGAGTGGTTCTGTTCCGGTGGATTATTCTGTTCTGGTGGGAACTGCAGGTTCTGTTTATCTAGGCGCTGCTAACGCGACTTTTATAACCAGAGGTCTAGGAGTTAACTCGGTCCTGGTGCGTAACGTTTAAAACAGGAGATCCTTAAATGGCTTACGTTGCTACTGCTGGTTGGAGAGGTGTAATCGAGCTTACTGGCTCGTCTGTCCCTCCCCCTAAAAAATTAAGGTTCACCTCTGAGGCTGTCGTTGTCAATCAGGGGTTGGAGATATCGAATGATGTCCATGTCGGTCAAAGAACGGCGGGAGTTTTCGAGTATCGGCATATTATCCCTGAAGGTGATATCTCATTTCCGATGATTACCGCCACCAGACCGATACCGACTGTCGGGTCTATTCAAATAGAGCCTGTGTGTGCTTATTTGATGAAGCAAGCTATAGTCCCGTATAGCGGGACTGAGCTGGACCCGCCTGTTCTCGGGGACACAATGGTTATACGTCGTGGAGATGCTAAGAAGACGATATATTCTCCACATGCTTCTTCCATCTCTGTGTCCGGAACCTCCGGTGCAAGAGTAGATGTCACAATTACTACCGTAGCGAGATACGGTGAATACGCCACGGATACAGCCCCGGATGGGTTTTCTGAGATAGTCCGCGCTGTGTTCTTCAATGAACTGGACTGGGGTGGGGCGAACTTCAATAAGGTTTTGTATCTCGGGTCTACTACGGAAGTTGTTCCTAGGAATTTCAACTTTACCTCGAATACTAACCTCATACGGGATGATAGTTATTACGCTGTTCAGCCTCAGTCTTTGAGGGGATTCGTTCTTGGAAGGCAGGACGTCACGTGCAATATCACGGTAGTCGGCGCTGCAGACCCTGAGCGTGGTGGTCTAGGAGGGAATGACCCGGTAGAGACGAACGTTTCTGTTGGTGGAATTTATAATATCCTCTTTGGGCTTTGGACTGCTAAGGTTATAAATGTTGCCGGTCCGGCTGACCTGAACGTTTCGGAAATTACGTTAAGCGGTATGGGGCAGGGCCTTTTCTCTGTGACGCCCGGACCTCTGCTCGGTGTGTAATATAGAGTAAGTTCTCAATTACTAAGGTATAATATTATTGTGGGTGCATTGAAGGGGGCCTCTAAGGCCCCCTAATACTAAATAAAGGAAGGTATTAAAGAAAGAAAATATGGCTACTGAAGAGAAAGTCCAGAAAGATCAGGACCCTGAATTCGAGTTTGATTTTCTCGTGGATGAAGATGATGAGATAGAGATCACCATAGACGTGGTCGCTACGAGAGATGCTTCAGGCAAGAAAAGGCCACTTCCTGTAGACGTCGATTCTTGCCGTACAAGGCTGTCTATGTTTGAAGATACTAAGGCTACGCTTGAATCAAAGCTGGTAGAGTTAGATCCAAATGACATTGATTCTCAAGCTGAGCGTATAAAAGTGGAGTCGATGCTCAGTACAGTGAATGAGCAGATAAAGACGCTCAAGGACTTGATAGAAGCTCCTAAGGTGAAGCTGACTTCTTACTGGAAAGTCCAGGATTGGGAGACCACCTGCAAGATAAACTCAGCCAGTGTTTTCACTAATATGAAGGGGGAGTATGAATATTCTGACGAACTGAATAGAAAGGCCAAGGTGAAGTTCCTGCTCAAGCGTTGGAACCTCAAGGATAAGAAGGGCAACCCTATCCCCGTGTCAGAGGTATCCAGAGTTGATGGAGCTGTTGTTGAGGCTTTCCTGTTTGCCTATGACCGATTTATGGCCATGAGTAAACTAGAAGCAAAAAACTGACACTGGCGGTAATGGATTTTAAAGATTACATACAGGGGAAAAGAGAGACCCTCCCCGTTCCATTACCGCCCGTCCTCACTATTATGCTTCTTCAAAGAAGACTTCGGGAGTATGGCTTTGAGGTCTCCCTTGAGTTCCTCTCAAAACTCAAATTCAAGGACGTCTGCAGGCTTTTTATCTTCATGAATACAGTAAATCCTGAGGACGTAAACTTCAAGGCAATGCTCGATAAGCTCACACTTGCTACTATAATGGGAGGGGGCCCAAGCATTAATGTTGAGGAGAAAGGAGCGCCGGGTAAGGGTGTTACCATAGACCGTAGTAAAAAAGGATAGTCTTAAATGGCCTCTATAGAAGACACCACAAAAAGTATGGAGAAGTTAACCTCAGTTATAGAAAATGTAACTGCAGGTTTTTCTTCTTTTCTAAATACCGTAACTCTCACTTATAAGACTTTTGAAGCCTTCATAGGCCCAGTTCAGCAATTCGACACGGTAATGTACAATCTTGCCAGAAATACTGGCATGACATACCGTGAGACCCTTCAGCTGAACACCGCCATAGAGAAGATAACCAAAAGCACAGTATTCGCTCAGAACGAGCTTTTGACATTCTTCTCGGAAGTGCAGAAGAGCGCTGGAACCACTACCGTCTCATTTGAGAAGTTCGGTGAGACGATGAAGCGTGTGTCCAGAGAGTTCGGTATGCAGGCTGGTCAGGTCCATGAGGCTATGCAGCGTTTGGCGACCTCAAGCCGTGACATCGCTGAAGCATACTATGGCAAGACGTCTTCTAGGGGGCTTAGCACATTAGAGCAGGCTATCAGGGCCACGGAAAGGGGTGGCCTCGAAGCCGGTATGGTCATTCAAAGGTTGAGAGGGGGGCAGGATGCCGGTGCTCTGGCGCAGTGGAATGCCCTCAGTATGAGTGAAGCTCAGCTCAGGGCCCAGAACGTTAGGACCGCTTATGCGGTTGGGCGTGAGGGGGCTGAAAATGTTAAACTTGGCCGAAATACTCTGAGGATGATGAGCGGTCTTGGAGAGGGCTTTGCTAACGCTGGTGGTGTGCCGTTTGCCCTTGGCGTTCAGGCAGCTGGAATAAACATGGGCACTGGAGGTGGTGGGGGCGGCGGCGGAGGTGGCGGCGGCGGAGGTGGCGGTGGTGGCCAGTTTGGGATTCCTGGTGGAGGAAGCGCCGATACTATAAATATAACCGCCAATATCGTGAATGTGAACGCCGGTAAGCAAGGAGGTGGTGGCGGGGGCGAAGGACTCGGGTCTCTTGCCGCTAAGGGAGTTGGCATGGCTATAGGTGGCTTCCTGGGCTCAGCCGCAGGTCCTATGGGAACGATGGTCGGCGGGGCCATAGGCGCTAAGATAGCGGGCACTGTTCTTGGTATGATACCTGCGCTCCGAAGTAGTGCCTTTAACGCCGCTGAAAAAGTGGCTATGGCTGAAGTAACGGGGGAGAATGTCGGTTGGTGGGATAGGACAAGGTTTTTCTTAGGAGGTGTGTTTGGTAACAGGGGTCGTTATCAGCAGATAATTGCGGGAGCCAGAGCTGATGAGGCTAGAGAGCGAGACCCCGGAAATCAGCTGCTCATGCGTTTGATAGATAGCCAAAAAATCGTTGAGCAGATGACTTCAACGCCTAAGGCATTTATGAATGCTGCTCTGGAGAGGGCGCAAACGCTGCAGGCGATGGGTATGGGCACCGAGACCGTCCGTGAGCAGCAGATGTTTGCAGCTAGGCAGGCTGCTCAGGCCGCAGTAGCCGTAAGGCGTGAGATGCTGCAGCTTGAGGAGAAGATGGCTAAGGCTGAAAAGGTGACTACAGAGGAGGCCAGGAAGCGCCTCTTAATCTCCAGTGAGACCTACCAGAATCTCAATAAGCAATTGGAGGCATTAAGGTCTCAAAGTGCTGAATTAGCCCGGCAGGCAGAGTTTTCTGTTTTTATAACGGGTCAGACGAACTGGAGAACGAAATATGCTGAGTCGAACCTGAAAGTAACTCAGGCTACCGGTCAGAGCATAACGATACAGAGGGAGGAGACACAGAAGCTCATAGCCGCTCAAAAGCAGGGGTATATGGAGGCACTGGCTTCCTACAAAAACGCTTTGAGGGGCTTTCAGATGGGTCAGGTCGGTATAGAGCATGTCACGGCTCAGTATCAGGAGCTCACGAGAATACGCTCAGAGCTTGCTAAAAACATGGCCGACATGCTGAAGACACAGGAGACCGGAGAGCAGAGACTTTTAGGGGCCAGGCTACGCGTTCAAAGCGCTTTGCTGGACATCCGTGGTGGGACTCCCGAGGAGCGCAGGGCACTTCTTGCTGCAGAGGGGTTAAGGAACCTTGATGTGTTCCGGACAAGAATGGGTCAGCTCAGACAGGGCATCTCCAATATTGGTAACATGACCTATTCTACGGAGTTTGAAGACCTGGGCGCGAACCTTATGCGTGAGGCTGGGGGGAAGGGGCAGCTGGCCGGACCTCAGGCAGCTCCTCCAACAAAATATACTCCTGCAGATATCCCTGATACTCAGGCCGACTACCTGAAGCAGCTGAGGAAATACAGGGAGGATATGGAGAAGTGGAGGAGCACTTATAACAGGAAAAAGCTTGAGGAAGAGTACAATAAGTATTTAAACGACGTAAAGAAAGTTAAGGATGTAAATACCTATGCATATGGTGGGTCTTATGGCCTGTCCTATGGCTATGAAGGCTATCTTAGCTTTGAAGAATTTGTACAAAGAAAAAGACCTAAAGCGCCTACGATGCCCAAGGACACGAAGGGCTGGATAGACTCTGAGGAGGCAAAAGCTGTACTTTTCGGCGAAAAGAACATAGCCAAGCAGCAGGAACAGGCCACAAAGTCCCAGAAAATATGGACACAGGTATCTGAGAAATTCAGGCTTGGAACGGAAGCTATTGCGGATGGCATAGAATCCGCCATCCCTAACCTTGAGCGCTTCGGGCAGATAATGCAGGAGCTCGGCAAACCCCAGCACACAATGGCTATGGAGTCATACTCCTCAAGCTTAGACCATATGCAGAAGATGGTCAGGACCCTTCCGGCCACAGCCGCCGTGCAGATAAATGTTGAGCGGCAGAATATGGAGCTGCAGGATAAGAGATACCAGGAGGCGATAAGAAACTACCGGCGTGAAAGGGAGCTGGCAGGGCGGGAGACCGAGAGGACGCAGTACTGGAAACGGGAAGCTCAGGCCGCCAGGCAGGCTTGGGCTCAGTCCATTATGGAGTTAGGAGGGGGGATTCAAGGCAGGCTTGAGGCCGAGTTCGATAGGTTCAACACTAGGATAGAGGCCTTCCTTCCGAGGAGTGGCGAGCTTGCTCAGGCGGCTGAAGAGGGGGCAATACCGTTCACGGCAGCTTCTCCGTTCCTGCATGGTAGGATGCTCCGTCAGGGAGAGCGGGCCCCACGCCCCTTCTACAGGTCTCGGGATTGGTACACACGCGGGATGCATCCTCTGGAATCTGCGGAGACTCCGTGGTGGTTGAAGACAGATGAAGCTGCTCTTCCTCAGCTCGGTGATGTGTATGCCAACACTGCTATGCTGAATAGCATCAGTAAAGAGGCTTTTCAGTTCTACCAGCAGCAGGCTCAGAGCGTGCAGGGAGAGTTGACCGGGGACCTGACTGCCGACAAGATGAAAAAGATAATGGAGGGTATCTTCAAGGGAGGAGAGCCTATAAAAGTATCTGTCGTTGAATCTCGTGTCGGTTATAATATCCCTCCGGCTAAGGCTCAGAACTTGTAGAAAGGTAATAAGCTCTTATGAAATTTAAAGTAAGAGATTGGTTCCCATTTCCACCGGAGAGTTATTGGCCAAATTATGATCATTATATTGGTTTTCATAGAGTAGCTCCACAAAGAGTAACGATAGATGGAAAGGAGACTGTTCGTTATTATATAGATACAGATAAAAGTAGAGAGAAGTACGGTAAAAGCCTATTACCAGCTGAGAACTTCAGGGTCAGATTGTTCTTTGAAGGATCGGCAAGCGGACGTGGTATAGACCCCTTAGGGTCATCTGGTTTTTTCCTCTTATGCATAGGCGATGGAGAAATAATCAGACCGGATTCAAATCCATCTAGCTTTCATTTTGAGAAGGAGTACCACAGATTTATTTTACAGGTCAAAATAATGTTCCAAATGATGCCCATTGACCTGTTTAATCCGACTGATGCCATTATTACAGATATAGCTACTGTAGATGTTCCTTTTATTTATCATGTAGTATATGATAAAAGAGCAGAACCTAATTCAAAGCTTTTGGCTGCTCAGCTAAAGCAATTTCCCTACAATAGACTACTTGGTCAGCTTGCAGGGAATACTACCGGTATTTTGAAGCCAAATATAGATTGCTCTATTAGACCTACTGATGCTTTGGGCTATCAGGTAGATTGGTTTGCCTATGTACCTGTTTTTTGGCCTAATAACGAACAAGGCTATCTATACGATGACGCAGTTGAAGAGTTTAATGACATAGGTGAAATTAAAGTAAGTTTTGTTAGGAACCCAAAATCTAAATTTTTTAAAATACCACGGGGAGCCCAAATAAAATTATTTTTCCTGAAGAAGTTTACAGGAATATCTATAGCCAAAGAGGACGAGTTAACAGGAATAAGGGTTCTTAGAGGTGGGTTCTCTCGAAGCGATACGAGAATAGATGAGATAACCGGTGAGAAGTATTACGTTATACAAGATGATAAGGATAATATAAGAATTCATTATTCCAAACTAAATGAGAACTACCCCTCTGATAGGAAGGTTGCCATAGCGGCTTCAGACCCCGGAGCGGGCAGGGACGGTGTGTTAATTGAAGTCGGTTCAGGGAAAAAACTTTTATTCTACGAAAAATCAGGGGAAAGATCTTCGAGTAATCAGTCGACGGAGATTAAAGGTGTCGCTCCTGCGGATGGGACTCAAGGTGCTTCTGAACCTGGTATTTGGGCTACTGTTATACATGATATTGGCGATCAAGGCGGGAAAGTAAAGTTCGAGACTCAAAATAAAGACTCTCTTATAAGGAAGGAGAAACTGGTAGTGCCTGGGGGTAGACATCACGTTGTTGTAGAAGATAGGAAGACAGATTCTCTCTGGGTTTTTTACTGGAAAGAGTCGAGGTTAAAATACCCTGACAAGAAAAAAAATGAGACTCAAGCTTATAAAAAGGCTGAGGATGAAAGGTTAGAAAAACTCAAAGTATCCGGTTTAAACGTCTACCAACCAAAGCCTAAGCCAGACTCTGAACCTCAGGAGCCCATCAATCTCCTTATATACCAGTCAGAAGTAGAGTACGACAGTGCTAAAAAGCCGGTTACAGTCGGGAAGGGCAGCCTGTTCGTTAAGCGGCTTTCTATATCCGGCTCCTCTCTTCTAAATGACAAAGCCCCTAAGAAAGAAGACGAAAAGGACCCTCCAGCCGAGGACTACCTTGTCATACCCATACCAAGAGACGATAGTTATGATTTACCTGAACAAGTAGTTGGCGTAAATATGACATCCTCCGGGGTATTTGTGATATCCTTCGTTGACGATAAAGAGACTATGAACTACTATACGGTTCAAGCTACGGACAAGGGTGTCAGGCTGAAGAGCTCCGAAAAAGAGGTAATAAAGGTCTCTGAAGAGAAATGAGTAACTCTATAGTTTATGGAAAGATTCTGGGTTTAGATGTAAGGGCTGGGAGCGCCAGACAGATATTCGGTTACGGGTTTCAGTGGCCTCCGAGAAAAGTAGGGTCCAATAAGGTCACGCTCAAATGGATGCTCCACCTGGACTCTAATATTATATCCAACGCTCAAGGGGAGGAGCAGGGGGAGAATAAACTCAAGGACGCTCTGGGGATAGGGGGGGAGAAAAATGAGGAGCTTGAGACCTCTTTAGAGGAGATCCCCGAGGCTAATTGTGTTTCTTTGAAGATGATAAAGCGGGTGGAGAACACCCGGCTTATCAAAATAGATGATTGGTGGAGGGCAAGCCCGCTTCTCAATCCTGTTAATACGAAAGTAGTCTACACTGTCCATAAGGGCCCAGATAAGAATTTAGATTTCATAGCTGAGAACTTTAAGAAGAAGAATCCTACGCTAACGCCAAGCACACATGTGTTTATGGCGTATGATGAGTTAAATCTGAATCTCCTCGGCCCTAATTTTATAGCGTCAGCCTCCTTTGGAACAACAGCTACTTATAGAGAAGTAGCCCCTGAAAGAAACAACACTGTTATCCGCATTCTTCAGGATAATGTGGCTCCCTGGGTAACGGGTCAGCTTGTTTTGAATGACACTTTGCCCAGTAATCCCTCCTTGTATATAGAACTTGAGCCAAAAGAGCCGCCAGCACAGCAAAGCACAGATGACGAGCAATTTAAGATAAAGGTAAAAGAGTTTAAAAGAATAGTCGGAGGCGTTTCGGTAACTACGAACGAACGTGAAGTCCTCCTTAAAAGTAGGATGTTTGGTATTAAGCTGGGGCTAGGGACAAAGCAGCAGATCACATTTGTATTCCAGGATGGAATGGTCCCCTACGCCATAAGGGATTACGACAAATCTGTTTGTATACATAGGAAAGGTAAGGAATCTTGCAACTTTTCTGTAGGCGGGCCGATAACTTTAGAGGTTCGTTGGGTACCACCTGGAATATACAAAATTACTACTAACATACTCCCGAGCCCATTTCTGGTGTATTTTGGAAAGGAAGTAGACCTCACAAAATACAAGCCTGGTGCTGGTGGCGAATTTGAAAACAAGGCAAAGTTCATTACTATGGACCCGGCTCATATGGCCTATTTCTTTATAGGAATGGGAGTTCATACCTTTGCCTTCTCCCCGGCAAGGTTCCCGCTCAGGGCAGACGCTGTAGCTGAAATCCCGAAATCGTACCCCGTCACGAGCATATCCAGTAATGCTAAAGTACGTGATCTGACATATATTCCCATATCCAAAAACGGCCTGTATAGTTGCCGGATATTACCGGCTATAGTGGCTAAGCCTATACAGGACCCTAACTACGGGGCAAGCTACGCTTTCTATTTATGGTACAACATAACCGTTACTGAAGACGACAGGCAGACACCCTTCCTTTACTATTTCGAGTTCGAGCCTCAAGAGTCTGATTATGAGATTCAGCCGACTGAAGACCCACCTCAGATAGAAGGGATAAAATCCATAACCCTTCAGCCCAGTATAGAGAGCCTGTATAAGCTTAAAATGACTGGCTCTATTACTCTTACTAACTTTAACGGGGAGTGGGATAATGCACCTCAAGCAAAGCCCATACGAATAAAATTTAAATGGGTAGACCATAATGACGAAGAAGGCTCGTTGGAGGATACGGAAGGTTATTCCACGGTCTTTACTGGCTATATGGTCAAGCCCAGACTCGATAGAAAAGGAGTTCAGGAGAAATACGTAACCTTTGAGTTAAGAGACCGTTGGTATATGCTGGATTCCAACAAGATAGAGAACTCCCCGTTTTATGATGGAACGTTACTATATGATACGCTAGTAGATCTACTTACGTCTGCGGGTATTGCTAAGGATGACATCCTTTTTTACCCTAAAGCCGAAAAATTCGCTAAGAGTTACACACTTGCGCAGGCTCCTGGTTTTTACTTCAATCCAAAATTCAGGTTTGCATTCGGGACGAGTTATGCGAAAGCCATAGACGAGGTCATGAAGACCACTAGGCTCTTTTACTACTTTGCGTCTAATGGGAAATTCGTGGTGGCCAGCCCTGAGGATATAATAAAGCCTGATTCAGAGGCAAAGATATTTTACGCATCTTTGGAGGACATACCTCAAGATGCGGATGAGCAGGCTAAGTACAGAATACTTAGTGCTTATCAATATACGAAAGACACGGACTCTATGTACAACTGGTTCCTGGTTAGGGGGTATGATTATACTGGGAACAATGAATCAGAGGCTGCCGGAAGCTTGACGAAAACATTCGGTGCAGTGTCTATTAACATAAAAAGCCTTATAGACCCGTCATATCCATATTATTTAGGATTTCCGGCACCGTTTTACATGGCCAAGACATGGCTTGCAAGTCAGGAGCAGGTTAATTATATGGCCAACGAGTTGAAGGTGAGGTTCAGTAGGCCAAGAGAAGAGGTAACCTGGACATTACCTTATTATGTCGGATTGCCATTGTACTCTCCTGTTAAATTCAAAGATACGAATGGCTCTATACCTGGAGATAAAGTGTTTCATATAACTTCCGTTACAATAAACTATGACTCCTCTACATTGAAAGCGACGTCCGTTGTAAAGGCGACGCTTATACAGGATATACTGGAAGGCAAACTTATAGACGTTTACGGAGGCTAGCTATGCCGACTTTTGAGGAACTGGTTGAAGTACTTGTTGAAAGTATGGTGCCCCCCACGGTCACCGAGTTTGACGTTTTTACTTTCAACACGCCGGATGGAATAACCGATATCAGAAATGCCGTCGCGTTTGGCGGTAGCGTATTCAACAACAGCCTCATGCGAGTTAACCACTCAAACCCGGCTGATTCTAAGCCTTATATAATGTGCGGATTTTCCATAGAGGGCTGTATCGTATCCGGTGAGCGACCTTTTTCTGAGCCTTCCAATTTTCATGAGCATATGGGTTTTGTTTTGAGAAATCAAACGACTACGTTACCGGTAATAGTGGTGCCTTAAATGCCTCAAGAGACACAGAAATTCAAGTTTCCATATTTTCAGTCCGGAGACGTGTATTCTCCGTCTCTGGAGGAGATTCGCTGGAAGACGCTGGACGAGAACCTCGCGGCCATCATGCAGCTTTTAGGCAATGGTGTAGTCGAGGGGTGGCAATGTCAGGGGCAAATTAACGCCTCTAAAGAGATAGTAATGCGTCCAGGGTACGGTGTCGTCAGTGGCTTTGCCGCAAGGACTCCGGAGGATATTCTTATAGACCTTACCGGACGTGCGGCTGGAAATTACAAGCTTATCCTCTTAGACACCCCCACTACGTACTATGATGCCAGTGTTTCTTACGACCTCATACCTGCAGCCGCTCCTGGCCCTCCTGGGTCGGTGGAGGTAGCGCAACTTACGATAGACTCCAGTGGTACGCTTCTGGCATTGGCGGACACGAGGAAGTTCATAGGGATAACACAGCAGATAATAGATGCTATCAATAACCATGTGCATAATGGAGCTCCTGGAAACCCGGCGAAAGTAAGTTTATCATCTGAGGTTGAGGGGGTTCTTCCCGTTGAGCACTTACCTCAAATACCGACATCAAAGATATCAGGAAGCATTAACCCAGAGCTAATCAAAAACTTTTCCCACAAGTATCTTACTGATATAGGTGACCTAAGTCATTTAGAGCTTGATGAGATAGCCTCTACTTACGACAAAGAGAAGTTTCAGTATCTTGGGGTTGTTAATGCTGTAAACTTACTATTGTCCATTATACACAGGATGGATGCGGAATCAAGCGCTGTAGTACTGAAATACTTATCTAACATAAGGGCTATTCTTCCAGGTGTAACCCCTAGTTCCTGGATAGACTCCGCTGCTACTACGGCTACGGTTGATACAACTAATAGGAAAATTGTAGGTGTAGCCGGAACTCCTCTGTCTCCTCCAGTTCCTCAAAGATTGACGCTGGATAGTGTGTCTGGGGAAAGAGGATTTTTAGGACCAGCTGTTAGAAAGTTAGAGAATTTAGAGGTAAAAGAGGCAGATACAGGTCAAATCAGAGTGCAATTGAAGCCTGTCAGTACAACTCGTTACTACTACAGTGCTGGCAGCTTCTATGTTGATTTCAACGCTGGCTCTGTAGTTTATTGGGATAACGTAGAGTTCGAGGTAGTAGTCTCCGGTACGGATAAAGCTCCTGGAGATCAGGACGGCCCTTCCGTTACGCTATATGCTAAAAGTGGAATTTCTAAGGCCAGTTTGGACGCAATTGAATGGCTTGAGATATGCTCCTCCCCCGATAAAAGTGCAAGGTTGGACAATGTCCCATCAAGCAGATGGCTTAGACTTAGGTTTGATCTTAATAGAGGGACTACGCAGACGGCTAATATAGCTATAAAAAGTGTAAAAGTCACCTACAGCATAGGCTCTTCCAATAAGTGTAGTTTCTTGATATACCCAATGCTTGATAAGTGGGAAGATGACATACGCGTAAAAGAGTTAGTAAACATAGACCCTTATGATGAATCTTTATTTCTGAAGGACATAACTAAGTATTATGAAAAAGCAGAGTACGTTAGCAGAGTGCTTTTTACGGAGTATCAAATAGTTGAATGGGGGTCTATATTTCTATCTTACGACAAACCAGATGGCACTTCTATAGAAGTATATTTCCGGAGTAGCCCTAATCCATTCCCTGAAAACTCTACCAGTCTACAATGGGTCAGCTTGCCGTTGAGTGATGTTATGAAGATAAGCAGACCTCATTCTACTTATAGTGAGGTTCGACAGGCTGTATCGGATAGATATCTTCAGCTAAAATTTGTATTGAAGAAATATGTAACTTCCAACGGGATAGAATATTCACCGTGCATATATGGAATATCGGTAAACACTTACTATCCTACATACGGCTCAGAATACTCGGCTCCTTTCGACGGCGGAGTCTCATTAAGTACGCTCGGGGCTTTCGTTGGTACCTCTTTATTCCTATCCAACAATAATTCACCGCATTACCCGTGTTATCTTACAAGTTCTGATCAGCAACTTGATGGATTGCCTATATATATTTATGACATTATAGGCTCTTATGAGGTGTATGGCCTATGCCCGTATCAGGGTAATGGGGTTCCTAATAATGAAGATACATTCTTAGAAAATTGTGAATTAAAGTATTATGAATGGCACAAGTCTTCACAGGAAAGAGGGGGCTGGAGAGAGCAGGGATATTTCATGGATAATGTAACGGACTCCAGCGTCAAAGGTGCTATATCCTTAATAGACCAGACTAAAAGCGGGTATTGGGTTTCTCCTCCATTTAAGGTAGAGGATGCTTCTAAGTTTCTAGGATGGCATAGTATTGAGGTGGTCGGGCCTAATGTGAGCCAGGTTACCGCAGTAGTAGAGTTTTCTAATAGCGAAAACGCGACATCATGGGTTCAAGCCGGTGTATACCGAGACCCCTATGCAACAGGAGTATTACGAATACCTTTTTTGACGAATGCCGCCTTTTATAAGTATAAATGGGTTAGAGTAAAGGTAATTTTAAGGAGTTAATTGATGGCATTTTTCAGAATAAAGACAAAAGAGGGATCGGATGACTCTTATTCTACCCTTTACCCTTCGATATGGGTCAATTTCCCTATTTTAAAATCTTGGGCTTCTGGGGTTCCCGAGGAGGTAGCCCAGCTTGTCCACATACCGAAATCTAACCAGAAGATAGTTGTTAAGGCCGCTTTAAAATATAGCACTAATATAAATATACCTGACTTCTCTTTAACTTTTCCTTACAGCATAACTTACAATACTAGGCCGCCCGGCTTACCCCCTTCTTATACCTCAGTAAACTTTTCATATACCTACAATTCCTCTGTAGACGTAAGGCTTAGCTCTATTAGTGTAGACGCGGCTTTGAAGCTATACGAAAATAAGAAAAGCACAAACTACGGGCTGTCAAACGTAAGGTCGTATACTAAAACTGAGAGGTTATTTTCTGATAACACCGCTTTTGATGAGAACGGGAATATTAGGTTTACTATAATAGAGTTCAACTCTCAAAATATTCAACCTGGCTGGTATTGGTTTTGCTTAACATTAGCCCAAAAGGTATTGACAGATGTCGTACCAGAGTCGTCTATAAAAAACATAGCTTTAAAAGTTAAAGACAGAGTAGAATATGTAGCAAGAGATTACATTACTAAAAGAAGAGAGAACGGAGACCAGATATATGACTATACTGTTAATTTTTACAACACAGATGTGCTGATAAAACAAGTAGATGATAAGATAAGAGACTATATAATTTCTAAAGCCAAGCTTATTGGGATACAACCAGCTTTTTATGATGGATTTACTCCTTATGGTCTGGGATCCGCTTATTATTCTTCTGGCGGGTATCAGATGTACTTTGTCAGCCGTTTTGATATAGGTAACTATCAAGGCCAAGTTCCATATGCCTTCGCTATAAGATCTGGGCAAGAGTGGCAATTTCCCGACAACGACCGATATATGATAGTTAAAGTAGAAAAGGGCGCAGAGGCTGACAGCGACTTTGACGTTCAGGTAAGGTTTAGCCTAAAAGGGGATATTGCAGACGCTTCTTGCTGGACGAATTGGGAGAACTTCCATGGAGAGACCGGCTGGCAGGCCAAAGGGTTACGCGAGCTTTTTCTCACAGACCCCAATATAGGCGGTAGCTCTAATCCGGGCACGAGAAATGTTTATGTAAACTTCAAAAGACGGGTATTTACCAGCCCGGATATCGTTGATCAGTACTCTATAGGCAAAGCTTCAGTTTACTTTAGTGGGAATCCTCCTATCGTGACTATGGTGAGAGTGGCGTACTTATCTAAGGTATGACATGGCTGTTACAGGATATTGTTATTACATAGACTCAAACATGGTGGAGGACACACCATCGTCTATTAAAGTTCACAGAGTTGGGCTTTTAGATGACGGTGGCATCACTCTTCCTCAAACCCAAACAGTTCAAATAAACACTAATGTGTCTTATGGCGAGAGAATGCTGGGCGCTACTGTTCAGCCTACGCCATCATGTCTTATTCTTATAGGAGGGGAAACGGACAGCGGAAGTAACTCACCGCCTATAGCTTATGCTTTACGCAATTCGACTACTGGTGAAATAACAAGCAGTTTTAGAAGAGTAGAGCACTCCATTACCGGTTCCTTAGCTCAATGTTTTCACTTTTACCATGTAGCACAGGATTCAACGCAATCTGTATACATAGTTGGTAGCAACCCGTTTAAAGGACAGCCTGATTTTAATATTTACAGAATACTCCTAGACTCTTCCGGGTTGCCGAAATCCATAGTTTATTGCGGAAGGTTGCCGGGGTCGGGGACAAAGTACAAAAGCGGTGTTTTAGCGTTTATACAAGATGGGAAATTATGGGTCTTCCTAAGGGAAGCCAACGGAATAACACCTTACTGGATAAATGTAGGAGCTGACGGGGCTATTCCTTCACAATCAATTTGGACAAAAGCAAAAGGGTTCAGCTCCAAAAACTATAACTTTTCACTTAGAAATGGCAAATCGTACGCATTTTCTCAGAATGGCGGAAGATTTTTTATAGAAGCTACGGGGCCATGGTCTGAATACTGCTTAGTTGCAGAGATGATAGGGGGAAATTTGGATGCATGGAGTGAGGGGTATTGTTCCGGGTTCAGAGATACAACTCGTGCTAATGGTATTCTTATCAGCAACGGAAACAAGTTTTATGCTTTAAGGGAGTACAAAGGCCATTGGTGGTGGTTTAGTTGTAACGCCCCATCTTTTGGCCCATACGTTAACTTACCTCTTTACCTTGATCATTACACAGGCTTGAAATACTTGAGCAGGGAGGTTGACGGAAGGGCTTTTCATACGTTTTACACAGGCGGTGTAACTTATCCAACCCCCCCAAATACAAGGCCTTCTGTAAAACCAGTACTTACAAATAATAGTATAAATGGGCTTATATCTAATAGAATATACGGTGAGGGCTCTGTCAGCGGAGCTGACTTAGTGGTAGCTAAAATAGACGATGGGACCTACTCCCAAAACAAACTTCAGCTTAGCGGGGGTCAGTGGACGTATTCTAATGGAGATCTGGAGCCGGGTGGTCATACGGTATATGTAAGGGCTTATAACCAGTACAGTAACTTTGTTGAAACGTCTTTTGGTGCTTGGCTTGCTAAAAGGCCACCAGTCATAGACTTCCGCCTTACTCCATACAAAGGGCAGAGTTATTATGTAACCGTAACAGACAACTATGCGGGTATAAGATATATAGATTACGCGGTCTTGAACTCTTTCCCCTCTAATTTTACGTATACAAGGATAGTAGAAAAAGAGAGGCAGGTAAATGGTGTATTTAAGGCTGGAAGATTTTCTTTGATGTCTGCAACAGGGACGGCACAGTTCTACCTGTTGGTTAGGGCTTTTAATTCAATAGGGTTGAAGTCGGAAGTCGTTTTCCCTGTCAATACCGTAAGTCAGCAGACACTAAGCCCACCTTTTATCTATAGTGCCGTCAATGGTGTATGCAAGCAGAGAGTTCGTGTTGAGGAGGATGGCTCTGAGACTATCTTCGTTGATATATGGTGGCAGTATCCCCCACCGGAGGGAGCGCAATACGCCCAGTATGAAAAAGGATTTACCAGATACGATTTCAATAAAGATTCTCAGTTCACAGGTGGGGTAGAATACGGGTATGTTGCTTTCCTGTACGGGAGATGGGAATGCTTGGTAAAGCAGAATGAGAATGATGTCACAGCATCTTTCGTTCCCGTAACGGACTGGTTCCCATATGCTTTGAACCCTATAGTGGCTTTAGATGATGAAGGTAATTTTGTGGGGACTTCCGTTTTAACGGTAGCTTTAAAACCAGGTTTTAATATATTAGGAAAGCCAAAAGTGTCTTACCCTATAGGTCTTATAGTAAACAAGGGTATGACCGAACTTCCACATTATATGCAAGACATGTTAGTCTCCCCCTCTGTTTGGAGGCTTAACTTGGTGGCATACTGCAATGCTGATTGGCAATATAACTCACCGATAGTTTGTTACGAGGATATTTAAATGAGTAATTGCGGCGTAATATTTGTAACCGTTATAGACGCCATAACCAGGGAACCAATAGAAAACGCCTTTGTGTCCTTAAACACAAAGCCGGGCAACTACCAAGTGGATTGGTATACGACTTCTCCTTCTGGAGAATGCGTATTTTTGCTGGTATGGCCTGGCTCGTATTACATTCGCGCATCAGCCTTATTGGGCCTTTACGAATTAAAGGATGTTAGCGTAGAGTTAGAACCTGGAGAGGTTGAGTATGTCCTCGTAGAGTTAATGCCATATGATACCCCGCCGCCTCCAACAGGTCCTCCATATGGGTTTTATTACTCTCCTTCTGGACCTTACTATTATTCCGGACCAGATCAGCTTCCTATAACCACTATACCTGTAGTTACCATTATTGAGACCATAGGGCCTCCCCCTACACTCGAAACTGGTAGTCCGCCGCCACCACCTCCGCCACCTCCGCCACCACCTCCGCCAACTACGCCACCGCCGCCAACACCTCCGCCACCTCCGCCGCCGCCACCTCCGCCGCCGCCACCTCCGCCGCCGCCACCTCCGCC
>Ga0209508_1000988_pt1 | contig 24246 bp, 20 predicted proteins | sample AD_UKC129_MetaG_FD_184427 | JGI IMG/M metagenome (GOLD analysis project Ga0209508, IMG submission 184427) | Active sludge microbial communities of municipal wastewater-treating anaerobic digesters from Canada - AD_UKC129_MetaG (SPAdes) (version 2) | ecosystem: Engineered > Bioreactor > Anaerobic... | reverse complement strand
TTCTCGAAAGCTCTTTTCTGGAACATTCCTCAGATTATTTTTAACTACTACTGGAACAGGAGCTATACCAACAGTTCCTATAGACCACAAATTTTCAGCTTCCCCACGCCCATACCACCATGTCCGATTCACCTGACTGGGCTCTCACCTCAAACAGAGACCTGTCTAGTCCTTGCTCAATATTCATCCAATACCTCCCAACCAAGAGCTCTAAATATGTCAATTATTTTGCAACAGTTACTATAAATAATCCTTTAAAACTAAGATTTTTAGCCCCTCTATCTTTTTAAGTTTCTCATCATTTGTAAGAAAAGCATCAGCCTCTATTTCAAAAGCAGTAGCAAGTTGGATAGCGTCTAAAGCTTTCAATGAAGGATATTTTCCTCTTAAGTTTCCGGCTCTTTCTGCTATATCTACCGATATCTCTATGAGAGTAAGATCCTTGCCTCCTCTTAAAAACTCTTTAAATTCCCTTGCTAAATCCTCTCGACCCATCTGAATAGGTTTAGAGAGAACCTCAACCAGAGTGATAACAGAGGTAAAAACAGAGAAATTGCTGCTTCGAACTATATCTACTACTGTCTTTGTTAGAGAACCAAATAAAGGATGAGCCTCAATATAATAGATGATAGGTGCTGTATCTATAAAGATGCTTCTTACTTTAGAAATTTCTTCAGATAAATTCATCTATCCTCTCTTAATTGATTTACATACTCCTGTGCGTCTTCTCCCCATAGCCCTTTGCCTAGTCCATAAAGTTTTTCCCAGGAAATTTGGCTCTCTTTACTAGCTTTCCCCTTCCTTAATAACTTCAAAAGCCTCTCGGCCAATTCCAGCTGTTCCTCAGGAGAAAGTTTTTCAATCTCATCCCATAATTCTTTTCTTTCTAATATAGAATGCATTAAGAGCATACCTCCATAAAAGATTCTCATTAATATTATACTACATCGAAATAAAGTTCTAATAGTACTTTTGTCTCTTTATTCTTTTGGTTCTCTTCTAGACATTTATCAGGTCCTCCTTGATGGAATCCCATAAAAGAGGTTTTCTCATTACCGCTCCTTTTGTAACCAGATCTACCTTTACACCAAGAATTTTTTCAAGGTATTCATGCAGATCCACGATTTCCAATCCTATAGGTCCTTCAAATTCAACAAGAATATCTACAATGTATCAATCATTTATGCAACAATCACAAGATCTCTCCCTTCAATGTATATTCAGTAGCATCCATTATTTTCACCATAATTATCTCGCCAGGAGGGATCTTTTTCTCTACAACAACAACCTTATTTGTTCTTGTCCTCCCCTTGGACTGACCGGGAAATTTGGTTTTAGCCTCTTCTATCAGAACATCCTGAATAGTTCCAATGAGTTTTTCATTTATCTCTCTGGATATTTCATTCTGAACCTGGTTGAATATCTCGTATCTTTTCTGCTTTATCTCGTATGGAAGGTCTGGTAATTCTGATGCCTTAGCCATAGGTCTTCTTGAAAAGATAGCAGAATAGACTTGGTCAAATCTTATCTCTCTTATAAATTCCAGAAGCTCCTGAAATTCTTCCTCTGTCTCAGTAGGATAACCGACAATTATATCTGTAGTGAGCGCTATGCCTGGTATCTTATCCCTAATCTTATCAACCAGTGCTCTATACTGTGCCTTTGTATATCCTCTATTCATAAGCTTTAAGATTCTGTCATTTCCACCCTGGACGGGAAGGTGTAAATGCTCACACACCTTAGGGAGCTCAGCCATAGCTTCTATAAGCTCGTCAGACATATCTTTTGGATGAGATGTAGTAAACCTTATCCTTTCAAGCCCCTCTATATCATTGAGTTTATAAAGAAGTTGAGCAAAAGAGACCTCTCCGGGGATATCTTTACCGTATGAATTAACATTCTGTCCAAGTAAAACAACCTCTTTAGCTCCTCTTTCAACAAGCCCTGCCACTTCTTCGACAACCATACTGCTCGGCTTACTCCTCTCCCTCCCCCTCACATATGGAACTATACAGTAGCTGCAGAAGTTATTACACCCCTCCATGATTCTTACAAATGAGGAGACATTTGCCCTCTCAGGGAGAATTATCTTCCAGTCTGTTTTTTTCTCGTCAGTATAAAGTTTACCGGAATCGTTCAACAATTCAGGTATATTCATAAAGTCAAATGGACCAACAACCTTATCAACATATGGGAATCTTTCAAGTATCTTTTCTCTATGAGCCTGCGCATAACAACCGGCTACCACTATTATAGGGTTATTCTTCTCCTTCAACCTTTTAAACTCTCCAATTCTTCCCTCGATACGGACCTCTGCACGTCTCCTCACCGAACAGGTATTTAAAATGATAAGGTCAGCAGATTCAGGAGAATCCACCTCTATATCTCCTCTCATCTTTAGGAGAGAAGAAAGTTCTTCCGTCTGTTTTTCATTCATCTGACATCCGATAGTCCAGATATAAAACCTCATAACCTTTCTTCTACCCTGGTGAGATCTCCGAATGGAGAAAATAGTTTATAGGTCTCCTTAAGAAGTGATAACCTGTTATTTTTTATCCTCTCCTCATCAACCATTACAAAGACGTTCTTGAAGAATCTATCAAGTATATCGACCAGCGGTAAGAGCCTCTCATATCTCTCAGCAAGAGATAAGTTCTCATTTTGAGGAAAATTCACCACAAAGTCATATAAAATCCGCTCATCCTCTTCCTGAAAATATTTGGGGTCACACTCTGGAAGATTATTCAGGTCTCTGGTTATCCTGAAACATCTTACAGCAGATGTTATGAAATGAGGGAAAGACTCTCTGGCAGACAGCTCTTGAAGTGTAACTGCAGTCTCAGTAATCCTGGCGATAGAGGTGCTATCAAGTCCGATTGCAGATTCAACCAGGTCTCTCTTTAGACCTTTAGCGAGGAGATAGTTAAATAGCCTCTGGGATATAAAATCCCAGACATCTTTCTTATTTTTGCATTCGAGTATATCCATAATTGGACCAAGTTCTATATCTATATTACCCTCTCCCAGTATGGATACAAGACTGTAGGCTGATTTCCTCAGTCCATAAGGGTCCTGTGATCCGGAAGGGATGTAGCCCTCGTTAAAATGGGATACTATGTCATACATCCTCTCAGCTATAGCTATAAGCTTGGCACCGAATAGAGGAGGGTTCTCATCCTCATGATGATATATCGATTTCCATATCTCCTCTTTTTCATTAAGACTTGCATATATACCACCTATAACCCCATGCAGCTCGGGAAATTCTTTCACCATCTCTGTTGTCCTGTCAGCCTCACAGAGAGTGAGAGCGACATTCAAATCATCTCTCATATGAGAAATCCCAAGGGTATCTATCATATAGTTTAAGACCAGCCTCATTTTATCCACCTTATCTCTAAGGGTACCCCTCTCTCCGGGGAGGCTTATCTTTTCCAGATCTTTTACCCTCTCCCCAAGAGGTATGGCTGTATCTCTGGTATAGAAGAACTTTGCATCGCTGAATCTGGCAGATATCACCCTCTCGTTACCCTTTTTTATATTCTCCTCAGCCCTTCCATCCATATTACTCACTATGATAAATCCTGGATAGAGTACGCCATCTCTTTCCAATGGGATATACCTCTGATGGTGTATCATAACGGTCGTAAGGATTTCCCTGGGAATCTGGAGAAAATCTCCAGAAAACTCACAGAGTATTATATATGGATATTCGACAAGGAATGTTATCTCATCTAAAAGTTCATCGGTTAATATGGGGTTAGCCGAAATCTCCCTGGATTTCTCCCCGACCTTCTCTAATATATATTCTCTTCTCTTTTTATGGTCGAACATAACATAAGCAGACTCCAGCGTATCTTTATATCTGCTTACATCTTTTATCTCTATAACGCCAGGGCTTAAAAATCTGTGCCCAAATGTATACCTGTTAGAATCTATTCCAGCTATGGTAAAAGGAACAACCTCATCCCCAAGGATGGAGAGTATCCACCTTACAGGTCTGGCAAAGAGGAATTTTGTCTCTTCCCAGTACATACTCCTCTGAAACTCAAGAGAAGTTATAAGCTCTCCTGACAGCTCCCCAAGGATTTCTCTTACCGGTCTTCCCCCTTCCTTTATATATGCAAATGCATAATCCCCCTGGGGTGTGCTTTCAAATTTTATATCTTCTATACTGCATCCCTGTCTCTCGGCAAACCCGATGAGAGCTCTGGTTGGATTTCCATTATTATCCAGTGAGACACTCCTGGGAGGACCCTTGACTTTTCTTATCTCATCCCTCTGAGTCTCATCTAAACCATAGATAAACACTAAGAGTCTTCTCGGCGTTGCAAAGACCTCTATATCTTTATAATTGACCCTGTATTTATCCAGCAATCCTCTGGCTTTATCCCCCATCTGAGCCAGAATATCTGGGAATATTCTGGCTGGAAGTTCTTCTGTCCCTATTTCAAGAAGGAAGGTCCTCATACCGTTACTCCTTTCATCTCTAGATATAGCTTGGCACAATCTCTGGAGAGGGCTCTCACTCTCCCTATGTAAGATACCCTATCGGTATATGAGAGCATACCCCCAGCATCGAGTAGATTAAATATATGAGAACACTTAAGGGTATAATCATAGGCGGGGAGGATGAGAGAAATATCAAGCAATCTTTTAGCCTCTCTCTCATAATCATCGAAAAAATCTCTCAATGTCTTATTATCACCATTCAGCAGGGCATATTTTGAGAACTCCACCTCTTCCTGAAATCTGACTTCACCATAAGTGATATCTTCATTCCAGAGGAGGTCAAAGACATTATCCTTCTCCTGGACATACATTGCAATCCTCTCCAGACCATAAGTTATCTCAGCGGAGACCACATCAACTGGTAATCCCCCCATCTGTTGAAAATATGTGAACTGGGTAATCTCCATCCCATCGAGCCAGACCTCCCAGCCCAATCCCCAGGCGCCGAGGGTGGGTGACTCCCAGTTATCCTCAACAAATCTTATATCGTGTAACATCGGATCTATACCGAGAGACCTCAGACTATCTATGTAGATATCCTGCACATTATTTGGGGCTGGCTTTAATATCACCTGAAGCTGATAGTATTTACCGAGTCTATTTGGATTCTCTCCGAACCTGCCGTCTGCTGGTCTTCTACTTGGCTGGACATAAGCAACATTCCATTTTTCTCTACCCAGAGCCCTGAAAAATGTATCCGGGCTCATAGTACCAGCCCCTACCTCCATATCGTACGGCTGTGTAATTATGCAGTTATGCTCCTGCCAAAAATTCAAAAGTTTCAAGATCACTTCTTGAAATGTCATATAGTCACCTCTTCTGACCTGAGTTTTATATTCGTATGGCATAACCTGAATCTATCAATAATCGTATCAATCTCTCTCATCAGGGTATCCGGTATCTCTCTTTTAACAACCGAGCTCAATCTTATCTGCTCATACATTCTCAACGTGTCCAGGGCAGAATTAGATATGAGTATGCTATCATTTGTCTTCAACATACAATCGATACACACAACTCCGCCCATAGATGGACTAAAACCTTTTACATCTTCCCTACCACAGACACATCTATCCAACCTCATCCTGTAACCTGATAGAATTAATACATTGAGCCAGAAGAATACCTTTATAGAGTTCAGACTATCATACCTGTCCAGAGCGGTTAATACACCGAGTAAAAGTCTGAACATATCCTGGCTTTCATCGTTTTCTTGAACGGTAACCTGTATAAACTCAAACATCCTGCTCGCCGTTATATAAATGTCTATATTTTTTATTACATTTGGAAATGTCTTTATAAGCTGAACATTCTTGATAATATCAAAGGTCTTTCCAGTATGCATCCAGCATCTGACCAGGTTAAAAGGCTCCAAACTTCCAGCCATCTTGCTGGATATTCTTCTGGAGCTTCTGGCTACCGCCCTTAACTTTCCCCTCTCTTCTGTAAGAAAGGTAATCAGTCTATCCTTTTCTCCTATATTTTCATGGGAGAGAATAATACCAGTAATATAATAAGAATTCATAGAGATAATTATATCATAGAAAAATTAACTGTAGACTAACTCCTCAACCCATCTTGCCTTCTTACGCCACTTATCCCTTACCTTTACCCAGAGGTCAAGATAAACCTTTTTACCAAGCAGAGCCTCCAACTCTTCTCTGGCTAAAGTACCTATCTCCTTAAGTTTTTTACCATTTTTACCTATAATAATCCCCTTCTGAGACTCCTTCTCTACAAATATCACCGCCCTTATATAGAATAAATCATTTCTCTCCTCAAACTCTTCCAGCACCACCGCTATACTGTAAGGTATCTCCTGATATGTAAGTAGTATGACTTTTTCCCTTATTATCTCCCTTATCCTATCCTCTATCGGTTCTGTTGTTTTAACATCTTCTGGATAGTACTGCGGTCCTTCGGGAAGGTACTTCTTTATTGCTTCTTCTAGCTTATCAAGATTTGTCCCATACAGAGCAGATATGGGGATAACCTCGTCATAATTGGAGATATTAATCTTATTTCTTACACTCTCTATCGGGTCGGTATTAACAAGGTCTGATTTATTGATAGCCAGGATCTTTTTGTTCTGATACTTTGGAAGTACATATTTATCTATGTAGATATCCTCATCGGCAATCTCTTTTGCATCTACAATAAAGATTATCAGATCAACATCATCCTCCAGTGCTGATATCGCATCTTTTACCATATGTTCACCGAGGTCATCCTTGGGCTTATGTATACCTGGTGTATCAAGAAACATTACCTGAAAGTCATCCTTACTCAGGATACCGAGGATGTTCTTTCTGGTAGTCTGTGGTCTATCTGATACGATACTGACCTTTTCTCCGATAAGGGCATTTAAGAGTGTTGATTTACCAACATTTGGTCTTCCAATTATCGTTACCAAACCTGATTTCATGCTTTACCACCTATCTTTTAAAGATAGAACCAAATATAGTCTTAGTACTTGCAAGGGCTATTCTGGTGAAGGTCGGGTGAGAAGTAAAAAGATCGTCCAGTGCATTGACCAGTACATCCAGGTCTTCTTTCGTAACTATAAGAGGAGGTTCCAGTCTGATCACATTTGGATTATTCAGCGTATATGCGGTTATTATATGATACCTGTTGATGAGTTCCCCGGCAACAAGAGAACCAAGATATTCACTGCTTATCTTGCTAACACTTCCAGCGGTAATCTTATCCAGAATACCCCCTTCAGGCTGGTTGAACTCTAAACCCAACATTAAACCCCTTCCCCTTACATCCTTTATAAGTTTATGCTTCTCTTTAAGAGAGAGAAGCTTATTCAGGAAATATTCACCCTTCGTCTTTGTCTGTTCAGGGAGATTTTCTCTAAGAATTATATCTATAGTGGCTATACCGGCTGCCATAGCCCAGGAATTTCCACCGAAGGTGGATGTATGGAGGAGACATTTCTCTGTCCCACCATAACCTTTCTCCCATACATCTTCAGTGGTAAGTATTGCCCCTGCAGGCATTATCCCTCCACCTAGAGTCTTCGCCAGACACATAATATCAGGTGAGACATCTTCTTTTTGACAGGCAAACATATATCCTGTCCTGCCAAAACCTGTCTGTATCTCATCAATTATAAGAAGTGCCCCATACCTGGAGCAGAGTTCCCTTACTGACTTTAAATATCCATCAGGGGGGACAATGATCCCACCCTCACCCTGGATGGGCTCAACTATAAACCCGGCAACATCTCCAGGTTTAAGAGCCACTTCAAGGGCTGAGACATCTCCAAATGGGACCTCTCTTACATCCTGTAATAAGGGTTCAAATGGCTTGCGATACTTTTCTCTTCCTGTAACAGAAAGTGCACCAAAAGATTTCCCGTGGAAAGAATTAGAGCAGTACACAAATGTTTTCTTTCCAGTGGATATTCTGGCAAGCTTTAAAGCAGATTCCACCGCCTCTGCACCGCTGTTGGAGAAAAATGCATGCTTCAGTCCAGCAGGAGCTATAGCAGCCAGATTGTGGGCTAAACCAGCTGCAAATCTGTTAAGTGAGGCCTGAAGTATATTGGGACTATCATTTATACTCTCTATAGCCTTTATAACATCCGGATGATTATGCCCAAGATTGAGGGCACCATAACCACCTAAAAAGTCTATATATTTATTACCCTCATCATCCCATACGTACTGCCCCTGAGCCTTTACAAAACTCTTATCAAAATCTAAAAGAGATAGGAGCTTTGCAAGCCCCGAGTTCACGTATTCTCCGTATAGGTTTCTTATCTCTTTCCTGTTAAGTTTTAATACATCCTCTAATGTGAGTAGTTCCATATGAATCACCTGTGACTTATTGGAAGTCTCTCCCCTAACTTCCAGTACTCTCCGTTATTATATATTACAGGCTTAGCCTTAAGATAATTTATCCTTCCCTCTTCTGTCAAAATCTCCTCATCTATATCTATAGCCACTATCTCCCCAAGAAATAAGTTGTGGGAACCTAAATGGACCTCGTCTTTTACTTTACACTCTATATTTACAGGACACTCCTTTATGAGAGGGACCATTACCTTAGTAGCAGGCATCGGGGTTAACCCTGTCTCTTTAAATTTGTCCACATCTTTTCCAGAGTGTATACCGCAGTACTCAACCTTATCTACTATATCTGTAGTTGGTATGTTTATAACAAATTCCTTTGTCTCGGATATAAGCTTATAGGAGAATCTTCCAGGTCTTACTGAAATTGAAACCATGGGCGGTTCAGAGCATACCGTCCCAACCCAGGCGAGGGTAATAATATTTGCCTTACCACTACCTGATACACAACTCACAAGTACACTTGGAGCAGGATATAAAATAGTCTGTGGAGATATAACTTTCTTCATCTTCACCTCCTGAAACTATAATTTTTTATATATAAAAATAATATCACCAGGATAAAAATAAGACAAGAGAACGTGGAATTTGCATTATCTCACCCTGATTAGACTGGGATGGATATTTATTGTATACTTAAATCTGGTGATGGATAGATGAGTAGAGCTAAGAGTATTATGATACAGGGAACAGCATCTTCTGTAGGAAAGAGTATGCTGGTAACTGCTCTATGCAGGATATTTACCCTGGACGGTTTTCGCGTTGCCCCTTTCAAGTCTCAGAATATGGCTCTAAATTCTTTTGTAACAGTTGATGGAGGAGAGATTGGAAGGGCACAGGCGGTACAGGCTGAAGCCTGTGGTGTAGAACCATCAGTTCTTATGAATCCAGTACTGCTTAAACCTTCAAGTGATGTTGGAAGTCAGGTTATTATAAAGGGTAAGGTCTTCAAAAATATGACAGCAGAAGAATATCAAAGGTTCAAACCAGAACTCAGAGAGATTGTAAAGGATGCTTATGAGGAACTTGCAGCTAATCACGATATAGTTGTTATAGAAGGAGCGGGGAGTCCTGCTGAGATAAATCTTAAAGATAATGATATAGTTAATATGGGGATGGCAGAGATAGCCGATTGTCCTGTCCTCATTGTGGGAGATATAGATAAGGGAGGAGTTTTTGCCTCCATAGTTGGGACAATGATACTACTAGATCAAAGGGAGAGAAAGAGGGTCAGTGGAATTATAATAAATAAGTTCAGGGGAGATGTGGAGATATTAAGACCTGGTTTATCGATGCTGGAAAAAATAATAAAAAGACCTGTACTGGGTGTCATTCCGTATATGAGAATTCATATAGATGAAGAAGATAGCGCAACCGAACATCTCAGACTTACCAAAGAGGATGGAGATCTGGATGTCGCCATCGTATACCTGCCACATATATCCAACTTTACCGATTTTGAACCCCTGTACTCTGTGAATGAATTAAAGATAAGATATGTATACAGTGCAGATACCTTTGGCTCCCCTGACCTGGTTATAATCCCCGGGACAAAGAATACTATAGGAGACCTGTTATATCTGAAATATAATAAGATTTCGGAGGAGATTATAAGATATGCCAGAGAGGGAAGACTGGTCATCGGGATATGTGGTGGGTTTCAGATGCTGGGAAAGGAGATTCTGGACCCTTACGGTATAGAATCTGATATCAAAGAGACCGAAGGGCTTGGATTGTTAGATATATCCACCACAATAGAGGGAGAAAAAATTACTGCTCAGACAATCATACAGCTTGAACCTGCAATTTCTTCAATCTTTCCCGGATTATCCGGTTCTACTCTTAAAGGCTATGAGATACATATGGGAAGGACGGAAGATCTGGGTAATTCTATCCCATTTTCCCGCATTATTAAAAGGGGAGAATTCCTCTGTAATGAAATAGATGGATATATGTCTTGTGATGGCAATGTATTCGGTACATATCTACACGGAATATTTGACAATGAGAGCTTTCTAAAAGGGCTGGTCTCTCTCATTTACAGGAGAAAGGGTATAGAAAAAGACGTAGATATTAATCCCGTAACAGAGGAATTTAAGTACAACGAGCTTGCAAGGATAGTGAGAGAGTCGGTTGATATACAGGAAATATATAGGATAATGGGTCTATAGATGTTCGATATAGTGATGGGTTACATCGCAGACCTTATATTTGGTGATCCGTACTGGTTTCCACATCCGGTAAGATTTATAGGTAGGTTTATATCTTCTTTCGAGAATCTGCTCAGGCGTCTAGTACACTCAGAAACATCAGAGAAGATAGCAGGCTTTATACTGACAGGGGTTACAGTAGTTATATCATATCTAGTAGTCTGGATTTTACTAAAAATCTCTTTATCTGTAAGCACATTACTATTCCATATCGTCAACATATTTTTTATCTATACTGTCCTTGCAACCAGATGTCTGGGTGATGAGGCTAAGAAGATTTACAGATATCTGATAAACGGGGATATTAACAATGCCAGAAAAGCCCTATCATATATAGTTGGAAGAGATACTGAAAAACTCGATGTGCAGGGGATATGCAGGGCTGTTATAGAAACCGTGTCTGAAAATACATCTGATGGAATTGTTGCACCATTATTTTATCTCTTCTTAGGAGGAGTTCCTCTTGCTATGGCATACAAGGCGATAAATACGCTGGACTCTATGGTGGGATATAAAAATGAACGTTATATAAATATGGGGATGGCTTCTGCACGTCTGGATGATATAGCAAACTTCATCCCGGCAAGATTAACATCCTTTCTGATAGCCATCGCATCTTTTATTACAGGATTGAATCCGAGGAGAAGTCTATCCATAATGTTAAGGGATGGGAGGAATAATCCAAGCCCAAACAGTGGATATCCTGAAGCCAGTATGGCTGGGGCATTAGGAGTTCGTCTGGGTGGACCGAGCAGTTATGGGGGACAAATAGTGGAAAAACCGTATATAGGAGACCCCGAAGATACAGTGACACCAGAGCATATAATCTTATCGACCAGAGTGATGTATGTAACATCCCTTCTGGCACTTATAACAGGACTTATTATTCAGGTGATATTATGATTGAACATGGAGGAAATATATACAGGTTTGCCAGGATTCTGGATAGAGAACCTTCTACATTGATTGATTTTTCTGCAAATATAAATCCTCTGGGATTTCCAGAAGGATTGAAGGAGCACCTATTCTCCTTGATGGATTACATAACCAGTTATCCTGACCCGGAATATGTAGAGCTAAGAGATGCTATAGCGGGGTATGTCGGTGTGAGAAAAGAGAATATAATACCTGGTAATGGCGCCATAGAGATGATATATCTCTATATGAAATCTATGAAGAAGGATAAGGTATTTATACCTGTCCCAACCTTCTCTGAATATGAACGTATAGCCAGGATGAATAGTTTAGCAATTGAATATCTCTTTACAAAAAACTTCTCGATTGATGTAGAAAGACTGGTCAAAGAGATTTCCCCTGAAAGTATCCTCATAATCTGTAATCCCAATAACCCGACCGGAACCCTCATAAGCATAGACTCCATAGAATACCTGCTCGAGAAGTTATCAGGGCTTGAAATATCTCTGATGATAGATGAGGCATTTATAGAATTCACCGAGGATTATCCGGAAAGCTCAGCGGTAAGATTTATCAATTCATACCCGAATCTCTTCATAGTAAGATGTTTCACCAAATTTTTCGGAATTCCAGGGTTAAGGTTGGGTTACGGGGTAGGCGGAGAGGAGACTGTCAATAAGATGAAAGAATTCGCCCTCCCCTGGTCTGTAAATATCCTAGCAGACATATCGGGAAGATACGTATTGAAAAACATGTCATTTATGGAAGAAACAAGAAGGGTCATTACACTGGAACGTGAATTTCTCTTGAGAGAGCTCTCCAATATCAAATGGATATATCCGTATCCCGGTAAGGCAAATTTCATCCTGGCAAGGCTCTCCATAGACACTGAAGAGTTAGAGAATTTTCTCCTGCAAAGGGGTATCCTGATAAGAAACTGCAGAAACTTTAAGGGTCTGGATAAGAGTTATATCAGAATTGCCGTAAAAGACCATAGCAGTAATGTAAAACTTGTTGAGGCATTAAAGTCTTTTTAGAACCTATGGAGAGAGTAAAGGTCTATTGCCCCGGTTCCTGTGGGGAGCTTATACAGGGGGTTATTTATGGGAGAGAACTCCTGATCTCATATCCGATAGAACTTGGAACAGTTGTCTCCATTGAAATATCTGAAAAGAAAGATACTGAAAAACTTACCCCAAAGATAGAATCAGCAGCAGAAAAGACACTGGAGTTTCTTGGAATTCCCAAGAGATTTTTAGAGAATATAAAAATCAGAAAGACCTCTTCTCTCCCATTGGGGAAGGGTATGAGTAGCAGTACAGCAGATATAGCTTCAGTTATATTCGGGATCGGGGTCCTCTTCGGCATAGAGCTGGATAGCCATAAAATAGCAAAAATTTCCGTATCTATAGAGCCAACAGACAGCATAATATTTGAGGACATTACACTATTTGATTCTCTGAGGGGGGAATTTATCCTGCCGATAGTCCCAGTGCCATCACTTAAAGTGATAGTCCTGGAAGGTAAAGGATCGGTTGACACCCTGGAATATCATGATAGGAGAGGCAAACAGGTCTACTCCTACGCCGACGAATGGGAAGAGGCATACTCCTTGATGGAGAGGTCTCTAAAGAGAGGGGACTGGAATGGCGTTGGAAATGCATCCATAAAAAGCGCACTGATACAGCAGAGGATACTTCCAAAACCTCATCTCCATGAAATAATAAAATGTGCTCTGGACCTCGGGGCATACGGAATAAATGTAGCCCACAGCGGTACAGCCGTGGGTATATTTATGGGAGAGAGAAAAGATGAGACCCCTATCGTAAACAGACTGAAAGAGATGGGGATATTAGATGCCTATGAGAGGTACCATATAACCAGGATGGTAAAAGGCGGACCTAGAGTTTTATAGAAGCGTAATTTGATATATTATTATTTTATCTTTATAATAGCTTTATAAAATCATAAACTTATCAAAAGAGGTGATCTAATGTATAAGGTAAGAGAAGTTACCGAAAATAACCTGATTTTAGAGGGTGAGGGAAGAATTATACATATCTCTTTTCCAGGTCAGGAGATTATCAGATTCAAGGTCATAGAGGAGGATACAGATGAGACCAGTGAATTTAAGATAGCAGAAGAAAAGACCCCAGAAAGGATGGACGCCTTTAAAATATCAGAGAATAAGTTAAAAGTTTCATCAGGTCCCACTGAACTGTTTCTAACTCTTAACCCGCTATCTTTTAAGGTCTATAAAGATGGAAAAGAAAAACTATCCAGTGACGAATCAGTATTTTTAGAAAAGAGAAAAGAAGAGACAATCTTCAGATTTAAACTGAATTCAGAGGAAAGAATCTATGGTCTGGGACAGGACTGTATGGCTAATCTGGAACAGAATGGGCAGGAGAGACGGTGCTGGCATCAGTGGAACGGTTTCAGAAGAAGTGGGAATGGTTCTATCCCGTTTCTTCTATCATCCCAAAATTATGGGCTATTTTTGGATACCAGCTGGCCGGTAAGATTCAATATAGGGGGAGACAAGATTCCTGAAAAAAATCTTGGAGAAGATTGGGCACCATCTCCCTGGAACTGGGACCTGCCAAGTGGTGAAGGTAATCCTAACAGGCTTTCTGTATTAATCTATGGGTCACAGGTTGCAGATTTCTACATCCTTCTGGGTGAAGATTTCAACAGAATAATCAGGAACTACTATGAAGTTACCGGAACCCCCAGGCTCCTCCCCAAGTGGGCTTATGGATTTATACAGTGTAAAAATAGATACAGGAGTGAGGAAGAATTGCTCAGACTGGGAAAAAAATTCAGGGAAAGAGGTATACCCTGTGATGTCATTGTAATTGACTGGCTCTGGTTCAAAGAGTTCGGCGATCTTGAGTGGAACAGAGAATACTGGGCACATCCAGAAGAAACATTTAAGGAGCTGTCAAGACTTGGATTCAAGATTATGCAGGCACAGCATCCATTTGTAGAGAGGACATCTCTAAAGTATGAGATATTTAAAGAGAAGGGGTATCTGAATGATGTGCCACCTTCAGCCAGACCAACATTCGACCATTCTAATCCAATGGCGAGAAAAGGCTGGTGGGAAGAGGTAAAAAGGCTGTATGAAACAGGGATAAGAGGTTACTGGACAGATATGGGCGAGATAGAACAGCATAAGCCTGGTACAAAGAGTTATCTGGGCTCCAGAGAAAAAGTGCACAATATATACACACTTCTATGGACTAAAGGTCTCTACGAGAATCAGAGGGAGACATTTGGGACCAGAAGTTTCTCCCTGGCCAGGACATTATGGTGTGGAATACAAAAATACGGTGTTGCTGTGTGGTCGGGAGACATAAGCTCAAGCTGGGATGTCTTGAAGGACCAGGTAATCATCGGGCAGGGAGTAACCCTGAGTGGTATGCCATTCTGGTGCACAGATATTGGAGGATTCTTCTTCCACCCTGATTTTACCCCTGAACTTTATATAAGATGGTTTCAGTGGGGAGCATTCTGCCCTATCTTCAGGACTCACGGAACCAGACCGGAAAATGAACCCTGGTCATTTGGAAAAGAGTCTGAGGCAATCCTTAAGAAGTTTATAAGGTTAAGATATAAGCTTATGCCTTACATCTACAGCTTGGCACATAACACCTCCAGTGGAAAGCAGATGATGAGGGCTATGGTTGTAGATTACCCGGAGGATAAGAATGCCTGTGAGAGTAGATATCAGTTTATGTTTGGAGATATCCTTGTTTCACCTGTTGTAGAAAAGGGTGCCAGGATAAAGGAAACATATCTACCTGAGGGTTACTGGTACGACTTCTGGACAGGCAAAAGGTACAGGGGAAAGAGGTTTATAAAAACTCTCGCACCTGTAGACAGGATACCTCTGTTTATAAGAGGTTCAGCCATAATCCCTGTAAATGGAGAAGAGGTTATGTATGCGGATGAAAAACCTCTTAAAACCCTGGAGATAAACATATACACCCCGGGTAACGGGGAGTTTACCCTGTATGAAGACGATGGAGTCACATATGAATATGAGGAGGGTAAATCTGTTAAAACCAGGATATCGACATTCGAGACGGATAGTCAATTAAGGATAGAGATATCGAGTTACGGCAAAGAATTTGAAGGATTTGAAAAAGATAAGACCTTTAACTTCAATATATATGGCATAGCCGCCAGAGACGTATCGGTAGACGGAGGGAAAACCAGTTTCCAGAATAGTAAGGGATTTCTGAGGGTAGAGGGGATAAGATATCAATTCAACAACAAGCTCACGATAGCCATAGAAAAGGATAAAGAAAATATAGTTGAAGATAAGGGTATAGAGATCTTTGTGGATGGACTGGACAGGGGGCAGGATGGGAGTATAGGAATAAGTATAGTGGCAATGAATGGAGGTTCTTCTCCAACAAGAAAGGTCTACTTTGAGATAGACAAACCGGGAGATTGGGCTGTGGTATCTTCAGATCTACCATATGGAACCTCAAGCAGACCGTATCCTGATGGCAGGGCAACGCTAGAACCCTGGGGGATATATCAGGGTAAACTGGTCATTTCCAGGATAGGGGCATCCAGATCTCCTTTTGAAGAATTTACACTTAAGGCGAAGATTGAAACTGGAGAAGAGGTATCAGAGAAGAAATTTATTATAGAACTTGGAGAGGGGGATACTTCGGGGTGGAAGGTTATAGGACCATTTGATAACGAGATAAAAGAGATAGAGCAGAATCCAGACAAAGTAGAATATCCAGTCGGAAACAGCTTATGGAGATGGATATCAGGGGATAAGTTTATAGTCGAGCCATTTGGATATCTAGACATAATGAAACTGGCCAGAGAAGTTCTGGTTAAGGAAATGCTAAATGAAAATATCACCAGGGGGACCGCTTATGCAAAGCTGGAGGTTTATTCTGATAAAGATAGGGATGTAAGGTTTTCTCTATATGGTGAAGGTAAACTGGAGTTCTTTGTCGATGGGACCTCTCCATATAAGAGTGATGGCATCGTATACGAGGATGAGATCAGCCTTTCTCTCAAAGAGGGGATAAATAGAATTCTGGTTAAGGTCTCATTTGACTTCCCAAAGCCATACAGTGGAAGGGAATTTGGCTTTAGACTAAGGCTGTCAGAACCTGTAGAAGGGCTACTGTTTTTAGAATAAAAAAGAAGATAAGGGGGAAGGGAACGAAACATATGAGATTACTTTGTATCCTGTAGGGGCAATTCATGAATTGCCCCTACAATTTCGTCATTTTATGATGATAATCCCATAATCCATTTTCTTCCTCCCCTATTTCGGGGGAGGATAGAGGTGGGGGACAGGAGAGGGAAAAGGGTGAGTTCCCGTTACTCATCACGCATCACCCATCACGCGCTACGTACCTATTACAGAACGATAGCAGGAAACAGGCTATTTTAAAAATAGAAGGCAGAATTTAGAAACGTTATCTTGAGTTAAGCTTCCTGTATAGGGTGATAAAGTATTTTACAGTCTTACTGTCAGGATTTATCCTGCCATATCTTACCTGTATATAAATCTCTCTCATCTTGGAAATAATATCTTTATTAAATGATTCTTTAGACTTCGAATATATATCAAGTGTGGTATCGCTATCATCCAGCGATATCCCCTTTTCTTTACAATTCAGCAGATATCTTTTATAGTAGAGTCTGATCTTTTCTACCGGGTCTTTGGGTCTGAGCCTTGCCAGGATTTTTTTAACAATATTTGAGTCCCCATCTTTTTCCGGAGTTATAAACTCCTTTGTCTCTATATAATCTTCCTCTTTTGGTTTCTGTCGATATTCGTATCTCCTGAGGAGTATAGATATTACATATGCCAGAACAAGCAGTATTACTATACCGGCAATGATTATAAGGATATGGTCCATTAGAGAAGAAGATTCAGCTTTATCCTCCACCAGCTCTTTAGCTTTTCCCAGATTCGGCATATTCATCATCCCGGGAGGAAGCTCCCCGGGATTCATCCCTGATAGTTCTCCATCCCTTGCCGGAAATATCCTGTGAAACAGTGCCATAATCTTATCAAAGAGGAAAAACACAGCATATACAATCCAGGTTACCGCAAAGACAAATGCACCTGTAACATAGGTAAAAGCAGAAGATATTATATGCCATATAACGGACCTTATAACAGGTAAACTCAGCAGAAAAGAGACACCGATAATAGAGAATGAGTATACCATGTTTATCTTATTCATCTCTTTCCCACCTTCTGGGCTATATTCCGCATATCTCAATGTTCTCAAAAGAACGACAGAAGACACAAGATATACCACCAGGTATGGAAATACATTATTATTGAATAGACTGGATTTACCAGGAAAGAAAAAAGATAAAGCTATTGAGAGAAGCGTCAGTATGATAACTATAGGGGTAGCCTTTTCAAACTCTTCTTTGACACCTCCATATGTCACTCTCCTTATCAATCTAGATATTAGATACAGCGAGTATACACCTGCAACAATTATAAAAAACCTGTCTAAAGTGCCTCTAAAAAAGAATAGGGGAAGAAATATCAGTATGGAGAGGATAACAGTAAATATCTTTTTGGAGGAAAGTCTATGTAGGCCAATAGCACTTAATATTAACCAGAGATAGAGGAGTTCAGTATTACTGAGTACACCTATAAGACTAAAGACAAAACCAAATAAGCCAAATGCCAGTGACAAGTTACTTATTATCTTGAGGTATCGTATATACATACTCAACTCCACCATCCAGATATTTAAGAACATCCTGAGAGATAAATTCCAGGTTTACATCCTTAATTGATATCAAAATAACCTCTTCTAATTCTGAGCCAAGATTATTTATAGGCTCAACATAAGACTCCAGGACCTCTGGTGTTATAATCACATATGTAGAACATTTTATATCTCTGGTATTTAAGCTCAATAGCAGTTCCTCAAATGTTAGGCTTATACTGTAAGAAACTCTACCCAAACATTCTAACAGCTCCTCCAGATGGGCTGGACCAGAAGATGGATAGATTATATTTCTGCTTGCAGGTAATCCATACAAAATGGAGTTTGTGGCGAAACCGTATGGTATCCCCATAGACTCGAACTTCTCCATAACACCTCTGGTTATGGAGATACATCTTTCTATATCGTCAGGTTTTACACCTACCCAGAAAGGCTTATCACACTCCACATTCAGGATTATCATCGCAGTATTCTCCATGGTAAAATCAAATTTCTTTACCATCAAATTTCCTGTTCTCAATGAGGATGGCCAGTGTATGGTCTTTGCTGACTCTAAACCGGTATACTCTTTTATACCTATTATCATCGTTGGGTCATCTATAATCCATCTCTGAACGGATAGATTTCCATTGTAGTTTCCGTAAGGGATAAGTTCATTCTCCAGGTCTACAGGCTCAGGTAAAACTACAATCTCCTGACTGTATCTTATGCTCTTTACAAAGGTGTTTAATCCCAATAAATCCCCGCCAATTATAGATACATCTTCAAAGATATATCTACCCCTCTTATTACAGGTTGCTGTATAAACCCTCTTTATCCTCTGGAAAGGTAGCAAAAACATGGTAATTGTATGATACAAAAACTCTCTACTCTTAGACTGGTCTGCTCTAAATCTGTACTCTATACCTGCAGGAAATCTCTCTATAATCTGTAAAAAGGTTACAGGGAGAAACTTTCTGTTCTCTACAACGGTAGTTATATGAAAATCCTCTCCTATCTCCAGGAGTCTTTTGGAGATTTCTCTGCTATATGTGACACCCAGGAGAGTATATTTCCTGGATAATCTATTCAGTACAATGCCTGAAACTACAAGAAAGAGTATGAGATAAGCCACCAATCATACCTCTTCCACCGGTACTCTTACTGTTTCCAGGACAGAATTTATAAATGAATAGATATTTCTATCTTTGGTAAGACCTTTCAGTATAACTCTATGATTCAGTACATGGGGAGCCATCTTCTTTATATCCTCAGGGATTATATAGTCTCTTCCATTTATCGCTGCATAAGCCTGACTCGCTTTAAACAGAGCTATGGTTCCCCTTGGACTTACCCCCAGTTGGACCATATCCATATTTCTTGTCTTTTCTATGATATCCAAGAGGTAGTCCATAACTTCTTCAGAGATCTTTACGTCATTATAAGCACTTCTAACATATTTGATTTCATCAGTAGAGACCACACTCTCTATCCCTTCAGTGAGGTCCACTCTCTTGTTTCTATTTACTATCTCTATCTCTTCTCTTCTGGTCGGATAACCTATCTTTATCCTCATAAAAAATCTATCAAGTTGAGCCTCAGGAAGGGGGAATGTCCCGTAAGACTCTATAGGGTTCTGTGTGGCCAGGACCATAAATGGCTCCGGCAGTTTTCTGGTTACCCCGTCAACTGTCACCTGCTGCTCCTGCATCGCCTCCAGAAGTGCAGACTGTGTCCTTGGAGTTGCCCTGTTTATCTCATCAGCAAGAAGTATGTTTGTGAATATAGGTCCCGGTCTAAACTGAAAATCCCCGGTCTTTTGATTGTAGAAATTTATTCCTGTTAAATCTGATGGTAATAAGTCGGGGGTAAACTGAATCCTCTTAAAGTCACAACCAATAGTCTTGGCAAAGGCTTTTACCAGCAGGGTCTTACCCAACCCGGGAACATCTTCCAAAAGTATATGCCCCCCACAGATGAAAGCTACTGTAACCAGCTCTATTACCTCATCCTTACCCACAATAACCCTGGATACATTCTCTATTATTTTACTCTTAAACCTCACAAATAAATCTATATCCATTCAAGCCTCCTGCAAAAAAATGGCTTCTACTCAAAATGAATAGAAGCCATCAACCTCTCCTTCAGGGAAAGTTATGGTGAACTTCATCACTCGTAGTAATTATAACACAAAGGGGTGAGAAAATGGTAAAATATACAGTAAAATTACTGTTTTATGTCCTATTTGTAGTAATTAACAAGGAGGATTTGTATGTTGTCAGAACTTGAATATGTTTTGGAACTGCTTCAGCCTGATCCGGAGCGTATAGAACTTGGTAGAAAACGACAGGGCAGTGTATGGAGAGGTGAAGAGCCAGACTATATACCTGTAACACCACCACCCATAGATGTTCCGGAGAAAGAAAAATTTAACTCCTATAACTATAAAGAGCAATTCTATGACCCTGAGAAGATGCTCATTATGCATCTATGGGAGCTCATAGGGAGAGCAAGAATACCTGGTGACAGCCAACTTTCCATGCGAGCTAACCTTGGAACAGGATTTGTCCCAACAGTTTTTGGACTCAATCAGCTTATCTTTGAGGATAAGATGCCCTGGTTAAAAGAGCATCTCAATAAAGATGTTATACTATCTATAAAGCCAGAAGAGATTACAGATGAGTTTGTTATAACAAGAGGGCTTGTTCCAAGAGCAATAGAGTATATAAACTTCTTTAAGGAGAAACTTGAGAGAAAAGCCCATGTCTACCTTTCAGACACTCAGGGTCCCCTTGATATAGCCCATCTAGTCTATGGAGACATGTTCTTTACGGACATATACGATGACCCTGAATTCATACATCATCTCCTGAAAATTACCACCAATGCATATATAAGTGTGTCAAGAGTACTCAAAAGAGCCATAGGAGAAGAGCTGAATTCTGGATATCACACTGTCTTATATATGGAAAATGGTGGGGTGAGATGTTGCGAAGATACAACTACCCTGTTATCTCCAAAAACGTTCAAAGAGTTTGTAGCCCCGTACATATCATCTGCACTTAAGCCATTTGGTGGGGGATGGGTCCACTTCTGTGGAAGCGGACACCAGTTTCTGGAAGATCTTTTATCTATGCCTGAAGTGAAGGGTATAAATTTCGGAAATCCGGAGAGGTATGACTACTACTCCACTATGAATCTTATACTTGACCACAAAAAATTCTATTTTGGTAATTTCCCAAGGAAAGAGGAAGAATCTTTAGAGGACTACTTCAAGAGGATCTTAAGACCATTCAGTGAAAGAGGAACAAGAAGCGGTATGATCTTTATGCCATTCATTGAAGACCTTCCAGAATGGAGAGAGACCCCAGAAAAAGTATTAGAGCTCTGGTACTCTCTTCAGGACAAACTGATAGGATAGAGGCTGGGATACACCAACAGTGTTATTTTTTACAGGCTAAAAAGTTTTTGAGTAATTTCCGTATAATCTTTCCTGATATAGCTCAAATCGTTAAAGGAGGAGGTATAAACCTCCTCCAAAGTTCTCTTACTTTTTAATGAAAATCTGAGAGGGGAAATACGGATAAGTTCTGAGATTATCATAACCCCAGAGTCCCTTCTCAGGAATATTCCGGAGATAGTTCTTTGCTATAATTGGCTGTGGGGCTAAACCAGCAATACCAATAGTCCATAGATTCTCCGCATTAGATTTGAGAATCTCTTTTCCCAGTCTTATCCTTTCCTTATCGCTAAGAGTCGTTTGCATTTTTTCCCAGAGAGTTAATAGAGTCTTTACCTCTTTAGGTGGTTCTTCTCCAGACTTACCCTTGGTTGCATACCACTGAGCCCATAGAGGGCACCAGGTATTTTCCCAGTCATAGTCCATTGGCACCCACCAGTATGACTGGAGAGGAAAGAGGAATGCACATCTGTCACCGCTCCAGAATCCCATCTGTATAAGACCTCCCATAGCTCTTGAACGCTGAAGTTCATTGGATATCTCTTTTGCAGCTACCTTAACCCCTATAGCATCCCAGTAATGAATCAGCATCTCTGCAATTTTTCCACGGATTGCTTCTGGGGTGTATTCAAGGAGAATCTCCAGTCTCTTTCCATCTGGTCTTATTCTATAGCCATCTGAACCTTTCTTAAGCCCCATCTCGTCTAAAAGCCTATTTGCTTCCTGAGGGTTGTATTCTGTATAGGCTTTGGCAAAAGACTCTTCATAGTATGGAGACTGAGGAATTACTGTAGTCTGGCGAGGAACACCCAGACCAAAATATAACATCTGATTAACTTCATTACGGTTTATTGCTAAAGACATAGCCTTTCTAAATCTTACATCTCTGAATATATCTCTTAATACAGGGTCTTCTTTGTATGTCTGATTAATCTCAATAATTACATCAGAACCCCATAAACCTTGCCACAGGAGTACCCTGTAGTTTCCCTTCTTCTCATTTTCTTTATATAGTGTATAGTTTTCCAGAGTTGTACGTCTTCCTGCAAAGTCTGCCTCTCCAGAAATAACCTTCATATCCATTACCTCAGTGTTCTGAACCACACTTATAAAGACTCTATCTATATAAGGGAGCTGATTACCGGCGGTATCAATCTGCCAGTAGTAAGGATTCCTTTCAAGGACAAGAAAGTCTATCCCTCTCTTAGTTAATACAAAAGATCTCAGTGTAGGGCAATTTACTTCTGTAGCATTAATCGTATTATATTTTCCAAAGAGCTGATACCATTTATCAAAGCCTTCAGCTTTAGCCATCTTATTTATCTCTTCTATAGAGGTATATTTAGGATGAAATTGTTTAAGAAAATGTTTAGGTCGATATATAGCTCCTGTCTCATGAGCCAGTCTGTAGATTGCTACTGGGTATGGAATGGCAAATCTTAACCTGACAGTATAGTCATCTACTTTCTCTACCTTCATCAGCTTTCCACCGGGGGACCATTCTATTGGTTTCACAGGCGTAAGTTCATCGTTAAGAATAATATCTTCATACCAGAACATAATATCATCTGCAGTGAAAGGCTCTCCATCAGACCACCTTATACCTCTACGAAGATATATGGTGAGAGTTTTCCCTCCGTCTGTAAACTTCCATGTCCTTGCTATACGTGGTGTTACTGTGGAACCATCAGTAGCTATACCCAGAATATGTTCATACCCAGTAAAATAATCGGCTTCACCAAGATTATTAGGTGAAGCTGTGAATAGATTTACCTGTCCTCCATATTCTCCCACTTCTTCTACAGGAACAACAACCAGAGGATCTTTAGGGAGTCTCTTCTCTATTGGCAGTAATTTATTCTGTTTTACAAGGTTTGTTAACATTGGCGACTCACCGAATTTGACTATCCTTTTGCCTGTAGCCTTCTGATAATCTGCTGGTGTATTATAAAAGTTAGGACTGGGGACCTTCTGAGCAAAAGATAAAGAGATGTTACCAAGTATCAGGGAGAACACTAAAAACAACGAAAATAAACCCAGATGATACCTTTTCATATTCTTGCCTCCTCTTTAAATTATTTCTCTGATTATATCTGAAAATGTCTTCAAACACAAGGTCACGACGTTCTTCAAAAATAATCTTCCCCAAAATGGTTTGTTTCTTCAAAATTGACAAAAGAAGTAACCATCCTGTAACCTATAAGAAATTTATGTAGTCTCTCGGAAACCCCTTGACAGAAATGTATGGGGGGGTAAAATATAGGTAAATTTAAAGTGAGAGTTAAATAACCCTGGGCTATAAGAGCCTATAAATAAGGGGTACATACCTTGAAAAGTGAATATTGGAGTAAAGATAACAATTAGCTACTAAGAGACCTTCCTGTAGTCTCTCTTATTTTCTATGTCTAAGCTTTCAATTAACTTACGTCTAAGCTGCCTCTTCAGCCCAACTGTTAAGATATCCAACTATGTTAGGTCTAGTATAGTCTACCCAGGCGTCTAGATGAATGTTTATACATATAAGAGCTATCCTCCATATCCATTGCTTCCTACTGTAAACTCTGGCT
>Ga0209508_1000986_pt1 | contig 24266 bp, 19 predicted proteins | sample AD_UKC129_MetaG_FD_184427 | JGI IMG/M metagenome (GOLD analysis project Ga0209508, IMG submission 184427) | Active sludge microbial communities of municipal wastewater-treating anaerobic digesters from Canada - AD_UKC129_MetaG (SPAdes) (version 2) | ecosystem: Engineered > Bioreactor > Anaerobic... | reverse complement strand
GGCGATGAAATCCGCCAGGTCAGAAATATGGATGCCGAAACCGAAATGCAGTACCGCAGCATTCACGGCAAGCATCAGTATGGCAAGAGCTGCGAATAATTTTAAAAGATACCCGTTATTTCTCATAAAATAATACCTGTAATACTTTTACAGGTATTATTTGCTATATGTACGATATTCTATTCATGAGCGGCGGTATATTTGGCGCGGCGTTTTTCCGTTACAGGGAATTCAGCCTGTTTTTCAGGTAAGCAGCGAATTCGTCCCTGAGTTCATCTCTTTTCAGTGCAAATTCGACGGTAGCTTCGAGGAAACCCAGCTTGTTCCCTACGTCATAGCGTTTGCCAATGAAATCATATGCGAAGACCGGACTGGTCGCCAGCATCGCCCTGAGCGCGTCCGTAAGCTGTATCTCCCCTCCCTTGCCCGGAGCCGCATTCTCCAGGTAGGTGAACAAATCCGGCGTGACTATATACCTTCCAAGTATGGCTACATTCGAAGGAGCGCTTTCAATGTCGGGCTTCTCTACCATATCCTCCACTCTGTAAACGCGGTCACCTATCAGTTCGCCTTTGATGATGCCGTATTTCGATACTTCAGAATCAGGGACCTGCTGCACCCCGAGCACGGTGGCGCCGTATTCCTCGTATACATCTATCATCTGCTTCAGGCATGGTACTGATGAATCCACGATATCATCACCCAGCAGGATCGCGAACGGCTCATCGCCTATGAACGACCGGGCGCAGTATATGGCATGTCCAAGCCCTTTCGGTTCCTTCTGCCTTACATAGTTCACATTGGCGAGGTTTGAGATGCTTTGGACAAGCTCCAGGAGTTCTGCCTCACCTTTTCGTCTCAGGATGTCCTCAAGTTCATATGATTTGTCGAAATGGTCCTCGATAGCCCTCTTGCCACGTCCGGAGACTATCAGTATATCCTCGACCCCTGACGCGACAGCTTCCTCTATTATGTACTGGATCGTGGGCTTGTCCACTATGGGAAGCATCTCCTTCGGCTGGGCCTTTGTGGCAGGCAGGAACCTGGTACCCATTCCGGCTGCCGGTATCACGGCTTTGCGTACCTTCAATCCCATCTCCCCTTCCTGTGTGAATTATCCGAACAAGCTCTGCCGTTCATAACAGCCGAACGGTTTGTACATAAGCACTCTATAATTATACACTATTTTTGGAATATATGGCGACATTGTTGTACTATAAATACCTGATAATTGGTATGGAGCCAGGTTTTTATGATATTATAATAGAGGATACCATTCAGAGGGTAATATTTCAACAGTACGTATTTACTGCAACAGGAACAGGTTCTCCGCTTTCCGGAGGAGAAAACTTCCGTTTGGCGCAGTACATTGCCTTGAGATACGTCAGCCTGGATGTATCCTGCAAAACATGGGAGGTGTTTATGAAGCATTTTGAATTCAAAGCCTATTCAGTATTAAACGAGATCGATCTCAACAAAATAGCCGTAAGTTGCGGGATACCCAAAAAATATACCTGGGAGGAACCGCTCATCCTGGACCACGAATTCCTGGGAAATATACTCAGCCGGAGGTACGAAGCCGACAGCAAGGTACTCATCTTCTCCTTCGGCAGCATAGTCCTGGTCAATGTACCCGAAGACATAATGCCCCAATTGCTGGGCTTCATAAAAAAATTCGTGCCTGAAACCGATACGGGCAGGTGGGATAAATATACCGACGAATACGAACTGCGGATCGAACCGGAAAGTTCGCTGGAAATTACAGATGAATACGCGGTGGTGCCGTGTTATGAAATGTTTTACATAGAACTCGCCGCCACCGTAATCGCCAAGTCAGTCGCAATGGAAAGAACGGAAGACGAACTCGGCAAAATCTTCGACCAGCTCGAATCCATTATAGACCGGCTCGAACGCGGGCAGCTCCGGGTCGGCGACAGGGAACTGGCGAGGACCACGGCCCAGGTGACCAGGCACCAGTATAACACCATCAGCTATATCATGATCCTTGATGAACCTGACATCACCTGGAGCAACAGCGACGCTTCCCTCTTTTACGAGAAGATGTCCGAGATTTTTGAACTGAATGACAGGTACACCATCCTGACAAAAAAAGCCGATATCATGAACAACATAATCAGCGGCTTTTCTTCCATAAGCCATTCGATCAGGGGTCTGTTCGTCGAATGGGTAATAGTGCTGCTTATCGTCTTTGAAGTCATATTGATGGTCCTTGACCTCATCATCTGAGCAGCCGGATCCGGAGGTATTGTGGATGCAAACAAAACATTTCATCAGCGTCAAGGCCTATCCGGCCATAGATCTGAGCCAAACCGCAGAATTTTTCAGCCTTCCTCTGCCTGAAGCGAGGGAAAGTTCAATCATCGTGGAAGGGAAAAAACTGTCGGAGATATTCAAATATGACGCCGGGCAGAAGAAAGTCCATATTTTCAGCTTTGGCTGCATCGTTTTTGAGGATATGGAAATAGATGAAACTGACAAGTTTTTCGAGATCATACAGCCTCTCGCCGGTGAACCCGACTACAGGATGCTCATGAGATACAGGGAAGGCCATGATTCTGTTGTCACCGAGGACGGAATGATCAGGCTGTGGCCTGAGAGCGACGGCCCTCTCTTCCCTCCGGGTATCGAACTCTCTCACACTATAGCCGCAGTGCTGGCCAAATCCACTGCCTTGTCGAAAGAGGAAGAGGATCTCAGTACACTGCTGAACGAGGCAAATAAACATATAAACAGGTCCCCCGAAGGCATCTTCAGAGCAGGGACCCGTATGTACGCAAAAACCATGGCGCGAATAGTCAGGTTTGAAAAGGAAAGCGCCGCCGGTTTCGGCATTTTCGACAGGCCGGCCTCGACAGGCAGAAAGCTGCTGCTCAGGGATGCATATGACACGCTGGCGGATTATTATGAACTGGATGAAAGATATGAGCTTCTCGAACAAAAAGCCGAACAGCTGAGGAACATCGTGAGGTCCGGTTCCATGGACAGGCTCAGGCGGCAGGAAACCAGGCTCCTTGCCTTTGAAACGTTCCTGATCGCTTTGTTTCCCCTTTCCCACATACTGGGGACGGTTCTTGACAAATTCGGCATCAGGGAATTGCTAAATGTGATTTTCACAAATTTGTTACAAAAACTTAATATTATGCACTAGAAAATCATGGTACAATATAATTGCCACAGCCAATAATACTATTTTTTCATTTTTGTTCCTCCTTTTAATATAGACGTTGGCTGATTTGAGTTCATCTTATCTGGAGAAGCACTTATATTGATTCGGAATCATTTATAAATTCATAAAGTGCTTTCTTTTTTTGCCCTTTTCGTCCGATGCTGGCACAAAGTGCCTGCGCCGCGCCGGATGAAATGTGTTGATAAGGCAAAGCATATTGAGTATAATAAGTTAGTGGCACTGCAAGCAGGCAGTGAGTGAACTTTGGAACCGATATTGATCGATTTTTGGCTGTGCTAGACGGGGAGGTAGCGGTGCCCTGTACCTGCAATCCGCTGCAGCAGGGTTTAATCCCTGGTCGAGGCTTGTTTTTGTGAGGTCTGCCCCGTACAAGTAGCGATGACAGCCGGGTCTTGCGCAACGTAAGCCCGTGAACCCCGTCAGGTCCGGAAGGAAGCAGCGGTAAGCGGACACTCGCGTGTGCCGCAGGGGTGCCTGGCTGGAGTTAACTATACGGGTCACGCTCGGAAAATCAAGTCGACATCAGGTGCACAGCCTTCAATTTTAAAAGGTGCGAATCCCGCACCTTTTAATTTATGTCGGGGGTTTGCTTGATTTTCGTGCCTGCTCTTCCGATTTACTTGCCTGTTCTTCTGATCCGGCTTACTTCAGACAGGATACTTCGGTCTGCCATGGGGAAGCCAGTATGTTTCCATATAATGGTTAATCGTGTCCGGAGGGCTTTTTTTTAGCCTTCCGTTTTGATATACTAAGTTCGTGATAAAGGTTCGCAAGAAAGGCTGTTGATGATGTCCTACATTGCTTTGTACAGAGAATGGCGGCCAACCAGGTTCAGCGACGTGGTCGAGCAGGAACACGTGGTAAAGGCGCTCCGCTACAGCGTCAGCACGGGGAGGATCGCCCATGCCTATCTTTTCTGCGGGACGAGGGGGACCGGCAAGACCACGATGGCCCATATACTTTCCCGTGCAGTCAACTGCCTTGATCCTCAGGACGGCGAACCCTGCAACCAATGCGAGATATGCCGTGAAATCCTGTCCGGCAGCTGCGTCGACGTGCTGGAGATCGACGCGGCTTCCAACAACAGTGTAGATAATGTACGTTCCATAAGGGACGAAGTCATCTATGCCCCGACAAAAGCCAGGAAAAAAGTCTATATAATAGATGAAGTGCACATGCTCTCCACCGGCGCATTCAACGCGCTGCTCAAAACACTTGAAGAACCGCCGGAGCATGTCATTTTCATACTCGCCACAACAGAACCGCACAAGCTCCCCGCCACGATACTTTCACGCTGTCAACGCTTCGATTTCAGGCGCATTTCCCGGGACAGCATAGCGAAGCATCTCAGCGTGATCGCTTCAGCAAACGGCACAGAACTTGAACCGAACGCCGCGAAGCTGATAGCGCGCATGTCCGACGGCGCAATGAGAGATGCCATCAGCCTGCTGGACCAGTGCATGTCTCTCGGGAAGAAGTCAATAAAATATGAAGACGTGCTCTCTGTAGTCGGCGTGGTAAACGACGAATTCATGGCAAAATTCATCGACAGCATGCTTGCAAGGAACGTCCAGGACATCCTCCGCAATGTAAGCATGCTTATCGCAGAAGGCCGCGATATTGCGCATTTTACTTCCGACCTGGTGGTTTATTTCAGGAACCTGCTGATCTGCAAATCGACAGGCGGAAATTGTGACGATCTGATAGATGTCCCGGCTGAAGTACTGAAAACAATGAAACAGCAGGCGGAAAAACTTGCACTCGAAGAGATCATGTACCATATAAGGGAATTGTCCGCACTGGAGTACAACCTCAAGTATGCCGCAAATCCCAGGGTCCTGCTCGAAGTCACGCTGATCAAGCTATGCAGGGGTATCGTCAGTACAGGCGCGGATATAGAAGAAAGACTGGCGGCCATCGAAAGGAAACTGGAAAGCGGAGATTTCCATTACAGGCCTGCAGCGGACCTATATCAGCAGGGCTCTGTATCATCGGCCGCATCGGGAATGCAGTTCCCTACAGCTACATCCGGACCGGCAGTTGCATCGGTATCGGCGGACGATCCGGAGCGGGCAGACTTATCGATGTCGACAGATGAATCTGACTACCCGGGCCGTAAAGCCACACCTGACAGCCATTCCGCTGACGGCAAATCTGACGGAAATGCAGCAGCATCCGGTACGACCTCCGGCAAAAGCAGCGGCACGTCCGGGTATGCGGGAAACACTGCTCCTCATGATGCCGGCATGGACCTGTCATCCGTCGCTGACGGTGCCGGCAGAGCCGGAGATGAAAAAAATGATACCAATAATGCTAATGATACTGGTAATATAACTGATGCCGACAACGCCCCGGAAAAGAGTTCATCCGGCCACAAAGGCTCCGGTGCCGGAGGCTCGGCGAAAAAAGGCGCGCCAGGGAAAGTCACTGATTTCGGAAAGTGGCAGGATGTATTGGATCACCTGAAAAAGTCCGGAAGGATGTCCATCTACCTGTTGCTGTTCAATGTCCGGGCTGTCCTTCTCGATGACGAAACCATCGGGCTTATTGCAAAGGAAAAAAACGTCAGGTCCATGATCTCGATGGTCGAGCACATCAGGATAATAGAAGAAGTGGCAGCGAAAGTGACTGGACGCAGTATGAAAATCAGGTGCATCGATGAGGAGATCCTTCAGCGGGCTGCCTCTGATGAAAAGCCCAAGGACAGTGACTTGCTGAAAAGGGCGCGCATGCTCGCGGACAAAGTCGGGCTGCCGCTTGAGATAATCGACGAATAGCCGGCCTACACCCTTGAACGGTCACAGGCTAATATATATAATATACCTGTCATACCAAATAAGAACACGGAGGTGCCGATCATGGCAAAGCGCGGATTCCCGGGCTTCGGCGGTGCTAATATGAACAACCTGATGAAACAGGCCCAGAAAATGCAGAGAGATATGGAAAAATTGCAGGCCGAACTCCAGGAAAGAGAAGTCGATGCAACTGCCGGAGGCGGAGCGGTCAGGGTAGTTGCAACGGGCAAGAAGGAAATCAAGGAAATAACGATAGATCCCGACGTGGTTGATCCGGATGATGTGGAAATGCTGCAGGATCTCATCCTGGCGGCTGTCAACGAAGCACTCCGCAAGGCTGAGGAAATGGTCAGCGCTGAGATGGCGAAACTGACCGGCGGATTGGGACTGGGCGGGTTATTCTGACATGAACTACCTTTATTCACCACCAATAGCCAGATTGATAGAAGAACTGGAAAAGCTCCCGGGGATAGGCCACAAGACGGCCCAGAGGCTTGCTTTCCATATACTGAATCTGCCTGCCGAGAAGTCGGAAGCGCTGGCAAATGCAATAAGGGAAGCAAAGCTTAAGACGCGTTACTGTTCCGTATGCAGCAACATAACTGAAACGGATCCCTGCGGCATATGCGGCAGTGTTAAGCGCGACCATGGCATCATATGCGTTGTGGAGGATCCCAAGGATGTGATCGCCATGGAACGGATCAGGGAATACAACGGCGTTTATCATGTGCTGCATGGCGTCATATCCCCCATGGAAGGCATCGGTCCTGAAGATATCAGGATAAAGGAACTCCTGCAAAGGATACGCGACGGCAATATACGGGAAGTCATCCTGGCCACGGACCCCGACGTAGAAGGTGAAGCCACGGCCATGTACATATCGAGGCTTCTGAAGCCGATAGGAATCAGGATCACCAGGATCGCCCACGGCATCCCTGTGGGAGGCGATCTTGAATACGCGGACGAGGTCACGCTCGCGAAAGCGCTTGAAGGCCGGCGGGAATTGTAAAACCCTCCGGCTTTTCCATATTCACTGAACCATATTCACGGACAACCTTTTCATTGCATATGTCTTTTGCACGTGTCTTTGGGCACATGGCTTTTGACGCTCGCCTTTTGGCATATGTCTTTTAGCGCACGTCTCCTGGCACATTGCTTTTGGCTTACATATTTTGGCGCACGTCCATCGGCACACGCCCTTCAGCGCACGTCTCCTGGCGCATGGCTTTGGGCTTACTTCTTTGGGCCACGTCTCTCGGTACATATACTTTAGCGCACGTCTCCTGGCATACATCTTTTTTATGTCCGTTCTGCATATGCCTGTCAGACTATAATTGAAATTTTGTCAGTACCCGTGCGCAAAAATGCAATTAAAGTCCGTATTTCCTGGTGTTTTCATTGAGTTTTTTCAATATTGGTATACATAATATCCCTTATATTTGATTACAGTTAATGAAAAATTACATTCACCCTGCCTTTAGTTGATTTTTTGTGCAAAAAATTGATATTGCCCGTATGGTACCTTTGCATTCGTTTAAAGAAAAAACAGAATAAAAAAATATAAAAAATAAGACATCAGGAACTAGTCTGCGTATAATTTATTGAAATATTAAATAAATTAAAGTTGTAATTGAAAAATTTAATATATTTGCCCAATTAACCTTGACAAGAAAAAACTGTAAATATAGAATTAGAACCAGGAGATCAAAAAAATTGATTTGACACTTAAATTTTTAAAGTACATAACACCATCTTTGCACATAAGGAGTAATGACCATGATGAAAGAGGCATTGGGCAAGTGCCCGGTATGCGGGCAGGATACTGAAGTTACAGCAATATATTGCAGCAGCTGCGATACAAAGATCGAAGGACATTTTTCGCTGTGCAGGTTCTGCAGACTGACAGCGGAACAGAAGTCATTCATCGAAACCTTTATCAAATGCAGAGGCAATATAAAGGAGGTGGAAAAGGAACTCGGCATCTCATACCCTACGGTAAAAAGCAGGCTTGAAGATGCCGCAAATGCGTTGGGATACGGCACACAAAGCTACGAAAGCCCTGAACGCGAAAGAAGGATGGAAATACTCGATATGCTGGATAACGGACTGATTACGGTGGAAGAGGCACTTGAGTTGTTGAAATAACATATTTGTGGTGATCAGGATCAAACAGGAGGTATCAAAATGTCAATCAGTGAAGAAAAAATGATGATACTGAAAATGCTCCAGGAAGGCAGGATCAACAGTGAAGAGGCAGCAAAACTGCTCGAAGCGCTGGAATCCAAAAAGGAACCCTGCCATGGCCCCGGGGGGTTCCGAGGACCGAAACCGCCGCAGCGAAACTACTATGATGAAGTGGCGAAAGTAAGAGAGAGGATCGACGAGTGGAGGCGGCAGCTGTCCAAGAACTACAACCAGAGCGACTTCGACAAAATGGTCGAGGAATTCAGCGCCAAAGCTGAGAAATTCGGCAAGAACGTGGCCACGGCCGCATTCGGGATCGCCGATAAAGTCGCGGACTTCATCGGAAGCATCATAGACACCAGCGCATTCAACATCTTCGGCAACTGCGTGACTGAAGAGGAACAGTATGAAGTGGCAGCAGCGGAAGGCATGAACCTGGAACTCCAGGCCACCAACGGCCAGATCACGGTGAAGAAGCACCAGGAAGACAAAATAGTCATAAAGGCAAAAATCCGCACACCCCAGGAAAACGCCAAAAACGCCCTGGCCTTCTCCAACGAGAACGGCACTGTTGCCGTAAAACTGGCCAAACCGGATACTTATAACCTGAGTGTCTCATATGATGTTTTGCTGCCTGCTGTGAAATTCAACCAGGTAGCCCTTGAATCCAAGAATGGCAAGATATACGTTGAAGACGTGACCTCCGAGGAATTCGTGAGCGCGACAAAGAATGCAGTCATCGACCTGACTGGCATCAACAGCAGCAGGATCGCTGCCGAGACCATGAACGCCAAAGTCACCGCGAATTACATCATCGGCCGCGACGTCAGCTTCGGTACGAAGAATGCATCGATCGAAATCAAGAACCTTAAGGCTGTCAGGCTCACAGCGGTGACGATGAACGGCAATATCATGCTTGACAATGTGCAGAACTACGACAACGAAAACATAGCTGAGCTTAACCTCAAGACAATGAATGCCAACATCAAGGCCAACATGAATGACTCCGAGAACAGAGGTTACAAGATCAACGCACGGACTATGAACAGCGACATAAACCTGTTGATACCAAATCTGCTTTACCGTAACGCAATGAGGATCAACAGGTCCCACAGGCAGGCAGATGCCGAAACCGACAACTACGCAACAGCCGACAAGAAAGTCAACATACAGGCAGAAACAATGAACGGTTACATCGAAATCATCAAATAGCCAAAAGGCTTGCAGGCAGCTGAAAGGCTCCGGCACACAGCCGGGTTCTTCCAGGACAGCAGCCATGTGATCAAATTGGAAAAATCATACCCTCCATATCCAGCAATTTGATCACAGGCATAGCAACACGGGCTGCGGCAGGGCTTGTCCCCTGCGCGGCCCGTTTTCATTTCCTGAAACTGGTTGCTTGCTGAGCCGGATCACTCCCCTTCCCTCCTGCCTCACAAGCCGAACCTGCACTGAAATCCGTTCCCGGCGGATAATCCCTGATCATCATGCGCATCATATATCATCCCGGATTACATCCCTGACGCCGGCCCGCATCCGGAAAGCCGGCATGCATGCAAAACCAATCTGTTATAGATATTGCATCCGGTCTATGCTATAATTAAACACCGATAAATTTAGTCAAGAGGTGCAGTATGTTTGACAAGCTTGATGCCGCGGAAAACAGGTATGAAGAGTTGAGCATGAAGCTCAGCGATCCCCGCGTGATAGCGGACCAGGATGAGTACAGGAAACTGATGAAGGAATTTTCCGGGCTCGAAGAGATCGTACTGAAATACCGTGAGTATAAGAAGACAAAGAAAGATATATCAGACGCAAAGGAACTCCTGGAAGAAAGCACGGACAGGGAGTTCCGGGAGCTTGCCCAGAGCGAACTGGACGATGCTAAAGCAAGGCTTGAGACGATCGAAAATGAGCTTAAGCAGCTGCTCATGCCGAAGGATCCCAACGACAACAGGAACGTCATCGTCGAGATACGCGGCGGCGCTGGCGGAGAAGAAGCTGCCCTTTTTGCAGCCGACCTGTTCAGGATGTATACGAGATACTGCGAAAGACACCAGTGGAGATCCGAAATACTTGACATACATGAAACCGAGATCGGCGGCATAAAGGAAGTAATATTTTCAGTGGAAGCAAAAGGAGCCTACAGCAGGCTGAAATATGAAAGCGGAGTCCACCGCGTCCAGCGTGTGCCCGTTACCGAGGCCGGCGGCAGGATCCATACGTCGACGGTCACGGTGGCAGTCCTCCCTGAAGTGGATGAAGTCGACGTACAGATAGATCCGAATGATCTGCAGATAGACACGTTCCGCGCATCAGGCGCCGGCGGTCAGCACGTAAACAGGACCGACTCGGCGATCAGGATCACCCACATCCCGACAGGCATTGTTGTAACCTGCCAGGATGAGCGTTCACAGCACAAAAACAGGGACAAAGCAATGAAGATACTCCGTTCGAAGCTGTACGAGATGGCCCAGCAGCAGCAGGAGTCAGAGATAGCGCAGGCACGCAGGTCACAGGTCGGGACCGGCGAAAGGAGCGAGCGGATCCGTACTTACAACTTCCCGCAGGGAAGGGTTTCTGATCACAGGATAGGACTTACGCTCTACAAGATAGACGAAATAATGGACGGGGATCTCGACGAAATCATAGAGGCACTGATAACAGCGGACCAGGCCCAGAAGCTGGGCAGTGCCGCCAGCGATGAAGACTGACGGGTATACCGTTAAACTCCGGTCAGACTGAAGTTAAGCGAGTTAGCTGATTGCAGTCAACGAAGTCTGCTTATAGCCTGTGAAATCCATAACTGCTGATGATGACTGATTATATATGGTGATAGTGGGTTCAAAGCTGACGATAGCTGATTACAACTGATAATAGTTGATAATGATAATAGTTGGTAACCGTTGACAATGGTCGACAACAGCCGATGAGGCTTGTCAACATCTGCCTGTTATCCAATGACAGCAGATTTATAGCCTGCAGCACATGATGACGGCCTACAATAACCCATGGCAAATATCCCATAACACGCGATAATGTAATAACACTAATAATACAAGCCCTTCAGCGAATAAACATGTAAGGGTCGTATAAGCAGTACAGGTTTCGGGATCGTGCGGGCAACCATCCGTAAATGCAGATCCCGTTTCATGGCGTTGGAGGGCTGTATGGGACACTTGCTCAAAATCACATTCCTCGGGCTGTTTTCAGGTATTGCCGGAACCGGCATCGGCGGCCTTTCGGCATTCCTGATCTCAAAAACAAGCAATCGTGTCATGAGCAGCATACTGGAGTTCTCTGCCGGACTCATGACTGCAGTGGTCTGTTTTGAACTGCTGCCGGAAGCATTCAGCCTGGGAGGCACGGTCTATACGTTTGCAGGCATAATCGCCGGCATACTTGCGGTAGTCATCATCGAAAGCCTCCTGAAAAAGTCCCGGGCTCTGAGCATGGGCAAAAACACCGGGTTGCTGCGGGCCGGCATCCTGATGGCAATAGCCATAGCGATGCACAATTTCCCTGAAGGATTTGCTGTAGGGTCAGGATTCGAAGCTTCCACAAGCCTGGGACTGACGATCACCGCCGTGATAATCATCCACGATATCCCGGAAGGGATCGCCATGGCTGTGCCTATGCGGGCAGGCGGCTTTTCAAAGATCAAGGCTTTTACATATACGATACTTTCAGGCATACCAATGGGCCTTGGAGCACTGCTCGGCGCTATGCTCGGATCCATTTCCGACAGCCTTACAGCCGCATGCCTCGGGTTCGCAGGCGGCGCCATGCTTTACATAATTTACGGCGAGCTGGTCCCCGAATCGAAGCGCCTTTATCTTGGAAGGCTGTCTTCAATGGCAAATGTTTGGGGTATATTATGTGGTATAATAATATCGATTTACAATTAACAGCAAAAATAACAGCAAAGGAAAAAGCAGAAAAAGGAGTCGCTTAGCTTGAAGACGCAGATAATAAAGGTAGATACAAGCATCAAGGATTGGGACAAGCAACTGGATCAGGCTGCGGAGATACTGAGATCCGGCGGCCTGGTCGCCTTCCCCACTGAAACGGTATATGGCCTGGGCGCAAATGCCCTGGACAAAACGGCCGTCGAAGCGATCTACAGGGCAAAGGGGCGCCCTTCTGACAATCCGCTGATAATACATATATCTGATGCCGCTGCGGTAAAAGACCTGACGGAAAATATCCCGGAAACGGCGCAGGCGCTGATGGACGCGTTCTGGCCGGGTCCGCTCACTCTTGTAATGCCCAGGTCTCAGCTGGTACCGGATATTGTAACTGCAGGCCTCGACACCGTTGCTGTAAGGATGCCCTCCCACCCTATCGCATCCGCCCTGATCAGAAAAGCAGGGGTGCCGGTCGCAGCCCCGAGCGCCAACAGCTCCGGAAGGCCTAGCCCGACACTTGCAAAGCATGTAATCGAGGACCTAATGGGAAAGGTCGATGTGATCATAGACGGCGGCAATGCAGAAGTAGGCGTCGAGTCCACCGTGCTGGACATAACTGTCATCCCGCCTGTAATACTCAGACCGGGCGGAGTCACACTTGAGCAATTGAAAAGTGTACTGGGAGACGTCATAGGCGGCCAGTCCCCGGGCATGTCAGATATGTCCGGAACGCCGAAATCCCCCGGCATGAAGTACAGGCATTATTCTCCGAGGGCAACAATGCTGTTGGTCGAAGGCCCCCCAGAACAGGTGGCAGCTGAAATAGGCAAAAGAGCGGAGCTATACAATAAGGAAGGCACATCCGTCGGCCTCCTCGTCACCGATGAAACCGCGGCGCTGTATGAGCCCTCACTCTATTCCTTCTGCAAGGTCATATCACTCGGCAGCAGGAAAGAGCCGGAGACTCTTGCGTCAAACCTGTTCCGCTGCCTCAGGGAATTCGACGAAAAAGGCGTTGAAGTGATAATGGCTGAAACCACCGATGTCGAAGGGATCGGACTAGCAGTCATGAACAGGCTTATGAAAGCGGCGGGCGGTAACATAATAAAACTGTGAAGGAGTCACCATGAAAAAGATCCTTTTCGTTTGCACTGGCAATACATGCAGAAGCCCGATGGCAGCAGCGCTGTTCAACAGACTTGCTGCAGCGTCCGGCATCGGCTATGAAGCCGCTTCGGCGGGGCTGGCGGCCGCAGAAGGCAGTCCGGCCTCTGTCAATGCGATAGAAGCAATGGAAGGATATCCGGGCGCCGACCTGTCATGCCACAGGTCAAGAAGGCTTACTTACACAGATATAAAGGAAGCCCATCTGATACTTGCGATGGAAAGGCTCCACAGGCAGTACATTCTGTCAATGTACCCGGAAGCGTATCAAAAAGTTTTCACATTGATAGAATATGTTTATGGGACCGACGGCGACGTAACCGATCCATACGGCGGGAATGAAGCCGTATACAGGCATTGCGCCGAAATGTTGGCACAGGCTGTTGAAAAGCTTGTAGAAAAGTTAAAATAGTCGATAGCGCTTTGACTTTACTATGTCGATAATATAAAATTGAATAGGAGGTTGGTACTATGCTGGCTATAGCAAGCGATCACGCGGGCTTTGGCCTTAAATGCGAGATAATAAAGCATCTGAAAGAGATCAATGTCCCGTTCGAGGATTTTGGTACGTGTGACGGCACTACTTCCGTGGATTACCCGGATTACGGGCTCAAGGTAGCCGAAGCGGTGGCTTCAGGCACCCACGAGCGCGGGATCATAATCTGCGGAACAGGTATCGGAATATCCATAGCAGCCAATAAAGTCCCGGGTATCCGGGCCGCTTTGTGTACCGATACATACATGGCCAGGATGAGCAGGGAACACAATGATGCAAATATTCTCGCCCTTGGGGCAAGAGTTTTGGGCGTTGGCCTTGCGGTCGAAATAGTAGATACATGGCTGAACACCTCTTTTTTAGGCGGGAGACATAAGCAGAGAGTGGACAAGTTCGCCGACATTGAGGAGAAGTATTCCAAAACACATACATAACGGGAGGTGCTGCTAATGGAAAAAGTTTTCGTATTCGATCATCCGCTGATACAGCACAAGATCTCTATGCTGAGGGACAAAAATACAAACGTCAAGGAATTCAGGGAACTGGTTTCGGAAATATCCATGCTCATGGGGTATGAGGTTACAAGGAACATGCCCCTGAAAGAAGTTGAGATAGAAACTCCTGTGGGTATAGCCAAGACAAAAGTGATATCCGGCAAGAAACTGGGGCTTGTCCCGATACTCAGGGCCGGCCTCGGCATGGTGGACGGGATGCTGAGCCTGCTGCCTATGGCAAAAGTCGGCCATATAGGGCTTTACCGCGATCCCGAAACACTGGAGCCGGTGGAATACTACTGCAAACTTCCTGTCGACGCCCACGAGCGTGAAATCGTGGTGCTCGATCCGATGCTCGCCACCGGCGGTTCAGCTTCTGCAGCGATAAAATTCATAAAGGAAAAAGGCGTGACAAACATCAAGCTGATGTGCCTGTTAGCTGCAAAAGCGGGCATCGAAAGGATAAACAGGGATCATCCTGATGTCGAGATCTACTGCGCCGCAGTGGATGAAAAGCTCAACGACCACGGATACATTGTTCCCGGTCTGGGCGATGCCGGCGACAGGCTGTTCGGCACAAAATAAGACACGAAGCCGGTTATCCTGTACCTGGTATGGGGACAGTTCTCAAAAATCACGAACTGTCCCGGATCCGGGAACGGTTCCTGGATATTCGGGGACAGTTCTCAGAAATATATCCTGTTTCTGAGGGGTCAGTAATGGTTTTGGGGAGGCAATAAAATGAGACCGTCATGGGACGAATATTTCATGGAGATCGTCGAACTGGTGAAAAAGAGATCGACATGTCTCAGGCGCCAGGTGGGAGCGCTGATCGTAAAGGACAAGCGCATACTCGCCACCGGCTACAACGGAGCACCGTCCGGCTGTAAGCACTGCTCCGAAGTCGGCTGCCTCCGCGAACAGATGGGGATACCGTCAGGACAGCGCCACGAGTTGTGCAGGGCTATACACGCAGAGCAGAACGCACTGGTGCAGGCTGCCTATTCAGGTACCAGCGTAAACGGCGGTACCCTTTATGTCACCCATCAGCCGTGCGTACTTTGCGCAAAGATGGCGATCAATGCCGGTATCAAAAAGATCGTTTTCAAAGGCGACTACCCCGACGAACTGGCAATGGAACTGCTTAAGGAAGCCGGCGTAAGAGTGGTCAAAGTATAGGCAGGTGTGTCCTTGTGTCATACATTACAGAGTACTTGATTACGTTTGCACTTGCGTTCATAATATCATTTTCGGCAACTCCGATAGTTAGGAGACTTGCTTTCAAAATCGGCGGAGTCGACATCCCGAAAGATGACCGGAGAATGCATAAAAAACCCATCGCTTTGATGGGCGGGTTGGCGATTATCTGCGGTTTCGTCATCTCGCTCGCATTTGACCTGGCAACAGCATCCAACATCATAACCCCGGGCAGGGAAATACTGGGGTTGGCATCGGGCATGGTTGTCATCGTGGTGATGGGCATCCTCGATGACATAAAGACACTGAAAGCATGGACAAAGCTCCTGTTCCAGGTAGCTGCCGCCATATGCACTGTGGCTATTTCGGGAACAAGGATATCGCATCTGACCAATCCGTTCGGCCCGGACAGATATCTGGAGCTCAGCTGGTATATTTCGATACCGCTGACCATCATATGGATAGTCGGCATTACCAATGCCATCAACCTGATCGACGGTCTGGACGGCCTTGCCGCGGGTGTTTCTTCAATATCATCGCTTTCTCTCTTCTTCGTTACGATACTGCGTGCAGACCTTGATCCGTCAAAGGCAGTATATATCGCCCTGGTAACGGCGGCGCTGTCGGGATCGACACTTGGATTTCTTCCGTTCAATTTCAACCCGGCGAAAATCTTCCTTGGCGAAACAGGAGCAGCGTTCCTGGGATTCACACTTGGTGTTGTTTCGATCCAGGGCGTAATGAAATCTTACACTGCAATATCGATAGTAATACCGTTCCTGGTGTTGGGACTGCCGCTGTTTGACACAGCATTTGCAATAGTCAGAAGGCTCTTTTCACGCAGGCCTATAATGCAGGGAGACAGAGGACATCTCCACCACAGGCTGATCGATATGGGCCTGAGCCAGAGACAGTCCGTCCTGGTCCTGTATTCCGCCAGTGCATCGCTGGGCCTTTGCGCCATCGTCCTTGCCGACAGGGGCGCTTTGAGCGCGATCGTCATGCTGCTGGCAGCAGCGGTATTCGTCATAGGCGGCGCGAGATATATAAATGACCGCGGACTGGCAGACGACGCGAAAATAGCCGAAGACACAAGTTCAAATCCTGCAGTCCCGGAAAATGAGATAAATAAGCAATCTGACGGAGTAACGAAATGAGGAAGCTGAAAATAATGCCCATATTCGGCACAAGACCGGATGCAGTGAAAATGGCACCTCTTGTCAAGGAACTTGAGAAGTGTCCCGATATCGAACCGGTCGTGTGCGTGACTGCCCAGCACAGGCAGATGCTGGACCAGGTTCTTGACATATTCCGCATAAAGCCGGATATCGACCTTGACGTCATGCTTGACCGGCAGACACTGGAGCAGGTAGCGGCACGGACCCTGGAGAGGCTCTCGGTCGTCCTGGACAGGGAAAAACCTGATATGGTGCTTGTTCACGGGGACACTTCCACATGTTTCATATCGGCACTGGCCGCTTTTTACAAAAAAATTCCCATCGGCCACGTTGAAGCCGGTCTGAGGACCTTCGACAAGTACTCCCCCTTCCCGGAGGAAATGAACAGGAAGCTAACGGCTGCACTGGCAGACCTCCATTTCGCTCCCACCCCCTCAAACAGGGCCAACCTTCTGAATGAAGGCATAAGTCCCGACAAAATCTACATAACGGGCAACACCGTCATAGATGCGATGCAGACCACCGTCAAAAAGGATTATGTTTTCAGCAGCAGCGAAATGCGCGGTATCGACATCGAAGGCCGGCGCGTGATCGCCGTCACTGCCCACAGGCGTGAAAATCTCGGCCAGCCGCTGGAGCAGATATGTCTCGCCCTGAACGACATCACCGCCGAATATGACGATGTATGCGTGATATATGCCGTGCACCTGAATCCGGCCGTACGCGAAACAGCATTCAGGGTGCTCGGCTCAAATCCGAAGGTCCACCTTATCGATCCGCTTGATGTCCAGGATATGCACAACCTGATGGCAAGGTCATACATCGTTATGACCGATTCCGGCGGCCTGCAGGAAGAGGCGCCCGCGCTGGGCAAGCCGGTACTGGTGCTGAGGAAGGAAACTGAGCGGCCCGAAGCTGTGGAAGCCGGCACTGTCAAACTGGCAGGCATTGAACGTGAAAGGATTAAAGCTCTTGCCTCTCAGTTACTGGACGATCCGTCCGAGTACGATAAAATGGCAAAGGCCGTAAATCCTTACGGCGACGGCAAGGCCTCGGAAAGGATAGTAAAAGCGATCCTCTACGAATTTGGCATATCAAATGAAAAGCCGGCAGAATTCGGCTGAGACGCCATCCGTATGCAAATGATAACCGGCTGTATTTCGGCCGGTTTTTTAAACTGGTTCCCATAGTACTTCGGCTTTATTGATATTATTGGGTTTTATCATTCTTTGAGCTTTATCGATCTTTGACAGATTCCTTGCAATTGATTCCCTGTCAGTTTCGGGTTAAATGCCAGTCTTTGATTTCCGCATCATCCTGATGCCAACGTTGCTATACATTAACGTTACTTTGCCGAACTTATTGCGACTTATTCCTTTCCCTCTTTATCGCCGCTACTTCACCTGATGTCTTCGCTTGCCGTACCGTCGCCCTTGTTCGCTTGCGCATCTGCTTTCACATGCTCATGGTTGTACAGGTGGTCCATGCAGTACTCATAGTCGCCGTCACACTCTACGCAGTACCGGAAGTCCATTTTCCTGTCCTCCACGTCGGTTATGCCGCAGATCGTGCACCTGTGCATCACGTGTATCTTCGGTATCTTCTCCTTGAATTCCTTCTGGCTCATGTAGGCCCGGCGGTTGAATCTCAGCCTGTAATATATGTCTTTCCAGAAAAACAGAATGAAGTTGACCGCAGAGCCCAGCACCGTGATAAGGCCAACAATTGGCATGAAAGCAAAAGTGAACACAAGCACGGCCGCATAAAACAGCGCCAGATATTTCACCTTAACCGGGAACAAGTAGAAAATCATGATCTGGTAGTTCGGGAACAGGTATGCAAAGGCAAAAATCAATGAAAGGTTGAGGAATGTGGATGTCCCCAGGCCACCAAGGAAAGCTCCCGCTATGGTCCCCAGCACTCCGATGAAATAGTACACGTTGAATTTGAACGAACCCCATTCACGTTCCAGTGAAGAGCCGATCAAATAGTAAAAATACAATGCAAACAGTATCCGAACCGGACGAAAAGTCATCGGGATAAACAGGAACGTAACAAGCCTCCATACCTCGCCCTGCTTCACCAGGGAGGGCACAAGCATCAGCTTGCCCACAAAATCAGCTTCAGGAGCCAGGTACTGCAGTATGAACACCACGCCATTCAAAGCAGTGATGTAAAGCATCAGGTTCTTTATGCAGTACTTCCCTATCTTCTTTTCCAGTTTATCCAGCCACACCTGTACCATCCTTCCTGTTTGGATCAGTGATCATGCTGAAAGTTAAACTTATATTTTTTTGCCATGCAATTATTATACACAATAATCCGTACAGGCAAAATACGTAATATGTCCGCAGTGTCAGGACGATACAGTAAACTCATCTGTATGACTGGTATTTGATGTTTTCAGAAATGTTTGTAAACAGCGGACTTACCGACTCATTATTGTGGATCCGGATAAGAGCCTGGGCAAAAAGCGGCGCTACAGATACCAGCCTTATTTTTTCCGATTTCAGCAGGTTTTCGTTCTCAACAGAGTCTGTACCTATCAAAATGTCGATGGGACTTTCGTTTACACGTTGAACTCCCTTTTCATTCAGCAGCAGATGAGTGACACATGCAATTATTTTTTTCGCCCCACGCTCCTTCAGCAAGTACGACAGATCGACCAGGGTACCTGCACTAAGGGTAAAGTCATCCACGATCAGCGCAGTTTTTCCGGCAACATCCCCTATAAGTTCAAGGATCTCCGCTTTTTCATCGTGTGCCCGCCTGGTCTTGTCCCCTATTGCTATGGATGTCCCCAGGTAGTCCGCGTATTTCCTGGCCTGTTTCGCGAATCCGGCATCAGGCGATACGACCACCAAAGGTTCATTCACCGTTGCCCTGATATATTCGCACAGCACCGGAAGCGCCCGCAGGTGGTCCAGCGGCTTCTTGAAAAACCCCTGTACCTGCGGGCTGTGCAGATCCATCGTTACGACCCTGTCAACGCCGGCAAGTTCCATGCACTCCGCGCAGACCCTTGCCCTGATCGAAACCCTTGGCTCATCCTTCTTGTCAGCTTTGGCATAACTGAAATACGGCATAATCACGGTGACCGAACTGGCGCTGGCTCTTTTGAATGCATCCGCCCAGAAAAGTATCTCCACGAATTCATCGTTGGGCCTCAGCCCAATAGGCTGGACAAGGTAAACATCCATGCCCCTTACGGTTTCAGCGGCCTTTACATACAAATTCCCTTCAGAAAATTTTATTACCTCCGATTCCGAAAGCCTTCCCCCGATGAAATCGCAGATTTTTTCGGCAAAAACCCTGCCGGAACTGCCGGCAAATATCTTTGCATTCCTCAGAATGGACATATGCCGCACCTTCTTTCAAACGGTGCCCGGGCTATCAGCGTTGATGCCCGGGCTATCAGATCAATCTCAATTCAATTCCGTTTTAGCATAACCAATCTGGGCGCTTCTATTACGTAAATTACTAAAATTTGTCATCTTTTCGGCTGGATATAAGTCAAATCGTAGATATTGCCGGTGATGTCTATATCATCTATCACGTATTCTGCAGTGATATCCCCTTTATAAGCCGTGACCGTCATACGGTACTGCGGCCTCAGCCTCCTGTCATCCCAGTTCTTTGTGGATGGAGCCAGCGGCAGATAGTATTCCCAGTAAGCGTGGTTGTCAGTAACAGTCAATGTGGAATCCTGCGGGAATCTTACGTAATAGCCGAAAAAGTCTTTGCTGTAGTCATATGTGTGCCCGTTCGGATCGGTATAATACATTGATTCCAGTTCCGGGCTGAACCGTATTACGACCTTCTCAGGGTCACCCTTGGTCCTGATGTCGATCCTGACGCACTCCAGCGAAAGGAACCTGTGAGGTTCCACTGTCATTTTTTTGCCGAAGATATCCGTCTGTCCCCTCCAGTGGTTCCAATAGCCGCTCAACTTTACTTCCGTAATGGCCATGTTGGTCAGGCTGAACTTCACATCCCTGCTCTGGGTCTTCCCGTTCGGCGCAGTTGCCGTGAACCGTGCCGTATATTCGCCGTCCGGTATTCCGGCAGGCACGGAAACCACACCCTCCCAGTTCTTTTTTGATCCTGCAGCGCCATCAGGGTTTGCAAGGCTGAAAGTTCTGGCGTGCGGAGTACCATGGAACAATGTAACGCTCACTGTATCTGCATATTTGGAAGTTTCAGCAGATACACGCGCTGTTGCGCCTCCTGACAATTCCTCAGGCATGTGCGGGAAAAGTCCGATAGGCGTCGAGACAGTCACCTGAAAACTTTTTGCGGTACTCTTTCCATCATCAGCCACGGCAGCGATCCTGAAATCATACTTCCCGTCTGGCAGATCTGAGGGGATCGTATATATCACATTGTTCCAGAATATATCATTATTCACCTTCGTACCTGTCCCGCTTCCGAAAGCAACTGTTTTCACCGGTGTTTTCCTCAATGCACCGTTATATAATGCCATCTCAAGTTTTACATCGCCCGGGTAACGTGTCCATATATCGTATGCCTCCAGCTCCTCTGACGCCGGAATGCCTTCAAGGCTGAACGCACTGTCCAGTGTCCTGAGCGACGCATTGAACTGTATCGGCGGTGCCTCCTCTAGCGTGAATTTCATGATACATGGGTCGGACCACGTATTTTCAGGATCTTTCACATAGTAATACAATTCATATGTCCCCGGCTTAAGTTTGTCAGGGATCGTATAGTTCCACTCTCCTCCGGTTTCCCTGTACATGATCTTTCTTTCGACTATTCCCCTGTCCGCCCTGCTGTACTGGTGGTCAGGGTCGTAAGAGTTGTCAGTCCAGGTCGTCAGGTATACATTTTCTTCCGCATCATAGTCCCAGTCCAGGGAAGCAATTGCCACAGGCTTTCTGTGAGCATAGACCTCGACAAAAGGTGTCCCCGAGTATCGATCGAAGCTGTCAAAAGCCGGATGGTCGGACGGATCATCCTTGATCCTCCGGTAAATAGTGTACTTGCCCGGCTTATTCAGCTTTGTCAGGAGTGTATCAACCCATCCCTCATTGTCGGAGTATCGCTCTGTACATAGCTGCTCCAGGCCGCTTCCGTTGTCGAAATAGTCAGGGTCATGTACATAAAGGAATTCCCTTTTTGCGATAGGATCATTCTCTTCGTCAAAATCAGCCACACTCAGTTGCAACTCGTCTATGCCCGCAAGAAGTGTATATTTCTCAGCCGGTCCCGTATCAGCTATAATGTCCAGAGCCTCCGACATCAACGCTGCAATAGGCCTGTTATTTTCTATGAAGTGGTCATGCCCTACCTGCCGGCGTATATCAGCATGGCCTATCAGGATCAGTTCAGCGCCGCTTTTGTTCAAAGCAAAGCTTAAATCATTCATGTCTCGCAACTTGTCATTGGTTATATAAATTATGTATTTTTTCGATGTAGGTCTGAATGGATCCACGTAAGGCTGTTTGACTTCTTTGCTGACAGTTCCCGTATAGAATCCTGTATAGTCATCATGCCAGACCAGGTTGGGGACCCATATTTCGACTTCTTTTGTCACCTCACCACTGTAGTAGCCGGTGTATGTCCTTCTCCAAACATATGTCTGCCCGATTTCGCCAGGCCCGGAAGGCCTTCCATTGTCTGTATCAGTTGTAAATGAAACCTTATATAGTATGCCATAGTATCCATCCTGATCGTATATCATCGTCGGCTGATTCGTGGCATCTGACCAGACAAGACGCCAGCCACTGGCAGTATAGACATAATGCGATTCCGACCATCCAGAGAGCGTCCCGGTAACAGTTTTCTTTTCGACTTTCGTGACTTTAGAGCCTTCATCCGTCTGATACCGGTTGTTGATATAGCTTGTCCTTTTCAGAACCCCGTAATATCCATTGCTGCTGTATTCGATTGTATCCGGTGGCATACTGCTTCCTGTATGGACAGACCTGCTTGCCTCCATTTCATACCTGTATGTCCGGAGGTCCCACACCTCGACATTTGACAGTATATTGGCCGATCGCAATAAATTGTTGAACTCGATCCGGTTATCCTTTATATATCTCACGTCTTCGTCTGCAAGCCCGGAGTCGAGCATTATGAAGGTGTCGATCTGCGGCCTGTTGACAGGCGTGCTGATATAGAGCCCTGCCATGGGCTGAATGTTATCCACCAGAATTTCTCTTTCCAAGGTTTTGCTTACCCGGTCGTTTTCAGTGATGAATTCCTCTATGGTGTCTTCTCCGAAACTTTCCTCGACGATATTGACAAACTTGTACCTTCCAAGTCCCACCGGGCGGAATTCAGGAAAGCCCTTGCTGCCATCATAGGTTTCAAGGAGTTTGTCATATTCTCCGTCATTGTCACTGTCATACCAGAGCTCGATAATGTTTTTGCTGATTATGTCATTGTCCGTGCTGTATGCGTTGTAGTTCCATGCGCTGACCGTCTCAAGCCTGGAGATGACAGTATTGTCGAGGTCTATCTCCAATGCCGGCTCATAATCGGGAAATATCTCAAACCTGATGATATAGGGCTCTGACACCCGCCCCAGCGTATTCGTCACGGTAAGTTCCACCTCGTACGAGCCTGGTTTTTTGAACAGCAGATCTTTCTGCGTAGCGCTGATATCCTTCTTCCTTATAGATGACGCATCTCCGCTGACGGCCCTGATCTTCCATGACCATGACTTTATTGGATAAGTGCTGTTGACGATATCGCTGCCTGCAAGGTGTGATATGTCTGTGACTGTCAGTTTCCTGTTCTGTTTGAAAGTGCCGGAAAACCTGAACTGCGCTGTTGGCCTGGTGTTGTATATATAAGCCCATGTACTGTGCATGGCCGTTTTTCCGTCATGATCCGTGTAAAGCACTTCGATTTTCTTCAGTCCGTCCTGCCCGTCGCCGAAAATGAAATTCCCGCTGAAAAAGTACTCATCATCCACTTCGACACCATTTATCAGCACCTTGCGCTCGGCAATACCGTTCATGTCCGTGCCGTCGTAAGCAGCAAACTTAACTATGTCGAAACCGGTATTCGGTATTACGCATTTGGGCTCCATCAGAAAAGGCGGTTCATTTTTAATAATGTATTCTTCAACAGAAAAATCCGCAGCGCATTGTCCGCTTCCCTCATCGAACCTGCCATCGAAATATATGCATCGGGCTTTTGCCCTGAATGTTAGATTCCGTCCTTCCAGGGCCTTAATCTGGCCTTTTGTCATCGGGACCACAAAAACAGCCTTTGCCATGTTGTCAAAAAACTGGATATCTTCTTGTGGGGCAGCCTCGCCGTTCAGGCTTATCTCCCATTTCTCCCTGTCCTCCCTGGTATAGTACACAGCTCTGGCCAGCGGATCCTTCAGATGTTCTTCGTCTTTGAGCGTGGCCGTCACTTCGACTTTTACATTTATCACCTGCTTCTCAAAGCCATCAGGGTTGTTCCTGCCGTAGTCAATAAAGCTGAGTTCATCCCGGTTTATCACTTTCACCGAAACTTCCACGGAGGTGTGTTCTTTTTGGTATTTTTGTATCGTGAATGCCATGTAGAACAGTCTGCCTGTTTTATCAAACCTGAACATCCTGCCTTCCCCGTTGAATTTGGCTGACGGGGCCGACTGGACATTGAGAAAGTTGTGGAAATCCCA
>Ga0209508_1000984_pt1 | contig 24307 bp, 27 predicted proteins | sample AD_UKC129_MetaG_FD_184427 | JGI IMG/M metagenome (GOLD analysis project Ga0209508, IMG submission 184427) | Active sludge microbial communities of municipal wastewater-treating anaerobic digesters from Canada - AD_UKC129_MetaG (SPAdes) (version 2) | ecosystem: Engineered > Bioreactor > Anaerobic... | reverse complement strand
GATCACCCCTGAAAGCCCGAAGTTCATCACAGAAGAGATGAGGCAGCATCTGATTTGGATCGCCAGGCGTGCAGGTATTGCGCTTTCATGCAAGGGCTATTTCAGGGTCGACATGAGGGAAAAGGACGGGCGCATTTGCATCATCGACGTAAACCCCAACCCCGATTTGAACATCGACAGCGGCCTTGCGAATCAATGCAAAAGAAGCGGCCTGCCTTACGACGCCCTCGTCTCCTACATAGTCGATATAGCATTAAGGGAGGATAATCATGGACTCGCAAGAGAGACGGTATGCGAAGTACTTAGAGATAGCGCGGGCTACTAAGGCATTCAACGAGGCAGAGATAGGAGTGCTCGAAGAGGTGCTTCAAGACTGCCTCGTCGAGCAAAGCGAGGAAGGCTATATACTGCTTGCCGAACAGGACAAGGGGGAAGACGTCGCCTTTTTGATATACGGCAAAACGCCTATGACCGAGTTCACTTATGACCTTTATTGGATCGTCGTATCCCCTTCATATCAGGGCAAGGGAATCGGCAGACGCTTGGTGAACAGAATGGAATCTCTGATCCTAGCAAAAAGGGAGAAGGCAAACATAAGGCTGGAGACCTCGGGCAGCAAGGCTTACAGCGGCCAAAGGTCCTTTTATGAGGCCTTGGGTTTCCGCGTATGCGGTCGCATCCCTTCCTTTTACAGGGAAGGCGATGATTTAGTAACTTTCTATAAATTTATATCAAAAAATAATCCTTCGGGAGGCAAAGAAGGCAATGAGAGACTATAGGGAAATATCCCTGTGGAAGAACGTAACGCCGGAAGAGTGGAACGATTGGCATTGGCAGCTCTCCAACCGCATCACCGATATTGAGGCTTTAAGCGAGATCATCACCCTTACACCTGAGGAGAAAAAGGCCCTAAACGACGACCTTTTGGAACTGCGAATGGCGATCACCCCCTACTATGCCACCCTGATGGATCCAAACGACGTCAACTGCCCCATTCGCATGCAGGCCGTCCCGACTTCCAAGGAAAGATACACCGCGGAAGAGGACTTCTACGACCCCTTGGCGGAAGACAGATACGCGCCGGTCCCTGGGTTCGTGCACAGATATCCGGATAGGGGAATACTTTTGGTGACCGACCAGTGCTCCATGTACTGCAGGTTCTGCACCAGAAGGCGATTTGCGGGCGAGGTGGACAGGCCGAAAAGCCGGGAGGAAATTCAGGCAGCCATAGATTACATCGAAAGGACCCCCGTGCTTAGAGATATACTGATCACCGGCGGAGATCCTCTGACCATGGAAGACGAAAACCTGGAGTGGCTTTTGACGAGCTTGCGCCGAATACCTCACGTCGAGATCATTAGGATAGGGACGCGTGTTCCGGCAGTGATGCCCCAGAGGATCACGAGGTCTTTAGTCTCCATGTTAAGGCAATTTCATCCCCTGTGGATCAACGTCCACTTCAACCATCCTAAGGAAATTACGCCCTATTCGACCAGAGCCTTAAACATGCTCGCCGACGCAGGCATACCGCTTGGCAACCAATCCGTGCTGCTTCGTGGCATCAACGACTGTCCATACATCTTCAAGGAGCTGTTTCACAAGCTTTTGGTGAACAGGGTTCGTCCATACTACATTTACCAATGCGATTTGTCTCGAGGAATATCTCATTTTCGCACCTCCGTCGGCAAGGGCATCGAGATCATAGAATTCCTGCGCGGACATACGACAGGCATGGCCGTTCCCACCTTCGTTGTAGATGCCCCCGGGGGAGGCGGCAAGATACCGCTCATGCCAAACTACCTGCTGGCCCAGGGCGAGCGAAGGGTTGTGCTCAGGAACTTCGAAGGGACCATCACGGTATATACCGAGCCGGAAGACGCCAGCTCCCACTGCCATGGCTGCAAGGAAATATGCATGAGGCAGTCGACGTCTTCAGGCGGAGGCGTCTCGGAGTTGCTCGAAGGAAGCAGGCTGCAACTTGAGCCGCAAGTACTCAAGAGGGAGGAACGGAGGCATCAGTGGATGGAGGAAAAGAAAGATCAGTCCCTTAACGCCTCTAAGCCAGAATGCCCGTTCCTTTAGATCGATAAACAACAATAGGCCAGGGTTAAGTCTTCCACCTCGAAGACTACCCTGGCCTTTATCGTAAATTAGGAAGTGAGCATCCATGAAAAAAGACAAGGTCATAGGCGGCTTGCTTGGATTATGCGTCGGAGATGCTTTAGGCGTGCCCGTGGAGTTTCAATCCAGGGAAAAGCTTAGAAGAAATCCCGTCAAGGACATGATGGGATACGGAACTCACAACCAGCCGCCGGGCACGTGGTCAGACGACAGCTCTCTTACCTTTTGTTTGGCCGAATCGCTTTGCAATGGCTTTGACCTTCGAGATATCGCTGACAAATTCGTCAAATGGATGTACGAAGGTTACTGGACGCCATGGGGCGAGGCCTTTGATATTGGAGGTACAACTCAAATCGCCATCTCCCGCTTAAAGAAAGGAGTTGATCCCCTAGAAGCTGGACCTACGGATGAACGCAGTAACGGCAACGGGTCGCTCATGAGAATTTTGCCGTTGATATTTTATGTGGAGAAAATGGATAAAGAAGAGCAATTTGAAATCACTCACCAGGTCTCGCGCATAACACACGGACATATAAGATCGCAAATGGCATGCGGAATATACGTTCAATTTGGGATAAATTTGTTTAATGGCGACGCTCCTGAAGCAGCTTACGAGAAGATGAAAGATACCATTTTGAAATATTACTCTAAAGAGCCATATATTGAGGAATTGAGTCATTTTAGCAGAATCCTTGCATCAGATATCTCGAAATTGCCGATTGATTCCATAAAATCAAGCGGTTATGTCGTAGATTCGCTGGAGGCCTGTCTATGGTGCTTCCTAAATAACGATTCCTACAGAGACACTGTCATAACCGCCGTAAATCTTGGTGGAGATACGGACACCATTGGCGCCCTTGCCGGCGGATTGGCCGGAATATACTACGGATATGAAGGCATCCCCAAGGAATGGATAGAGAAGATCGCCAAAGTCGATGAAATAATTCGGCTGGGAGAAAGGCTGTATGAGGCGATTTACGGAATATCTTAAGGTCTATCCTGCTGCAATATGTTACATCTACGGAAGCGGATTTCTATCCTATCTATTAACTCTATTAACACTATCGCCATAGGCACTTTTTAGTGGAGGCGTTGAAGCAGTCCCGGGCGATGTCTTAATGGACAATTGTGGCGGCGTTGTAGCAATACTCAGTTTTTGCCAATTCACCCTATCGCTTCCCAGGGCTCAACGGGACCGGGAACGACCTTCATCAAAGGGTGAGCGTCAGGAACTTCTATTGAACAAAGCGAGCTATACCGACTCCTATCTCTTGTCTTGAGCTTGGCCAACAAATGCTTCCATTCGTAGCAAATCTGCCCGTCGGTCACGGAAATTAGCGGACATCTTTCGATGGGCAACAGCTTATTCTCGTCGAAGCGATAGTTTCGCGCACGACCTTCAAGGAGCACGAAATGTAAATAGGCATTTATCGCTCCCACAGGATCCGGTTGAGCGCGAAAACGTGCAAGCTGGGGATGATGAACGTAACCGCGAGTCTTTCCCTCCAATACCGCCTTTGCAAGTAGCTCCTCCCGCCACAGCGCCACCAGCCCTTTGCCGTCAAGATAACGAGGATGCAGCGACCAGATTCTCATGGATGATTACCTATTAGACGGGCATGTAGATATGCATTTAAATTGGCGTTGAGATGTTGCCAAATTCATTGTCTTGTATCCATTTTATGGCATCCTCTATAGAGTAGAAAGCCTTTCTAGAGCATTGCCTATATATTTTCTTTCAATTTCATAAATCCCCTGCGGATGATATCAGCCATTAATTTTCTACGCTCATTTAAGAAGGCCGTATATTCCATTTCATACCATCTTTCGGGCAGCGCATGCATCGTATACATTTTTTGCAGTTCTTCGCCGGTAAATCTGGCCTCAACTTGAGGCACGTAATCCTTGGGTGCTTTATCCGATTGGGGTTAAAGGCAATACGAATACGAGCATGACGAAAATCTTTACTTACAATAGGAACTGCCTTAGTTACTGTATATAATGAAGCCAATCGTTGTTGGCCGTCTACTATTAACAAACGAGGGGCTTTTTGCTTTTGGCCAGTTCCTATGACTTTATGCTCACCGGGGAAGCCATTCTCCCAAAATAAAAAATAACCTATCGGATAACCACGATACATTGAGTCAAATAAGTCCCGCACTTTGCTGCTTGGCCAAACAAACGGTCTTTGGATATCAGGTAGTCCAATCTCCCCTATATCGATATCCTCCACAAGCTTTTTGAGGGTATAATCGACCTTTTTAAAAACAACATCCGGCATATTAACACATCCTTTATTCTATTAATTTTGCTAGTTAGCCTTGCCTATTACCAAAAAATCTTGACCAATTCCAACTGAGAAAGCATCGAGGCGCTCTGAAGCCTTGACCAATTGACCAGCTGACACTGGGTTTATCAGAAAGGGAAATAAACTTGGCAAGTTAAATATGGTATCCAACATCAACGGGCCCCCTTGGTGGACATGCAAAAAAGCCTCGACCAGCCAAGCAATAACCCTTATGTCATTAATGGCAAATAAAAGTCCGGGGACATAAATCCCCCTATTTGCAGTTCTTCTAAGCAGACCCCAATCGGCAAGGCTAAGAAATATCTTTTGTACAGCCAGAGATACCGCACCTCGTTCTCCATATTGCTCGCTAATGCGACGTTGCACTTGACCGACTGACGTTGTACCTTGAAGTCTCAGCTGCCTTCCTATATGCATTGCTACAGCACTCCAAAAAGGATATGCTGCCATGGTCATACCCCAATGAATTATTATATGCTCTTCACGGGGAATATGCGATAAAATTTCCAGGCCATTGTCTCTAAGACAAATCAGATCGATGGGAGGACGAACCCATATTTTCCTTAAAATAGCAATAGTTTTTCCCTACTGCCACCTTTAACGTTTTTACCACCATAGAGCTTATTGTCGAGAAACCTTTGAAGGGCATCATAAATGGATGACTCGTCGTTTCCGGCAAGGACTAAATTAGCTGTTCTTTCCAGCCACTCTAGGCGTATCAGCCTACTAAAACCAATTTGCGAAAATCTTTTTTGTGACGTTAGCTGGCCGTTATATGGCACAAACTCACCCCCATGAAAGGATCCGCTCGTTTTATGCTCGTTCAACCTCGATAAATGGGGCTATAACTTCCTCGATGCTAATGCCACCATGACTTACAATCACATCGTCCTTGCGAATAAAGGCTGCCCTACTTGGTGCAATTAAAGCATAATAATCTTCTGGGAGGCCGATAGACGGCCATTCCAGTGAATCGGGAAATGACATTTTGCACTTTGTTCTTAAACTTGGATCGGAATATATACGAACACGCTCCCCACGCAATTCTGCGGTTACCCCTTCATTAGGACAACCAATTTCCTTGGCCTCGATGTTCCCATGATCTGATGTAATATATACTCTAAAACCACTATCTATTAAAATGCTCAAAAGGTCTCTCATGAATCCCTGCTTAGTCCATTGCCAAATCTGATTATGCATGCCGGCAGTACCTAGCTGCATTCCATTGTTTATGGCAAAATAAACATGGACAAGGTTGCAAAATAAATTCACCACTTTTGCAACCCTAAAGTCCCCAGAATTGTAAAGGTCATTGTAGGCACCCTAAAATACCCCTACCCTTATAGTTAGGGAAATAAAAGACCACAAGGGAGGAAGCGGAGGATGCTAACAATGACCCAAATCGATGATATCAGAAGGGCCTTTTTCATGAAAGGAAAAACCTTGAGCGTTCTTAGAACATCTGAGGAGTTTATCACCACCGCTGGGCTGGTAATCCCTCTCATCGCCAGTTTGACCTCTAAGAGGGTTATGGATGTGATTACCTCGTTGCCCGCAAAACTAAAAGTCCCTTTTTACAGGGGCTCAAGGGTGTAGGTTACATCCCTATCGGGACGCTCTGCCTGGCTCTCATCCCCTAAAATTGCTTCGGTAAAGGCATTGATGTAGTTGACCTTGTCTTTCTGGTAGAGAGCCTTGATTGAAAGGACGGAGGTATCTTTATTGAACTGCAAAATGTCCTCGTTAGCGGGCCTGAAAAGAGCGTCCTTATCTGCTGACCGTCCCATATCACCACTGAGCGCTTATAAGAGCCGTGAATGACCACAATGACTTCCTGATCCTCCTCGTCATAGTGTCTGACCAGGCACTCCTGCCCCTTGGCTAAATTGAAATAGAACTCTTTGACCTTCTCCTTGAATCTCTCTATCTTCTCAGGGGTAATCTCAAAGTCATCTGCCGTGATGTTGTGGTGGCTCATCTTGCTGGAGGCGTTAAAGAGGCAGTAGAAATCGTAGGCATAGTCAAAGGCTTACTTGTGGTGAAGGAAGATATCCATCGCAAGAGCCTGTCTTTCTTCCTCTCTGGTTGTCTCAATCACGTAACGCTGGACAGCCTTGACCAGGATATTCATCATCTTTTCGCAGATGTCATTGATGTGGGTAAAGTCCTCAAGGATACTGCTTTTCAGCTCTTCGTTCTTAACGGTATCAAGAAGCTTATTTACGGAGTCGTAGTCGAAAGTCTTGAGAGAAAAGGATGCCCCATCGCCAAGCTTCTGTTTGAAATACTCCTTAACCAGAGGCTCAGGGATTGAATCAATAAACTTCTTTAGATTCAGGCTTCGGTGTCGTGGCACTTGTTAACCTCCGTCAATCTATCCCTCTAACTTTGCCTCAAGCTCGGACTTGAAGTCCTTGTAAGTGCCTTTCCTGAGCGCCTCGAAAAAGAGGTCAAAGCTCCCAGGAGAGAGGAATTTGAAATAATACATCTGCTCTTTCTGCAACCCGTTGACTCTGTTAAAATGCTCTTTTGAATACCGGAGCTTAGCCCTATTTTCATCGGAGACATCGTTGTCCATTTTAATTTCCACTACAATAATATCCGTCCCAATCCTGAGGAAGAAATCAGGGTTGAAACTTCCCTGCTTAGGATGTTCCCCCTTGCGCCAGGAGTATTCAATACTGTAGAAGCCCACATCTAGGGACTTGATCCAGGCATCTATCGCCCTGGCCGTCTCATCGGAAGTCAATCCCTGAATGAACTTGCGCTCAGGTTTGGAGGAACCGAAGACCACATTAAGCGGAGTCTTAAGGTTGTATTTATTCGCAACTTTTATAAGGGCTGACCTCGGAAGGCTTTCATCCTCTTCAAGCTCTTTTAGCAACTTTGCATCTGATAGTTCGCTTCTTCCTATAGAATACTCATCATAAAAGACTGTACTGTCGCGGCGAAGAGATCCAATCCCTAATGAGCTTTTGTTGATTTTTGCTGTGTTAATCTGAACCAATTTATCTGCTCTTATCTTTAACCTCAGACTTTTGGTCCCTTTTCGTTTTATCACACCAAATGCTTTAAGTGTGGCAGCTCGATTTGCCTCATTTAGCCTGCCACTTTTATCTTCTATTTGTTCTAAAGACTTTTTAATGATCTGTTCAATCAATTCCTTTGTGAATTTTCTACTGTAATCAGTCCCAGCTTCTTGATCGAAAATATAAAGACGATTATAGATGTCATGCACAACTTCTTCGATATAATACATTTTATGGGTAATAAGATATTCTTTAGTTTCCCTTTTTTCAGAAACTGCATTTTCATATATTGTTTTTTCAGCTACCTCTTCTTTTTGGCTCGAGTAGGATATATACCCTTTCTCAAGGAGCTTAAATGGTTCTTCTTGCGGGTACTCAACTGGTTCTTCAATTCGCTTATATTCAATATTATAAAGGTCAAAATTGTAATTCTCGTTCTTTTCAATCGGATATGAATATATGCGTTTTTCAATCTCCAATACCTCATCTACCAGGTGTTTAATATTACCTGACCACCTGTCATGATTGAAAACGGTTACGACAGGTTGATTGCCCTTGTAAACCTCAGGCACCCTTAATCCCCTTCCCAGGACCTGGGCAATGAGGAGTTTGGAATTAAACGCCCGCTCCTCGTGAGGGACAATCTGAAAAACATTTTTCACGTCCCAGCCTTCGGAGAGCATACTCACTGAGGTAATCCACTCAATCGGATTGTCCTTGTCATCTACCTTCCGCAGGATGGGGATATTGCTCTTGTGCTCACCAGCAGAGGTGACAATCAAGACCTTCTCCGCAGCTTGCGCCTTGCTGATCTTTTCTTTTTTGGAAAGGAAGGCAATGAGTTTCTCGGTGAGGCGCTTGCAGGCGGCAATGTTCTTGGTGACCAGGATGGTGATCGGCTTGACCATCCGGTATTTGACTGTCCTGTTCTCGATGTGATTATCGTAAATCTTCTGAAACTTTTCATCCTCGCTTCCAGAGGAGTCCTCCGCCACATAGCGGATAGATTTAACAAACTTCGCCTCAATAGCATCCCTCAACGAAAACCGATGGATGACATCGGTGAAATAATCGTCTCCGATGTAGCAGGTGCCCGAAACATTCACGATGAATTTGAACCCGTATTTGGGATCAAGCAGAAACTCCTTCCATTTTTTGAGCACCGTATCTGAGAGGCTCATCAGGTGGTGAGCCTCATCATTCAATACCAGTGTCCGCTCGCCTTTCCCGATAAGACTGTCCTCAATGGCGGATTTGGTATTGATATAGGTGGCGTGGATATTCTCGATGCAAATGTCGCCTTTCTGAATGGTGCTGGAGGCATTGATGATACTTGGGTTGGCTATCTTAGAATTCGGAGGCAGAAGGTCTTTGAGGGCTCTATCGGCGGAAAGGGTCCGAAACTTCTCCGTCAATCCGGCTTCGATAGTGTTGGAGGGACACAGGACCAACACCTGATCCACGGCTCCCTCGGCAAGCATTATGCGGGCAATGCCATACATCACATAACTCTTACCGGTAGCCGTCGCATGATCCAGGGAGCAGGAGAGTTTATCCGGCAGTTGCAGGTGGCTTAAGAAATCTTCAAAGGATAAATACTTCTCCTGAAGTTTGGGGTTGTTGTGATAATTTTCTTCCGCCAGTTCTCTGAGGTTTTTATATTCTCCGCCTAGGAAGTAACGCAGTGTTACCTGGATGGCCTCTTTCTGATATTCCCTGTCTCCGCAAAGAGCGTTCAGGAATGCCTCGTATTTATTCGGGTCAAACCTCTTCGGGTCGTAGTTGCTAGATACCTTGAGGACTAAATCCTTATTTTGAAAGGTCTGTCGCTCAAGCATGATTATTCCTTTATCATTTCCATTAAATTAAGCGGAGCAGCGAGTACTTGCTGATTTTGTGGCGACTTCCCAGTTTCAAAGATCGTCTGCCAGTACTCATAATTCTGTTTGCCTCCGAATACAGAAAGTGAAAGTTCCCTATTCACCCAGACGGGAAGTTGTTTCAAATTTCGGATGAAAATTCTGATTTGATCCCATAAGGGTGATGGGAATTTGTATTGGAACAGCTTGTCCTCATTGATCGGCTTGCCAGAGAATATAAAATGCTGCTTGATGATTTGCTGAATATATTTCAGCCAGTTGTATATAATTTCCTCACGGCTAAGCCTGAATGCAATTAAGTGATCTTCGGGTATTTTCTCTCCTTTCTGAATCCTATTCTCTATCCGATGTGTGCCGATGTCGAGATCGAACTTGCCGACATAAATCTCGTCTGCAATAATATTCATCAATTCGAGGATCTGTTCCTTCTCTAATTCACGAGGATTGTTGCCTTCTTCCATCCCATAATCAAGCGGAGTATCAAGTAAGTCCTGAAAGATGAAGAAGGAATAAAATGTTTTCTCAATGGTACTGTAGGAAAGTGGTTTTTCCTTTGCTCGACCACCAAAGTCAATAAAATCCTTCAGGCGGTTGTCAGGATGGTGAGTAATACTATCTCTGACGGCGTCCAATATGTAGCGCTTCATTTCGCGAGATTCGCCTTTAAAATGTTTAACGAGATCGCGCTCCGAGAAAGTGAATGCATTTGACTCAAGGTTGTGTTCTTTCTGGTATCGCTCAACCCGATCTATATATAGTGCACTACCAAGATGTCTTTGAACGGACTTGTCGAAGGCAACCTGCCTGAGTATAGTACCGGCATTGTAATTTGTGGTAAGTAAGAGATCAAGATCGGGGTTAACGAAAATTCGAACAGGCAACGCTTTAACTCCAAGCATAACCTGTGCAGCTGCCTTGTGCTGTCCATCAAATATCTTGACATAGCTATGGTTGTTTAATTTATTTATCTCCATCCAAGCGAGTGAAACGTGCAACTGTGGGCGTTTTTTGAAAAACTCTTCGATAAGCCTGGAAATGCTTGACCCGATTGCTCTTGGATTGATCCGATCGTCATGCCAAAGATATGCTATAGGTAGGTTGGCGAAGAAATAAGTCATCCCGCTTAGCTCGTCGACATAAATTGGCGAGCTATAAATGTTATTGTCTCCAATTTCAAGGAAGGAATACTTGGCCCACTGATCTTCAATTTTTACGGTAAGCTTATATTTAGCTCCTTCATATCTCTGGAAGATATCGGTGAGATTCGGGCCTCGGTTCTGGGATGAGCATTCTTCCCTAATTCGTTCAAAGCGGGCGAGGACTCGAGCGACTCGAAGATCAGATGCTTGCTTAGATCTGTTACAACTCGAATGTGTTAAAGCGAAATTAGATGGATCGTCCTTCCCGCCCGTTTTGATAGGCTCAACATGATCAATGTCAATTGCATTTGCATGCAGTTCTGGGTCAATTTCTTTTCCACAGATGAAACAAACTCCACGCTGAGCACTCAAAAGCGCTTGTTCTAACTCCTTTCTTTGTTTTTCTGACAAAGCTGATAGATAAAGTGAGCCCATAGCTAACCTCCTATTTACTAAAGTCGGACATAGTTTTTATCTCCCGCTTCTCGTTGCCGAAGATGTCAATGTAAATAACCATGATTTCACCCTTGACCTTATTCTCGGCAAACCTTATCTCGTAGTCGTTCTTTTTCAAATCCTCGGCGTAGAAAACTTCATCCAGATCAAAGACCTCCCCGTCAAAGTCATAGTCCAACATGACCATAGAGAGTGTCTCAAGATTGGCAAACTCAAGCGGCTTACGGGAGAGCACCCTGCTCTCAAACCTCTCAATCTTAATCACGCATTCTTTTGTCCCTTCGCCAATCTTAAGTTGCCCCTTTTTCTCCTGAATGAAGTATTCGCACTCTACTGTCGGCAACTGAATAAAGTCAAAGCCTACGGCGTCCACCGTGTCGTTGACATCCATCTGGCTTACCGGTTGTTTGAGCTTGGTAAATCCCCGGTTGTGGATCTCCTCAATAATTGAGTAAGGGATGCGGAAGACAAAGTATTTCGTCTTGCCCTTATCAATGTAGTCCTCAAGGAACTGCACCGAGGCGGCCGGGGCTATGATAAAGAATCGCCTGCCGATCTTGTCTCCAAGATACTTGTGAAGGTCGTCAATAAACCCTCTGCCGAGCACGGCGTCTTTGTGTTTCTGGTAATTGAAGACCATAACGCTATCCGCTCCCAGGTAGCCGTCCAGTTCAATCTTGGAGATCTCGTGTTTCTCGTCCCGGCACTGAAAGAGTTTTAGGGCGAAGTCCCGATACTGCTCCCAGGGGAGTTCCTTGATCATCTTGTAGTCATAAAGTCCGGCGTTGTAGAGGGTAAAAGGCTTGCACGGCTTGCCGTATTTCTTTTTGGGGTTTTCCAGGTCCTTGCTTTCGGCGATGTTCAAGAGCCGCTTCTGCATGGTATAGATGGCGAGCTTGCCACAGTCCACACCAATCCAGCGCCTGCCTAACTTCTCCGCCACGGCAAGGGTAGTACCTGATCCGGCAAAGCAGTCGAGAACAAGGTCGCCGGGGTTGGAGGAGGCTTTGATGATACGGTCAAGGAGGGCCTCGGGTTTTTGGGTGGGGTAATCCATAATCTCACCATGGGAATAGCCAATTGTAGCGATATCACTCCACCAGTCCTCAACTAACTTGCCTCTTTTATCGAGGGTTTTTAATTCTTCATCGGACCCTCTTCCAATAATAGAAGTGCCGCCTGTCCAAATGTTTGATTTCTTATATGGAACTCGCAACTGTTCTGTGTTGAATATCCATGTTTCACCTTTCACATACCAGAGAATAATTTCATGTTTCTTGGGAAAATATTGCGAAGTTTGCGATGGGCCCGTATAGCACCAAACAATTTCATTTATAAGCTTTTCTTCCCTAAAGACTTCATCCATTATTGTTTTGACATAATGACCCTTCTTCCAATCCAGATGCACATAAATACTTCCATCTTCACTCAACAGTTCTCGTAAGAAGACCAATCTCTTCCTCAAAAACTCCAAAAACCTTGCCCCGGCAATCTTATCCTGATACGCCTTCTGATCCTGGCTTCCCCTGAACTCCTGTTTTGTAGCAAACGGTGGATCAATATAGACCAGTCTTACCCCAGGCGTGCCGTCGGCATTCTTGAGCTTACCTTCCCGCTTCATCTGTAAGAGAGTCTTTAGCACCTGAAGGTTATCGCCGAAGATCAGCATGTTTGTCCAGCCGCCGTTCCCATTGCCAAAAGTTTTTATGGGTTGTAAAGGCACTGCCATCGTGTCCGCCAGGATATCCTCTTCCCGTTCCTTATCGGCGTAAACGAGCTCGTATTCTTTCTTGGTATCAAAGAGGATCGGCTTGTAGTCCTCCGGCAAGGGCTTGCCCTCCTTGAGGAGGCTTACGATCCTTTCAATCTCCTGCTCTGAAAGCTTACGCATAACCGTTACCCTCGCTTTTCTTTCTTCCCCCTCGCGCACTCCTGCCGATCCTTCTCAATCAGGTCCCGAATGATAGAAACGATGGAGGCATTTTGGTTCTGCTTCTGAAGTTCCAGCGCTTTCTCCTTCAAGAAAAAATACTGTGCTTCCGTAAGTTCAATGGTTGTTTTTATCATATTAAATTTATTCCCAACTTCCGCAATACGGTTTCTCAGTTTAGCCATATTGCTATAATTATATGAATATAGCCTTAGAAGTCAAGCGAAATATCGTCCGCCTCCTCCCGATACCCTTAAACCGGACTATTAATAGATGGGCAATTAGTCTTTGCCCCGATGAAACATGAGCAATCATAACCTTTTGAGGAGGTGAGAAGACTATGGCAAAAATAACCGGACCTTTGATGTCCATTGATGCCAGTGGCGCCTTTGCGGATACGATGGTCTATGCCAAGTGGAAGGGGATCAAATACAGCAGGCAGTATTGTCAACGCCGGCTTGAATTTGACCCATCTGTGCCGGTTTAAAATTGACCCACCCCAGCTTTTAACTAAACATTGCCCTGAGGGTTTTTATACAGCCCCGTCTTTGCCCTGTTCTTCAGACGGTAACTGTTTCCCCTGATGTTAATGATATGGGCATGATGTAACAATCTGTCCAGCACTGCTGTCGCTAGTACCGGATCTCGATTTCTTCCTGCCATAATAAAACCTCCTGATCAGTGCTCTCTATTTTGCACCTTTTAGGAGGTTTACACAATTTGTGGGATGGTCCTAGGGAATCTGTTACTCAAGAATTAGTGATGCTTGCCTTGAATAAATTTACGGATATCTTTAAGCATATCTAACCCTATCAACAGAAGGAACTGTTGAGCCTCGTCCTCCATAAGGCCGTCCTTGCCCCAGACAGCATAAAAATAGCCCTATACGGGCGACCCCCCCGAAATACGGCTATTTTCTTTATGTGAATCTGAGATGCGCTCTCAGACACCAATCTGGCTCGCCGATCGTTTGAGCGACCTTTAAACTTTCATCGAGCTGTCCTGTTCGGGCCATAGTCATAGCAATCATAGACAGCCTACCTGATCTGAGATCGGCGTCTGCAATCCTTTGAGCTGCTTGCAGCGCCCGATCGTACTGCCCGGCTGATGCCATCGCTTCTGCAAGGAAGGAAAACACATGAATCCCAGATTGTTCGCTTTTGTTTTCGTTAATGATACCTTCGGCTATCTATAAGGCCTTGTCGAACTGCCCTACTTCATATAAACGCCTCCTCGATCCTATTTAAGGTCTAAATTCTTTCTATTGAAAAACTCGAATCTTGATCTTTATCTTCGCGCCTTGACATCACATCAAGCAAAGCAATCAGTAACCATTATCTCGCATTATATCCGGGCAGTCGAACAATAACGCGCGTCCTTACACCTGGTTTGCTTTCAATATCGACCTTTCCCCTATGAAGCTCAACGATCCTTTTTACAATGGGCAATCCCAAACCAGATCCTCCATAATCTAAGGATCTCGATTTCTCGACCCTGTAAAACTGATCAAACACCTTGGGCAGATCTTCTTCCGGCACTCCCGGCCCGGTATTTTCAATAATTACTACCGTCTCTGCGACCTCCCGTTCAGCCCTTATCGCTATCTGTCCGCCATCCTCGTTATATTTAATTGCGTTGTCTAAAAGATTTGAGAAGGCACGACGTAATTTTTCCTCGTCGCCTTTGACCCACAGATTTTCCGGGAGATTGACCTCCATCGTGATGCTGCGTGCGTCAGATAAAAGTTGGTAATCCTCTATTAAAGCCGAAAGCAATTCGGTTAAATGTACCGGCTTTAGATCGAGGCCGGAAAGGGTTTCCAGTGATGACATGTCAAGAAGATCCTTGACTAACCGCTCCATTCGCAACACTTGATGGTTCAATCTGAGAAGGTTATCCCTTATCGAAGGAGAAAGGCTGTCAATATCCGAAGAGCAAATTTCGCCGATGGCCAATCTTATGGTAGCAAGCGGGGTTTTAAGCTCATGAGATGTATCGAAAAGAAAGTTTCTCTGTCTCATGAAAGAATACTGCAATCGGTCAAGCATCTGATTTATCGTCAGCGCCAGTTCGTTAAACTCATCCCCTTGCTCATTTACGGGAAGCCGCTGTTCTAGATTCTTCTCGCTTATATCTCGTGCCAAATCTTTCATTTGACCTATGGGTTTTAGTATTTTGCCCGTTACAAAGTGACTGATGAGGATCAAAATTAAAACAGAAAAAATGAGGCCAAGTGGGATACCCCAAACCAGCTCTCTTATCTCTTCCTCAACCTTTCCCAAGGAACGACCGACTTGAACGATGTAATCTTTATCGCCTAAGAAAATCGGAAAGGCCCTAAGCCTGAACGCTTCGACCTTGCTTTTACCGGAGGCATCGTTTACGATGACGTGTCTTATGGTGACAGCAGAGTTTGGTTTTACCGAAGGAAGCCTGACGAAGTCTGCCAGGTTTGAGCGAAAGATGACTTTGCTGCTTTGTCGGTCGTAAATCACGATCCAGTATCCGTCATCTATATGCAAATTGGGCTGTCCTTTTTCGTGTTTCAACAACTCTATAACCTTATAAGCTTCCTCCTCAAGCATGGAATCTAAAAGCCTGAACGATTGCTCTACAAGCTCATAAAACACCACACCGGAGAAGAGAAAGCCTGATACCAAACCTGTTCCGACGATGAGAAGCATAATCCTTCTTCTTACGGTCATTGTTCACCATCTTCGATCATATAACCAACGCTGCGTACGGTCTGAATGATTTTATCGTTCCCGGCATCACCGAGTTTACGGCGCAAATTTTTAATATGAACATCTATGAAATTAGACATGGTAAAGGGATCAAAGGCGTCCCCCCATACATGTTCAGCCAAACTGAAACGTGATACGACCCTGTTTTTGTTGTATAGCAGAAATTCTAAGATTAAAAACTCTTTTTGGGTGAGATCTATCGGCTCTCCATCTTTCGTGACCTTGCGGCTTACCGTGTCTAATCTCAGTCCTTTGGCATCCAAAATCGCACTATGCCGGCCTTCGGATCTCCTCAATAAAGCGCGAACGCGCGCAAGCAATTCGTCGATAGAAAAAGGTTTTGCCAGATAGTCATCAGCTCCGAGATTAAGCCCTTTGACCTTGTCCTCCACGTCCCCCTTTGCCGTAAGCATTAACACCGGAATATTGATCCCACCTTTTCGCATTTGCTCAAGCAAACTCAACCCATCTATATGGGGCATCATGACGTCCAGTATCACTAAATCGAATACAGCATCATAAAGCTTATCCATGGCCTCGATTCCATTGCTTGCAGTGTCTACCGTGTAGCGCTCACTGGCCAAGATCTCTCGAAGTTGTTCGAGGAGAGAGATATCGTCGTCTGCTATCAAAATCCTCATCATGTCACTCTCCTAGAATAATGTTAACGTTAATTATATACCAACGACTTGCCAGGTAATTTTGCCCAATTCATAATCGCAACTTCAAAAATTCGATCTTATCGGTCGACCTTCTAGCATCCGCATCGTTATGAGGGTTACTGAAAAAATGACAAGCTAAGCTGTCCCTCCATATTTATATCAACGGCAACCCAATTGAACGAAGCGTGCAATGCAACGAAAGCACCCTGACACAGAAATTTTCATGGGCTCAAGGCGTCAAGATCATCATTTTACGATTCCTCAAAGGCAATCTTCACGAAAACTTCATCATAGGGTAGCTAAAATTAGCTTCGCATCTTTTGGAATAAATATTTGGAGGGATTGAATTTGTCTAAGGTCTCGGTCATCGTTCCCACCATAAACGAGGTCGGAAATATCGATGATCTTATTTTCCGTATTTTCGCACTTAAGGATGAGATTTCATATGACCTTGAAATATTGGTAGTAGACGACGGCTCTACCAACGGCACGCGCGAACACGTCCTGAAATGGCAAGAACATCACCCCGTACGCCTCATTGCCCGCGACGACGACAAAGGCGTGGCCAAATCGGTAATAGCGGGAGCCCGTGCGGCCACCGGTGATATTCTGGTGGTCATGGACGCCGATTTGAGCCATCCACCAGAGGTCATACCCGACCTGGTCAAGCCCTTATTGGAAGGCACATGCGATATGACCATAGCAAGCCGTTACATAAAGGGGGGATCAACGCCCGGATGGCCCTTCTACAGGAGGCTGGCGTCCTTTATCGCCACTGTCATAGCGAGGATCTTCGTCGACGTATGCGACCCCATGTCCGGCTTTTTTGCCGTACGTCCCCAACTGCTTCGCTCGCTCGATCCTGAGAAAGCTTGCTTTAAGGTGTGCATGGAGGCGCTCATAGCAGGAGGTCCATCCTTAAGGGTAATTGAGGTTCCCATAACTTTCAAGGACAGGGCAAGCGGACATTCAAAGATCAATCTCATAAAGATGGGATGGTCTTATCTGTGTCGGCTGGCTGCCTTAGCCGGAGGCAACATGTCGGCAAAAAGTGGCATTCGCTTTGGGATTGTGGGCCTTCTTGCCATGGTTCTCGATCTTTTTGTATTTTCTGTTCTTATCGCCTTAAAATTTCCCATTGGACAATCTCACGTGATTAGCTTTTTTGCCTCGATTGCATTTAACTTCACGTGCAATGCCAGATGGTCCTTTGCGCAAGACAATACACAAAGGCTTTCTTTCGCCGGCTTCGGACGTTTCCTGCTTTTGGCCTTGGCGTCGCTGTTTTTGCGGGGAGGAGTGCTTGCTACCTTAAATCAATTGTTGGGATGGCCACCCTTATTAGCCGTGATTGGAGGGATCTTTGCTGCCGCCGTCTCAAATTACGTGGGGAATGCCTTCTTCGTGTTTCCTCTGAAACCTAAACATAAAGGGCTTCGCTGGCGGGCTGTATCTGTCATATTTCTGATTTATGCCATAGTGTTGCGCCTCTTTTACATGGGAGTGATGGAGCTGATTTATGAGGAAGCATACTACTGGAATTACGCTCAGCACCTGGACATAGGCTACCTCGACCACCCTCCCATGGTGGCCTGGATCATAGCCTTTTTTACGTCCGTCTTCGGCAACGCTGAATTTGCCGTAAGGATAGGAGCACTGCTTTCCTGGGCGGTTATGGGGGCGTTCGTCTTTGCCCTTGCACGAAAGCTCTACGGTAGGGAAATTGCCTTCGTCTCTCTTTTCTTAGTGGCAGGACTCCCCTTTTTCTTTGGGATAGGCATGCTTATGACGCCTGACGCTCCCCTTGCTGCCTGCTGGGCGGGGACACTTTACTTCTTGGCCAAGGCATTTTTTGACAAACGGCGTTCATCCTGGTGGGGCGTGGGCATTTGCGGCGGGCTGGGACTGCTTTCCAAATACACCATCGTCCTTCTGGCACCGGCAAGTTTGTTGTTCATGGCCATAGACCCGATGTCTCGCCAATGGTTAAAGAAAAAGGAGCCCTACTTGGCTGCCATCCTTGCTCTTTTGATCTTTTCGCCTGTCATCGTCTGGAACGCCAAACATGGATGGGCATCTTTCGTCTTTCAGGGATCTGACAGGCTTGCCGGTTCCTTTAGGTTCTATCTGCCTCAATTTCTGGGCTATGTAGCCGCGCTCCTTACGCCTGTCGGTTTAGTCGCTGTTTCTGGCACCTTTTTGGGCACAAAGGGCGACCGAAGATCTCGGTTTTGCATGATCATGGCGCTTTTTCCGGCATGTGTCTTTTTGGCCTTTAGCTTATTTCGAGAGGTCAAGTTGAACTGGACGGGGCCTGCCTGGATTTGCCTAGTTCCTTTAATGGCATATCAGGTTATGGCAAGCGATACTACATCTCGAATTATTAATTTTCTAAGAAAGGCCTGGATCCCTACTGTTGTAGTTGTCTATCTTATCTTTGGAGCAGCTTTGCACTACTTCGTTTTAGGCCTACCCTTTGCTGCTTACCCCCGTGATCTGTCCTTACTTGGATGGAGCGATCTGGCCAGACAGGTTGAGGCCATAGCAAACGAGCTTGAGCTGTCTACGGGACACGAACCCCTGGTGTTGGGCATGGACAAGCACATGATTGCAAGCGAACTTTCCTTTTACAGGACGAAGTTGGCAGGCAAAAGCCGTGACCACGGTGAGGGCGTAAGATACACGGCCGGTCCCAACTTTTTCGGGCACGAAAGTCTGATGTTCAAATACTGGTTTCCCAAAGACAAAGGTTTACGTGCTTATAGTGACGTGATTGTGCTGGTCGGTCCGGATCCCAAGAGTCTATGTTTGGACGAATTGATCAAAGATGGCTGGAACGTAGGAAGCGTAAAAGAGCTGATTGTACGAAAAAACGGCATTCCTGTTGGATGGTACTGCTATGCCATAGCACAATCGGCGAGCGCTAATTCTATAAGTGCTTTAAAGTGAGGCTGGAAAACATGTTAATAAGATCAAGGGTTCCTTTGAGGATAAGCTTTGGCGGCGGCGGGACTGACGTCTCCCCGTATTGTGAGAGACGCGGAGGCGTTGTCATGAATGCCACTATCGATCGATACGCTACCGTGAGCCTGTCTCCGCTCATCGATAAGACCATAGAGATAGAAAGCATAGATTACGATGCGGCCCTGAAATACGACGTGGATCAGTTTTTGGCTTACGACGGACATCTCGACTTGATAAAAGGTGTAGTTAACTTCATGAGAAAAGCTTACAATGTCAATCATGGTTTTAGGTTACGGATACATAACGATGCTCCTCCCGGTTCAGGTTTGGGGTCATCTTCTGCTGTCTGCGTCGCAGTCGTCGGGGCATTTAGACATTGGCTCAACCTTCCCATGACGCCCTATGAGGTGGCCGAGATGGCTTACCAAATCGAAAGACATGAGCTGGGCATTAAAGGCGGCAGACAGGACCAATACGCTGCTGCCTTCGGCGGCTTTAACTTCATAGAGTTCAATGGCACGAAGACGATAGTCAACCCCTTGAGGCTGCGAAATGACGTGGTCTGCGAGCTCAATCATAGACTGATCCTGGCCTACGTGGGAGGCTCTCACGATTCGTCGAAGATCTTGAGCTCTCAGATAAAGGATATGACCTCAGGCAACGAGGAGACATTAAAGTCACTTGACAAGGCCAAAGAGCTTGCCATAGCCATGAAGGCCGCGCTGCTGACTGATAATCTCGACGACTTTGGCCTTCTCTTAGACGAGGCATGGGAATCAAAAAAACGTTTTACCGCCGGCATAACGACCCCTAAGATCGACGCCATCTACGAAAAGGCCAAATCGGCCGGCGCTTTGGGAGGAAAAGTCTCGGGAGCAGGTGGCGGCGGGTTCATGTTCTTTTTCGCCAAACCCGACAAAAGATATGCAATAACTAAAGCACTGCAGGACGAAGGGGTACAAACCGTCAATTATTCCTTCACTGATATGGGATTATACAGCTGGGAGGTGCGATGATCTTGATATTAATAACAGGAGCCGGCGGAATGATAGGAAGTCATCTCATAGACAGGCTCTCTTGCCTTGCGGGAAAAGACAATATCATAGCATCTTACTACAAACCTACGATTGATATGAAAGAAATCGAGGGGAAGGCCAAATTTGTGGAGACGGACGTACGCTACTTCGAGGATCTCTACAGAATTGTCGAACGATACAGGCCAAATTTCATATATCATCTGGCAGCCCAAAGCTTCCCTGCCGTCTCGTGGGACAGGCCGCAAGAGACCTTGGAGACAAACGTTATAGGCACTGCAAATTTATTCGAGGCGATAAAGCTCATACAAGCCAAAGATTTCTACGACCCTACGGTGGTCGTGGCATGCTCCAGTGCCGCTTACGGCTACGTAAGCGAGCAAGAAGTCCCAATAAAGGAAGATCACGCCTTGCTTCCCCTGCATCCGTACGGAGTAAGCAAGGCTGCCCAAGATCTCCTTACATATCAATATTGGGCCACATGGGGCATCAAAGGCATAAGGGCCAGGATATTTAACACAACGGGGCCGAGAAAGACGGGCGACGTATGTTCAGATCTGACCTTTAGAGCAGCCCAGATAGAAAAGGGCAACATCCCACCCATACTTCGGGTAGGAAACACAAAAAGTCGCAGGGCCATACTTGACGTCAGGGACTTGGTTTCCGCCCTTATCTTGCTTGCCCAAAGGGGCATGCCTGGCGAAGCTTACAACATCAGTGCCCAGAAAGCATATGCAGTTAATGAGATTATAGAAATCATTGAGAAAGAGCTGAATACTTCCTTCGATGTGCAAATAGACTCGATGCTGCTGCGGCCTAAAGACGAATCCATAATACTGGGGGATTCGTCAAAGCTCATATTAGCCACAGGCTGGAGGCCCAAACATGACCTTGCCGCCACTGTAAGGGATATGCTGCAGTATTGGCGCCAAAAGTTACAGGCGGGCCTTGACAGTAACAAATTAAAGCCCGTGCCTGCGCATTAAGGGAACCATGGTTAAGCTCTCCTCTCCCTTTTGGATATTGAGCCTCGTAGGGGGGATACTGCTTTTCATATATGCTGCAGCAAGGCATGACCCCGTTTTCATGGTTGGGCAGGCCAGTGGGGTATTCATCTACATACGAAACATATACTTTATCCTAAGAGAACGTAAAGAAATTGTCCACGCAAAGTAAAACTTCCTCACGCAGGCAATTTCTCTTCGTAGTCCTTTTGGCATTGCTTGCCTCCATAGCCTTTCAGGGAAGCAGGGGCTTATACGAGACCACCGAAGGAAGGTACGCTGAAGTGGCCCGCGAGATGTTGCGCAGTGGGAATTACCTTGAGCCGACACTGCTTGGCCTTCAGCTGCTGTCGCTGGTCCTATTTTTCATGGCTAAGTCCAAGCTCCAGCTTTACATATTGCCGCTTTTCTTCCCCCTGTCCTTGATCATGGGACGGGCACTGGCGGCCTTTCACGACATGAAAAGGCTTGGCGCGAGCATTGATGAAGCCGTCGCTGCTAGGAGTTTTCAGCTTCTTGTAGTCTACGATAAAAAGCTGAACGGCCTTGCCTTCTATAAAGATGAGATATTGGATCACATAAACCCCGGCATGTCGGACCAGCTGTCAGAAAAGGTCATTGCAGCGTTTCGCAATGGCAAAATACCGGCAGTGTTGCTTCGGGCAGGCAATGTAGACTTGGTATCAGATGCATTGAGGTGATCGGGAATACCCGTTACCGTAAAGGACCTGTATGGAGGTTGGATGCTCATCACCTGTGAGCAACGATCGTAATCGAGCAATAACGAAACCCCCATTAATTAAAACGCTAAAAGCAGGACAGACGTCTTAAGCATCGTCTGTCCTTTTCTTATTTTTCCATCAACTTTCTACAAAAGGGTATTGACTTTTTGAAAGAGGCGTAATATAATGATCACAAACGATCATAAACAATCATAAACAATCAAATACAATCAAGGTGATGGCGATGTTCGCAGAGGAAAGAAGGGCCGCCATAGTAAACAAGATCAAATCGGGCGCTCCCATATATGTGGCAGACCTGGTTCAAGAGTTCGGCGTCTCCGAGGCTACTATACGTCGGGACCTGGCAGTTCTTGAAGACATGAACCTGCTCAAGCGGACTCACGGCGGGGCCGTTCCTCCCAATTACGGCCTTGAACCCACCTTTCAAGAGAAGGAAATTCAAAACCTTAACCTCAAGGCAGCTATCGGAAAAATGGCCGCATCCTTAGTAAAAGAAGGAGAAACTGTGCTGCTTGACGCTGGCACCACTACCCTGCAGATCGCCTCAAACCTTCGCGGACGCAATGTGACAGTCGCCACCAACTGCATAGATGTTGCAAATGTATTTTTAGACGACCCACACGTAGAGGTCTGGCTGCTTGGAGGAATACTTCGAAAGGGACCTCGTTCCCTTGTTGGTTTTTTGACGAATGAGTCGCTGCACAAGTTGCGCTTCGACAAGGCCTTTCTGGCCGCAAACGCCGTTGACATCGAGTTCGGCGTGACCACACCCAACATGACAGAAGCCGAGACAAAACGACAGATGCTACTTGCCGGCAAGGAAAAGATCCTTGTGGTAGACCACTCGAAACTAGACATGCAGGGTTTGTGTAAGATATGCGACTTAAACGAGCTTGACCTGCTCATAACCGACGCAGGGGCAGAGGAAAGGCAAATAGAGCAACTCAAGAAAAAGGTAAGGGTAATGATCGCTTTCGAAGGAGGTGACAAGAGGTGACATCGATTGTAACGGTTACCCCGAACCCGGCCATAGACCATACGATATTCATCCCCAACTTCACTGCCGGGAAGGTCAACAGGGTCAAGAATGAACGAATGGACGTCGGAGGCAAGGGGTTTAACGTGGCCTCCTTCCTCAAGGACTACGGCATCGACGACGTGGTATCCACAGGTTTCCTGGGGAAGGAAAACAGGGATTTCTTCGAAGGATTCCTAGCGAAAAGGCAGATCGAGGCAGATTTTGTGTACCTCGACGGGAAGACGCGCACCAACATCAAGATCGTGGACGAAGAAAAGCAGGAGATAACCGACATCAATTTCCCTGGCCTATATTGCAACAGACAAAGCGGCGATGCCCTAAAGCGCATGCTTGAAAAGCTTGCTCTCACCAATCAATGGTTCGTCTTGTGCGGCAGCCTTCCGCCGGGCCTTCCAGACGACTACTTTGCCCACACTGTAAGCATGCTTAAATCCATGGGCAAATTTGTGGCGTTGGATACCAGCGGCCAGGCCTTAAAGGAGGCCATCGAGGCAAAGCCTGATCTCATAAAGCCCAACATTTCAGAATTTTGCGAGATTTTGGGCTTACAAAATCCCTCCTTCGACGAGATAGTTCAAGGATTAATGGCATTGGCATCTTCGGGCATCAAGACGGTCTGCCTGTCAGCCGGAGAAAGGGGTGCGCTTTTTGCTGAAGACGGACAAGTCATTTTGGCAAGGCCGCCAAAGATTGACGTCTTAAGCACCGTAGGGGCAGGAGATGCCATGGTGGCAGGCCTCATAGCAGGAGCGCTGACGGGGCAATCCTTGACGGAACGGGCAAAGCTGTCTACGGCCTTTTCCGCCTGCGCGCTGACCAAAATGGGACCCGGGCGCACCACGCGGGAACGGGTCAGCTCGATCATGAAGGACATAACGATAGAGGGGGTAAGGATATGAACATAAAGGATTTATTGTCAGAAAAGAGGATATTGATTGGTTTAAATGCCGGCACGAAGGAAGAGGTCTGGAAGGCTCTGGCCGAAAGGATGCACGAAGAAGGCATAGTGGAGGACGTGCAGGCTTACCTGGATGATGTGGCCTCAAGGGAAAAGCAGGGGACAACCGGCGTTGGCTTTGGCGTGGCCATCCCCCATGCAAAATCTGATGCCGTAAGGCAAGCAGGTCTTGCGATGGCAAGGACGACAAAGGGCATAGACGTCGGGTCTTTGGACGGAACGCTTGCCGATGTATTTTTCCTGATCGCTGCCCCAAAGGACGCCGACAAAATTTACCTTCAGACGCTTTCAAAGCT
>Ga0209508_1000982_pt1:0-22500 | contig 24352 bp, 28 predicted proteins | sample AD_UKC129_MetaG_FD_184427 | JGI IMG/M metagenome (GOLD analysis project Ga0209508, IMG submission 184427) | Active sludge microbial communities of municipal wastewater-treating anaerobic digesters from Canada - AD_UKC129_MetaG (SPAdes) (version 2) | ecosystem: Engineered > Bioreactor >... | reverse complement strand
AAAAATAAAACTGCCTTCCAATCCTTGATACTCATAACGAAAATCCTCCTTTACATCCTTTTTGAGGCTTAATCTTTCTGGCTACAACCCAAGCCTCTCCGTTTTCACAAGGAAAACAATATCCGAATTTCTGACAAAAAATTTCATTTAAAATTTGAATACTGACTTTATCTGCCGGTACCTTACCTAATCTAACCTCGTTCCGATTACCATAAAATTTTTCTTGATTTTGCATTTTTATACACCTTCCTTTTTAAAAATTATTAAAGAGCTATATTTATATTATAATTCATTTTCTTCATTCTGTCAAATTAGATAAACTAGCTAAAATATGATATAATAAAATTTCTAAAATTCGAATGATTTTCTTTTACCTTGTTAATCATTAAAACCTGATGATTAACATCAAATAGACAATAATCTACTTCTTATAGCAGCTTAGGTTCAAGAAGATAAAGAAACATTTAAGGAATTATCAATTATTGATTATTAATTATCAATTAATGTTCGGACATCGCAAGTCGTTACAAAGTAACGACTTGCGATGTCGTTAATTAAGTTTTCAATTTTTAATCAATTTCAAAATGTTTAAATGTTAAATTAACGACTTGCGATTGTCGTTAATTGAATTTTCAATTTTCGATGGGCTGTTGTCTTAAAAATTTAAATCCACCAAAAATCATTAAAATGAAACAAAAAATTACTCAAGAACTAATAAATAATAAAAAAGCCTACTATGATTATGACATCTTAGAGACCAAAAAAGCCGGGATAGTGCTAACTGGTTCTGAAGTAAAATCTTTAAGATCCGGCAAAGGCAGTTTAAAGGGCAGCTATGGTATGATAAAAAACAATGAAGTTTATCTGATTAATTTTCATATTTCTCCCTATCAGATTAATAATCTTTCTTCAAAAGACAATCCGGAAAGAGATAAAAAACTGCTGTTAAAAAAATCAGAAATTCTCCGCTTAAAAAACAGAATAAAGCAAGAACACTTGACATTAATCCCTTTAAGAGTGTATAATGATACTAATGGATTGATAAAGGTAGATTTGGCTTTAGCTAAAAAGAAGAAGAAATTTGATAAAAGATTAAAAATTAAAACCCGAGAAAATAAAAAAAGAATAGAAAAAGCCAAAAAGGGTAATGTTTGGGGATGATCGGCGTTGATAAAAAGCAAAGTCTTTAAACTTTGCGAGGTGAGGAACTCTCGTCCCCTCATTAAATAATCGAGAGGACATTAAAAATGCCAACAAAAAAACAGTATTTCCTGCGTTCGCCTATGCCTAACATTTTTTAGGCAAAATAGCGGGGAGCACGGGAGATAGTTGAATCATTCGGGAGATAGTTGAATTCATCTTGATTCGTAAATCTCATAGTTCTTCCTGTCGGAATTATGAGATTAATAAGACAGGCAGTCAAAAGCAGGTTTGTTAATTTTCCTTTTTGACCTGAATAAAAATTAACTACCCTCGTAGAGAAGTTTAAAGATACCTTTTTAGACGTGGGTTCAATTCCCACCATCTCCACAAAATTTCTTTTTCAGTTTTTAATTTAATAATTAATTTAGTTTATATTTTTTATCTTGCAAGAAATTCGCTTAATAGACGAAAAGGGTAAACAAATAGGCGTTGTTAGTTTTGAAGAAGCTCAAAAAATAGCAAAAGAGCGAAATTTAGATTTAATAGAAATAACTAAAAATTCCCAACCACCAATTTATAAATTAGGCAATTGGGCAAAAGAAAAATACTTAAAAGAAAAGGAAGAAAGAAAAAAGAAATTAAAAAACAAGCAAAATATCTTTAAAAACATTAGAATAGGATTTAATGAAGGGGATCATGATTTGGAGGTGAAAGCGAAAAAAATCAATGAATTTTTAGAAGACAGAAAAGGAGTAAGAATAGAAATTTTTTTAAGGGGCCGGGAAAAAGCCCATTTTGATTTAGCAGAACAAAAAATCAAAACATTTTTGACAAAAATAAATAAATCATATAAAATAATCCAGCCCTTAAAGAGAACCCCTAACGGGTTTTCCGTATCTATAAGTTTATGACAGAAAAAATGACCAATCATTTATTAGAAAAAAGAATAAAAGTCACTAAAAATAAAAAAATTCTGCGACGCCAATCTCATATTGGCCATACTCGTATTGTTGATTCCACAAAAACTAAAAGAGCAAGAAGAAAAACAGTTAATTGGGGTTATAAAAAAAATAAAATACTTAAAAATTTAGGATAATAATATGCCAAGAGTAAAAGGAGGAGTCATTGCTCAAAAGAAAAGAAGAAAAGTTTTAAAAGAAACTAAAGGATTTAAATATGGCCGAAAATCAAAAGAAAGAGCCGGCCGGGAGGCTTTACTTCATGCTTATTCTCATGCCTTTAATGACAGGAAAAGAAAAAAGAGAGAAAAAAGACAACTGTGGATTGTCAAAATTAATGCTTATTTAAAAAATCAAAATATTAATTACAAGGATTTTATTCATCAGCTGAAAGAAAAAAATATTGAATTAGACAGAAAAGTTTTGGCGGAAATAATGGAAAAATATCCTGAGGCGGCTGATCAATTAATTAAGAAATTAACAGCTGAAGAAAAAGAAAGAAAATAAAAAAGAAAAGCAATATAATAAAAAAAAGAGGCATCGAAACTGCCTCTTTTTTATTTTTACCTTTTTTACTTTTTACTCTTTTTATCTTTTAATATTTTTAATCTACCCTTGATTTTTCTTTTCAAACTCTAAAAATTTTTTTCTGGCAAAATTGCTGTATTCTTCTAAATTAGAAACACTAACTCCTAGATAATCTGTTGGCTGCTCATTATGAGGAAAAATCCCAACTAATTTTGGTACTCCTTCTTTTGTCCATAACCATTGCAAAACAACTGATTCGTTAAGTAAATTATGAGTATAAATATTTAAGATTAACTCATCCCCCTTTTTTTCAATCTCATATTCAATACCATCGGCCCTTAATAACATTTTTTATCACCCCTTTTAAAAAAGTTTTAAAATAACTATTTTTAGTATAACATTTTTTTGATAGAACGAAAAGATGGATTCAATTAACGACATCGCCAGTCGTTAATTGATTTACGCTGTCCAAACATTGAAAATTCTTGAACTTAAGGATAAAAGTCAATCATTTATTATTTTCAAAACTACAGCTCAAATAGCGCCACTTGTTATACTGATCTTTAAAAAATCTTAGAGAAGAATAGTTATAATTTTTAATTATTTTTTCAATATCTTTTTTCTCCCAAGAATCAAATTCCAAATAAATTTTTCCTTCAGTTTTAAGAAATTCTTTGGCTTCCTTGAAAAATTTTTTAATACAAAATAAACCATCTCCCCCAGAAAAAAGCGCTTGAGATGGTTCCCATTTTAAAACATTGGAATTAATTTTATTTTTTTTATTTTTATTATTTTTTCTCTTGCGTGAAAGATAAGGAGGATTGGCAAAAATATAATCATATAAATAATCACTCCTTTTTTTCTTTTTTAATTGAGAAAAAACATCGGATTGAATTAACCGGCTTCTTTTGGTTTCAATATGATTTAATTTTAGATTAATCCTTATTTGTTTTAAAAAATTTTTATTTTTCTCAATAAAATCAACTTTAATAGAAGGGAAGTTTTTTAATAAAGCTATACCAATACAACCTGAACCAGCAAAGATATCTAAACATTTAATTTCTTGAGAATTATTTTTTATTCTCTCCCGGATTTCACTAAAAGATTGTTCTACCCAATATTCTGTCTCGTCTCGAGGAATAAATGGTCGGTATTTTAAATCAATTTTAGTATTTAAAAAATAAGAAAAGCCAATGATATAATCAATTGGCTCTCCTCTTTTAATTCTTAATAAATCTTGCTTTAAATACTGATCTAATTTTTTTTGACTTAATTTTTTCTGAGAATATTTTTCTTCTTTTAACCATCGAACAGCTTTTTCTAAAAAAAATTTCTCATTAAAAACTTTTTCTTCCATTTTTTCTTTTTGTTCTTTTCAGCCATTAACCCTAATTGATAGGTTTACTAATAGGATTTTGAGCTACCATTGGTTTCAGTTTTAATAATTCTTCTTTAACTTTACTAACTAATTCATCAATAGAAAATTTGGCTTTAACATAATAGTCAATTACTCCTAACGATTTGCCCCTTTCAACATCTGATGGCTGGCCTAGATTAGAAATTACTATGACTGGTAATTGCTCTAAAACTGGATCTTGACGAATAGTTTCTAAAACTTCAAAACCATTCTTTTTGGGAAGAATTAAATCTAATAAAATTAGATCTGGTTTAACTCCTTGATTCATTAAAATATCTAAAGCTTCTTCACCATCGCTTGCCCGAATAACTTTAAAGTTTTCTTTTCCTAATTTTAATTGCAAAACACTAGAAAGAAAAGGATCGTCCTCCACTAACAAAATTAAACCGCTATTAAAATTATTGTTCTGATTATTATTAGCCATATTATCTATAATGGTTTATTATAACAAATAACCAAAGATTGTCAACCAAGATTAATAAATTTTGAATTTTCAATTTTCAATTCTTCAATGATTAAATAGGAGTCAAAATAGATTTTAAAAAAAGAACCCAATGGGTTCTTTTTTAAAATCTTCTGCCCTTAATGGTTATCCCAAGAGAAATCTTGTCAAAACTAAAATGATTTTGACAAGGGTCTCGGCTTAAGGCCTCGAGACCAACACCCATCATCTCAACGATGATCGACCTTTATCTGTTAAAACAGATAAAATTTTAATATAAATGTCTCACCGCCAGCTTCCGCTAGCGGTGCCTTGTTATGACTTAGCCCCTGTCACTGAGCCCAGCTTAATCCAGCAAAAGCTAGACTTCGGCTGTTCCCAGCTCCCTTGACTTGACAGGCGGTGAGTACAAAGCTCGAGAACGTATTCACCGCGGTATAGCTGACCCGCGATTACTAGCGATTCCGGCTTCATGAGGTCGAGTTGCAGACCTCAATCCGAACTGAGGAAAGTTTTTTGCGATTAGCTCCACCTTACGGTTTGGCAACGCTTTGTACTTTCCATTGTAACATGAGTGTGGCCCAGGGCATAAAGGCCATGCTGATTTGACGTCATCCCCTCCTTCCTCCCAGCACCATTTTCTTGAACTAATTAATTCTAAATTTTCTAGAATAATAGCTAATTTATTAGCTTATGCTCCAGAAAATGGTGCTGGGCGGTCTTGTCTGACACTTGTAACAGACAACAGGGGTTGCGCTCGTTTCCCCACTTAAGGGAACAACTCACACCACGAGCTGACGGCAACCATGCAGCACCTGTTCCAATGTCCTTGCGGAGGTTCTGACTTTCGCCAGAATTTCATTGGAATTTCAAGCCCTGGTAAGGTTCTTCGTTTGCTTTCGAATTAAACCTCATGTTCCACCGCTTGTGCGAGCTTCCGTCTATTCCTTTGAGTTTCAGCCTTGCGACTGTACTCCCCAGGCGGGGTGCTTAACGCGTAAGCTTCGCCACTGATAGGGTCGATACTACCAGAAGCTAGCACCCATAGTTTAGGGCGTGGACTACAAGGGTATCTAATCCTTTTTGCTACCCACGCTTTCGTCTTTGAGCGTCAGGAAAGACCCAGCTGGCTGCCTTCGCTTTCGGTGTTCCGCACGATATCAACGGATTTCACCCCTACACCGTGCGTTCCGCCAGCCTCTTTCTTCCTCTAGTCTACCAGTATCCTATGCAGCTCTTCGGTTGAGCCGAAGATTTTAACATAGGACTTGTTCATCTTTTGTTAAACAAAAAATGAATCATCTTAAAGATGAGTAAACCGCCTAAGGACACTTTACGCCCAATAAATCCGGATAACGCTTGGGACCTACGTATTACCGCGGCTGCTGGCTATGGTTTTAAAACCATGGACTATATCACTGCGCCATTTGGCATAGCCATTTGGCGTATTTGGCGTTTTATATACCTTTTAAAAAGGTATATCTCGGCTTTAAGCCTCAGTCTCTGAGGGGTAAGTTAGAATCAATTATATGGAAGTTTATATCGGAAACTCTTGACAATATATGGTTGAATTAAATCCTTAAATTTTATTCGACTATTTTTTCCAATGTATAACCTGTATTGAATTTTTTCTCTCATCTTTGATTTTTGAATGGTTGCTTTCAGGTTAAAATTATTTTCTAAAACTTCAACTAAGATCTTTATTTCCTCCTTGGAAAAACAATAGGTAGCAAAACGATAAGCATAATGCCCATCGGATCTAAAATCAAGTGTTCCATCATCCATATACCATACTGCTAATGATAAAGGATGCTTAAGAAGGTATTTAATTTCTTGTTTAATGACCTTTTTCTTGTTTTCATAAAACAGGTCATAATAAACATTCAATTCCTTTCCATATCTTGTTAACAATCTCCACTGAAAGTTATCTTTTCTCTGATAGGGTTCTCTACCACATATATTTTTTAGTTCCTGATGCAACCAAAAAATATAATCTCTATGGCTTGCCTTTTGTTTAATTTCTAAAGCGGTACTGCCGTAACGATTTTTATCTAAATAACCATCTCCTAGCAAACTACCAATAATTATTGCCTCTTCTTTTTTAGAAATCTTTTTTCTTCGTAAAATTTCCATTTCCTTATATTCTAACAAACTTCCCTGCTGATTGTAAGTTCCACCTAAAGATTGTCAGTTTACAAATAGTAAACTACTTTAGGAATACTTACTTCCCAGCATATAAGCCAAATTTGCATTCTGGTATTACTACCAGAAGACGCGCCTTCCCAAAAATAAATTGGTATCTAGATCTGCAGCCTTTAAATCTAGATTGGCACGTAGTTAGCAGTCCCTTATTCCTCGTCTAACGTCAACCGGTAAAAACCGGCTTCCTCAACGAGAAAAGTGGTTTACGATCCGAAGACCTTCTTCCCACACGCAGCGTCGCTCGGTCAGGCTTTCGCCCATTGCCAAAGATTCTCGGCTACTGCCTCCCGTAGGAGTAGGGCCCGTGTCTCAGTGCCCTTGTTGGGGGTCATGCTCTCACACCCCCTACCCGTCATCGCCTTGGTGAGCCATTACCTCACCAACTAGCTGATGGGACCTAGGCCGATCAGAGAGCGCCTTGCGGCTTTACCCAATACTCTTAAAAGAATACTGGGACCATTGAGTATTACCCCATCTTTCGATGAGCTGTCCTCATCTCTCTGGTACGTACCAAGGTATTACTAACCCGTTTGCCACTACCCAACATACTTAAAAAGTAGATGGGTCGTTCGACTTGTATGCCTTATCCACGCTGCCAGCGTTCATCCTGGACCAGGATCAAATCCTCTAAAAAAATTTGTCTCTTAGGATAACCATTAAAAGCAGAAAAATTATTCTGATTTTTGGTTTTTTAAATTTTCAAAGAACTTTTTGGCGAGAAAAAACAACCATTCCAAACGGTTGTTTAAAATAACTAACTTTTGAATTTTATTTTCAAGTTTCTCTCGCCTTTACATATTTTTAATTTAATATAATTATACAAATTTTTTTTAATTTGTCAAATAAGAAGAGGAAAGATTGTTTTGTACTTTATTAAATATTTGGACATCGTCAGTCGTTAGAAAATACCTCGTTGAAAATTGAAAATTTATTTACATTCTTCTATTCACAATTCTAAATCTTTATCTATTTTTTGCATTGCTTTTAAGCTTAAAGTAAACAGGTCTTCTAATTTTAATCCCAGTAAATTTTCACTTAAATTAATTACTTCCCGACTAGCACCTTTTGCGAAAGATTTTTCTTTAAAACGATTTAATATATTTTCAACTGTTAAATCTTTAATTTTTTTAGAAGGTAAAACTAAGGTTGCCGCTACTATTAAACCAGAAACCGGATCAGTCACAAATAAAGCTTTTTCCATTAAAGTTTCCAGTGGTAGCTGATGATAAGAATTATGTTTTTTAATGGCTTCAATTATCTCTTTATCGAGATTAAAATCAGCTAGCATTTTTTCAGCCAAAAGAGAATGTTGAGAAAAATCATTTTTTGTTAACTCGTAATCAATATCATGTAAAAGACCAGCTAAACTCCACTGATTTTGATCTGCTTGAAAATATTCCGCTAGTTCTTTCATTATTGCTTCAACGGCTAAAGAATGTTTGATCAAATTTTTATTTTGAATTTTTTCTTGTAAGAAAATTATAGCTTCCTCCCGAGTCATTTTAATATTAATTATTGATTATTGATTATTAATTATTAATTGATATTATACCATAAAAATAAGAGCCGGCTTAAGCCGGCTCTTTCCCCTTGCAAGAATCATTACGATGATTATTGTTACTTCCATTTTCGTATCCTATTTCTATTTCTTTTGTATCACCATTAACAACGAAAAGATAACCTTGCTTTGCTAAATTATTTATTTCTTCCAATGACATCATCAGTGCTTCGACGGGGACAACTAAAAGTTTAATTGTCATTTTTGACCTCCTTTCTTAATTATCAATCTATTCATCTACTCCATCCCAATATTTCAGCCAATAAAGATTAAGAAATAATTGCTTTATTAAATTGATTTCTTCTCGAATAATCGCTATGTCTGCTGGACTAGAAGCAACTAATTCTAAAATACTTGCTAGGAAATTGATTCCCTGCTCAAATATCCCCTTAACCCTTATTTGGCTTGATCCTTCCATTTTTGTTAAAATTTCTTCTAAGTATCTTAAAGTGTTAATTGCCGTTTCCCAACTTACTTCTGACAAAGGAATATCATAAATTTCTATGTTCTCCAGCATTAATCTAATTGTTTTTAAGCGAAAAAGAACCTCTTTTAATTTTTCTTCCCTTTCTTTCTCTCCAATAATCCCCATTTATCTTAACCTCCTTTCTTAATTATTCTTTTAAGATTTATCAAATAACTTTTCTTTTTATATCACATTATTAGCAAAAGGTCAATATCGGAAGAAAAAATAAAAGGCCTTTGGAGCCAAAAAAGAAAGACATCCAAAGGCCTCTACCAAGGAGGATTTAGGGAGGAATTAGAAATTAGCGGTTTTTTAAGAACTTCTTTAAGTATAAATAAAATTTTGTTTTTGTCAAATTGTGATAGACCCTTGATTTTAATTTTAAATTAATTAATAATAATCTTATTGGTTTGATAAAAATAATATTTAAAAAAAATGTCTGAAAAAAAAGAAATAATTTTACGATTAAATAATACTATCAGAAGATTTATTTTTTCTGATTTAATTTTATTTAGCGGCTGGGGATTAATTTCTCCCTTAATGTCTGTTTTTATTGTTCAAGAAATAAACGGCAGTTTAATTGATGTTGGAATTTCGGTAGCAATTTATTGGTTTATTAGATCGATCATTGAACTTCCTTTAGCCAATAAATTAGATAAGACGCGGGGGGAAAAAGACGATTTTTATGTCTTAATGACTGGCTTGTTCATCGTCGCTATTGCCGCGTTTGCCTTTGCTGCAATTGAAAATGTTAGCCAACTATATGTTATAAAAACTATCGAAGCAATAGGTTTTGCAATGTATTATTCTTCTTGGTCAGGAATTTTTTCAAGACATTTAGATAAAGACCGGATTGCTTTTTCCTGGTCAGCTGACCATATTGCTGTTGGTATCGCTTCGGCTTTAGGCGGAATTTTTGCTGGTTTAATTGCCACTGGCTTTGGCTTTCGCTATCTTTTCGTCTTTGGAGGAATTCTCTCTTTGGGAGCTGGCCTCGTTTTAATATCTGTCCCAAAAATAATTTTCCCAAGGCCAACAAGCAAAGATGAAAGCATAAGAATGAACCATTCAGCTAAATCAACTACTTAACATTAACTAACAACTGACGATGACGATGACGATGACGATAACGATAACGATGACAATAACAACGAAATAACTAACAACTGGCAACCAACATTATTACATTATTATTGAGTTAACGAATTAACGAGTTAACGAGTTATGCTTGAATGTTCAATCTATGGAAGTTCAACTTCCATAATTCCCTTCTAACTTCCATAATTCCCTTCTAACAACTTTTTAGTCATTCTGAGGCCAAAGGCCGAAGAATCTCTCGCAAATGCGAGAAATGAGATATTTTACGACTTGCGATGTCGTTAATTAAAAAATCGCTCCTTCTTTTTTCAAAAGAGAAAGTTTCTTTTTTCTCCCTCGATTATATCCTCCTATTGAGCCATCGGAACGAATTACCCGATGACAAGGAATTTGGGGATTATAATTTTGATGAAGGATATTACCAACTGCTCGATAAGCCCTTAAATTCCCAGCCTTTTCTGCTACTTCTTTATAAGTCATAGTTTTCCCTCTAGGAATTGCTTTCACAATCACCAATACTTTTTCTTTAAAAGTTTTCTTTTGCAAGTTTAATTATTAACTTAATTATTCAATTTTTTTATTCAATTTTTAATGAATTTTTGTGCCCGGTAACACTTCTTTTTCTGGTTTAATCAAAATTGGTTCCCCATTATTATCAGCAGCTAAAAGCATTCCTTGGCTTTCAAATCCCATTAAAGTTTTTGGTTCTAAATTAACCACCACTACTATTTCTTGATTGATTAAATCTTGGGGTTGATAAACTTTACCGATACCAGCAATAATCTGTCTTTGTTCTTCTCCTAAATCCACTTTGAGTCTTAATAGTTTTTCAGAATTTTCCACTTTTTCAGCCTCAAGAACTTTGCCAATTTTTAAATCAATTTTTTGAAATTCTTCAAAATTAATCATAATTTAAATCGTTAATTTTATTAGTATTTATTAAAATCAGTAGTTAATTCTTTTAATAATTTTTCCAAATCACAAGTAGCCAATCCAATGTATTTATCCGCTGTTCCGTAATAAATAAAAAGTTTATTGTTGATGATTACCCCGCCGGTAGGAAAGACAACGTTATTAACGTCTCCTGTTTTTTCATAATCTTCTTTTGGCTCAAGAATTGGATTTTTAGTTTTACCGATTACCTTTGAAGGATTTTTTAGATCTAATAAGGCCGCTCCTGCCCGATATCCGTCAGAAGAAACTCCGTGATAAATAATTAACCAACCTTTTTTAGTTTTAATCGGCGGAGCACCCGCTCCAATTTTAAAATCTTCCCACCATTCTTTTGGCTCCATTAACACTTTATGTCTTATCCAATTTTTCAAATCTTTAGAATAAGAAATCCAAATACTTGGCTTTTCTGGAAAATAATTAGGAATTTCTTCAATTGGCCATTCTATGACTTTTTCTTTTACTCTTAAATACTTTTTTCCCTTTTCCTCGTAAACATCTTTTTGAATCCAATTATGCGGTCGGTGAAGCATAACATACTCCCCGTTAATTTTTTCTGGGAATAAGACAGCATCTTTATCATCAGCCCCCTCAGGGGTGATAATCCCCTTTTTTTCGAAATGAATAAAATCTGTTGTTGTCGCCAAAGCAGTTCTAGGTAAACCTCCTCCTTGACGAGCTGGTTGAGAAAGAATAACATAAGTTATATAAAATTTTCCTTCGATCTCAGTAATTCGTGGATCTTCACAACCCCATTTTTCATATTCTTTTTCAAGTTCAAAAAGAGGGCTATTTTTCCGTTGGAAATTAATTCCATCCGAGCTGATGGCATAACCTATTCTTGAAATATAATTATCATATTCACCAATTGCTCGATATAATAAATGGACCTGATTATTCCAATAGATCGCCCCGCAGTTAAAAACTGCTTCTGATTCCCACTGATTGCTTTTAACGGGTCTCAAAATCGGATTTTTTTCGTATCTTTGTAGTTCCACAATAAATTTATGATGGGTTTATGACTGTTAACAATTAAGGGCCAAGTTAATTATTAATTTTCTTACCACTGCTCATAATGAATTCTCTTTTCGTCAAAATCCTTATCAGAATAAGGTGAGGTTTTTTCTTTGGGGTAGCCAATGGGAATAAGATTAATTAGAGTAAAATTTTTAGGTATCCCCAATAATTCTTTTATTTTTTCTTCTTGGCCTTTGATTGCTTTCCAAACACTACCCAACCCTAAAGCAGTAGCCTCTAAAAGCATATTTTCCGAGGCAGCGGATAAATCTTCGACGGGGCAAATAGTTTTAGTTAAATCAATTATGGGAATTATCAATACCGGCGCTTCTTTAACAAATTCCTGACCAACAAGATTAAAAATTTTATCTTTTGTTTCTTGGTTTTTAATGACTAAAAATTCAACTGCTTGATTACCATGAGCCCTAGGAGCAAATTGACCGGCTTTAATAATTTCTAAAATGCTTTCTTGCGGAACATCTTTTTTTTCATATTCTCTAACCGAACGACGATTTAAAATTTCTTTAATAACCATAATTTTTAAATTTATAAATAATTATTTTTAAAGAATCTACTTTGTATAATATCTTAAAATTTAATAAAAATCAAAAATTAATTAACATTGCAAATTAATTTCAAAATCGATACAATTAAATAAAATAATTTTAATAAAATTTTATAAATGATCTGGGGAAATGGAATAGATTTTGTAGATCTCAAAGAATTCGAAAGGCTTCTTAATTTAAATAGAGAAAAATTTTTAAATTTTATCTTAACAGAGAAAGAAAAAAACAAAATAGATTCAGAATATCCGATTAAAAAAATTGCTGGCATTTTTTCAGCTAAGGAAGCTGTTTTTAAATCATTAAATTTACCAAAAGAAGAATTTAAAAATTTTAATTATTTTCAAGAAATCGAAATAGACCATCTTGATTCAGGAAAACCTATCGTTAATTTTTTAAATTCTCTGGCAGAAAAATTTCTTAAAGAAAAATTCAAAATTTTTATTTCAATCAGCTATAATTCAAATTCAGTAATTAGCTGCGCAATTATAGAGAAAGTATGATAAAAACACTAATAGAATTCTTTTAAAACTTAAACTTGATGTCTAACAATAAAATAATGTTTGGCAGTTTCAATCGCCATTAATTCTATTAGTCCCATTCCCAAAACAATCAACCAGCTTTGTCCTCCCAAAGGCACGGTTTTTAAAAGAATTTGAAGCCCCGGTAAATAAATAGCTAAAACAAGCATTAAGACTCCAACAGCTGAAGCAACAAGCAAAATTCTATTTGAAAAAGGGTTAATATGCCAAAGATTTCTTCGTAAACTTTTACAGGAAAAAACATAAAGAATGGAGTCAATGGTCAAACAGGCAAAGATCATTGTCCTAATATAAGCAAGGTCATAATTTTGCCCCCAAAGCCAGAAAAATAATCCTAAGAGTATTAAATCGGTAATCAGTCCTATAATAAAAATTATGACATTCATTTCTCGGGTTAGAAGCGGAAAATCACGGCTTTCTGGTTTTCTTTTCATTACATCTTTCTCTTTCGGTTCAAAAGATAGAGCCAGATCCGGCAGACCATCTTCTACTAAGTTGATCCATAAAATCTGAACAGCAGTAATCGGCAAAGGTAATCCAGCTAGCAGACTAACGCCAACCAAAATTACTTCACTAAAGCTGTCGGAAAGCAAATAGGTAATAACTTTCCTAATATTATCCAAAATGGCTCTTCCTTCCTCTACTGCCGCTACAATGATTGAAAAACTATCATTGAGTAAAATTAAATCAGAAGATTCTTTGGCAACTTCCGTACCAGAGCCCAAAGCGATTCCCACGTCTGCTTTTTTTAGAGCCGGCGCATCATTAATCCCATCGCCAACCATTGCTACCACTTCTCCTTTTCTCTGCCAAGCTTCAATAATTCTCATTTTATGCTTTGGTTCAACCCGGGCATAAATTTTAATTTTATTGAGAATTTTGTCAAATTCTTCATCTGAAAGATTGTCTAAATCTTTTCCTTCTAAAATATTTTCTTCTTGTATTTTAAAACCAATTTCTTCGGCTACTGCTTTGGCTGTTAATTTATGATCGCCGGTAACAATAATCGGTTTTATGCCTGCTTCTTGACAAATTTTTATTGCTTTTTTTGCTTCTTTTCGGACCGGATCTTTTAAAGCAATAAAACCGACAAAATTTAAATTATTAATCTCGTTTTCAAGATCTACAGGTTGTTCATTGCTAGTTATCAGTTCTTTATAGGCAGAAGCAACTACCCTCAATCCTTTTGCTGTTAATCCTTCTAAGGCCTTCTCTAATTTTTCTTTTTCTAATTCTAATAAATTGCATCTTCCTAAAATTTTTTCCGGAGCGCCACAAACATATAAAGTTTTCTTTTCACTAGTATCTTCTGAATATAAAACAGCCGTAAATTTATTTATTGAATTAAAAGGAATATCGGCTATTTTTCTTTTTTCAAATTCCTTTTTTTATCAAAGCTAAAACCTGCTTCAATCCCGGCTTCAAGTAAGGCTCGATCAGTTGGTTTTCCTCTAACAACCCATTTATCTTTAGGAGAATCAGGGTTTTCAATAAAAGCTTCTGAAGTTAAAGCAGCAATTTTTAAGGCAAAGAATTTATCTCCAATAACCTCCACAACTTTCATTTTTCCTTCAGTGAGAGTAGCGGTTTTATCCGTGGCAATAACGGACGTTGACCCTAAAACTTCAGTTGAAGATAACTTTCTAACTAAACCTTTCTTTTTTAATATCCTCTGCATCCCCAAAGCTAAAATTACCGTCATCGCAACTGGCAATCCTTCAGGAATAGCCGATACAGCAATAGCAACAGCCGTGGTAAACATCTCAATAAATTCTCCTCCCGTTATTATCCCCTCAATAAAAATTCCCAAGCAAATCGCTTCAATAACTATTCCAACAATCTTTGAAAAATGAGCTAACTTCTTTTGATAGGGTGTTTTTTCTTCTTTCGTTTCTTTAATCATCGTAGCTATCTTACCAATCTCAGTCTGAATTCCAGTTGCTGTTACTAAAACTTTGCCTCTCCCCTCTTCAACTATTGTTCCCATATAAACCATATTATCCCGATCAGCCAAAGGAACTCCTTTTGCCAAAATTTCAGAATTTTTTTCTGCTGGCAACCATTCTCCGGTTAAAGCCATTTCATTAATTTTAAGATTTTCGCTTTCAATTATTCTCCCATCAGCAGGAACTTTATCGCCGGCATTTAAAATAATAATATCACCCGGAACTAATTCTGTTGAATCAACGATTTTTAAATTTCCGTCTCTTTGAACTTTAGCTAAGTATTTTACTACTTTTTTTAATTCTCTTAAGATCTGGGATGCTTTATTTTCTTGAATAAAGCCAACAATGGTATCTAAAAAAACAGCAGCAAAAATAACAAGGGCATCGGTGTATTCTTTTAAAATTAAGCAGATGGTGCCGGCAATAATTAAAATATAAACCAAGGGGTTGTAAAATTGTTCCAAGAAGATTTTAAACCCTGACAATGGTTTTTCTTCCGGAAGCTTATTCTTGCCAAATTTCTTCTGGCGGTTTCTAGCCTCTTTTTCAGATAACCCGTTTTCGATATCAGTCTTTAATATTTCAGCCGCTTCCTTAAAGTTTAAATTATGCCAAAAAATTTCAGCCATTGTTTTATTATAAATGCATTATAAACTTATTATAAAATTATATTGTATATTATACAAATTTTTTTCCAAAACAAAAATAATAATTAAATCGGAAAAAATTTATTATTTTTTTGAACTTATACAAAGACTTGACAAATAATTTTAATTTGCTATAATATTCTTGGTGTTATTTGAAGACCGCAAGGCCAACAAATAACACCACTGCTGCCTCTTTGAAGTCTTCGGACCGAAAGGAGGCAGCATTTTTTTATGTAATTCATTTCAATCAATGTTTGGACAGCGCACGTTGAGTTCACAAATTATTTAGTTAACGAATTAACGAGTTAACGAATTGAAATAACTAACAACCAAAATAAAATGGGTATGGTTTAGGGTTAAAGGGTAACGAAGCCCGTATCGTTTAGGGTTAAGAGTTAAAAGGATTTTTCACCTTAAACCTTACCTTTTCACCATACTGGCTTCTTAACCCTTAAACTCTTTACCCTAACCAGTTCATTAACGACTTGCGATGTCGTGAATTTCTAACGACTTGCGATGTCGTTAATTGACAAAATAAAACTTTAATGGTATTATAGAATAAGCCCTTTGAAAATCTTTATAGAGGAGGAAATCAAATGAAAACCGGTTTTGATTTAGATGGAGTAATTATAAAAGACCGGCTAGGCCTAACTAGATATTGGCTAACCGGTTGGTTTTGCAATTGCTATTTTTTTTACACCCGATTGGGTAAATTTTTATATCAGTATCGCCCAATTGATAAGAAAACTTATAGCTGGTTGAAAAATAGAAAAAATAGAGGGGAAAAAATCACTATTATTTCCGGTACCAATAAAGATCATTATCGCTTAGTTCATAGCTGGCTAAATTTTTATAGAATTCCTTACGATTTTATTTACCTGAAAGAAAAAGAAAATGGAATCGCTGAATATAAAGCTGAAATTCTTGCAAGAATAGATTGGCAATTTTATCTTGAAGATAATTACCAAGTAGCCGAAGAAATAGTTAATATTTTGATATCCCAATACAATCAGCCCGCTCGTTTAAGAAAATGGAAAAGAGGACGGCAAATACTTTATCTTATTCTTATAAAGAATAACCGCAAAAACAACAATGGCTCAAAGTTTTAAAGGGGACAAAAAAAATAAATTTTGTCCCCTTTTTATTTTAGGTTAATAAAATTTAATTTTTAAAAATTGCTTTTTAATTTTCTCTATTTTCTTCTTCGTCTTCGTTATCTTCTCCATTATCCTCTTCTGAAGAAATTTCTGTTGTCCAACCAAGAACAAACAAAGCTAAGCCAATAAGACCAATAATGAACCCTAAACTGCCTAAAAATACCTGAACAAACAATGGCCACCACCAAACAATTAAACCATAAAGGCCAAAAATCATTAAAGCAATTCCCAAGATGATTAAAAGAATTTTTTTAAACATATTTTTATAAATTTTTATTTAAAAAACTATAAAGTAATTAAAGAACGTCTAATATTATCAAATTCTTTTATTAAAGCATCTTTATTGAATTCAGAAATAGTTCCTTCCGGATAATTTTCTATTGCTGTCGAATGAATTAAATAACGAACTGCTAAACAAGGATTAGTGTCAACTAAAGCCCAAACTTGTTCTTCATAATAATTTCCAGCTGCTCCTTCAGTTCTAACAGCAAAAGAGTATTCCTTGCCATCATCATTAATTATGTCAGATTGAACATCACCATAAAGAAATAAATTAGCATTACAATTTTCTGTTGAGTTATTTAAAGATATTGTTTCCACAGAAATTCCGGTATCGAAACTAGATAAATTAGTTCCTTCGGCTATTTTTTCTGGAATAATGAATTTAACTCCTTGAATTTCCTTCCCTGTTCCAAATCCTTGATATTGATAAGAGGCATCAACAGAATAACCTTCTGGATAGCGGATAGAAAAACCAATTTCGTTATTCAAATAAGTATTAGGCAATCCTCCCGGGTCTGGTGACAAAACTATACAGCCAACATAATTCCTTTCTTCGTTGTTCTCTAAAACTAAAGCACCATTGCCTTTATTCCAAAAAACAAAAGATTCATCACTGTTAGCATAACGGACTCCGCTGGCAGAAATTGTTTGAGGTAAATCAAAACTACGACCATCGCTTAAAACAAGTTTTACTCTACCAGTAGGAATTGGCATCTCGCCCGGCTCTACTGGAATTTCTTCTCCTTCATAAAAAGTAGCCTCAATTGTTTTATTGTCTTTACAAAGAAAAGTTGCTTGAGCTACAGGAACTGGGATTACAGGGCTTATATTCTCGGGTTTATTTTTATTGGTAAAATAGAAACCTAAACTTAACCCGACTAAAACGACAGCGATAATTGTGATAATAGTATTTTTATTCATATTTTAAATATTTAAATCTATCATTTGGTTTTTTATTTTTTCTTTAATAACTCAATTTTTATGGTTTCTCTTCTGATTCTTGAGAGGATTCAGAAGAATCTTCTTCTTTTGTTGCCACTTCTTTTGTTGCCCCTTCTTCTGTTGTCTCTTTCTCCTTCTCCTCTTTCTTTTCTTCTTCGTCTTCTGTGATTTTCTTTTCTACCTTCTTCTTACCAGTTAATCCCAAAGCCGTAAAAAAGCCACCTAAAATTAAACTCACGACAACTGCTACCCAATATTTTGTTTCTCCGAAAATAAAAGAACTGGACGTAATCATTCCTATACCAAAACCTATCATCAGTCCCCCTAAAACAACTAATAAATTTTTAAAGATATTTTGCATTTTATTTTTGTTTATTTTATTAAATTATGTTTTTACTATAAGAACTTTCTTTTCTTGCTATCCTAGGCGAAGCGGAGGATTTCATAAATATCTCAAACCCCAGAACTTAATTTTATTAACGACATCGCAAGTCGTTAATCGGCTTGCGATGTCCAAATATTGATCAACAATTTATTAAGGTTAATCTATCTAATCATTAATATAGCACTCTCAAAATAATAACGCAATAATAATAAAAACTATCAAATCGACAAAATTAAATAAAATTAAATGATTGTATAATTGTCTTCATCACTTGTTGGCTAACATCATTGCTCACGTGAATAACAACAAAACTCCAATAATTATTGTTTAAAAAAACAGGGGTTTTTAATTCGACGATTAACTCTGATTCATTATTGCCATCATCAGATGAATAGATAAGTCTTGCCTGTTGCCCATTAATTTCTAAATTCTCTATAATAGGGTTTTCTCCAAAAGGGCTTAAATGATGAAAGGCAGAATTTTCCGCAACCTGATCTATGGTTTGAGTTGTTTCTTCGCAATCTTCCATCTTTATTGGCTTGCCTTCTTGAATAAATTTTTGAATATCTTCATAGGAGCCAGAATAAGACATTTTTGCATCCTCAAGAGAAGGACAAATATAATAACCTTTTACTCCGCTCAGCATTATGACAAAATAAGGATTGCCATTTAAAGGAGCAGCTGAATCTTTACCCATTACAAAACGCGATGGCTGATCGCCTAAGTATTCATTATCTTTAAGATAAGGAATAAAATTTTCAGGATATTCAAATCTAATGCCTAATGCTGAATTCCTGTATTCAGTAGTGCCAACTTCTTCTTTTGAAGAATATGGTTTTAAGACAAGATTGCTTATTAACCACTTTCCATTTACTTTTTCTACGGTAATTTCAACTTCTCGTTCAGCTGCTGCTCCTCCTTCTACAGCTTCCACGCTGGTAATTTCAAATATTCTTCCTTTAACTAAATAGTTATTCTCATCTATTTTCTGAATTTCATCGATTTCTATTCTTTCTGGCCAAGGACTAGAAGTTATTCTTCCGGGAGCTAAAGAGGGATCGTTTTGCCATACAGATAATAATTCTGACGTAACAAAATCCTTATAATTTTCTTCAATGCTTTGAGCTACTATTTCTTGAGGTGCCTGTAAAGAAACACTTTTTAATTTCTGACCAAATTCTTCTATTAATAATCTAATAGCTGCTTCATCGCCAAAATCAATTTCTTCTTTTGGCTGATTCTTTTGCCAAAAATATAATCCAATAATCACACCAATAATTATTAAAATAATAAGCCAAATTAACGAAGTGTTTTTCTTCATATTTTTTGTTGTTGAAAATTAGAGGTTAGAACGAGTAAACTTTCAATTAAAAGTATAGCAGATTTATTGATTTTATGGTAGAGTAAAATAATTATGTCAAAAGTAATTGAAGTCAAAAATTTAGTAAAAGATTATGAAAATTTCCGGGCGTTGAAGGGAATTTCTTTTGAAGTTGAAGAAGGAGAAATTTTTGGTTTAATTGGACCAAATGCGGCTGGGAAAACTACTACCTTAAGAATTATTGCTACTCTCATTCAACCAACTAATGGTGAAGCAAAGGTCTTTAATTATAATGTCGTAAAAGACCCGGAAAAAGTAAGAGAAAAAATCAGTTATCTTCCAGAAGAAGCTGGCGCCTATAAAAATTTATCGGGCAAAGAATATCTAGATTTTATAGCGCGATTTTATGCAAAGGATAAAAACGAAATAAAGGAAATATTAACCAGAGGATTAGAATTAGCCAAACTCGGAGAAAAAATAACAAACAAGGTCTCAACTTATAGCAAAGGAATGACAAGAAGATTATTGATTGCCCGAGCTTTAATGGCTAAACCAAAATTAGCTATTTTAGATGAGCCAACTTCCGGATTAGATGTCATAATCTCCCGAGAAATACGGGAAATAATCAAAAATTTTGCCCAACAGGGAACTACTGTTTTACTATCTTCTCATAATATGTTAGAGGTAGAATTTTTATGCGATAGAATTGCTTTAATTGATAAAGGCGAAATAAAAGAAATAGGCACTCCGGAACAATTAAAAGAAGAATATAACGCTAAAAATATTGAGGATGTGTTTATTAAAGCAGTAAAATGAATAATTTTTTCAACATTTTTAAAAAGGAAATAAAAGAACTCTTAACAAAACAGATGCTTTTGAGTTTGGCTTTTATGGTAATGCTGTTTGGTTTAATGGGATCTTTTATAAATAACGCCAAAGAGCAAGCTCAAGATCAACTTTTAGAGCCAACCCGTTTGGCTGTTTTAAATTTAGATAACTCCGCTTATTCAAAAGAAATATTAACTAAATTAACAAAAAACAACATAGAAATAGTAGAAATAAAAGAAGAAAATATTGAAAAAGCAATCGAAGAATCTCAACTAAAAGAATCAATGTCTCTTTTAGTTATTCCTAAAGGATTTGAAGATGGTATTAAAAAATTTCAAGGATCAGAAATAGAAATATATTCTATAGTTAAAGATTTAGGTTTAAAAGAAAGCACTTCTTTTGCCAGCATCTCTTCTATTATAAGTTATCTTAATCAAGAAATTAATAAAGATTTTATCAAAAGCGCTTTTGAGGAAAAGGAACCAGAAAATATTATTAACCCGATAAAAACAAAAGAGTTTGTCGTTGTTAAAGATAAAATTGCTCCGGGCAACCCGGCAACTCTTCAATCTTTAAGTATGGCTAATTCAACAATTATCCCAATTCTTTTAATGCTTTCAATAATGTATGCCGGAACGATGATTATCACCTCAATGGGACTGGAAAAAGAAAATAAAACTTTAGAAACTTTATTAACGTTACCGGTTAAAAGAGAATCAATTATTTTAGGGAAAATGGCTGGCGCTATTGTCGTTGCTCTTTTAATGGCTGTTGTTTATATTGGAGGATTTAATTACTATATGTCTTCTTTTACTCCGCCCATTGAAGGAGGAACAAATCTAATGCAAACTTTAGGATTAGTTATGACTTCTTTTGATTATCTCCTTTTGGGTATTTCCTTGTTTTTGACAATTCTAGTTGCTTTATCAATATGTATGATTTTAGGAATGTTTAGCCAAGATATTAAAAGCGCCCAAGGTATGCAATTTCCAATAATACTTCTAGTAATGATTCCCTATTTTCTTTTAACATTTCAGAGTTTAGAAACAATGCCAATGGGATTAAAAATATTTTTATATCTCATTCCCTTTTCTCACCCCTTTATCGCTTCCAAAGTACTAATCTTTAATAATTATTCAATAGTAATTGCCGGAATAATATATTTAATTATTTTTGCCGCTCTTACAATGTATCTAGCAATTCGATTATTCAATACTGATAAAGTTCTAACGGCAAAAGCATCTTTTGGAAAATTAAAATTTCGAAAAACTAAAAACGACAGAAGTTAAATTAAATTTCTGTTATTGAAATTTAAAAGACCTTCTTTTAACCAAAGCGGTTTCAAATTATTCTCCGCAAGTGAAACAAAAAGAATTAACCAGATGTTGAGCGGTTAAATTAACAATATTTTGTTTTTGAAACCAATCCAAAAGTTTAATAAATTCATTCCACCAATCAGGATTATTGGCTATAAAATAAGGATGAAACTCAGTAATAAAAGGAGTTTCTTCTTTTTGATGAATAGTAAAATATTCCTGAATAGTTTCCCGCCATTCTTTAGCTGTTTTCCCAGAAGAACCCATCGCCGTATCGCATAAAACATAACCGCTATTTTTCACTCCTTCGATAGAAACTATAGAAAAACCATAGTCATTAGAATAATACGGGATAAAAGAAGCCTCCGGATGCCAATTAACAACAAAACTGCCATTCCACCTAAATCCTAAATCTCGAACAATCTCATTGGTTTCTTTGTTTTGACTAAATCTTTGAGATCGAAAACCGGCTATTGGATGACCTAAACAATTTTCAATATCCTCTTTGGTATTTTTAATAATTTCTTCTTGCTCTTCTTTTGTTAAATCAGCTAACTGAATAAATTCTCCATTTTCATCTAAGGCATAACCAAAAGCAGCAATTTCATAACCTTTTTGGTCTAAATCTTTAATTAGCTGACAATTATTCTTTGCCAATTCACCGCCAACAAAAATAGTCGCTGGCTTAAGATTTCTATCCTCTAATTCATCAACTACCTTCCTAAGGGCTGCGGGATCTTGATATTCAGTTACTTGAAGATTAGTTAGGACAGGTTCTTTTTCCACTGGT
>Ga0209508_1000975_pt1 | contig 24428 bp, 22 predicted proteins | sample AD_UKC129_MetaG_FD_184427 | JGI IMG/M metagenome (GOLD analysis project Ga0209508, IMG submission 184427) | Active sludge microbial communities of municipal wastewater-treating anaerobic digesters from Canada - AD_UKC129_MetaG (SPAdes) (version 2) | ecosystem: Engineered > Bioreactor > Anaerobic... | reverse complement strand
AAAATAAGCATTCCATCCTTTTTTAAAAGTTTAAATCCTAATTCAATAAATAAAGAAAATGAATCAAAAGAACCTTTTTGTTTATTTAGGATTGTCCTGGTTGATAAATATTTTTTTATAAAATATTCTTTTTCAATTTTATTAAATTTTATTCCATAAGGTGGGTTGCCTATCACAATATCAAATCCACCATTTTGAAATACTTTTGGGAATTCTTTAGTCCAATCAAATGGTTTTATTTCATTCCATAAAGCATCATCATAAAAGAGCATATTACTAAAATAATCAGTACCTATTAAAGAATTGCCACACTTTATATTACTAGATAAATCTATATCACCAACCAATCCAACCATCCTTATCTTGGCATGATTAATGGCATTCTGATCTATATCCACCCCATATATATTATTTAATAATATTCCCTGCTTCTTAGTTTCAGTTAATTCCAATATACCATCCTTTATATACCAATCCGATTTATATTCATCCACATCTTTATGCTCATCATACCACTTCCTATGATATTCTACTAAATACTTATATGCACCAACTAAAAAATTACCATCACCACAAGCAGGATCTACTATACTTATTCCATTTATTTCTTCAGGACACTTGTCTTCTATCAACCTACCAACAGTCTCCCTAACCATATATTCCACTATCACTTCAGGAGTGTAATATATCCCATTCGCCTTCCTATATTCAATATCATATGTCGTATCTAATGAAACCATATTATTATACATTATTATCTATTTTTTTAATTGCAGTTTTCCATAATTTATCTGAATAATTTTTTATTATATTTTTAATATTAATTGGATAATCTAGATCATCTATATAATTATTTATTAATTCTTTTAAATCAACATCTTCTATATTATTATTATTTATATTAATATCTATTTCATTTTGTGTTATTGCTAACATATATTCTATTTTCCTATGTGTTTTTGACTTTTCTATCAATTTATCAAACGGGAATATTAAACTATTAGATTCAGGTATTATTATATCAACAAAATTATTATTAATAATATTATTATAATATTCATCATCCATTGTTAATGCTTCATTGCCATCAATTTTTATGAATTTAGGTGAATAATCATTAACAATACATTCATTATTATCATTATCAAAATCAATAATATATATATATTTATCATTATTAGCATCATTTCTTGTCATTTGAAATATATTTCCTACCATAATAATATTATTATATTTTTGTGACAAATGTATATGTCCTGAATATACATTTTTATATTTTTCTACTAATGGTACATCTATACCTTCATTAATTTTAATTTTTTGATTATAATTCATATTAATAAATTGAGAATGGCAAAATAGAAAATCAGAATTATCAGATCCAACTATATTATTAAAATTATCATTTTGTTCAATCCACGGCAACATTAACAAATTATATTTATTATTATTTGTTTTTAATATAGTGGGTGTATCAATAATATAAATATTATTAATATATTTTAATAATTTCAATGAATTTACTTCATTTGTGTTTTTATAATATACATCATGATTACCTAATATGATATAAATAGGTATTATATCAACTAATTCATCAAATATATTTAATGCTTCATTTAATATTAAAACATTTATTGATTGCCGTGAATCAAAAACATCACCTAATATAAATAAAACATCACCATCTTTTTTATTTTTAATAATAGTTGGTATCAAAAAATTATTAAAATATTCTTTGTGTATATCCAACCAATCTATAGAATTACTATGAATGCCAAAATGCACATCACCTATAACCCAAGCTCTATTAATATTACTCATTTATTTATATATTTATTTTTAAAATAATGTATTTCTACGTTTAGACCAATATCTTTCATTTGCTTCAATAATCAATAATCTTTTAATATGTATAGGCAATCTTTTAAGCATTGATTTATAATCACACCCCATTATACATATTATATGAGATACCTTTTCAAATAATGTATATTCATTACTAATATCACTATTGTTAATAGCATCTAATATAAATAAAAAATTTTGAATATCATCATTATATGGTAATGACTCATATATATTACTTATAAACGAATCTAATCTTTCATAATCAAACTTATAATCATTATAATCAAAATAATTTTCTATATCAAAATTTAAATCAAAAAAATCATCATCGTCAAAATATAAATCTTCATCCATATAATATATTATTCTATTATTATATCACTTAACTCATCTTCTATTATTCTCATATAATCATAATTTACTTTAAATTTCTTTTTTGAATTTTTATATCCTTCATTTCTATTAAGCATTGTTTGTAACATATATTCTTTATTTGTATACATTAATATATCTTGCATTATACCACCCATCCAATCAACAGTATGGCCAAGACCCGATGACTCAGCAATATTAGTTAATGATAATTCACCTTTAGCACCATATCCACTTCTATTAACTTGTGTAGCAGTAATAACTGCCCAATTATTACGAACTGCTATTGCTCTTAAATCTTCAGCTATCTGTTTTATTTTAAAATATGTATTTTCTGAATTTGGATTTCTCCAATTTGATACTATATTAATATAATCAACAATAACAACTTTAAATTTTATGCCTAACTTATCTTCTAATTTAATAACATATCGTTCAATATCTTTCACTGACGCAGATGACGTAGGAAATTCTTTTACCCACAATTTACCCATTATATCCATTGAATTTGCATTTAATAATTCAATCTTTTTTTTCATATAATCAACATCATTTGATATATCATTATATTCTGATATTGGAATATTTAATAAATTAGATCCTAAACGTTTTATGACATATCTATCTTGCATTTCAAATGATATATATATACAGTTATTACCATTTTTAATTGCATTTGCTGCAATATTTGACAACCATATGCTCTTACCTATCTTTGTTTCACCAGCAAATACATAAAAATTCTTTAATGACCATCCACCACCTAATACTATATCTAAATATTTATAACCAGTAGGAAACGTATTTGCTTTAATTTGAATATGAGAATTTGTATTAAAAAAATCTAATCCTATATTATCATCTAATGTTATATTTACACCTTTATTAAAAATATCTAAAGCATTTTCAAAAACACTATGAGCATTTTCTATTGTTATTTGCGTAGTTTTTAAATAAGAATACAATGCTTCAGCTGACTTATTTAATGTTTTTATCTCTATCCAAGCATGCAATACATTATTTAACCATTCTGCATCATATAAATTTAAATCAATGTCATATAAAATATCTATAAAATCATCCGTTATGCCTTCTATATTATTTATTTTTACAATATTTTTTAATTGCTCAGCAGTAGGCGGATTACTATATCTAATAGTAAATTTTTTTGCTATTTTAAATAATAAAGAATAATTTGGTAAATCAAAAAATTCTGGTTTACAATTATTTAAATAATCTATATTATTTAATACTGCATGATAAATTAATTTCTCTTGTTCAACAGGCAACATAATCAGATAATTTTAATATTTTATTTATTATACACATAAAACTAATAATCTAATATATCAGTATTTGTGTCATCAGAATCATCATGTAAAATATACTCAGGTATATCATATATATTAATAACATTGGGAAATAAAAATGTAGGTTTTATCACATTATCATCTAATTCTTTTAATACATCATCAGTAAATACTGTAGGAGAAAATAGTTCATTAGGTTTTATAGTAGTACCTAAATGTTTAACAGCAAATGATTTAGCACTTTCTTTTGGCTGGAAATATAATTTTTTATCTTCAAAAACAAAATCATAATTATTTTGCATAATATGATCTTGCTCATTTTTTGTGCATTTTAAAAATTCTTTTTCTGTTAATATATATCCACGTTCTATGCCACAGTTTTTCCAGCTTATATAATTCTCTAACCCCACATAAGGATTCATGCCAGTAAAAAATGAAATATGAAATTTCACTTCAATAGGTTTAGCAAGTCTATTTTTTAAAGGCTTTGATCGTACTATTATACCAGTATATTTTAAACCAGAATCATTTTTTCCTTTCATTTGTGATTTTATAAGTTGTAATATTATAGAACTATTAAATAATATACCACTGCCACCAGATATTATATCTTGGGGCACATAGCTATTTATTGCGGCGTATACATGATTACAAATAATAAATGGTATTTTAAATTTTGCTAATTCAACAGTTATTATTCTAAATAAAGATTTAACTTCTTGTTGTTTTGTCATATCTTTTTTAGTAGATAATGTCATAGCATCAGCAACTTCTTTATCTGTTGCTAAATTACCCAAACTATCTAGTACTATCATTATTTTAGGTACTTCTATGCCTTTTGATTCATTTTCTTTAAGAAAGTTCAATAAATTAGATATAAAATATTTTAGTTCTGATACAGTATTTATGGGTTGGTATCGTACCCTATCAGTATCAAAGCCAAATTTAACAAATTGATCATAATCAACAGCTGCTTCAGTATCACAATATATTATATTATATCCTTTTTTTTGTGCTTGCAAACAGCAATTTAATGCTAAATATGTTTTACCACTGCCTTCTCTACCAGCAAATGTTATTGTCCTTGAATTTGGTATGCCGCCAAATAAAGAACCTGATATTTGTGCATTAAGAATATAATTACCAGTGTGTATAAATTCTGTTATTTTTGAAAAAACATTTTTAGAACTTATAGACCCATTTTTATTAACTTTATTAGTTAAGTAATTATCTAAATCTTTGAAATCTAATGATTTATTTTTCATATTAAAATAATTTTTTAAAATATATAAAATTATCTGCTATTGATTCATGACCAATAGCATTTAATATTCTATTAATAGGTGTCAAAAAAGATATTCTAAATTGAGTATCATGATCAACAGAAGGTGCAAATTCATAAGGATAATTGTTAGGCAAAAAACCAAATACATTACAAAAATTATCTTTGGTATAATAATATTTAACTTTATCTTTTGTTTTTATAATAGTATATTTATTTTTATATTTATAATTTTTATTAAGAAGATAATTATAATATCCTGCTGCCCTAACATGAATAGGGCATCCTTTACTAATAACAAAAGACCCACTATCAATAAGTACGCCTTTGTTATAATCTGATATATTAGCACCAAATGATATGTCTTCTATATTTGCTGACATAAATAATTTTTTAATATCTTTTATTTCTTTAATTATCATATCAATATTTATATTATCAGATAATATATATTTAATAATATTCATTAAATATTTGCGGCAAAATGGAGGAGTAGAACTTCTAATAATTTCAATACCAGCAACATTAATATTTTCTAACCTCTTATATATTATAGGATTTTTATATGCAATTTCTAATATATATTTTTTCTTTGCAACAAATATTGATGAATAATTAATTTTTTCAAATTCTAAATTTAATAAATTATTAACATTCCATTTTTTTGCATATAAATCAAAACAATCAGATAAATATTTTTTTAATCTAATATTATAAATATCGTTAATAAACTTTATAATTTTTTCATCATTAAAAATTCCTGAACTTTTTGATGCTACATCATTTATAATATCGTTTAATGTAAAATATACAGAATCAGTGTCATTATATATTGTAACGTCTTTATTAACTTTTGATGGATGGTTTATGCCTAATTGATTATGTAAATCATAATCTTTATGCCATAAATTTTTAAAATAATTATTGATAACATTATTAGCAAATTTAATAATATCCTGACCTTGCATAGTAACAGATTCAGACATATCAATACTATAACATGCAAAGTATTTATTACCAAAGCATCCATATATTGAATTAATCCTAATCTTTATTGCCATCTGCTCATTATTAAGATTATTTATATTATCTTTTATTCTTTTTATATTATCAGCATCAGTTTCATTTTTTAATTGTAATTTTAATTTATATATATCTTCTTTAATATTCTTACGTTTATTAAATAAATTAGTTAATATTATTCGCAATGCAGAATCATTTGTATTATCATAAATCATATTATTTGCGGCTTTTATTACACCATTAGAATTTAATATATCTTGTGGTATATTATCAGCATTGCCAATAAAACTATCAGGTGAAATATTCCACATCCTCATTATGGTAGGATAGAGAGACGCAAAATCACAACATAATACCCATTTATATAAACCAGGCGTCGGATTAGAAACATACGCCCCTTTATAAGCCTGATCACTAAGTTCTTTTTTATCTACATAAGGAAATACTAAATTCTTTTTTATCAATTCATGGCATAACATAATTTCAGTAGGTAAAATAGTAGATAAATTATAATTTATAGGTATATTAGATATCTTAGCTATATTAATATATAATTCTACTAATTGTAATTTATCATTAACTAATTTTACTAATACAGAATCTATTGCATTATAATAAATATACTTTAATAAATCATTATTATATAAATCATTAAGATTACCATTATATTTTATCTTATTTAATCCTATCACCTGCTTTGCTACATAATCTAATGTATTATTATCCTTAAATGTACTTGTATCATACTTTTTATATAAATATAATAGATCAATAACAATCTTATGATACGGCATATAATCTTGCCTATTATGTAAATTAACAGACTGAGATATATCTATATTTAATCTTTTACACCTGTTTATTAAATATACCCAATCAAAAGATACAAAATTCCATCCTGTTATTAAAGGCATATTTATTATATACTTGTTAAATAAATTATATAATAAATCATATTCATCACTAAACTTTATATATTTAAAACTAAATTTATACCCCAAAGCATCTACATAATCATTAATTAAACTATTTATATTTCTTTCATCACCATATTTAATATCTTTTGTGCCTAAAACATATATACTATTATTATTTACTATAGATACCATAGATATTGGATATTTAGCATCATTGGGTTCAGGAAATTCATAATCATCTGAATAAACTTCAATATCCATAAAATACATGTCAGGCATGTTATATTCATATATTAAAGACTTTAAATAGTCATCCTGACTCATTAATATTTCTTCTATTCTAAATTTAGATAAATGATTAGATTTTACTTTTATAACATCTTTTTTATCCCATGACTTAAATTTTTTATTAGGAATACCTTGCTTACCGTATTTCCTTTCATAATCACTTAAGTATATCCAATTAAACATATCTTTTGGCTGTATTTCTATATCAACTTGCTCTACTGAATGGTCTTTGTTGATATAAGAAACTCTAATTGAATTCTTTATTTGCTCTACGTCAATCATAATATTGATTTTTTTTATATAATATACTTAAAAATTGAAAAAGTAATATTTTATTTATTTTGACTTTTAGTTCATTTTGGTTATTTTGGTTATTTTGGTTTCCATTTTGTTTCCATTTTATTTCATTAAAGATTTATTTTGACTTTTAGTTCATTTTGGTTTCCATTTGTTTCCATTTTGTTTCCATTTTGTTTCATTAAAGATTTATTTTGACTTTTAGTTCATTTTGGTTATTTTGGTTATTTTAGTTTCCATTTTATTTCATTAAAGATTATTTTGACTTTTAGTTCATTTTGGTTATTTTGGTTATTTTAGTTTCCATTTTATTTCATTAAAGATTATTTTGACTTTTAATTCATTTTGGTTATTTTGGTTATTTTAGTTTCCATTTTATTTCATTAAAGATTATTTTGACTTTTAGTTCATTTTGGTTATTTTGGTTATTTTAGTTTCCATTTTATTTCATTAAAGATTTTTTATTATATATAAATTTTTTTTAATTTTATATATTATATAAGAAATTTTAAAAAGTAATATTTTAATCTCTAAATTTGTAAATTAAAGTAACTTATTGATATTTAAATATTTAAGCAAGTTTTTTTTAAAAAAAAACTTGCGGGATGCATGTATTGAATTTTTTATGTTTTATATATATATATATATATATTAAAACATGGAAAATCAATATTTGCAGCCCTTTAAAATATAGTGGTACTTAATGGATCATGATGGTTCTATAAAGGGGGGGGGGGTTGTAGGGGGGAATTAAAAATTAAAATTATAATTTCATTTTAAAAAATATTTATATATAAAAAAAAATTAATTAAAAAATATCACTTTTTTGTTTTTTTAGTATTTAGTTAAAAATAGTTTATTTTTATGACAGAAAATATTCAAGATTATTTAAATAAAGTTTTTTTAGAAGATATAATGTCTTTACTAAAAAAATTACCAGATAAATCAGTTGATTTAGTTTATGGTGATCCTGATTATAATGTGGGAATAAAATATCGAGGTAAATCATATACAAAATCTTTTGATGAATATATTGATTGGTACATTGAATTGGCAAAGGAATCATTAAGAGTTCTTAAAGACACTGGTAATATGTTTTTGATAAATTATCCAAAACAAAATGCGTATTTAAGAGTTAAATATTTAGATCAAGCTTGTTACGAAGTTCTTGATTATTCATGGGTATATAGTAGTTGTATTGGTCATAGTCCTAAAAAATTAACAACTGCACATAGAAGTATTTTACATTGTAGAAAAACAAAAAATAATAATTTTTATAAAGATAATATAGCTGTGCCATATCAGTCTAAAAATAAAAGAATAGCAAAGGCAATTGAAAATGGGTCTAAAGGCAGAATGCCATATGATTGGTTTTATTTTAATACTGTAAATAATGTTAGCAAAGAAAAAACTGTTCATCCTTGCCAGATACCTCAAAAATTATCAGAATTTTTAATAAAATCATGTACGATGCCTAATGATACAGTATTAATTCTTTTTGGGGGCAGTGGTTCGGAAATTGATGTTTGTAAAAGAATTAAAAGAAATTTTATTTCAGCCGAGATTGATGAATTTTATTATGAAATGATTTTAAGCAGAATTAAAACTGGAATAATCGAAGACAAATATAAATTATATAATAAAAAACAAAGTAATTTAAATTTAAATCAATTATCATTATTTGATTGGTAAAAATATCACTTTTTTAATTTTTAGGTATATTATATAAAAACAAAAAAATAATAAAATTATGGATACTAAAAAAATTGAATTTAAAATTGGCAATAAAGATTTATTTGTTGATGTACTCAAGAAATTTAATAAATTTCAGAGGAGTAGCACTGATGTATTGAATAACAGTGTGTTTTCTATGTTATATTCGGATAGGATGTCATTAAATGGTTTGACTATAGGTAGGTCATTTTTAAAGAAGTCTGAGTTGTTATACAATGATTTTATTGATGATATGAGTGGTATTATTGATAATAACATTGTTATTGGGTACTTAAATTTTAATAAATTTGTAAATTCATTTAAGTATTTAGATGATCAGATATTGATGTCTATTGAATATGTTAATAATGAAGATGATGGAAGTATGGTAGCTAATAGAATATTATTATCTGATAGTAATATATCTTTATATTTTGATTGTGTTGATATCATTAATTTTAAATATTCTTATTTTACTGATGATATGTTTATTAATGTTATAGATGGTGTTAATAAATCATTATTTTTTGAATTTGATTTATCACAGGAGAATATACAGATGATATTTAATTTAATTTCGTTAAATAATAGTGATATCATAAAATTTAATAAAAATGATAATAATTTTATGGTATATAATGATGATTTTGAATATATTTTATGTAGAGATCAAAGTATATTAGAAAATTTCAATAATTTTGAAAAAGGTATATCTACGTCTAATTTTTTATTAATAGATGTTGATGATTATAAGTTAAGTATAGGTAATAATATGTTATTAAAGTCTGTAAATAATAATACATCTATTATTATAGCTCCTTTAAATTATGATGATTATAGTATGTAATATATATTTAAAATTTAATTAGATGATTTTAGCTAATGTTGTAGATAATAAATATATAAAGATAGTTAGTTGTAATAATGATGAGTATGAGCAATTATCTTATTCGTTTAGAAAGCGGATAAAAAATTGGAGATTTAGCCCTTTGGTGAAGAAGAAAATTTGGGATGGTTACATAAGTTTTTTTAACAAGAAAAATGAATTAAATATAGGGTTGTGGAATGAGTTATTAAATGTATGTAAAAATTTTAATTATGAGATAAAGATAGATGGGTTGGATGATTTTTTAAGATGTGATTTATCGTATGATGATTTTGAAAAGTGGGTTAATGAGTTTTTCAGTGATCATCCCAAATTTGGTATAAATAGTGATTATAAAATAAGAGATTATCAGATAAGAGCTGCATATAATGTTATAAAATATAAATTATCATTAACAGAAATAGCAACAGGTGGTGGAAAGACATTAATTTATTTTATTGTATTTGCTTATTTAAAATCACATGGTATTATTAATAAAATGTTAATAGTAGTGCCTAATGTTAGTTTGATAATACAGATGCATGAAAACTTTATTAGTTATAATAATAAAAAATTACAGATAAAGGATGCTATGATATATGCTGATACAGAAAAAGAGATAAAAGATGCTAATGTTGTTATTGGCACATTTCAGTCTTTAACTAAGCAAAAAGCATCATGGTTTAATGATATAGATTGCATTTGTATAGATGAAGCTCATTATACAAATTGCACATCAATAAAATCAATAATTAGCAAGTGTAATAATGCAAAGATTAAATTTGGTATGTCAGGTACATTAGAAAGAAATGAAGATTGTGCTGAATATTTAACATTACAAGCATATATAGGTCCGTTTGTTGATAGAATATCTGCTGATTTTTTAATAAATAATAATTATATAAGTAATGTTTTTATAAAGGTTATACATTTAAAATATAAAGATATAGATATAAATAAAAGTTTTTATGAATTACGGAAAAGGAAGTCTGATAAGTTAGATGGTGCTAAAATATTAAGTATAGAAAAACAATTTATACGGGATCATAGAGATAGGTTTTTATATATATGTAATATGATAGAAAAGACTACTAAGAATACTTTAGTTTTATTTAATGATGTTAAGTATAAATATGGCAGAGAGATATATGATTATTTGCGTAATAATATTAACAATAGAAAAATTTTTTATATAGATGGGTCAGTGGGTGTAAAATTAAGAAATTATTATTTTAAGACGATGGAAAATAATAATAATGTTATAGTTGTTGCGTCAATAGGTACGTTAGGCGAGGGTGTGTCTATAAATAATATTTATAATATTTTTTTAGTAGAAGGTTTTAAATCAGATAAAATAATAAGGCAGAGTATTGGTAGGGGTGTTAGGTTGAAAGAAGGCAAAGAAAAGTTAATTTTTATAGATTTTATAGATGATTTAAGTTATGGTGGCCATAAAAATTATCTTTTGAAACAAGGTTTAGAAAGGATAAATATTTATCAGAATGAAAATTTTAATTTTAAAATTTATGATGTTGATTTATAAAAAAATTTATATATACAGAAAAATAAAAAATTATGATATTATTTCCAGATGAATTTTTTTTAAATGAAAAAAAAGTAACGATAAAACGTAAATATACTGAAAAGTATCCAGCAAAGAATATTTATACATTAACGCCTGTTCGTCGTAAAATATTAGAATTTGTTGATAGTAAAGGTAAAGTATCATATGAAGATATAAAGAATTTTATATTTCAATTAAAGGAGTCTGATGGCAAAAAGCCCACAATGGATTGGTTTTATAAAAATCAACATTTATTTAAAAAGATAAAAGAAAATGATAATTATTATTTTGTATTATCAAAAATGGGGGCGAGAATATTAGAAAAGACAAGATTATCTGAAAGTTATGAAGATATTGATATTACAAATGAAGAATTAGATGATACGAATATTGATGATACATCTGATAAAGATAATGCAAGTGATTCAAATAATATTGATACATCATTTACTCCATCATATCCTCAGCAGACGTTACATAATATACCGGGAATGGGTAATCCTTATATTACTAATAGCGGTACTGGTAGTGGTGATAAGTGGGGCAATGAGACATCTTCATATATACCGAGTAAAACTAAAAAACATGGTAAAATAGAATTTTTAAATTTTGATGAGTTTATTGAAATAATAAAAAGTGTGCAAGGGAATAGTATTAATAAAATTGATGATGAAGATGATAGTGAATTGGAAGATGATAAAAATGTAGTAGAAAGCAAAAAAATTAATAAAGGTAAAACGGAAAAGGATAATATTAAAAAACATTTGATTAAGTTAAATGACAAATTAGATGATTTTTTGCGTAGATGTAAAGAAAAGGGATTAATAAAAGATTATAGAAGTAAATTATATAAGAATGCAGAAAATTATTATATATTAAGTTGGAATGTTAATTTACCTGATAATATTAATATAAATGATATTTTTAATAGTAATAATAATGATTTTAAATCATTGGTATATAAATTTTTAAGTAATCCGCAAAAGAATAATTTAATTTATATTAAATATAAAACAGATAGTAATAATATAATAGATGGATTAAATTTTAAAATAATATCTGATCCTATAAAAGACACATTTTTTAAAAGAGAATTAGATGATTTTGATAAAATTGATAATGCAATAATAGATTTTATAGATTATAATAATAAAATATTAGATGAATGGATTGAATATTTTGATGAAAATATTGACGATGTATATGATGATAAAACAGAAGTAAATGATGATGAAATTGTTAATGAGACTAAAACAATCAAGAAACTTGGTGATTTTAATAAAATGATATCATATTATCGTACTTTATTAGCAAAACGTAATATGATTATTGATATTTATATTAATGATATAGAAGAAGCATCAAGTGATAAAGAAAGAGAAGCAGTAAAGAAAAAATATGCAAAAGATATAGAAGAAATTAGTAATGATATTGATGCTATTGAGAAAATATTTATAGATAATATAAAGAATAGTATAGTTCATAATGAAAAATATAATTTTATAAATGATAATATTATTTCGGAAAAGTCTACTATTAGAATATCTAAAAACTTTAATAAAATAATGTCTGACTATCAATCATTATTATTAGCAAAGCAAGATATTATTAAAAAATATTATAATGATATAAAACAAGAAAATGATTTATCTATGAAAAAGAAAATAAAAGAAGATTATCTTAAAAAATTACATGAAATAGATAAAAAAATAGAGGATTATGAGTCTACATTTAATTATGCTTTATTGAATTTAGATATAGATTATGATAATGATGATTTGTGAAAAAATTAAATTTATAAAAAAAATTTTGTGTTTTGATTAAAGAATCTTTATATTTTTATTTGCATGATAGTATGATAAATGAAAAGGGTGGATATGGTGGTTCGAAGTCTAAATTTAATTTATTATCTCCTATTACTTTTATGCTTGGTTACAATAATATAAAAAATAATGTGCAAAAATTATATCATGCAACTATTGATTATTACATGAATGAAATAGAATTTGAAAATCTTAAAAATACAGAAAAATGGGATAATATGGATAAATATCAAAGGGGTATATATTCTAATAAATATGATAAAAAAGGTAAGATAATACAAGAAAAAATAAAAAATATAAAAGATAAATTAGATGATATTGCAAAAACAAATACATTAGAAAAAATAAAAAATAATTTAGTTAATAAGGCCGAACTACAAGCATTAGAATATATTGAAAAAAATATAGATAAAGATATTTTTTCTGAATCTAAAATAAAAGAATTAGAAGATAAGATAAAAGTGAGAAAAAGTAGAATTGAGAAAACTGATGGTGAAGTGGAAAATATAATGAAAGATAAACAAAATGAATTAATTAATAATTATAAAAAAATGGGGTTCAAAGAAGTCGATAAGGTGCCTGAAGGTGATTATGATATTAAATTTGTTAAGAAGAATGGTAAGGAAGTGATACTATGTAAAGAAAAGGAAAACAAAGATAAAACAGAAAAATTATCAGACAAAGAAAAAAATTTAATTAAAAAATATGATGGTGATATTGAGAAATTAAATAAAGAATTAAATGGTTATAAAAACAAAAAAAATTTATCAGATGATGATATTAAAAAAATTGATGATTTAAAGAATGAAATTAATAACTTAACAGACAAAAAATATGTGATTTTGGGAAAATATTAAAGAAAATATTTATATATATTATATGAAAACAATAAAACTTCCATACAAAACTACTGAGAATTTATAGCCAATATTAAGGCAGTATTCTTCTGTTGTCAGATATGCTTATAATAGGTTTCATGAAGGCATGGAAGAGAATGAAGTTAGTCATTCATGTAAGAAAATGAATAATATTGATTTATTAGGTTCTTGGTTAATACGGTGTGCTATTAAGGATGGTAAGTGTATACAGAAAAAAAATGGTGATAAAAAAGTTATATTTGGTGGCAGATGGATAATTGGATTTTGTATTTTATTTTAGCAAAGTATTAAAAATATCACTTTTTGGATTTTACAGTATAATATATATAAACAATAAAAAAATATAAAAATTATGGAAAGTAAAGAAAATTTTAGTGAAGATTTCAATCAAATGGAAGATGTAAATTTTGAAGAATTATTTAATTTTACACCAGAAGATTTTGTTCAACAGGAAAGGCAACGAAATAGTGAATTGTATTCACCTACTCCAGAAAAGGGTAAAGAAGGTTCTTATAAATCTGTTATTAGATTTTTGCCTTGGTGGGGCGGAAAGGAATATAATTATATTTCTAAATGGGTAGTTTGGATAAAGGATCCTGTTACAGGGGCTGCAAAATATGTAGATTGTCCAAGTAGTATTGGTGAAAAATCTATATTAGCAAGTACATATTATACATTAATAAAATCAGAATCAATTGCTGATCAAAAATTAGCAAGGGAATTTTTATCACGAAAAAAAACATTTTATTCTTTGGTGCAGATTATAAAAGATGATAATGATCCAGATTTGGTTGGTAAGATAATGGTTTTTAAATATGGTGTGAAAATTTTTAATAAAATCATGGCTGAAATAAATCCTGAGATTGGCAAGCCTCATATACCATTTGATTTATATACGGGCAAACCATTATTTTTGGTTGTTAATAAAGTAGGTGGATATAACAATTATGATAGTTCTAAATTTTTAGATGAGCCAATGCCACTAAAAATAAATGGTAAACCAATTGAAAAAAGTAATGAAGGGTTGAAAAAAGCGTATATGTATTTAAAAGAAAATTCACCTAATTTATTAAAATATACATATAAGCCATGGGATGAAGATATTGAGAATTTTATTAATTCGGTATTACAAAATTTATTTCCTGATGGTAGAATAATAGGCAATATATTAAATAAGTCAAATAATAGTATTAATAAAATAGATAGTAAAATACATAATAGTACTGATGATATAAGTAAATTAAATATTAGTAATAAAAAGACATCGTCTATATTAGATGATGTTAATGCTGATTTAGATGATGTTAATACTGATGTTATGGGTAATATTTTTGATGACACAGATGATGATATAGATGATATATATAGTGATTTATAAATTATATTATAGTTTATAATGATTTTTATGGATGATATTAAATATTTAGAATTGGTTGGTAAGATGTATGTTGATGATCTGACTTTTAATATAGATTTTGATAATATAAAATTAGTAACACTAAAAATAGATATCAATAATATAAAAAAGTCAGATCATTTAAGCAAAAAATCATTTAATATTATTGATGTTAATGATAATGAAAATAATAAGTTATTTTAATAAAATTAATTATGGATAATAATATATATAATATTATAAATAAATTTGATAATGACCGTGAGGATATAAATTCAAAGATAATTTCATATATTAATGATAGTAAAGATATATCTAATTGTTCTGATGTTATGGTATTATTATTATCTGAGAGGCAGATTTTAATTGAGTATATAAGTAATATAAATGCTAATATTGTAGAGATAGATACTTTATTAAAGGTAAAAAGGAAGGATAGGTATATATATTATATGCAAGATTATGATTTAAGATTAGATAAATCACAGAGGGAAACATTTATTGATTCTGATTTAATTGATGATATTAGATTAAAAGATATATTATTTAATCATGTAAATTTTTTAAAAGAGAGTGTTGCAACATTAGATAAATTATTTTTTAGTATAAAATGGAAATTGAGTTTAAAAGAATTTGAACTTTAGTTATTTGTATATGTAATATATTAAAAATGTTTTTATGGAAAATGAATATTTAGATTTTATTTCTAATTCTTTACAGTCTATTGTTAATAATGTTTTTTCTAATAGTGATCATGAAAAGCGTAAAATATATATTAGAGGCAATAGGATAAATTTTTCATGTCCTTATTGTGGTGATAGTAGAGTTAGTTCTGTAAAGAAAAGAGGAAATTTATATTTAAATAATTTTTATTTTCATTGTTATAATTGTGGTATGCATGTATCTTTATATAAATTATTAAGAGACTTTAATATAGATATGGATATAAATATAAAGGTGCACATAGATACATTAAGAAGTTTGAATAATCATAGTAATAATATAGCTAATTATATTTATAATAAAGATATCATAAAAAAATATGGATTTAGTAGAAAGGATATATTTAATAAATTTAATTTATTAGAAATTGATGATAGTAAATCTATATGTGGCAAAAAATATTTAAATGATAGATTACAATATAATTATGAGTATTTTGGATATAATTTATATAAAGAACAATTATTTATATTTAATTTATTTGATGGTATGATAATGAATATAAAAGTTCGTAATTTAAATAGTAAACCTAAGTATATTACATATAATTTAGAATATTTATATAAATTATTTAATATTAAAATAGATGATAATTATATTGATGAGTTTATTTATGTTAATAATTTATCTGTGATATTTAATTTATTTAATATAGATATTAGTAAAAATATTATAGCTACTGAGGGTGAATTTGATGCGTTATTATTAAATAATGCAATAGCATTAAGTGGTGCTACAAATAATATTCCATTTGATATAGCAAATATATATTATTTATTTGACAATGATATTACGGGCAAAAAAGAAAGTATAAAAAAAATAAGAAATAAAGAAAATGTTTTTTTGTGGAGTAAATATTTAAAAGATATGAATATATTTGAAGATATAAAAGATATTACAGAATTATTTATATATATAAATAGTAATAAATTAAAAATGATACCATTAGTTAGTTATTTTTCTAATGATCCGTTAGATATTTTAAAAATTTAATATTATGGAAGATAATACAACAAAATATGACGATTTTATATTAAACGATGATAAAATAATCATCAAGAAGCCGTTAGATTATCCATCTGAGGATGATTTAAAAATAGTTAAGGTCAATGGCATGTATGATATGACAAATTATGATATTAATAAATTAAAAAAGAATGATGTTGTAATAAAATCAAATAATAATGATATTATTGGTGATATTACAAGTATAAAATCTAATAATATTATTAATAAAGATAATCATACTAATATAAATAAAGCTGATGATAGTAATGATTTAATAAAAGTAATGATATCAAATGCAAAAAAACTTGATGTAGATATTAATATTAAATTATGTGTTAATATACCGTATTCTGGCTTTTTTGAGATGTTAGATGATGATTTTGTTAATAATAATGCTGATAAATTTATTGATGAAATTTTTAATTATATTAATGATAATGATTCTATAAAGAATCAAGTTAAAAATTTTCTTGTTGATTATTATCTTATATCAAAAAATAAAGATTGTGATGACAAATAGTGAGTTAATAGAATATATTTTATCAAAAGCAAAATATTATGCTGATAATATAAAAAAATATAGAAATGATGATGGTATATATGAGATTGAATATTTAGGTAATAAATATAATTTAAAATCTGTTACTACTATATTAAAAGAAATTTTATTAGATGAGACTATAAATGAATACAAAGATTTTAAAAATGAAGTTGGTGATGAACAATTTAATTTAATTACTCAGAATGCTATAAATAGAGGTAATGTTATGCATAAATATTTTGAAGAATATGCTATTGGATTGCAGAAAAATAATTTTGATAGTGATAATGCATTATTATATGCGCAACAGTCTGTTAAATCATATAAATTTAGTGATACTATAAATGAGAAATCAATTAATAATGGGCTGCGTCTTTTTTATAATTTGTATTTAAATGTGATAAAAGATGATATGAAAGTTCCTTTGTTAGTTGAGAGTTTTTTATTTTCATTGGATTATAATTATGCTGGCACTTGTGATATTTTATATATAGATAAAAATGGCAAATTAACATTAGGTGATTATAAAACAGCAAGTGGATTAATTAAAAAAGATTCATTAAAATTTCATAAATATAAATTTCAAATAGCAGCATATAAATATGCTTTTAAAGAATTATATGATATTGATATAGATAATGCTTCTATATTTATATCAACTATTAATGGGTGTCAGCGAATAGATTTATATCAACATGAATATGATGTTTATCTAAAAAATTTTTTAAAAAATATAAAAACCACATAAAAAAAATATAATATTATGGAAACAAAAAAAACAAAAGAAACAAAAAATGAATTAGTTGATGATTCATTGATTAATGGATTAATTCTTGATTTAAAAAAGATGGATGATGACTTAAATGCCAAGGAATACTTGATAGAAGGTGGCGTAAGTAGTGCTAATAAAATACTAGATTTTATAAAGAAATCAGCAAAGTGGCAGTATACTGAAATAGGATATGCCGTTGTTATAATTGATTATATTGAATCTTTTTTGAATAAAGCGAAAGAAAATCCAAAATTAGAATTTAAAGTACCTTTTAATGTTGCACAATATATTGTGCTGTTTTTAAGTAGATACGATGGGAAGGGCATTAATAAAAAATCATATGATTATTTAGAATTATTAAATTTAATGTCTAATGTGCAAAGAGAAATTAATGAAGACTATAATAAATATCATGATTTGCAAAAACAAATTGATGATTTAACGGCACAAAAGGCAGAAAATATTAATAATGATATAAATTAAAAAATTTATATATATAAGTTGTATATAAAATAATTAAAAATTATGAATACACAGAATAATTATAATATGAATAATAAGTATTTATTTGTTATAATGTTATTGATAATAATGATAATGATGCAATTATGTACCGCGCGAAATCGTAGTGTAAAAAATGTAAGCAAACAAATAGATAGTATTGCAATAGAATTACATAATATTCATGAATACATGAATAAATTGCCTGATTATACTGATTTACGCATAGAAGGTTTAAAAAGTGAATTGCGTTCTATCCAGGCTAGTGATAGAAAAATATTAGATGTTAATAGACAAAAAGAAATACAAAGAGAAATAGATTCATTAATGAAATTAAAGTATAAGAATGAAAAAAAGTAAGTGGCATATATTTATTGTTGTCTTATTATTATCATTGTATATTATAACATCTATTATTTCTATGATACATGTAGTGTCATTTTTTAATATGAGTAATAATAAGACAATGTCAATAATATTAGCCGCTGCATTTGAAGTAGGTGCAATGGCATCATTAATATCTATTATAATAATGAAAAGTACTAATAAAATGATAGTATGGGGGCTTTTTATATTATTAACATCAATGCAAATAATGGGTAATATGTATTATACATATATAAATTTAACTGATTTCACTGGATGGATAGAACTTTTTGGATTAACTGATTTAGATATATATGCACAAAAAAGAATATTGAGCATTATTTCAGGTGGTATATTACCAATTATTGCATTAGGATATATAAAAGTATTATCAGATTATTTAAATATTAAAAATTATTATAATAATTTTGTTAATGATACTAATCAAGATGATATTATCAAAAAAAAATATGATAATATTGATAATGCAGATATAAATAATATAAAATTTAATAATAAAAAAAGAACACCAAAAACAATACCTGGATTATGAATAATTTAAAAGAAGAAGATAAAATTTTTTATGATGATAATAATATAAAAATCATTAATGATAATATAATAAATACTGATTTAATAGAAGAAAATTCTATTGATCTTGTTGTAACATCACCTCCATATAATTTGAATATAGACTATGAATGTGATGACATCAATGATGATATGGAATGGGATGATTATTTAGATTTTAGTAGAAAATGGTTAAGTAAAGTATATACATTAATAAAAGATGATGGAAGAATGTGTCTAAATATTCCTTTGAATATTACGTATGGTGGCAAAAGAATTATTATAGGTGATATAGTAAATATAGCAAAAGAAATTGGTTATGACTATCAATCATTAATAATATGGGATAAAGGAAATAATTGTGTTAGACATGTATTTGGGTCGTGGATGAGTGCTCAGTCTCCTTATATTTCATTAAATTATGAATGTATATTATTATTATCAAAAGGGAGTTGGGAAAAGAAATCTGGTAGTGGTATTTCTGATATATCTAGAAATGATTTTATAAAGTGGACATTAGGAGTATGGAATTTTAATACAGCTAAAGCAACTGTAATTGGTCATCCCGCTCCATTTCCTATAGAGTTGCCTAAGAGGTGTATTAAACTTTTTAGTTATGTTGATGATGTGATATTAGATCCTTTTTTAGGGTCTGGTACTACTTTAATAGCTGCTAAAGTATTAAATAGGAAGGGTATTGGAGTTGATATAAATAAAAAATATTGTGAATTGTCGTTAGAACGATTAAATAAAGAAGCAAGATTATCAGATGTATCAATATTTAGAGACATAATTTAATATTTTTTATAATAATTATATATAAAATTGAATAAATGAAAAATGATATAAAATATATTAAATGTTTTACAAATGTTGATTTAATTAATTTATTTTAAAAAATATTTATATATATTAATAATAAATTTTATATTTTATGGCTGAAATTAATAATATTGGTAAAATCAAATCTGGTATATTAAATGTATCTTGTGATAATTTATCTGAAAATATTAAATTTTTGAAATTTATAAATGGTTGTAAGATTGGTATAACATATAATTCTAGATTATTAGGTGATATATGTTTAAAGGGGTTTAGTGATATTGTTAATAAATTTCAGATTGGTAGTTTTATTTTAAAAAAAGGTGATATTAATAAGATAAATATTGATGATATAAAAGATTATGGCAAGAGAGTAAATAAATGGAAATTTGATTTTAGTAATTGTAAATTAAATACTAATTATGCTATTGACATATATTTAGTTGGTGATAATGATAAAAAATCATTTATTTTTAATACTGGCAATAATTTTAGTGAGTTACAAAATAATTTTAATGTAAATATTAGTAAATTTAGAAGATATATTACTATTGATAAAATAGATTCTAGTAATAATAGTATTATTATAAAAACTATTGATAAGAATATTGTAATTGGTAATATATCAGTTAGTAATGCGGTAGATAGTGAATTATTATATGGATTAGAGGGAATTAAAAATATTTATAATATTAATGGGTTTATATATGCTATTGGTGATTTTAATGGTGTTTATATATATAATGATGGGTGGCAGCAATTATATGGTATAAATGATATAGTTAATAAAATAGAATATGGAATTATAGGTGATAATGTAGTAGTATATGCTATGACTAGTAGAGAAATATATAAGTTAAATAATGATCATTTTACAGCTATAAAGTATTTTTCTAGTGGAATAAAAGATATAATATTTTCGGGTGTTTATGTTTATGTATTAATTAATAATAGTAGTGATTTATATTATTATGATAATAGTAATGATGAACATATATTATCTTTTACTGATATTATAACAAATATATTTGCGTCAATAGAAGATGGTCGTATATATGTAGTATCAAATAATAATTTATATAAAGTATATAATTTAGTTAGTGAGTATATATCAGGTAATATTGGTAATATAGAGAAAGTATATGATTATTATAATAGTATAACTGATACAGTAGAAATCTTTATTGTTAATGATAGTAATAATGTTTATATTTATATTGAAAATGAAGGTATATATTTATATACATTTCATGATACTAGTTTGCTTAAAGATATTTATATAATAAATTCAGAAGCATATATTTTAATAGGGAATAATTTGGTGAATTTACATAATGGTATGGTATTAAGATATAATATAATAGAAGATATTAATGATATTAAGAATTTTGATGATGATGTATATTTTATAACAGATAATAAGATATATAAGTCTGGTGTTGATGATATTAAGATATTATTAGAAAATGATAAAAAGATATATAATTTTTATAAATTTGGATATGATTATTATTATTTAGATGATGATGGTGTTCATATATTAGTAAATGATATTATTAATATAAATGTTAGTGAAGTGCAAGGGCCTATAAAATATAAAAATGGTAGAGTGAAGTTTGTGTTTGTTATGTGTTCATATGATGAGTATAATAAAGATATAGATAGTAATAAGTTGAGTATTGATTTTTGTTATGATGATGATTATGTAAATGGATATTATAATTGGAGAAAAATGGGTAAGTTATTTATAAACAGCGGATGTGATGATATTACTGATAGTGATATGAATTTAGTAGAAACTATTTGGGTAAAAAATAATAATGATAATGATGTAAATATAAATTATTTAGTTGCAATATAAATTATGTTTTATTTTAAAATTATATATACAGTAAAAAATTATGAGTAAGAAGTTAATTGTTGATTATGGTAGAAATATATCGAAGATTGTTGATGGTGAGCCAAAGGTAGCATTGCCTGGCACAAATCATGTTATGAATCCTGATGTGTGGGATGATAATACTATTTATGATGGTGAGGTTGCTATTGATTTAAAAAATGGTATTATATATACTTCTGATGGTAATAGTATAATAAGAATTAGTAGTGAAAATAGAATAATAAATGGGTTGCAAGTATTAGCACCGTCAATTGCTGATACTAATGATCCGAATAATTTATCATTAGGATTAGAAGTATCAAGTGGATATGCAATGATAAAAAGTAAAATTTATAAATATAATAGTGTAAGTGGAACTGGTATATTGGATATATTTGTTAATCCTACTGGTGGGTATGAAAGGTATGATTTAATATGGGGTGTATATAGTAATGATAAGTATGACAGTAATGATGTATATAATAAATTAGATATAAAGGTGGTAAGTGGTGCTGGTGATATAGAGACATTGATAAATAATGAAGATGATTATTTACCATATCAGAATGGTATAAAATGTAGTTATGATAGTTGTATATTATTAGCTATAGTATGGGTACCAAGAGGATATGATGTGGGTAGTCCTCATATGATTAGACCATTTAGTTGGAATGTAGATGGTGATAAAAGAAAATATAATATTATAACTAATAATAACTATGATAGTGTAAGAATAAATGAATTTATAGGATATATAAAGAATCATATTTTTGATTATGTAGAGGGGGGTGTATGGAGAGAAAAGAAAGTATATTTAGGGGGGTGTGTGGTGAAGTATGATGGAAAATTATATTATGTTGATAAGACAAAATTTGTTAATAGTATAAATGATTTAGATGAAATTAGTGGTAATGGGAGTAATTATGTTGCGGGTGATGGTATAGATATAAATAATAATGAGATAAGTGTAAAGTATGATGGCAGTAGTATAAAGTTAAATGGTAATGGTGAATTATATACAGAAGTAACAGGTGGGTTAGATGATTATAATAGATTATTTTTTGCTGATATTAAAAGAGGAAATGGAATTGCTATAGAATTTGATAAAGAATTAGTAGAAGGTGTAAATAACATATTAGATAGTGATAATTTGAATATATATAATGGTGATAAGATTATATTAGATAATAATAATTTAAAAATAACTAATGTAGATAATGGATTGCAAACAAATATATTGAATGATATAATATTAAAATATGGTATTAAAGAAGGAAGTTATTTAGGTGAAAATGAAATGAAGTGGATTGCTGGTGCTGGCAATATTTATGGATTTCATTATGTAAGTGGCACGGAGATGTATTTATGTGGTGATAGTGGTTTTTACAAGTATGATGGTAGTGTGATGACGCAGATAGGTAGTAGTTGGTTTAATGGATTTCATTATGTAAGTGGCACGGAGATGTATTTATGGGGTGGTAGTGGTTTTTGGAAGTATGATGGTAGTGTGATGACGCAGATAGATAGTAATTGGTTTAATGGATTTCATTATGTAAGTGGCATGGAGATGTATTTATGGGGTGGTAATGGTTTTTGGAAGTATGATGGTAGTGTGATGACGCAGATAGATAGTCATAGGTTTAATGGATTTCATTATGTAAGTGGCA